>Ga0207761_1000858_pt1 | contig 10444 bp, 8 predicted proteins | sample LuqExpMetageno34_FD_187792 | JGI IMG/M metagenome (GOLD analysis project Ga0207761, IMG submission 187792) | Tropical forest soil microbial communities from Luquillo Experimental Forest, Puerto Rico - Sample 34 (SPAdes) | ecosystem: Environmental > Terrestrial > Soil > Tropical forest ...
GGCGCGCTGGGAGCAGATCAAGCGCGACCAGCGATCGACCGTCTCCGCCCAGTGCTTGCTCAACCCGATTGCCGGCAACGAGGCGACGTTCAATTCCACAATGCTGCGGCCCTATGACGTCTTCCCGGCGGTGATGAACGTCTACATCCTCGTCGATCCGTCGAAGGGTAGCAGCCAACACTCCGACCGTACCGCGATCGCCGTCATCGGCATCGACCAGGGCGGCAACAAGTATCTGCTCGACGGCTACCGGCATCGGATGAAGCTCTCCGACCGGTTTCAGTACGTCACGAACTTGAAGCAGAAATGGGAGAAGCACCCTGGCGTCCAGTATGTGAAGGTCGGCTGGGAACGCTACGGCAAAGACGCCGAGATCGAGGCCATCGAGTACATGCAGGAGCGCGATCGCAATGTCTTCAAGATCGAGGAACTGAACACACCGCGGCAGGGCGGACACTCAAAAAATCATCGCATAGAGAGACTCGAGCCCGATTTCCGCGGGGGACGCTTCCTCCTGCCGAGGACGGTTCACAACCCTGACAGCGGCGGGCGCTGCCAGTGGGCGGTTTGGAACGAGCAACAGCACGAAGCAGCAGAGGCGAAGGGTCAGGAGAACTTTCCCGTCGGCCAAATCGTGCACACTCCCCTTGGTGACAATCTAACTCGTGAGCAACGCAAGTACGCCGCGCCCGCTCTGCGCTACCGGATCGTCGACCCAATCAAACGCGTTGATGAAAACAAGGAGGTGTACGATTTGACCCGTGTCTTCATCGATGAATTCCTGAGTCACCCGTTCGGCAAGCACGACGACTTAATTGACGCTGTGTCACGCATCTACGACATCAATCCGCGGCCCCCGGACCTCTTTGACGAGCAGAGTACGGAGGGCTTACCCGAAGATGGCGACGACTCCGACATTTACTGGGAATCGTCACCCGTAATAGAGTACCGCTAGGACTATATCGCCGAGCGTCGCACCGCTATCAAAGATGTCATCGGCATTCAGGCAATCTTTGATCTGCCCCTGGCCCTCGGCGAGCCCAACCGTATCCGAGACCAAGACGTCTCGAGTTTATCGCGAAGCAGCCCTACCATCATCTGTGGCTTCAGCCCTCAGATGCTCACCACCTGCGTTTTGCGCAGCCTAGGGGCGCTTGGCCGGTTAAACCTGGAGAAACACGAGGTGTTCCTCGTGGGCCATTAATTCGCGTTTGCCCTCGCGCGCCCCTCGGCAACAAACTTCTTGAAGTCTCGAGTGCCAACACTGCCGGGACGCGAAAGTTTTCTATAATGAATCCTGGTGTAACTCAATTGCAGCAACAGCCGAGTACCAAGAGCCGTTGTGAGAAATTTGCCCTTATATCCCCTTCTCGGAACTTCCGAGTGCTTTTATGCGCGCATTTAGTTCTACTACAGATTGACGTCGCTGAGAGGCTTTAGGGAGTCTTCGTGTATCAGCTCGGAGTTTTCTAAGTACGCTACTCATCGCGGGCTTGCCGAACCACTTCGCTGATAGTCCATCGGCGGCTTGCTCATACTCCGTTGCTCGGGAATGCGTTAGCTCGAAGCTCGGCGCACGATGACCGAGTACAATATGTGCAATTTCATGGCCTAGCACAGCCCGGAGTTCCGCGTCCGAGAAGCTCTCGATGAGGACCTTGGTTATACCGACATAATAGGATGCCCCGAGATTCTCGACCGTTGCAGTGAGTACTGGAATAGATAACTCGCACACCACCAGGCGAGTTTCCAGACCGCTCATCTGAAGGGCGTCCCTCGCGGCTTCCAGCACGCGCGGATTTGTGATCTCCCGGCCAATACGATTATCATGCAACCGGGCTTCTCGGCAGGCATCACGTGACACCGCGTACGCGCTCGGCGCAACTCCTAACAGCAGGCCTGCCACAGTTATTAAAAGGAGCAAGCCCCTCATTTGTCTTTTCACTGAACACTTCCCCAGCGAACCATCTCGAAATGTTCGTATCCATACTACAGCGTGGTTTAAGAAATTTACAACTCCCCAATTTGCCGACTCGCTTGATTTTTCGGCGAAGATTCATAGACTTAGCACTTCTCCCTTTCGACGATGGTTGGCATATTGCAGCTATATGCGTCGGCGGCCGCCGCGCGCTATCCAAAGTATTAAATCGACTCAGGCCAAAATGACCGCCGCGGAATAGGGAAGAAGCTCGGCTAGGCCAGCGAACCACCTTGGATGTTTTGAACGCTCGGCAGGAATTGGTGAATGCACGAATTGCAGCAGTCAGCGCGCAAAGGGATCGCCTGGTGCAGTCCTACACAGTGCTCGCAGCTATTGGAAAACTAGACTTGCGCCAGCTCGGACTCAATGTCGCGGTGTACGAACCTCAGGTGCACTATCAACACGTTCGAGATGCATGGGCCGGCACACGAACCCCCGATGGCCGGTGACTGTACGCTGACGCCAGCGCGCCTACTACTTCCAGATGCAGACGCCATGTGGGTCGCTTTTCTGCGCCTCGTTACATTCCGTAAGCTTATTGTAAGTGCCTTTCAGTACTCCGTCGATGTAAAAGTAAGCCTGCCGTACATGGGGCGGCGACGGAGGAGCAGCCTCCTCAGGCGGTTCGCCCGAATCAGGCTCAATTGCTGAATCAGGTTCTGCGATCTCCGAGATGTAGTCCGGCGGGCCCTCTAGGGGCACGTCATAATAGTACGCGTATCCGCCAGTGTTCCACCACCAACCGAACCGTCCTCTACGTTTCTCGTGGCGCCACACTCCTTCGCGCCACGTTCTAGCACCGCGGAAAACTTGATTTCCAAAATGACGGACCGGAGCCATCCGCCTCACGGGCGCAGACGTGTGAGGCGGAACTTTCCGATTAGGAGGCTTCGCCCGCTGAATGCTTGGCGCAGTTCTCAGCCCCGGCCGGAGTTCTTGGGAATGGCCATTAGAGCTTGAGAACAGCAGCAGGGCCAGCGCGGCAATGCCCGCCACACGGAATGATGTTCTAACGATAGACTCTTCAGAGCAGCATCTCATTGAGACGACCAAAATTCGCCGTAGCCGTTTCTAGCGTTTAGAGCAGTCGCAGATTTGCCGGCCTCCGTGTTCAGTTATTGCGGCACCAGTTCGAAGCTGACGCAATTCCTGTTCGAAATCCCGACAACACCGCTTCGTTCAACCTGCTCATGCGGATGAACGCGTCCGCCCCGCCAGAATCCGAAGACGCGCGGAGTAAGTAGCGCGTTCCCACTTGAATCTATCTCGTTCGAAGGCAGAGAGGTGATCACAAACCCGCTAAGAACGAAAAAGATATCGACGCCGTAAAATCCGCCTCAAAATCCAGAAATTTGCCAACGAAAGCCAACAACGGAGACTATTGCGACTGCCCTGACTGTCCAAATGGTGGGTGATTTTTCATCGAAGCGCCGCGAGCTGCAACTGACAGCCCGCGGCGCTGGGCGCACTGCTACTGCTTCATTACGCATACGCCCCAGAAAAGCTACTGGTCGGCATCGCTTGCAAAAGCACCCATATCATGACGCCGAGCGCGCTGCCCCACCAAAAGATTAGAAAGCCAGCCATGAGCCAGAACCGGCTCGCTAGCGGTCCAAATTTTCGGAAGTTGCTCGGGACCAAAAGCACCGTCCATGCGCTGCTGAGCAGGAGTAACATCGTGACGAAAGCCACCTCGAGCCGGCCAAAGGGCCAATTTGTCTGAAGGGATGGCTGAACCGTCAGAAACAGCCCCCATACCACAAGGAGTAAAACCCCCACGATGCACCGAAAATAACCGAGCATTCGGCATTGAGAGTCGGTCCATGAACTCGGATACATTTCTCTCATGCCTGCCATTTCCTTGAACGCCACAATGCCCGCGCGAGCCATAAGCGTTGCCCAGGCTATGGCAACGGCAGTAACGCAGAGGAATTGGGTGGTGGGACTAAGGTCTGGCATTCGCATTGAGCGAATCTTCGTGGACTGCCACTGATAAAGTGTTCCGCTTGCAGACGACAAGTGCAAATCCAACCGGCATCACGATGAAAGGCAAGCAGTGCCACGCGGCGTGAGCGGCGCGAAGGGCGCGAGTCATGAAGGGTTGCATGGTTTTCAAAAACTGGCGGAGCACCTCGCTCGCCCGTCTGATCCAGCAGCGGGTGCCGAGCGGCAATGATGCACTCTGGCCGAGGACAGGGATGTTCCTCTTAGAGGAGGAGGTTGAGACAGCAACTCCCGCCACCAGCGGCGCCAGTTAAGTTCCAGGCTTCACTGCAACCGCCCCGCGTGCGTTAGGAGCGGCTTTGGCCTGCCAGCGCCGACGGAAGAACGACAACTTTTGCCCCCAAAGAAACGCGTGAGTAAAGGTCGACGGCGTCTTCATTGGTCAATCGAATGCAGCCGGCTGATACGTCAGAACCGATTGTCCAGGGCTCGTTCGTCCCATGGATTCGATAAAGGGTATCTTTACCTCCCTGCCACAGGTACATGGCACGGGCTCCCATCGGATTCTGCGGCCCACCAACCATTCCATCCCCGTTTCGAAGTTCGGGCATTGCGGCAAGGACCTTCGGATGCGTTTGGAGGTAGTCCCTGGTCGGATGCCAGTCGGGCCACTCTTGTTTCATTCGGACCGTAGCTGTACCAGACCAGCCGTAGCCTTCCGCACCCACGCCGACGCCGTAGCGGACCGCGCGGTTTTGCCCCTGGACTAAGTACAGAAAGTGGTTCGCCGGATCGATGATGATCGTGCCCGAACGCTCCCGCGTTTGCAGTTCGACGTCCGCGCGGCGAAATCGCGGGTCAGGAGAGTATGCCACCTGAGAAGTGACACAGCCTCCTAGGCCACAGACAAGCATTGGGACAGTACAGCCCAAAAACGTGCGTCGACTGAAGAAGACCATTTGCCCCACCCCCACTAGCGATAGTCCGACTCTAGCGGGCCTATATCAGGACGCGCAACTCACCAGAAGCCCGGCCGGAGCTACGTAAAACGTGTTGAAATAGCGCTAGAGTTCATGACTGATATGAGCGCCTTTGCCGATTTATGGGTTGCACCGCAGGAAATAGGAACCACTTCCTTTTTGGCCGTTCGGACCGGCGAGGAGAGCGACCGGACCAAGTCATCCCGCCGACCGGCTGCTTCGCCGGCGCCTACCCGCCCTGTGACGTACCGGAGCTTTCAACTGCCCTTTTAGCCAGCGGTTGGGCCTCATTCGATCAGCGGAAGCTTTTTCCTTTAGAACTCGCTACCCGTCATGTCCCACGCGGTTGATCTTTAGCGCTTCGCCATAATAGCCACGAGCGTAATCGCCATTGCGGTGACACGCGATGCCCCGACCGGGGCTAGATGCGATGGCGTTCGGATGAGGCCTCGACCGTTGCCCAACGTGGTTAGCAAGCCGCCCGCCTACCATATCGAGTTGCGAGCCATCGCGTTTGCCACTTTCGCGGACGATACTTTTCCTGTTTTTGAATTTCGTTCTGAGCGCCGCACGCCTGGGGCTTAGAAAACCAGCAGTTTGTGTAAGGCACGGTGCGTTTTAGGCAAGCTTTAACTATTTTGCTTCCCGAAGCTTTAGCAAGGTGTCCAGTGACGCGCGCTTTTCACCCTTTCCACACTTTCCTCGCTCATAAAGCCTTTGAATCATATCGGTGTAAGGCTCCGACCGGGGGTGAGGACTCACAATGGCAGAAGGCGAAAAAAAGCACACCCCTCGCAATAAGATTGTCGTGATTACGGCTGACTTCGCATTTGCGGAGTTAGTCAAGAGGACGTTTGCATCTGCACCAAGTGTGGACCTGGCCGTCCTTGGTGAACCGGTCTCGAAAGCGCTCAGTCAGTTTCCTTTGCAATCAGCACGGTTGGTGGTGGTCGACGTCGACTCCGAATCCCAATCGGAAATTGACGCGCTTTTGATGTTAACGTCGCAATTACAGAATGGTCCTCCAGTCGTAGTTGTCACCCAGAAATTCAACGAGCAGTTCGCCCGCGCCCTCCTCAAATTCCGGACTTCCGACTTTCTGGTCAAGCCCGTGACTAGCACAGATTTCATTCGAGCTTGCACCAATGCCATCAAAAATGTGAATCTTTCCGCCCCGACCGAAGAGGCGCAAATCCTCGCATTTCTCGCGGCTGTCGGCGGAGCCGGTGTTACTACTCTTGCCATACAAGCTGCGATGTTGCTGCACAAAAACAAGGGCCGATCAAGTCTCGCCAAAACCTGCATCGTAGATCTCAATTTCCAGAATGGAGCAGTTGCCGACTACCTCGATGTGGAGCCGCGACTCAAACTGAGCGAAATCGAAGGGCGCCCTGAACGCCTTGATCGGCAACTCCTCGAAATTATGCTAAGCTATCATCCAAGTGGTCTCGCGGTTGTCGCTGCGCCAAATCAACCCGCCGAAATGCGCAGTTTTGACCCAAGCGTTGTCACACTCCTTTTAGATCTTGTGTCGTCGCACTTCGATCATGTCGTCATAGATATGCCCCGCACCTGGTTTGCTTGGACCGATCCAGTCCTACTCGGATCCAATCGAATCTTTATCGTGAGTGAAGCTACAGTTCCGTCTCTGCGTCACGCTCGACAACTGGTAGGCGCCATTGGCGAGCGGCTGGATGGCGGGTCCGAATTACGCGTTTTGATCAATCGCTTTCAGAACAAAGCGCTCTCTTCTGGCCTGAAGCTGTCCGATTTCAAGCAGGCACTCGGGCCCGCGTTTGGCGGCACGATCCCAAACGACTACTTTCTGGCCTGTGAAGCCATTGATCGCGGCGTAACCTTGGACGAGGTCAAGAGCAATAACGCAATTACCGCGGCTCTGAAGCAGATCATTTTGCCGTCGGATCAGAAAGCTGCCGTTCCGCTCAGGGCAGCCATCGCTCAAAAGCTTAAGTTCGCAATTGCAAGCTAACCACAGGGAGCCCCCCAAGAATGATCGGGCGCTTTACGGCACGACGTGAGTCTCCAGCTCCTGTCAGCATAGAGGCTGACACGCAGCGAGTACTGCCCACTGTGCCATCTCCGTCGATCGTGGAAGAGCTACCTGCGGCTCCTGCAGCTGACTCGAAGCAAAATCCATTGCTCACCGACAAATTTTTGGACGCCAAGGTCCGCCTGCATCGAAAGTTAATCGAAGAAATCAACCTCTCTGCCCTTGAGAAGCTCCCCGAGGACGAAATACGGGCTCACGTCCTCGAGCTGGTTTCACGTTATGTGCTTCTGGAGCGTTTGCCTCTCAACGCCCAGGAACTGTCTGATTTTGTGTCTGAAATCTATGATGAAATGACCGGATTGGGCCCACTCGAGCCTCTTCTGAAGGACCCGACAATCAGCGATATCCTTATTAACGGCCACGAGAGCATTTTTGTCGAACGTTCGGGTGTACTCGAGCCGATGCACGTTCGATTCAAGGACGAGCAACATCTATTAAGGATCATTAATAAAATTGTGTCAGCGGTCGGTCGACGCGTTGATGAGTCCCACCCGCTTTGCGACGCACGTTTGCAGGACGGCTCTCGCGTAAACGTTGCAGTTCGTCCCATTGGGGTGGATGGTCCGCTCGTCTCGATACGAAAATTTTCGAAGAAACCACTGAATTTTTCTCGCCTGGTCGAGGTTGGGGCAATGCGCCCGCAAATGGCCGAGCTTCTGGCAGCCGCTGTAAAAGCGCGCATTACAACAATCATTTCGGGCGGAACAGGCTCAGGCAAAACGACCATGCTGAACGCACTTTCGGCCTTTATTTCCGAAAAGGAGCGCTTGATCACAATCGAAGATGCGGCCGAACTACAACTACAGCAGCCTCATGTCGGCCGAATGGAAACACGCCCCCCAAACGTGGAAGGCAATGGTGAGATCCGTCAGCGCGAGCTCGTGAAAAACGCCCTACGCATGCGTCCGGATCGAATCATTCTTGGTGAGTGCCGTGGTGAGGAAGCCTTCGACATGCTTCAAGCCATGAACACCGGACACGAGGGATCAATGGCCACGATCCACGCCAATAATCCGCGAGATGCTATTTCGCGTCTGGAGCAGATGATTGGGATGGCAGGGCTACCCATGACGGTAGCCTCCATCCGGGGTCAGATTGCCGGTGCGATTCAGCTGATTGTCCAGTTATCGCGGCAATCAGACGGAAAGCGAAAGGTTACTTCCATTGCCGAAATTACCGGCATGGAGGGCGATATCATTCAAATGCAAGAAATATACAAGTTTGTACGCACTGGAACGGCAGACGACGGAGCTGTGCAAGGCCATTTCGTTGCAACGGGCGTCCGCCCGCGGTTTCTCGCCCATCTAGTGAACATGGGTATTAAAATCCCCGGATCATATTTCGATCCGTCCCAGCCCCTTTGAACGTGCCACATGTTTGACGTCGATGTCGCATCCGTAACCTGGTTACTGGCGGGGCTCGCAGTCGCCGCATTCGTCGAGGGCGCATACCTTGTTTTGCACGCCCGAGGCTCGTATCGAAAGAACATCAATCGCCGCTTGCGAGCGATGGATGATCAGGTGGACCGAGAGTCAGTTCTCGTTGACCTCCGCCGTGAGCGGGGACTTACGGGTGCGGGGGACTATCGTCTGCCGCTCGTGAAGTTGAACAGGCTCATTCTCCAGTCCGGCGTGACGCTCGGGTTGGGACGACTGGCACTAATCTCGGCTGCGCTCGCCGTGGTGGGTTTTGCGGCAGGGCTTGTCTATACCACCGATGTTGTTGAAGCCGCAGCAGCAATGCTTTTTGGTGGCGTTGGCCTGCCACTGCTCGCCCTACTGTATCTCCGATCCCGTCGACTAAAGAAATTCTCTGCGCAATTTCCTGACGCTCTTGACGTCATTGTGCGATCGTTGCGGGCCGGTCATCCTGTCCCGGTGGCTATTGCGACTGTCGGCAAGGAAATGCCGGACCCGATTGGCAGCGAGTTTGGTATAATTGCGGATGAGATCACGTACGGCGCCGACCTCGAAACCGTAATGCGAAATTTGTATTATCGTGTCGGTACCGACGATCTCCCCCTCTTCGTCACAGCGGTTGCTATCCAAACTTCGACCGGCGGAAATCTCGGAGAAATTCTCCAGAATTTGTCAGGCGTCATACGTCAGCGCTTCAAGATGCGCAGAAAAGTCCGTGCACTTGCAGCAGAAGGCCGCGCCTCAGCCATCATTCTCTCTCTCCTGCCCTTGTGTGTTTTTGCGGCGGTCCATTTTGTTTGCCCCGGGTACTACGACGGCGTGTGGAATGAAAGTCTCTCGAAAATCTGTCTGACGGCCGCTGGCTGCTGGATGGGACTTGGCAACTTGGTTATGTTCAAAATGGTAAACTTCAAAATATAGAGTTCGGCTATGCGAGAACTTCTATCCGACCCAACCAATCTGATTGCGATACTAATCTTTCTGGCTGCAGCCTCGGCAGCATATTGCTTTCTACTGTTCAACCAGAGCAGAAAAGAGGTTAAAAGACGTAAATCGCGACTGATGGATGATGCGGTTTCGGGTCAGAGCCGCCAGTCATTACGGCACGACAGTCTCAGGGTGGTCACGCGGCTTCTTGATTCAGCCGCTCGATATTATTCCGAGGCCGGAGAAAATACGAAAGTTCTTCAACATAAATTCGGCCAAGCCGGTATTTATCACCCCAAGGCAGTTGCTCTGTTCTTTGTTAGCCGCATCATCCTTGCGCTAACCGCTGTGGCAGCTATGTTCGTTGGAACATCTATTGCTTCCTACGGCGGCTCTCTACTATGGCTTTTAATCGCCGGGGCCGGAATTGTCGGATACCTCGCGCCCGGTTTTTTCCTCGATCGCCGTATTAAGCGCTGCCAGAACGAGCACCGTTCGGGCTTTCCGGACTTTATGGACCTTCTTGTGATCTGCGCCGACTCCGGACTGCCGCTTGAAGCTTCGCTTGAACGGGTTTGCCGGGAATTGGGTGAAAGCTATCCCTCACTTGCAGCAAATATGCATATCACAAACTTGGAAATTCGTGCCGGCCGCACATTGTCTGATGCCCTTGAGCGGCTCGCTGACCGTGTCGGGCTGCCGGAGGCTCGCGCTTTTGTCACTTTGATAAAACAATCAATCGAACTTGGCTCGAGCATAACAGATGCGCTGCGAGTTTATAGCGAGGACATGCGTCACAAGCGTCTGTCCATTGCGGAGGAAAAGGCGTATGCGTTACCGGTTAAACTTTCGGTACCGATGATGCTTTGCATCTTCCCTGTACTGTTTGTCGTCATCCTACTTCCGGTCGGAGTTCGCTTATACACGGGACACTATTGAAATATTTTAATTGTTCATACTAGGGCGTGTACTCAGAAAACCGCCCGTACCTGCTGGCGTAAGCGATATCCGCTTTACCCTCAGACATCGCATAAGCGCGAGAGCATGTCAGCTTCTCTAATCGGCCGTTTTGGGTCAAGCGCTTTCAAACTGTCCACCACTTCAGTGGTCGGTGTCGCTCACG
>Ga0207761_1000861_pt1 | contig 10411 bp, 7 predicted proteins | sample LuqExpMetageno34_FD_187792 | JGI IMG/M metagenome (GOLD analysis project Ga0207761, IMG submission 187792) | Tropical forest soil microbial communities from Luquillo Experimental Forest, Puerto Rico - Sample 34 (SPAdes) | ecosystem: Environmental > Terrestrial > Soil > Tropical forest ...
CTGAAAGCTGATGCTGAGAAGATCGCCAAAGCGATGGTGGACTCGGCGCATGCCGAAATGGTCCAACAATTGAGCCAAAAGTCGGGGGGCGGCAAAGTTGAAGGCGGCGGGCGTGCGGCGGCGAGAATCCTCGAAGACATGCTGGTTACGGCTGAATTCTTCGCCCGCGAAACTCACAGCGGTGGAGCCATGCAATGATCCACTACTACGCAATCCGTCCGTTGGATGTACTCTCCATCCGAGCGAATCGAAGCTTTGGCGCCAGTGGCGAACACGGGGAGAGCCTCATGCCTCCTTGGCCTTCGTTATTCGCCGGCGCATTTCGCGCTGCAATGCTAGGGCGTGACGCCGCCGTGCTCGCTGAATTTCGTCCCGGCAGTGCTAAGCCCAAAGGGCTTTTGGGCGATGTTCTGGGCACACCAGAAGTGCCGGGAAGTTTTCGTTTGGCGTGGGCTTCGCTCGGGCTTGAACACGACGGTGTTTACTCAGTCGCGATTCCCTTGCCCTCCGATGTGACGGCTGTCACCCATAAGCAAAACCAGCAGGTTGAACTTCACATCATCCGCCCCTCCACTCCACCTAGAGGAGTATGCGCCAGTCTCGCGTTGCCGATGTTTCCGGTCCTGCGAACAGCCGAGCCGGGCAAGCCTGTTTCGGGTTACTGGTTGACCAATCAGACCCTTTGTCAGTACCTCGCCGGCGATTCGCCGGAAGCCCCAGTTTCCACTGCCGAACTCTACAAACGCGAGATCCGTGTTGGCATTGGCCTGAACCGGGGATCGGGGACTGTTGAGGAAGGGCAGATTTATAGCACTGATGCCATTGTTTTTGGCGGTAACACTCGCTTTCTGGTTGGTGTCTCAGGATTGGGGTCTCATTCGGACGACCTCTTAGCTGACCACGGTTTCTTGCGCCTTGGAGGGGACGGCAAAGGGGCTGAATACCGCCGGATCCCTGGGTTCCAACTCCCTTGTGTGCCGCTGGATGTCATCAGTCGCGACAAACAGTTTCGGCTCGTAATGGCTACGCCCGGCATTTTCTCCCAAGGTTGGCCGCCGGAGCGGGTCGTTGACGGAACCCTTATGGGAGAGGGATTCTCTGCTCGGCTGGTTGCGGCGTCGATCGCACGCTACGAGATCATCTCGGGATGGGACATTGCAAGGTGGTCTCCAAAATCCGCGTTGCGGGTGGTTCCTACAGGAAGCGTGTACTGGTTTGACCAGCTGGATGGTGATATTGGCAAGCTTGCAGAGTGGGTAAGTGGCGGCATATGGAGCGATACTTCGGACAGTCAACGCCGCGCTGAGGGATTTAATCAGGCCATGCTGGCCGCCTGGCCAAGGAGGAACTGAAAGGGCAGCTCATGTATCAGGAACAACGACTTGTTTTCTACTACGCGGTTAGCCCGGTGCACATGGGCGCGGGAAGTGCTACAGGTGCAATCGACAATCCGATCCAGCGCGAGATACACACTAACCATCCGGTCTTGTCTGGATCAGGTATCAAGGGTGCCGTACGTCACCACTGTGACGCGGCTTGGGGCCCCGGAGCTATTCGTGACGTTAACGCCATCTTCGGTCCCGGGACCGAAGCCTCTGATCACGCAGGCGCAGTTAGCTTCACGGACGCTCAACTCGTAGCTTTTCCTGTGCGATCTATGAAGGAGTGTTTTGCGTACGCGACCAGTCCGGCAACACTGGCTCGACTCAAGCGTATGGCGGGGGATGTTGCAACCTGGGACGTACCATTGGTCAATGCAGGTGAGTTCTTCGGCAGCAGATTCAGCCATCTGACTCTGGATAACAAGCTGATTCTCGAGAGTTTCGAATTCACTCAAGCTGAAGGTGATGCAGAACCAGTGTCCTCCTGGTTGTCGCAGCATGCACTGCCTGCAGATGGGCATCATGGGTATTTCAGCGCAAAACTAAGAACTGATCTCATCGTCCTAAACGATACCGACTTTTCACACTTCGTCGATCACTCCACCGTCGTTGAACCACACGTTCGTATCAATAATGAATCCGGCACAGCCGAGAGTGGAGGGCTGTTCTACACGGAGAATCTGCCACCTGAGACACTGCTTGCCGGGAGGATCCTTTGTACAGTCGAACGCAGTAACGCGAAGGCTCCCGGCGACGCACGACAAGCGAAAGAGCTGGTGCGAATACTCCTCAATGGCGATCGAGGCATCAACGACAAGCTGCTGCAAGCCGGCGGCGACGCGACGACAGGTCGAGGCCTCCTCGTCCTGCACGCTCCATTTGCCAATCGAGAGCAAGGAGCCTGATAGCCATGAGCATCACCGGATCCGGACAATCGCTCGCTCAGAAGCGCGCTGAGTTCGCCTGGAACTCGGCAAAGGACGGTGTCGCGGGAGAACGCGGCAAGAACTACGTCACCCTGGTAAAAGGAGCCAGCTCATTCATCATGGGCAACGGGCTGATGCAAGCGCTTGCCTTTTATCACTCTCGGGACAAGATCAAGGAAGCAGAAGCCCAGAGCTTGCTCCGTCATATCCTCGAATGGTTGGATCGGTCGAGGGTCTTTGAACGTGAGAAGGTGGACCAGTTCGACTCTGCAATGAAAGCTCTGTTCAAGACGGATTCGCAGCATTATATGCGCGCCACACGGGAAACCCTCCTTATGCTCCGTTGGCTACGTCAGTTTGCGGATGCTCTGCAAGTTGACAACGACCGAGCACAGGAGGCAAGAAGATGAGCTCCCGTCCTAGGGTGCGCCCAACGTCTGCCGGGCGTTGCCCGGCTGTACCAGCGAATGTTCTCGAGAAGTACGAAGGCTCACACAGTAGCTGCGCCCCGGGGCATGCCTTTTCGCTTTTCTTCCCATTCTGGAATAAAGATAAGGATTGGTCTCCCGTCGTCCAGAAATTCGATGCGCTGAGAGACGCGGTCGCCTTCGGCCCAGCCCAGGACCTCGCTAAGGCTCTAGTAGAGCGTCAGAGGAGGTCTGTCCAATCGCTGTCGCCCGAGAGGGTGTGGATTGTGGATGCGGTGGCAACATCTCCCTTCACCACAGGCTTGGGGATTGAACATCCCGTCGAAAATGGATTCGCATTCCTCACTCCGTATGGCCTCCCGTATCTAGCGGGAAGCGGTGTTAAGGGAGTTTTGAGGCGGGCAGCCGAGGACGCAGCTCTCGACGGACTATTGAGAAAGGAAGATGTTGAACTACTTTTCGGCACCGACAATCAATCTGACGACTATGCGAACAAGAGCGGCGAGGAACTGAGGCGCGGAGTCTTAAGTTTTTGGGATGTCTTTCCACTGCCATCTACCAATCCTGGCGATAATGTCCGACTCTGCGTAGAACTAATGACGCCCCACCACAGCAAATATTTGCAACAGGGCAAGTCTCCACATGACTCTGAACAACCTAACCCTATCCCCTTCCTGGCGTTGCCGGCGGGTTCTTCTTTCCGATTCATTGTGACGAGTCAGACAGAGAGAATCGATGATCCCCGAATTCGAGCAACCTGGCAGTCAATCCTGCAAGACAGATTTGCTGAAGCCTTTGCCTGGCTGGGGTTTGGCGCCAAGACTGCGGTGGGCTATGGGGCAATGAAACTGAGTAGCCGAGAGACCAACACTGGGGCGGCGGTCATTGTAGCGGCAGAAGTTCCGAAGTGCCCGTGGGTCGACGAGGCCATTAGGAGGCTGACTCGACCTGGAATTCAGAATGTGTTGTGGAACCAGCAGCTCGCGAATGAATGGAAGTCGCTCACGGACTCGGCGCTCAAGGCAGAAGCCTTAGCGGACATCCGGCGCCGCTGGGGTGCTGACTGGGATGCACCGCGAACACCTGGGCAGAAGAAAGCTCTGGCCATCTATAAAGCGTCCTCTTGACGACCTGCCAATATTCGAGAATCGAAGACCCTGGAAGCTTCCGCCTCGATGAAACGGAGATGCTCGTGTCCGACAAGTTACTAATCACCATTCTGGGTCGTCCTATTCTGCCTCGCCCTCGCGAAGGGCAGGCATCCTACCGAAGAATCCCTTATCGCTTTCCCGATGGAACGCTCACGGAGCCGTTGCCTTTTCTCGGCGCTGAGCTGACAAAACGCGAAGACCCTGACCGCCTCATCGTGCTCGGCACGAGCGGCAGCATCTGGGAGGAGTTCTTCTTGGAGAGCGTGATCAGCGGTGAGTACGATGAAGACGCCCTCTCGGCAATAATCGATGCTGCACGTGAGAAACGGGTGCGTCAAGAGCAGCTGAAACCGCTGCAAACATCCCTTTCCTTAGCGCTAGGGCGACCCGTTGATCTGCTCTTAATCAGCGAAGGACGGACTCGAAAAGAACAACTAGATTTGCTTACTGCACTGGCAGATCATGTGGGCGAAGGAGATCAACTCGTCCTTGACTTGACGCACGGTATGCGACACCTTCCTGTTCTGCTTCTGCTCGCCGCAGTTTACCTTAGGAGTATCAGGAATGCGAGGATTCAGAGCGCATACTACGGTTTCTATGACCCGGAGACGGACGAAGGAATAGTTTTTGACTTAGCAGGTCTTTTGGCGCTCGTCGATTGGGTCACTGCGCTACACGCTTTTGACAAAGACGGCGATCCCGGAGTCTTTGCTGAATTGCTTCAAGCCGACGGAGCAAGCGCCAAAGCGGTGAGCGCCTTGAGGGCAGCGTCGTACCACGGAAAGGTTCTGCAGCACGAGCGTGCGTGGACACAAGAACGGACATTGGCAAATGAACTTCACGGCCGTCCACCGGATGGGGTCAGCGGACTTTTTGCTCCGCATTTGGAATCGAGGTTGGCCGACAAGACTGGTTCTGGTCCTGCACTGCGGCTGAGCCAGATGGCCCGCAGACACCTGGAGCATGGAAACTATGACCGGGCGATCCTGCTCGGCCTAGCTGCTGCGAGGGCATCCTGCCAGCAGCCGGGAACGCGGCTCAAGGAAGTTCATCAGAAAATAATGGACGGCGAGGTAGGCGATAACGAATTCGTCGGCGCATACAACTTGTTGTATGCGATACGCAACTGTATTGCTCATCCCGAAGAGCCGCAAACCAACCGAGAGGCCAATAGAGCAATGCAGAGCGAGGTAGATCTGCGGAGCCGGATCGAGAGTCTTTTTGGGATCCTACTTAAGGACAAAGAGCACTCGAATATCTGAGCAGGCAATATCGGTGGTGCGCAGAGCCCTTGCGAAGGCCTTCAAACAACTGTGCGTCACAGAGGCCGCGCTCCATCTGCGCTCTGTTTGCTGGATTACCACTGCTTTCCGTGGTCTTAGGTGTCATCCGCTGACCTGCATGTTGTTGAAAATACGTTTAACTGAAAATTCGAATCCTATAGCGCCCACCATCCTTCCCTACACCATCCTGACTCAAGAGGTCCTTCGGCTCGGCCTTCTGCCTCGCTCAGGATTTCGGCTGCGGGCTCTGGCGCCCGCAAAGCGCCTCAAGTTCGAATCCTATAGCGCCCACCATCCTTCCCTACACCATCCTGACTCAAGAGATCCTTCGGCTCGGCCTTCTGCCTCGCTCTGGACTTCGGCTGCGGGCTCTGGCTCCCGCAAAGCGCCTCAAGTTCGAATCCTATAGCGCCCACCATCACTTCCTTACATCATCCTGACTCAACGGGTCCTTCGGCTCGGCCTTCTGCCTCGCTCAGGATTTCGGCTGCGGGCTCTGACGCCCGCAAAACGCCTCAAGTTCGAATCCTATAGCGCCCACCATCGAACTAGGTGTCGCTACGTCGAGCCGGGACCCATCAAAAGTGGCCTTCTTCTCCACCCCAAGTAGCGAAAGGGATTACCGGCAGATCACTGCCGGAGGCAGGCGCAAACACGTGCTTAGCTCTTTCTAGGGAAGCAGGATGGCCGACCAGCTGTGCCATCGGATCTCCAACAATGCGGTAGTACCTCAGGGTCGTAGCTGAGATGTACTGAGATAACAGTAACTCCGACAATGTGGTAATTGTTTTGAAACGCAGAGCCCGCGCGAGTGCCAGCCCTAATCGCAGATTGTCTTGATGCAGCGTAAGGCCGGTCGCACCCAATGCTCCTGCGCAGACACCCGATAACACCGCTTCCTCGCAGAAGCTCAACCCGTGCCGCGGACGTGAACTGACCGAGCAAGTAAGACACAACAAAGATCCCAACGCATGTCCGCGCACAGATCGGGCATCAGACTTATAGAAGCCCCCATATCCTGCCAGCCCTCGCGCATTCCCGCGCCCGAAATAGAAAGCCGCTCCTTGCCCGCCTTGCAGAGCGTCAATCAGATCAGGTCTGGAGATGCGCTCGGAGGTCCATCGGAACACGCGCTCGCCCGAAGGCATTTTCGCAACGACTTGGTCCACCGCCGCCATCGCCCGATCGTCCCGCTCGTTCAAGAAGACGAACGGTCCGCGGTTTGAATCCTTGGCACCGCGACGCTGCACTTCCGCCGCAGATAGCGCATACACTTCCAATCGCTTTCCAACATCTGGCAGCCAGCCGGCAGGCACCCTGTCGCCATTTCCTGCACGCAGAAAAACGCCCGGCAGCGCCCGGCGCGGAGAGATATGCACGTCTCCCACAACTAGCACTGCCGCGGCCCCATTGAGATCGGACGACGCAAACTGTGGTCCCAATACCCGCACTGGACGCCGACCACGGTGTGCCGAGATCAATGGTTCAAGGCGGGCCAGAGCCTCGGCCCGCCCTGCTATTGCCCACGTCGTCACGTCACGCCGCGGCGGCATGCTTAACGAGGTCGGCATACGGCTGCCACTCCGTGAATTCCTGCGGAGCGAACGCCGGATGGTCATTCGTCTTTGGCAGGCCGTTCTTCCGTGCGTAGAAATGCTGAATGATCATCGCCTGCTGTTCGCGGTTAAAGGCATTATAGTTGCCTTTGGCGTTGATCAGGGCCTGCTGCGCACCTCCTCCTGTATAGAAGCCGGCCTGATCGTCTGTATAGCCATAGTTGTAGCCAGCCTTGGAGAACTGGGCCTCCAGCGCTTCAACCATGTAGATCGGACCGACCTGGAAGTTCTGCCATACATGCGTCAATTCGTGCATCACCGTGTCGATGCCGAGCTTCTCCCACGACGGGAAGTTGATCAGTGTCATCGTGGTGAAAGCACGACCGGGTTGGCCGCTGGCTTTCTCTTCGATGAACTCGATCACATCCACCGGAATCGACATGACTGCCAGTCGAACCTGGTCGAGCGGAATGGAGCTGGCGAAGATATCGCTAGCAGCCTTGAGCTCATCCGCATTCAACGGACGATAGGTGCCGAACCATTCCAGCACCAGCGTAAAGGCCGTTGCCAGCGCGCTCGCGCCGATCTCGGCGGCTGCGACCAGCACATCCAGAGTCGACTTTCCCAGTTCCTTCAGAGTAGCCAGAGCGCGGCGCGCCGCATCTTCTTCCGGCTGGATGACGGCAGCCTCGACGACCTCCTTCAAACCCTTGCCCAGCTCCAGGTACGCCTGCATCAGGTTCTTCGTGAGGTTTCCGGGATGCGCCAAGGTATCGGCTACAAGCTGGGCCATCGTCGCCCCAGTTGCCAGCAACTGAGTGACGACGTCCTTTGCAATCTGCACCGTCCGAGCCGCAGCCCAGATCACCAGATCGGCCACCGCAGCACCTGCATCCAGCAACCCTTTCACGATCGCCTGCAGGCCGGTAAGCGCGTCCTTCTCCACCCAAAGCAGAATGTCGTTCACTGTCTGTCCGGCGCGGAAGAGCGCTTCGCCCGCGATCTGCATTGCTTTCTCGCCTGCGGTCTTGGCCCAGTCGATGACCTGATTTACGATCTTTCCCGCAGCGGCCATGCTTGCAATCACCGTGCGTAGCGCCTGGTCAGACTTAGCCTTGGCCCAATCCAGTACTCCTTTCAGTCCTCGATTGGCGGCGTCCAGGCCCGCTACGATGCTCTTCCATGCCACATCGGCTACGTTGTGTGCCTGAGCCAAGACCCAGTCCAGCGCTTCGCCGAGCGGTCCGAGATGTTTGAAGATGCCATGCAGCGCAGTCTGCACCACCGTGAGTCCCTGGTCCAATGCGGTCCCTAACACCTTCACCACTGCCTGACCAGCCTGAATAGCCGCGGCGATGAGCTGCTCCGCCAAGTCGATGGTGGTTGCCACGGCCTCGCGCACAAAGTCCACGAGTGTCTTTCCCAAGTCGAATATCGCCTGTACTGACTGCTCCAAGAGAGTGCCCGTAACCTGGATAAGCCCGCGGAGCACTTGCGCGAGGCTTTGGCCGAGTTCAAACGCGGCCTGAACCACCTTACGAACTGCTGCCAACCCCGCCTGCGCGAGATGAATGATCAAGTCACCAACGGCCCTGCCTGCGTCGATTACGGCATGGACAATCTCATGAGTCAGGTCCATGGCCGCCGTCGCGATATACGCCGCCAGACCCGCAAACTCCGTTCCCATTCTTGCCGCGGCGGTTGCTACCGACCGCACAAACTGCAGCCCGTGGTTTCTGACATTGTCCAGCAATGTGCCGATTTTGTGACCAAGATTGACGAACGCGGAGATAACGGCCTGCCCGATATTGCCAGGATGCGTGACTGCAGCCACCAGGATTGAACCCATGGCCTGCCCGACCGCCATAAGTGCCTGGACGGTGCTGGAAACCAGCGCCACGCCGAAGGTAACGGCCGCCGCAACAATGTCGCCCACCTGTTCGCCGATCCTAATCAACGCGGTGACGAACTTTTTGACGACACTGGCAACCTTGCCCGCAAGATAGCTCATCGTGTTGGCGATGGTATGTCCAAGCGCTTTGAGGGCGCGCAGGGTTTCGGTGACTACGTTATCCGCAAGCTGTGCCACCGACTGCAGCACCTGGCCTACAGTTCGCCCGACCGCGAGGACGGCCTCGACGGCCTTCTTAAAGGCCGCAGCCCCTGCCTGAACGGCTCCTGCCAGGATATTGCCAATCGTTTGGCCGGCCGCGATCAAGGAATGAACCAGGTTCTTCACTTGAGCGGCAGCCCAGCCGGCCACCGCACCCACAACATGAGTGATGCTCTGGCCGATACTGCCGACTGCGTGCCCGACTGCGTTCACAACCGTTTTTGCAGCATTGCCCAACGCCTTGACACCTCCGCTGACGAGATTGCCGAGCCCTTTGGCGGCGCCGCTCAACGCGTGTCCAAGGTCATCAAAGAAACCGTCGTGCGGCGAATCTTCCTCAGGCAGCGGGACGCCAGACGACGACAAGGCATCACCGACGACCGACAGCCAGGTAGCAACGTCTCCGGCTGCTTTCTCGTGGATCCCGCCCTCGTGGACGAGAAAGTCCTGCATCAGCACTTGCGCTTGCGCATCCGGCAGAGTCGAAATGGCGTGAACCACCGTCCAGCCGTTGTGGTTGTCACGGTTGGCGACGATGACAGCTTTACGTTCTTCTGGTTTAGCCACCGCAACTGACCCAAAGAAGTGAGTCACCTCGTCGTGAGTCTGGAGGGTTCGCGTAAAGGCAGCGGCGAAAGTAGACGCGTGCGGCGCGCTCTGAGCAGCGATCTTTGTATACGCCGGACCGAAATGCGACACTGCATATTGCCGTTTCACGATCTCGGCCTGCATGGCCGCAATGTCCTGGTGAGGCATTGCAAGAATTGTGGTGTGCATAGCCGGCGGCCGAGGCCCCGCAGGCTTCGCGGCTTGTTGAGCCGCTGTCGATACGGCTTTAGCAGCCACATTCACCGCTGTTGAGGCGGCTGTCTTCGTTCTTACTACATTCGCCGCGGTCTTCTTCGCTGCTGTCTTGGGTGCGCCCGACGCAGGTGGTTTCGCAGGATTGGGGGTCATATAGATCTCCTGTTTTAGATTTCGTATTTACCCTGGTTGGCCAGACACCGTGCTAAAGCAGCGCACAGAGGGATGGTGACGTAATCAGTGCGCAAAACTATACACCCATTCGCCGAGTGCCGGTCAATGCTTTCTGAATCACAATGGCCCGGCCGGAACAGGTCAAGCAGGAGCGGAAGTCACAGGTTCGAATCCTGTAGCGCCCAGCATGAACATCCGCCCAGGTAAGCAACGCTATCGGTGAAACCGGTCTGGTGCGGGAGGATGGGCCCGACAGGCGTATTAGTGGTGTATAACACAATAACGAAATAAAAAGCATGTCACGACTGCTTAGAATCAATGGTTTAGGAGGAAATTGTTCGCATCCCGTTGATTCATCAGCTAGTTATACGTATCCATATCTCCCCGTTGGACTTAGCGGCCGTTCTTTAGCGCCCCGCGCTACGGGCAGGCCGAATTCTGGACTTTTCAAAGGGCATCTTTGCAGCGCGCACTGGGCGCGGAGTGACCAAAGACACCCCTCCCTTGGCCCCATCGATCCAGTTGTAATGGATGGGCAAAGCCGCTGCCCAAAAGATTCAGCAGGGCAAAAAAACTAAAGTAAACACGGCGAAC
>Ga0207761_1000862_pt1 | contig 10409 bp, 8 predicted proteins | sample LuqExpMetageno34_FD_187792 | JGI IMG/M metagenome (GOLD analysis project Ga0207761, IMG submission 187792) | Tropical forest soil microbial communities from Luquillo Experimental Forest, Puerto Rico - Sample 34 (SPAdes) | ecosystem: Environmental > Terrestrial > Soil > Tropical forest ...
ATTTAAATATTCGGACTGCATTTGATAGGGCATCCGAGTTGAATCCGCGTCCCATGCCATCAGGTCGGTCATAGGCGCGCGCTCACCCATTAAATATTCATGCACAATGCGTGACCAAACTAGATCATTGGAGCGCAGCATCTGGAACGCTCCAGCCATCTGCCTGGCGTCAAGAAAGCCCTGTTCCCACATCATATCTTCCAGGAACGCAATCTGGCTCTCATTGATAAAGAGCATTAACTCGCCGGCTTCCGTGAAGTCGGTCTGGGCAGCGAGTAGTGTGAGGGATTTCAAGCGATCATCACCATCACGTGCCATGGCGGCCGCGGCAATCGACGTCAGCGTCCCGCCGAGGCAATAACCTACTGCATGCACTTTTTGGTCGGGCACAATAGTACCAACCGCATCGAGCGCCGCCATAACGCCGAGCTTTCTATAATCATCGAGGTGAAGGTCGCGGTCGTCCGGGCTGGGGTTCTTCCAGGAAATCATGAAGACCGTGAAGCCCTGTTCGGTGAGGTATTTCACCAATGAATTCTGGGGGGAGAGATCGAGGATGTAATACTTCATGATCCAGGCAGGAACGATAAGGATCGGTTCAGGCCTGACCTTGTCGGTCTTGGGCGCATACTGGATCAATTCGATTAGTCGATTGCGAACGATAACCTTGCCAGGCGTTACAGCCACATTCTGCCCGACGACGAAATTCTCTGCCCCGATCGGTTTCTTGCGGCCTACAATACGCTCCCAGTCCTCAATCAGATTCCGGGCGCCATTCACCAGATTCATGCCGCCTTTGTTTATCGTTTGCTTTAAAACCTCCGGGTTCGTTAGCAAGAAGTTCGACGGAGAAAACATATCGAGCATCTGCCGTGACATGAATTGCATTATGTCTTCATGCTGTTTCGTTACTCCGCGTATTCCCATTGTGGCATTGTGCCACCATTGCTGATTAAGGAGGAATGCCTGGTAAATGAAGTTGAACGGCGGCTTCCGCCAATCATCGCCGATGAACCGTCGATCTTGTGGCAACGGCTCGATGCAAGGGGTTGCATCAGCACTTTCCGACGTGCACCGATATGCGTAATTTGCAAAGCGGACCAACTTCCTGGCGGCTTTATCAATGAGTTGGAGCTGCTTGCCCGGCGAAAAAGTAAGATGGGTCACCCAATCAAAATAGGCTTCTGCGAGCGCTGCAGGCGAAAGGCCCATTGTAAAACGCGCGGCTGTGGCATGAATTGAACGATCAATGATGTCGGTGATTGCCGTGACCGCGTAAGAATCGCGCGCGCCTATCGTGTCGTCCGAAACCCTTTCAGCGGTTTCCGAGACGACGCTGCCCGCGGGGCTAATGTCAATCACATTAGCTTTCGGCTTTGCCGGCCTACCACCCGGCACAGGCATCAAGCTGATCCTTGCAGACGCCGCGGGGGGTGCCGGTTCTTTCGTGAGGGTCATGGCACACGCTCCTTCGCAAAAAGTACCCGTAGTGGTGTCATCGCTAGGCGCGATGATTTAGATCAATTATTTACAAATAAACTTCCTCCCCCCGACATTGCGCATCAGGGGAACTTCTTGAATCGATATCGAGGATTGGGCCAAGACAAAGTGACTTGCGCTCACAAGCTTCACTCGTAGCTACAGGGAATGTTGACTCTCCGAAATCGTTCGTTGATCGATATGTCACCCAGCTTCAACGAGATGCTCTGATGTCATAAAATTCATGATGCCCACCTTCGATCACAACTCAAACTCGCGCGAGGTGCTAACTAGCGTGCGCTAAGTTGACGTGTAGACGCGCGCGGCTTAATCGGCTTCGCGTTCGATGACACAGCAATGCGGCGCCTCGGCTCCCGACCGATCTTCGCTTAGAACTGTGCCGGTTACTGGATTGGGCCGGAAGGTTGTGCAACCCTTGAGGCCCTTCTCGTAGGCAAAGTCATAAATTTGTTTGAACTCATCAAATTGACAAGACTCCGGAACGTTAATGGTTTTGGAAATGGAATTGTCCACGAACGGTTGAAGCGCCGCTTGCATGTCCAGATGTGCACTGACCGAAATCTCGCTCGCGGTGACGAAAGCCCTCGGAACTGCCGCCGGTCCTCCAGTCATGGCACGCCACTGAGCGAGCGCGTAATCAGTAAGCGCGAACTCCTGTTGCATGCCCTCCTCGCCCAACACCTTACGTACATAGGAGGCGGCAAAGATCGGCTCTAGGCCGCTTGATACGTTTCCAGCAAGAAGACTGATCGTCCCAGTCGGCGCGATTGCAAGCAGGTGGCTGTTGCGGATGCCATGCCTCGCGATGCCGTCTTGAATGTCAGGCGGAAGTGCCCGAATGAATTCGCCCTGCAAGAATTTGTCACGTTCAAAAAATGGGAAGCTCGTTTTTTCCTCGGCGAGTTCGATAGAGGCACGGTAAACGGTATGACAGATCAACCGCATGACGTACGCAGCGAAAACTAAGGACCGGTCGCTGCCATAGTCCAGTCCCAGCATGACAAGTACATCGGCTAGCCCGGTAATGCCAAGCCCGATGCGCCGCGAACCGCGAGCATTTTCTGCCTGTTGCGGCAGGGGGTACCGCGACGCGTCAATCACGTTGTCAAGAAATCGCACAGCGATGCGACTCGTATTCGCTAGACGCTCGACATCGATGTGCGCGTCGGCCGTGAACGGCGATGATACGAAGCGAACGAGATTAATCGAACCAAGGTCACAGGCTCCATAGGGCGGAAGAGGAATTTCGCCGCAGGGATTCGTAGCGGATATCCATTCGCGATACCAAAGGTTGTTGAGACGGTTGATACGATCGATGAACAATACGCCGGGCTCGGCGTATTCATAGGTACCACGCGTGATCAGGTCCCAGAGCGTGCGCGCCCTGACGGTGCGCACGACGCGGCACGGTATCGGAGCGGACGACCCTGGCCATTGGCGTACAATCGTCGCACCTTCGCCGTCGAATGTTTCAGCCGGAAAGACCAATGGCCAGTCGGTATCGTCGCGTACCGCTGCCATGAACGCGTCAGATACCTGCACCGACAGATTGAAATGAAGCAATTGGCCCGGTTGCTGTTTGGCCGTGACAAACTCTTCGATGTCAGGGTGATCGCAGCGCAGGGTCGCCATCATGGCACCGCGACGTGCTCCGGTGGACAAGATGGTGCCGCACATCGCATCCCACACGCGCATGAATGAGATTGGACCGGAGGCGATGGTGCCCGCGCCTTTGGTTTGAGTACCGCTGGGGCGCAGAGTGGAAAAATCGACGCCAATGCCGCCACCCTGCTGCATCGTCAGGGCGCTCTCTTGTAAGGCGCGGAATATCCCGGAAATCGAGTCGTCAATTGTTCCTAGAACGAAACAATTAAACAACGTTACACTGCGGGATGTACCGGCACCCGCCTGGATGCGGCCGCCAGGAAGAAATTTGAAGTCCTGTAGGATGGCGAAGAAACGCTCTTCCCAAAGCGAGGCGTCTTTAAGCTCAACGCCGGCGAGAGCGCGCGCAATGCGCCGCCATGTTTCCGCGATGCCGTGTTCGCTTATGCCCTGATCGGCATACCGATACTTGGTCCGCCACACATGATGAGAGATGTCGTCCGCCAACTCGTTCATCGCTCCACCATCGAAATCGGATCAACTGGAACGCTGCAAAATACAATTTAATCGATGCCGTGCGATCCCTGATATGGATCAAGAATTCTAATTAACTACCTTAAAGGCTGCGACGACCCCGAAAGGATTATGCCGGGCAAAGGTCCTTGCGCCGCCAATACTGATGACGCCGACAATCACCCGCTTAGGTTTGATTCCGGCTGGATGCGCAATTTACTGGCTTATTTATCTTATGCGTAATCAGCGCTTGGCATTCCCTGCCGCGCCCGCCGACCGGCCATAAGAAACCCAAAGTGTCGTTAGCGCTCATAAATTCCGACGAGGGCTGCCTCGGCAAGAACGTGTTTGCGGGCTTCACGCTCGATATCGCGATAGGACGGTTTCTTGCTCGCAGCAAGATGATCGACCGAAAGAGCAAGTAATCTGAAGTGGTAGTGATGCGGTCCGTGGCGATGCGGCGGACAGGGGCCACCATAGTCAGCCCGCTGAAAATCATTGATAGCCTGTTTGAAATTCTGTTTTTCTGAATGCCGGGCGGCGCCTTCTGGCAGGGCGAGCCGGTCGGGCGGAATGTCAAAAGCCGCCCAATGACGCCAAGTGCCGCCAGGAGCATCAGGATCGTCGCAAAGAACAACGAAGCTGCGCGTGCTAGCTGGAACGCCGGTCCATTCGAGGGGAGGCGAGATATCTTCGCCGTCGCAAGTATAGCGGCGCGGAATTGGTGTGCCGTCTGCAAAGGCAGATGAGATTATCCGCATGCTGTTTCTCCTCGTCCATGACGCGAGAGCGTTTCCTTCTTCTGCTAGACAGAATTGATCGTTCAGATCGACTAATAAGGAACCACCGCATTGTTGGCTCCTTGAGTAGCGTAAACTAGCATAAAATTAGGGTAGGTGGCCGCCCCCGCGGACACCAGGAACATCCTTCGCTGTGCATTGCGGCATGTGCAATATCGCCGCGTGGCATCTTAACGTTGCAACTATATGCGATCTCTTGACCTAAGACGGGGTCAGGGAGTTTTGCCGATGCTGCTGAGCTGGAAACAGCGGAATTCTGGCACGCTGACACTCTATGCAAGCGCGAGACCAAGCGAACGCCGCTTTGGGAGCAGTCGAATGCCGTCTTACGAACGCGATCGCCCTTGCAAGCCTGCAGCCGGGCGACAGGGTTGAGCGGGTCAAGGCAATCTTCGTTGACGCAGATCAATGCGCATTTCTTGTGGCCGTAATACCCAGACGCCCGCCTTTGACGCTGCAACGCCTATGTGATGCGATCTTTGCGATCGATGGCGCAGAACCTGCCGCTCATACGGTCTCCGGCCGACTGCAAGAAGTAGTTGGAGCTCGAGCATGACCGGTACAAATGCAGCAACGAAACCGCGAGATTTGGAACGGATCCAGAAGCGTCTTGAAGACTGCACCGCTGCCAATTTGCGTGATTATCGCGAATACGCTCGCACCTTCTCCTGGGCACAGGCGCGCAGACTTCTTGACGGGCTGCCGGGTGGCGGGCTCAACATCGCTTACGAGGCGGTAGACCGACATGTCAAAGCCGGCCGCGGTAATAACCTTGCCCTGCGCTGGATCGCACGGGACGACACTATCCGCGATTTCACCTATGCATCGCTTGCGGCGGTAGTTAATCGGTTCGCCAATCTGTTGGCACAACGCGGCATTACTAAGGGTGACCGCGTTTCATCGTTACTCGGCCGCGTGCCAGAACTCTACATTGGCGCGCTGGGCACGCTCAAGAACGGCAGTGTTTTCTCTCCAATGTTCTCGGCGTTCGGTCCGGAGCCGATCAAGGCTCGCATGACGATCGGCAATGCACGCGCGCTCATTACTACTGAGGCATTTTACCGCCGGAAGGTCGAGCCTTGGCGCAAAGAGCTCCCGAGTCTAAAGCATGTCTTCTTGACCGAATGTTCAAACAATCTGCCGGCCGATACAATCGATTTCGCCGCAGCCTTATCTCAGGCTTCGGATCGCTTCGAAACGGTGCGGACGCTACCGGAAGACATGGCACTGCTGCACTTCACTAGCGGCACCACCGGCAAGCCGAAGGGCGCCGTGCACGTGCACGAAGCCGTGGTTGCTCATAACATTACTGGCAAACTTGCGCTCGACTTCCATCCCGACGACATATTCTGGTGCACGGCCGACCCCGGATGGATCACCGGCACGTCCTACGGGATCATATCGCCGCTGACCAACGGCGTGACCATGATTGTCGACCAAGCCGAGTTCGATGCCGAGCGTTGGTATCGCATTCTGCAAGATCAGAAAATTACCGTTTGGTACACGGCGCCGACCGCCATCCGCATGCTGATAAAGGTAGGCGCCGAGTTCGCCAAGCGCTTTGACTTGTCGAAATTACGCCTGATGGCGAGTGTCGGCGAGCCGCTCAATCCGGAAGCCGTGGTGTGGGGTGTCGAAGCCTTCGGCAAGCCCTTCCACGACAACTGGTGGCAAACCGAAACCGGCGGCATCATGATCAGCAATTTCCTGTCGATGGCTGTGAAGCCAGGGTCGATGGGACGCCCGCTACCCGGCATCGAGGCGGGCATCGTCGAGCACCTCGAAAGCGGCGAGGTTCGCGAAGTCACCAAACCGATGAGCATGGGCGAGCTGGCCTTGCGACCGGGCTGGCCGTCAATGATGCGTGCCTACCTCAATGAAGAGGCGCGCTACAAAAAGTGCTTTGTGAGCGGTTGGTATCTCACTGGCGACCTCGCGATGCGTGATAGCGAGGGCTACTACTGGTTCGTTGGACGTGCCGATGACGTTATCAAAAGCGCCGGGCACCTAATCGGTCCCTTCGAAGTGGAAAGCACGCTGATGGAGCACAAAGCCGTCGCCGAGGCAGGCGTGATCGGCATCCCGGAGCCCACCGCGGGCGAAGTCGTCAAGGCCTATGTTGCTCTCAAAGGCGGTTTCGAGCCGAGCGAAGCGCTGCGCAAGGAATTGCTTGGCCATGCACGTCAGCGTCTCGGACCGGCGGTGGCGCCGAGGGACATTGCGTTCAGGCAGAGTCTGCCGAAAACACGTAGCGGAAAGATCATGCGGCGTCTGCTCAAGGCCCGCGAGCTCGGCCTGCCTGAGGGCGATATTTCGACGCTGGAAAGCGAGGAACGATGACCGCAGCTGCCGACAAGCCGCGTCTATCGCGCGAGCACATGCTGGATCTTCTAAAACAGATGATCCGAATCCGCCGGTTCGAGGACAAATGCGCCGAATTGTACACGCAGGAAAAGATCCGCGGCTTCATGCATCTCTACGACGGTGAGGAAGCGGTCGCGGTCGGCGTCATCCCGGTGCTGGATAAACGCGATCGAGTCGTCGCCACTTATCGCGAGCATGGCCAGGCGCTGGTGCGGGGCGTGCCGATGACAACGATCATGGCCGAAATGTACGGCAAGCAGGAAGGCTGCGCCCGCGGCCGCGGCGGCTCCATGCACCTGTTTGATGCCGCCACCAATTTCTATGGCGGCAACGCCATCGTCGGCGGCGGTTTGCCGCTCGCGGTTGGTCTCGGCCTAGCCGATCATATGCGGGGCAATGACATCGTTACGGCATGTTTCTTTGGGGACGGCGCCGTGGCCGAAGGTGAATTTCATGAGAGTATGAATTTGGCGGCGCTGTGGGAATTGCCTGTGCTGTTCGTGTGCGAAAACAATCTTTACGCCATGGGAACCGCATTGGCACTGTCGGAATCGGAAACGGACATTCATCGCAAAGCTGAATGCTACCGGATTATCTCAGAAGCGGTTGACGGAATGGACGTTGTGGCCGTTGAGGCTGCCGCGCGTCGCGCCGTTCACGCCGTGCGCGAGAGCCGCAAACCATATTTCTTGGAGTGTCGGACCTATCGGCTGCGCGCGCACTCCATGTTTGATCCGCAGCTTTATCGCGATAAGGCCGAAGTGGAGGCTAGACGCCACAGCGAGCCGATTGTGCGCTTCCAGCAGTGGTTGGAAACAAATCATATGATCCACCCCGAGGACTTGCCGCGCATCTTGGCTGAGATTGATGCCGAGATTGCCCAGTCGGTTGCCTTCGCCGAAGCAGGAACCTGGGAGCCGGTCGATCAGCTCACCCGCTTCGTTTACGCGGATGCTGCCGTTCCAGCCGGTCGGTGAAAAGCTATGAAACAAGAACCGATCAAAACCGAAGCCATTGAGATCACCTACCGCGAAGCGGTGCGCGAGGCGCTGCGCGACGCGATCAAGCGCGACGAGCGCGTCTTCCTAATGGGGGAAGATGTGGGCCGCTATGGAGGCTGTTACGCTGTGAGCCACGGGCTGCTCGCCCAGTTTGGCCCGGAGCGGATTCGCGACACGCCGTTGTCTGAGTCCGGGTTCACTGGCGCCGGCATCGGGGCGGCGATGGCTGGGATGCGCCCGATCGTGGAAGTCATGACGGTGAATTTCAGTTTGCTGGCGCTCGATCAGATCCTCAATACGGCGGCGACGCTGCGGCACATGTCAGGAAATCAGTTCGGCGTGCCGCTGGTGATCCGGATGGCGACCGGTGCCGGCCGCCAGCTCGCCGCGCAGCACTCGCACAGTCTGGAAGGCTGGTACGCACATGTTCCAGGTATCAAGGTGCTGGCCCCGGCAACGCTTGAGGATGCCCGCGGCATGCTGTGGACGGCTTTGGAGGATCCCGATCCGGTGCTGATCTTCGAAAATGTCATGCTCTACAACATGACTGGAAAGTTGGCCACGGATGCAGGGCCGGTCGATATCGACAAAGCGGCCGTCCGCCGTCCGGGGCGCGATATTTCACTCATCGCGTATGGCGGCTCGCTGTGGAAGACGCTCGAGGCAGCGACCACGCTTGCCGGTGAAGGCATCGAGGCTGAGGTGATCGATTTGCGGAGCCTGCGGCCACTTGACGACGCCACCATCATGGCCTCAGTCGCCAAGACCCGCCACGCCATTATTGTCGATGAAAGCTGGCGCACCGGCAGCCTGGCCGCGGAGGTGGGCATGCGAATTGTCGAGCAGGCGTTCTGGTCGCTCGATGCGCCGCTTGGCCGGGTTTGCAGCGAGGAGGTGCCGATTCCCTATCCTCGTCATCTCGAAAACGCAGCAATCCCGCAAGCGACCAAGATCGTCGCGGCGACAAAGGCGGCTCTCGACCGAGCGTGAGGCAGCGCCGTGGTTGAATTCCGCATGCCTTCGCTGGGCGCCGATATGGAAGCCGGCACGCTGGTGGAATGGCTGATTAAGCCGGGTGATGTGGTCAAACGCGGCCAGGTCGTCGCGGTAGTTGAGACCCAGAAAGGCGCCATCGAAATTGAAACCTTCCAGGCGGGCCGGATCGACAAGGTCCTGGTTGATCTTCATAGCAAGGTGCCAGTCGGGACTCCGCTCGCGCTTATCCTCGCCGAAGGCGAAGAGAAGCCGGCGGTTGCGACAGCTGTGCCGCCACCCGCAGCGGTCGCGCCGACTGCAGCTCCGTCGCTAGAACGTCCGCCCATGGCGCCAGCGCGACCGGTATCGCCCGTTAGACCACGCGTCGCGCCCGGGACACAGGTCTCGCCGGCAGCGCGTCGCCTGGCTCAGGAACGCGGCATTGATCTATCGACCGTTACTGGAAGCGGTCGGGACGGTGCGATCACCTATGCCGATGTTGAGCGCCGTGCCGCCGAGGTCATGGCGCCTGCCGTGCCCGTCGCTCCTGCAGAACGCAAGCGGGCGCCAACGTTAGATTTGGGAGCGATGCGCGTAGCGATCGCCGCAGCCATGGCGCGATCCAAGCGTGAAATCCCGCACTATTACCTTGAGCATCAAGTTGAAGTCACAGCCTGCGAGCGATGGCTCGCAGAAAAGAATGCGACGCTTCCGCCAGAAGGCCGCCTGCTGTTTGGCGCGCTCCCGATTAAGGCAGTCGCATTGGCTATACGCCGCTTTCCCGCGTTCAACGGCTTCTATCGCGACAATAAATTCGCCCCGTCGCCGGCGGTGCATGTCGGCGTCGCGATTTCCATTCGCGGCGGCGGGCTAGCGGCGCCGGCGCTGCACGACGTTGATCAACTGCCGCTCGACGAGCTGATGCGCCAGATGCGTGATCTCATCCAGCGCACGCGCGCGGGCCGCATCCGCGGCTCCGAGATGTCCGATCCGACCATTACAGTATCGAGCTTGGGCGAGCGCGGCGTAGAAACACTGTACGGCATCATCTATCCGCCGCAAGTTGCTATCATTGGTATCGGAAAGGCCGTCGTGCGGCCTTGGGTCATCGACGGCGCCATTGGCCCGCGCTCGGTGATCACTATGACGCTATCCGGTGACCATCGCGTCACCGACGGACACGCCGGCGCGCTGTTCTTGGCCGAAATCGGCAAACTGTTGCAGGAGCCAGAAAAGCTATGACTGACGCGGACATTGGCAAAGTGGTGCAAGAAGAGCTCAATAACATCGCGCCGGAGGCCGATTTGACGAGCGTGGATCCGACCGCAGATTTGCGGGAGGCAATCGATATTGATTCGATGGACTTCCTGAACTTCATCACGGCTATTCATAAACGGCTTGGCATTGACATCCCGGAAATCGACTATCCGAAGCTAATTACACTCAACGGGGCGGTCGCATATCTCACGGCGCACCTTAAACCCTCCGCTGCGTGAGTCCTGTCGTGAATGGCATAGATGTCGTCAATCCCGCATGGAGCCGCAAAGCCGGTTAAGGCGACCGAGCAGCCATTGGGCGAACGCGATCTGATTGCGGTTGTCGCCGAGCTCGTACGGGAACTGCATCCGCAACGCTTCAGATTCATCGAAAT
>Ga0207761_1000864_pt1 | contig 10383 bp, 10 predicted proteins | sample LuqExpMetageno34_FD_187792 | JGI IMG/M metagenome (GOLD analysis project Ga0207761, IMG submission 187792) | Tropical forest soil microbial communities from Luquillo Experimental Forest, Puerto Rico - Sample 34 (SPAdes) | ecosystem: Environmental > Terrestrial > Soil > Tropical forest ...
CTAAGCCGGTCGGCAGCGGCCAGGAGCCAATGCGCGGCAGCGTCGAGGCGAAAGCGGCGAAGAGAAACGTGGCAAGGATCCACAACAGGCTACGCCATTTGGTGCCAAGCGGGCGATGTGAAAGAAGGCGCCAGCCGAGTAGTATTTCAGGCGGCAGCAACATGACCGCTGCAAGCCCCAGCAACTGCATTGCCAGGTCAGAGAAGATTGCGCCGGGAAAGCCGAGCAGATTGTGCACCGGCGTCTGCGCGGCGTGGCTCAACGACGGGTCCTGCACCGACCAAGTGGCAAGCGCGATCGCCGCCAGCAGCGCCACGGTGGTCAGCGCTAGGCCTGCTATTTCGCTCAGGCGCCGCCGTAGGATGTCGCGGAAGTGCTCGGAGACGAAAGCAATGGCGTCGAGGCTGCGATCGATCGCTGGCATGCTTCTCTAAGCCTTCTTTCGTTGGCGCATGACCTTGTCCGAAAACCGGCATCCGCTTTTCGAGGTCATGCGCTAAGCAAGCACCGTAACAAGGCGGTGCAGCGCGTCCGCCGTAGTCGCCTTGTCCTGGACCATGGCAACGCGGATGTAGTCCGCGCCGGGATTGCTGCCGTCAGCCTGCTCGCGTGCGAGATAGCGGCCGGGTACGACGCGCACGCCAGCCTCCTTCCATAGCCGCTTAGTGACCGCCTCGCTGCCGCCGTATTGCGAAACGTCCAGCCAAAGAAAAAATCCCCCGGCAGGCCGGTTGTAGTTGTAGCGGTCGCCAATGATTTGATCGGCGAGATCGAATTTGGCGGAATAGAGCTTGCGGTTCTCCTGCACGTGCGTTTCGTCGCCGTAGGCGGCAACGGCAACGCGCTGCAGCGGCGCCGGAACCTGCGGCGCGGCGATGTTACGCAGCTCGAGGAAGGCCGTAAGAAAACGGCGGTCGCCGGCGGCGAAGCCGACGCGCAGGCCGGGCAGATTTGAGCGCTTGGACAGCGAGTGGAAGACGACGGTGTTGGCGAAATCGGGCCCGGAAGCTTCCAGCATGCCGGCTGGCGCATGATGGCTATAGATCTCGCAATAACATTCGTCGGCGAACACCAGGAAACCGAAGCGGCGGGCGAGTGCGGCGAGCTTGCCGAGATAGCTGAGGCTTGCCACCGCGCCTTGCGGATTCGACGGCGACGCGATGTAGAAAGCAACAGTGCGCGCAAGCAATGCGTCGCCGAGCACGTCGAGGTCGGGCAAGAAACCGCTTTGCTTGCGCGCCGGCAGATAGACCAACTCGCAGTCGGCGGCGAGCGCGCCAGCAGCATAGGCGGCGTAGAACGGATTAGGAATCAGCACCGCGGGCTTGCCAGAGCGGCGCGCCCTCCAGCGCTTGGCGGCGATGGCCGCGAGGAACAACCCTTCGCGCGTCCCACTGAGCACCAACACTTCGGTTTCAGAGTCGACCGGCCGCGCCAGATTATAACGGCGGTTCAGCCACTGCGCGACCGTGCGGCGAAATACGTCGGTGCCCTTGTTGGCTGGATAGCGGCCGAACTCATTGAAATGGGCGCTGAGCTCCGGGCTGACGAAAGCGGGGATCGGATGCTGCGGTTCCCCGACCGACAGGTTGATCGGCGGCTTACCCGGCTCGATGCCGGCGATGAGCTCGTTCAGCCGCACGAACGGCGAGCGTCCCTCGACCGCGGGGGCAGGATTGTTGGAAGGCTCGCGCTTGGCGGTCGTCATCGGCATGCGGTTACACGAACAGACGCAAAGGCCTGCGGCACATCGTTCGACAAAATAGATATGGCTAGGTTAAGACCCAATTAACCATCGACGCGGAAACGGCAGCCGGTCGAGCTGGTGTTAAGAGCCGCCCCCCTGGCGCACGTCACGGAAGGATGCAAATCGGCGGACATATCAAGTTTTCGTACTGGGGCCTGACCTTCGCGACGGCTTCATTAACCGGCACCAGCACCCCCTGATCGACGCTTTCGCGCAAAACTGCCGGCGCGATCTGGTCATGAAGCACGAATGGAGAGGCCCCCGGCTCTCATGAGCCGGGGGCCTCAACGGAAGGGACAGTGCCGGGTTTCCGCCCCTACCGCTAGGGTGTTACTGGACAGCCTCGCCGTGCAACGCAAGATCGAGACCTTCGCGTTCCACCTCGTCGGTGACACGCACGCCAATGATCGCGTCAATGATCTTGAGAATGATCAGCGAGACGATGGCGTCGTAGGCTATAACGATCACGATGCCTTTGATCTGATTGATCATCTGGCCCGGGTTGCCTTCGATAAGGCCGGCGGTGCCGCCATACTCGGCGATTGCAAATACGCCGGTGAGCAGCGCGCCGACCATGCCGCCGACCGCGTGGACGCCAAAGCAATCAAGCGCGTCATCCACGCCGTGCATCTTTTTCAGGCCGGTGACGCCCCAATAGCAGAAGACGCCAGCGGCGACGCCGATGACCATCGAGCCGATCGGGCCGACATAACCCGAGGCCGGAGTGATGGCGACGAGGCCAGCGACCGCGCCGGAGGCGATACCAATGACGGTCGCCTTGCCGCGATGGGCCCATTCCACCAGCATCCAGGTGAAGGCGGCGACGGCGGTGGCGATCTGCGTCACGGCCATTGCCATGCCAGCCTGCATGCCAGCGCTGACCGCCGAACCAGCGTTGAAGCCGAACCAGCCGACCCAAAGTAGGGCGGCGCCGATGAAAGTGAGCACCATGTTGTGTGCCGGTCCGGTGTCCTTGCGCTTGCCGAGGACGATGGCGCACATTAAACCGGCGACGCCCGCGTTGATGTGTACGACCGTGCCGCCGGCGAAATCGAGCACCTTAAACATGGCGTCGTTGTTGCCGTTGGACATGAACCCGTCGGCGCCCCAGACCCAGTGCGCAATCGGCGCGTAGACGAGGATTGCCCACAGTCCCATGAACCATAGCATCGCCGAGAACTTCATGCGCTCGGCGAAGGCGCCAGCGATCAGCGCGGGAGTGATGATCGCAAAAGTCATCTGGAAACACATGTACACGGTTTCAGGAATCGTCACGGCGAGACTGTTCGGATTACCGATGCCGGTGGAGATGTCACTCAAGATGCCTTGTAAGAAGACGCGACTGAGTCCGCCGATAAAGGGCGAGCCAGGGGTGAACGCCAGGCTGTAGGTGAGTATCGAGTAGACGATCGTCACCAGACAGGTCACGGCGAAGCTCGTCATCACGGTGTCGCCGACGTTCTTTTTGCGCACCATGCCGGCGTAGAAGAGGCCTAGGCCAGGGATGGTCATCATCAGAACCAGCGCGACCGAGGTGAGCATCCACGCGGTATCGCCCGAGTTAGGCGTACATTTCTCGAGTACCGCCTTCTTTGGATCCGGATCGTTGGCGCATGCCGGTGGCGGCGCAGCCGGCGTCGCTGGTGCTGCGGCAGCTGGAGCTGCGGGCGCTGCCCCGGGCGCAGGTTGAGCATAGGAGGCGTCGAAGGCTCCCACGCTCAAAAACAGGCTGAGGACAACCCCGAAGGCGAGAGCCAAGAGTCCCGCACCGGGGGATTTCATTAACGTCATGGTCTTACTCCTGTCCGTATTGTTTGCGGTGCGGGTCACTAGATCGCCGCCGCGTCGGTTTCGCCGGTGCGGATCCGCACAGCATGATCCAGAGCGAAGACGAAGATCTTGCCATCGCCGATTTGGCCGGTTTTGGCGGCTCCCGCGATGGCGCCGATAACCTTGTCGACCTGGTTGGACGCCACTGCCACTTCCAATTTGACTTTTGGCAGGAAGCTCACAGCATATTCGGCCCCACGGTAGATTTCCGTGTGTCCCTTTTGACGCCCGTAGCCCTTGACCTCTGTGACAGTCAGCCCCTGCACCCCGATCGAGGTCAGGGCGTCGCGGACCTCGTCGAGTTTGAAAGGCTTGATAATGGCCATGACGATTTTCATGGATCGATCCCCGCTTGAGCCCGTTTTCTCCGTTACGCAGTGCGGGCGGGTTCACTGAGCCAGACCCCGCAAAGACACTTCGCGGGGCAGACCGAACCAATAGAATCAAACAGCGTGCCAGATGCCGGAATGCGGCCTATCCTGCGGAATTCATGAACGAATTTTTGCGCCTAAGGCATGGGTTGGATGAGTTTCGAGGACGCGCGCCCAAACTCGCGGCAACGCACAAAATGGCTGCATAAAAATTAGGCGGCGCTCGTTCGAGCTACTGCAAGGCCTCGCCATGTTGGGTGACGTCGAGCCCCATGACCTCGTCTTCCTTGCGCATGCGTAGGGGGACGATGGCGCTAATGATTTTTAGCACGACGTAAGTGAGCGTACCCGACCACAGCAAGGTCACGACGATTCCGCAGAGCTGAGCCAGCACCTGATGAGGATTGCCTTCCAGCAGTCCGGACACGCCGCGGGGCGTTTCGGGAGTGGCCGACAAAGCGCCGACCGCGAGCACGCCGGCGAGGAAAGTTCCGGTAAGGCCGCCGACTCCATGTACCCCGAACACGTCGAGCGAGTCGTCGTAGCCCAGTCTGAGCTTGAGCCAGGTGCAGGCCCAGAAGCAGATGCCGCCGGCGATCACACCGATCAGCACGCCTTGCATAGGCAGTACGAACCCAGAAGCGGGCGTGATGGTGCCGAGACCCGCCACATTACAAATCCCCGGCTCTTGTTTGGATGCTAAAGCGCGTCGGCGTCGGTCTCGCCGGTGCGGATGCGCACGGCTTGTTCGACCGGCGTGACGAAGATTTTCCCGTCACCGATCTGTCCGGTCTTGGCGGCCGATGCGATCGCCTCCATCGCGCGCTCGAGTTGCTCGGTGGCGACCGCGACTTCAATCCGCACTTTGGGCAGGAAATTCACGGCGTATTCGGCGCCGCGATAAATTTCCATGTGCCCCTTCTGCCGTCCGTAGCCCTTCACTTCGCACACCGTCATGCCGTGGACGCCGATACGGCTAAGAGCGTCGCGCACCTCGTCAAGCTTGAACGGTTTGATGACTGCAATGACCATTTTCATGATTTTCCTTCCCGGCGGCATCGTTGCCCGGCTCACCGAACCGGGGCCGGGCGGCTCGGATTGTCACGCGCGTGGGGCGACCAAAATCCCGGTGGCGTCGGACGGCCCCTATGGCGCAGCCTACCGGCCGGCGGCACAAAAATTAAGCGGCTTTCTTGCTGCATCCAAAGGCAATCGTCACGAAAAACGGCACTTCCCGGCAAATTCGCTGTCCTAATTGCCGGCTGCTGCGCCCAGATCTCGGATAACACCGGGCAAATTGGACCTACGGTTCACGCCGCTCGCGCACCAAGCCTTCTTGCGCCACCGAGGCGACCAGCGTGCCATCACGCTTGAATATAAGTCCGCGCGAGAAGCCGCGAGAGCCTCGTAGATTGGGGCTATCCTGCGCATAAAGCAGCCAATCGTCGGCGCGGAACGGCCGGTGCAACCACAGTGCATGATCGAGGCTCGCCCCCATGAATTGCTTTTCAAACAGCGTATGGCCGTGCGGGATCAGGGCGGTGTCGAGCAGTGTCATGTCGGAGGCGTATGCCAGCACGCACTGATGCAATGCTGGATCGTCGGGTAGCTGGCCGGTGGTCTTGATCCACATGTGGAATTTGCCGTCGGGATATTTTTTGCCGAGATAGCGATCGAACTCCACCGGCCGTAGTTCGATCGGACGCTCGCGTTCGTAGTAGCGGCGCACCGGATCGGGCATTGAGGGCAAAATCTTGTCGCGCACTTCGGATTCGCTCGGCAGTTTTTCCGGAGCCGGAACGTCGGGCATCTTGGCCTGGTGTGCGAGGCCAGGTTCGTCGGCGTGGAACGATACCAGCATGGAGAAAATTGGGTGGCCGTGTTGGCGCGCAGTGACACGCCGCGTGGTGAAACTCTTGCCGTCCCTAATGCGGTCCACGTCGTAGATGATCGGTACCCTGGGATCGCCCGGCAACAGGAAGTAGGCGTGCATGGAATGCGGGGGCCGGGTGACGTCGACCGTGCGCACCGCGGCGACTAGCGCCTGGCCGATCACCTGGCCGCCGAACACGCGCTGCCAGCCCACTTGCGGCGAGCGGCCGCGGAACAGATTTACCTCCAGCGGTTCGAGATCGAGAATTTCGAGTAGATCCTGGACGGCGGAAGTCATGGGGCGGGCCAGCGGACCCCAATCTGCTATGCTGAGCCTCGTTTGACAAGGAAGCGGGATGACGAAAGCGCTGAAAAATCAAAATAAAACTGACCTCGTGATTGGCGGGGCGGGCTTTGCCGGCCTAGCGTTGGCCATAGCGGTGCGCCAAGGTCTGGGCGAGGCCTTCGCGGTGACCGTGGTCGACCCGGCTCTCGCCGCCACCCAGTCCGAGGACCCGCGCGCCTCGGCGATCGCGGCCGCTGCGCGCCGGCTCTTCGAGGCCATCGCGGTGTGGGGGGCGGTCGCCGACGAGGCGCAGCCGATCCTCGACATGGTAATCACCGACTCCAAGCTCGACGACGCGGTGCGGCCGACCTTCCTCACCTTCGGCGGCGACGTCGAGCCGGGCGAGCCGTTCGCGCACATGGTGGAGAACCGGCATCTGGTCGATGCGCTCGTCGCCAGGGCGAAGGAACTCGGCATCGGCTTGCGCGCAAGCGCGGTCGCCGGATTCGAAAAAGGCTTCCATGCGAGCGAAGTGGAGCTCGCTGACGGCGAACGAATTTCCGCGCGCCTGCTGGTGGCTGCCGACGGCGCGAAATCGAAAATCCGCGATCAAGCCGGCATCGCTACACACGGCTGGAACTACGACCAATCGGCGATCGTGACGACGGTCGCGCACGAACGCGATCATAACGGCCGCGCCGAAGAACATTTTCTGCCGGCTGGCCCGTTCGCGATTCTGCCGCTAAAGGGCAAACGCTCGTCGATCGTATGGACGGAAGAAGCGCGCGAGGCGGCGCGCATCGTAGCGCTGTCCGATGCGGAATTCCACGAGGAGCTGGAGAGGCGCTTCGGTTTGCATCTCGGTGATCTCCAGGTGGTCGGCGCACGCCGCGCTTTCCCGCTCGGACTGTTCACGGCACGCTCGTTCATCGGCGAGCGACTGGCTCTGATCGGCGACGCTGCCCACGTCATCCACCCGATCGCCGGGCAAGGGTTGAACATGGGGTTACGCGACGTCGCTGCACTGGCGGAAGCGATTGTCGATGCAGCGCGGCTCGGCCTCGATATCGGTTCGCCCGGGGTGCTGGAGCGTTATCAGCGCTGGCGCCGCTTTGACACAATGACGATGGGTATCGCCACCGACGGCTTGAATCGCTTGTTCTCCAATCAAAGCGACGTGCTGCGGCTGGTTCGTGATCTCGGACTTGGGATGGTCGAGCGCATGCCTTTCCTCAAGCTGCTCTTCATCCGCGAGGCTGCGGGCTTTACCGGAGACGTGCCGAAGCTACTGCGCGGCGAGGCGCTTTAGGTCAGCTTGATGCTGCCGACGTGATCCTGGAAAGCGTTGCGCTTGGCGATGGCATCATACCAGCGGTCGAGGTGCGGCATGGCAGGGCGCTCTGGCACCAGCTGGCGATAGCGGTAGCACATCACGCCGACCGGAATGTCGCCGTAGGAGAATGTTGGGCCGGCGACGTAAGCTGTTTTCGCGAGCTGTGCGTCGAGGATTTGCATCGCTGCGATGGTCCTTTCCTGTGAGGTCTTGATCGCCGATTGATCGCGCTTTTCCGGCGGCGTGCGGATCAGCCCCCAGAATGCCGGCGTGATCGCGGGGCCCACCACCGACAACTGCCAGTCCATCCACTGGCTGGCGAGCGCGCGCCGCTTCGCATCCTTTGGCTCCAGCACGCCGTTCTTGTCGTACTTGCCGGCGAGGTAGCGCACTATCGAATTCGATTCCCACAGTAGGAAGCCATCCTCTTCCTCCAGCGTCGGCACCAGTCCGTTCGGATTCATCGCCAGATAGCCCGGCTCCTTGTTCTTGCCGAAGGCGCCCCCGATGTCGATGCGCTTGCACTCCAGTTCCAACTCGCCCACCGCCCACATCGCCTTCTGCACATTGGATGAAGTGTTGCGGCCCCAGATCTTGATCATGGCGGGTTCCTTCCCTGATTTTCTTTTGTTGCTTACGCCGCAAAGCGCGAATTATTCCAGCCGCCGCGCTTCTTCCGGGAGCATGATTGGGATGCCGTCGCGTATCGGATAGGCGAGCTTGGCCTTGCGCGAGATCAGCTCTTGCTTGGCGGCATCGTATTCCAGTGGTCCCTTGGTGACGGGACAGACCAGGATTTCTAAGAGTTTAGGATCCACGCTGTCGACAGGCCGGTCAGTGGGAGGTGTGGTGGGCATGGGTGCCTCCGGCAAGTTCTCCGCCTTATAGCATTGCGGACCGGGTCGCGGCCAACCTGGGCTCTCGAACACGAGGCGTTGAGTCGGATGCGACCCTCCCGGCAGTCTATGAACCGCGTCCACAAGACGCCAGTCTCTTACTGCAACTGTGGCTCACCTTCGGTGTTTTTCTTGGCGAGCTCGATCTCGGTGATCGCGACCAGCAGTTCGGCCCGCGTTTTTAGGTCGGGAGCCTCCAAGAGCGCCTGCTTTTCGGCCGGACCGTAAGGCGACATCATCGACAACGCATTGACCAGCGCCTCGTTCGGCGCCTTGTCGATCCCTTCCCAATCGGCCTGCAAGTTGTTCGCCTTCATGAAATTACGCAGCGCGTTAAGCACCGCCTCACGGTCAACCAAGACTTCGCCCTTGCGCGCGATGAAATCGTCGGCGAACGGCGCGTAGGTGACGCGGCATTGCCGATATTCGGTCTTCACGTCCAGCTCTTGTTCGACGCGGAAGCGTGCGACGCCGGTGAGCTCGATCAGATAGCGTCCATCGCCGCTTTCGGCGAGTTGGGTGATGCGGCCGACGCAGCCGACCCTGAACAGGGATGGCTTGAGAGCCGCGCCAGTGTGAGCGACGTCGGGCTGGATCATGCCAATCAGCCGGTGACCGTCGCGTAGTGCGTCGTCGATCATCGCTACGTAACGCGGCTCGAAGATATTGAGCGGCATCTGCCCACGCGGCAGCAGTAACGCGCCCGGCAACGGGAAGACCGGGATGACTTGGGGCAGATCGACCGCCCCGCGATATCGGGCGTTCATCGGCATTGCACGTAACTCCGCAAGGGCGGTGCCGTCCCGGCCCAAACGTCAGGAAAACAAAATCGACGATAACCGCTTACGACCTTCTACCGTCGCAGGATCGGTAAAACCCCAGGCCTCGAAGAATTGCACGAGTTGCTTGCGCGCACCGTCGTCATTCCACTTTCGATCCCGCTTGACGATCTCAAGCAGATGGTTGGCAGCTTCGTTGCGCTTGCCCTTGGCGTTGAGCGCGGTGGCGAGATCGAAGCGTGCCTGGTGATCGAGCGGATTGGCGGCAACTTTTCTTTCCAGTTCGTCGATCGGCCCGACCGCTTTCGCCTGCTCGGCGACCTCGAGGGCGGCGCGCGCGGCGGCAACCGCCGTCTCATTGCGCTTGCCCTCCGGCACCATGGCGAGCGTCTGCTTGGCCTGCTCTAGTGCGCCGGTCAGAACGTAACAGCGCGCGAGGCCGGCGAGTGCTGCGATGTTGCCGCTGTCCTGCGTCAGGAGTTGTCCGTAGAGGTTCGCCGCCCCGGCGGTGTCGCCCGCAGCGAGTGCCTCGTCGGCCGCCTTCATCAAGTCCCTTTCCTCGGCGCCAACCGCGCCTTTGGTCAGCCGCTCGAGGAAGGCCATCACCTGGCTCTCGGGCAGCGCGCCCATGAAGCCGTCGACCGGCTGGCCGTTGGAGAACGCAATCACCGCCGGGATCGACTGAATGCCCATCTGGCCGGGGATCGCCGGATGCTCGTCGATGTTCATCTTGGCGAGCTTGACCTTACCCTTGGCGGACTTCACCGCCTTTTCCAGGATCGGCGTGAGCTGCTTGCAGGGACCGCACCAGGGCGCCCAGAAATCGACCAGCACCGGCTGTTTCTTGGATGCCTCGATGACGTCCTTGATGAAGCCTTGCGTAGTGGTCTCCTTCACCACGCTTTCGGCCGCCGCCATCGTTCCCCCGCCGTTTTGCAGCATGTTTCTTCGCCTATTTCAGGTTCCATGCCGGCTTAAATGGTCATCCGGCGCGTGATTGCAATCGGGTCAGGAGCTGCCCAAGGGGCGGCCGGATACCCGCTCGATGCGGGGAACATGCCCGGTCGAATGCAGAAATTTCAGCAGGTCGCCGCGCTTGATCGAGGTGGTCATCGTGTTGATCAGCGGATGATAGTTCAGCGTCTCATGTTCCATCATCGGCGTGTCGAGCACGATGGTGACGCGCCCTTGCGTGTCGTTGATGGCGCCGAATGGCGTCACCGCGCCGGGCTCGACGCCGAGGACTTCGCGCAGAAGATTGGACGAGCC
>Ga0207761_1000865_pt1 | contig 10380 bp, 6 predicted proteins | sample LuqExpMetageno34_FD_187792 | JGI IMG/M metagenome (GOLD analysis project Ga0207761, IMG submission 187792) | Tropical forest soil microbial communities from Luquillo Experimental Forest, Puerto Rico - Sample 34 (SPAdes) | ecosystem: Environmental > Terrestrial > Soil > Tropical forest ...
TCGAGACGGCTTACGACGAGAGGGTTCCCGGTTATGAATCCTGGTGGGATGTAGCCATTCCGGAAGTCTCGGAACGAGAGTCGGTACGGGCCGCACGCAAGAAATACGAAGAGGCGCGAAAAAAGGAACGGATCTTTTTCTAGAAGCTTGGTAGCGACGGAGATTCCCTGGAAACAAAGCCAGACCGCTTCCGGGAATTGCGACGAAAGAGGCCAGGGTGGAGACAACCACGGCGGTAGTCCAAACGGAGGCGTCTTCGCAGCCTCATCTCAAGCGCGTCCTGAGTCTCTGGGACCTGATCTATTACGGAATCATCCTGACATCTCCGATCGCGGCGGTTCCTCTGTTTGGAGAGGCGCAGGTACTCTCGCGTGGTCACACGGTAACAGCACTGCTGTTGGCCATGGTGGCGATGTCGGTGACGGCGGTAAGTTTCGGGCGCATGGCCAACGTTTACCCGTCCTCGGGATCGGTGTACACGTACATCAGCCGAGGCCTGAACCCGCATCTCGGATTTATCGTCGGCTGGGCGATGTTTCTGGAGTACCTGTTTCAGCCCGTGCAGAATGTGCTGTATGCCGTGCTGACAATCGAGCGCATGGTGCCCCGTGTTCCCTTCGCCGTGTTGGCGGCGGTGACGGTCGGGTTGATCACGCTGATGACCGTTCAGGGAATCAAGTTCACCGCCAGGACGAACGAAGTGCTGCTGGGCTTTATGGTGCTGGTAACGGCGGCATTTCTGATTGAGGCATTTCGCTATATCGTGTTGCACGAAAGTTTCCGGGGCCTGTTTTCAACGAAGCCGATTTACAATCCGGCGACATTCAATCTTCGTGCACTCGCGGCTGGAACATCTCTGGCGGCACTCGTGTTCATCGGGTTCGACGGCGTTTCGATTCTTGCGGAAGAAGTTAAGAACCCGAAACGGAACGTGTTGCTCGCTTCGGTGCTGGTATGCATTTTCACCGGGCTTTTCAGCGGGCTGCAGGTGTACCTCGCACAACGCGTATGGCCGGATCATACGACCCTCGCGAATCCCGAAACGGCGTTTATGGATGTAGCCCGACAAGCCAGTGGTCCGATGCTTTTTGCGGCCTACGGAATCATGCTTCTGGTTTCGAGCATCGCTTGCGGACTGGCCGGGCACGTGGGAGCGTCGCGTTTGCTCTACAGCATGGGAAGAGACGACGTGCTGCCCAAGGGAATCTTCGGCCACCTCAACGCAAAGAAGGGCAATCCCGTGTACAACGTGTGGATCGTTGGCGCGCTCGCCTATGCTGCGGTGCTGACCATTCCGTGGGAACGCTCCGCAGAGGTCGTGACGTTCGGGGCGTTGCTGGCGTTCATGGGCGTGAACCTGGCGGCTCTCAAACACTTTTGGTTTTCAAAGGAGGCGGTTGGGCATCGCAATTTCTTTGTCGATGCGTTCGTACCTGGTTTTGGGTTCGTGTTCTGTTTCATCCTGCTGGTCAGCCTGCAAGCCTGGACGAAGTATGCAGGGCTCGTTTGGCTCGCGGTCGGTGCCGTGTATGCAGCCTACAAAACGAAAGGCTTCCGGCTCAGGCCGAAGCTTTTCGATTTCAGCGAAACGTAGGGGGCCGCTACTCCCGAAAGGCTCAGAAAACCAGAACCCCGCTCCGCTTGGATCCGACGAGCAGAGAGCCGATGCGCAAAGTTGAATCTCAGGCTTTGGCGGCGGCCGCCAAGTCGTCGATCACTTGCCTGCGTCACTCGGCACTTTCTTCAATTGCTCTCTTTATCGGTCTGTAACGTCTTTTTTGGCGTGCCCGATCCACGGCTAATTTGAGTCAGTATCTGATGACAACCGGTTCCTTTTTTCTTGCGGAGTCGTAAATCGCTCCCAGAATCACCATGTCTCGATGACCCTGACGGCCGTCTGGTTCCACGGTTTTCGCGGTACGGACTGCCGTAGAAAGGGCATCGAGTTCCGGAGCAAATTCGTCCAACACTTTGAATTTCCGCTCGAACCACTCGCCGGCGACCTTTCCCGTAAAGCGCCGCTCCTCGTCGAAGGGGAACGCCGGGGAAAGGCAAGCCCACCCCTTGTCGCCTTGCACAAACAGGAATGACGATAGGACGGAACTATACGTCGAACTTCCCTGGACCACCAGGCCGCTTGCGAAATACATCCGAAAGGAGATGCCCTCTTCAACGCTTCGGAAGCGCCGAACGTCTTTCTTCCAGGAATGCGCGCTAACTTCAACGGGGTTTTCCTCCACCAGCCAGCGGCTTGTGTTGACGCAATAAACGCCCAGATCCATCAGGGGTCCGCCGCCCGCCGTCTGCGCATCGAGCAACCAGGGCAGCGAGCGGCCTGCCACGTGCAGTTCACTAAACGCCGTGTTAATGACATCGATCCTTCCGAGCCGGCCGCTGTGGATCAGCTTTTTCAGGTAGAGTGTAGAGGGTTCATAATATTTGCGGTACGCGGTCATCAGCTGTACACCGTGCTGTTCGCAAACTCTTATCATCTCCGCCGATTGGGCTGCATTCAATGCCAGTGGCTTTTCGCAGAGCACATGCTTCCCCGCCCGGGCTGCCGCGAGCGTCGCGGACAAATGTTCACTCGGCGGCGTGGCCAGGTAGACCGCTTCCACCTCGGGGTTCGCAAGACACTTGCCAAACTCTTCGGCGGCGTAACACGACTTAGCTTTGAATTTCCGGCGAAGCTCCTCGGCTTTGCGCTTGTCGCGGCTCACCAGCGCGACAAGCTTCGCCTGCTTGGCGTGCCGGAACGCGGGCAAGACGGAACCTTGTGCGATCGCGCCCAATCCGACGACGGCAAATCCCACCTTGGAGCCACGTTTCATAGCACGGGCGTTTCAGCTTTCACGATCTGCGCGGCCAAGCCGCTGGTTGCGAATTGCTTTGTGGTCCAGGTCGCGTAATTCCTCGATGTTTTCGAGCACCTTGTGAATCGCATCCGCAATGTCATTTACGTCTTTCGTCGTGCCAAGGAAGTGCTGGTGGGGAAACCACACCGCTTCGTGGTACGCCGCTTTCTCCGCTTCCGGGCACGAATACATGCTGCGCAAATCCAGCGGTTTTTCGCGGCCCCAGCTGAGCGCCGGAAAGTCCGTCGGATCGACCGGGAAAAGCGAACTTTTGTACACCGGTTCGTAGAACAACCCGTCACAGTGCACACCTTCTAGCTGCAACGCCGCAACGAACGCTGCGCGGGGGATATCCTTCACTTTCTCAGCAAAATACTTGAAGACGTAGCCGTACGGCGCAAGGCGCGTAATCCGTGGATCAGCTTTCAGAAGGTCGATCCCATCCGTGTTTTTCAGCCGCGCCTCCAAGCCTTTCATGTTTTTGTGGCGGATCACGCCTTCCTTCAGCAAGCGTTTGAGCTGCGCACCGAGGACCGCGGCTTGGAATTCTCCGAGGCGGTAATTGAACCCGACGATGCGTTTCTTGTATTTATCCGTAAGGCTGGCTCGTCCGGCGTTGATGTAGCTTTGCACCAGCTCCATGTACTCCAGATTGTTGGTAATGACCACGCCGCCTTCGCCTGAGGTGATCAGCTTGCTGGTTTGAAAGCTGAACGTACCCAGGTCGCCCATCGATCCGGCGCCCTTGCCTTTCCACATGCCGCCGTGGGCGTGCGCGCAGTCCTCCACTACCTTCAAGTTGTGTTTTGTGGCAATGCGCAAGATTTCGTCCATGTCCGCGAAGCGCATCCCGAGATGCACGGGCAAAATCGCTTTGGTCTTCGGCGTGATGGCCCTTTCGATCAGCCGCGCATCGAGGCAATAGGTATCCGGATCGACGTCGACAAAGACGGGGATCGCATTCACCAACAACACCGGCCCGACGGTGCCTTCCCACGTGTAAGCGGGAACGATGACTTCGTCGCCTGGCTTGATGCCAATGGCCTTCAGCGCGGCCTGGATGGCAACGGTTCCCGTGTTGACGCACTGGCCGTATTTCGTCGTGTGTACCTCGGCGAATTTTGTTGCAAAGGCGGCGGCATGTTTTCCAGGAAATGGTTGTCCGCCCCACCGTGTGCTCTCCAACACATCCTTCAGCGCCGCTGCTTCGGTTTTTGTGGCGATCGGCCATTGCGGAAGCGGCGTCTTTCGGAGAGGTTTCCCACCCGTAATCGCTAGTTTGCCCACAGGCTATTCCTCCATTGAAGTACGGACTGTGCTGTCGCCCGGCACCTGCAAAAGAAGTCAGGCGCAATCGTGTCGTGTTGCGCCAAAAAACCTTTGCAATCGAACTTCATGTCGCCGCTGAGCGCTCCAACGTCACCTTTACGGGCCGTTTCTGTTTGTGCGACGTCTCCGCCGCAACCGCGGTGGCCAGCGCTTGTAATCCGTCCTCGCCGGTCACGCGCACGGGCTTGTCCGCCAGCAGGTTTTGCACGAAATCCCGTACTTCGATCAAATAAGCATCGGCGAATCGCGTCAAAAAATGGTCCTCCAAGGTTCGCGTACCACCGTTAGCGTTCAGGAAAACCGCTGGTGTCTTTTCGAGGCTGCCAACAAAAATCGCGCCCGTGGACCCAAGAATTTCCGTGCGCACGTCGTATGCGTACACCGCCTGCACATACGATTCGATATTGCCGATGCCGCCGTTGCGGTACTGGAGGTTGACGGAACCCGCGACCACGTCGCCGTACTGCGCCACTTCGGGGCGAATCGCTACGGTGGTATAGGAGTGCACTTCGGCTACTTCGTCCCGCATGAGCCAGCGCGCCAGGTCGAAATCGTGAATGGTGCTGTTATAAAAAATCATTCCGTTTAGGCCGGATTGGTACGCCGCCAGAGGAGGTTCATCCTTGTCGCGGCCTACCGACTTGAAAATAAGGGGCGTGCCGATCTCTCCTGCCTCGATGCGCTTCATCGCTGCGGCGTACGCGGGATCGTAGCGGCGCATGAATCCGATTTGCAGCTGCACGCCCGCTTTGCTCACCGCGTCCAGCGCCGCGTAGGCATCGGCTAGCGTTAGGGCGATGGGCTTTTCGCACAGGATGTCTTTGCCGGCCTTGGCTGCTTCGAGCACGCCTTGCGCGTGAAATTTATCCGGAGTTGCAATCAAAACCGCTTGCACTTCCTTGCATTCGAGCATTGCTTCCAGGCTGCCAAACGATTTCGCAACTTCGAGCTCTTCGGCGACTTGTTTTGCGCGCGCCCCAGCAACGTCGCCGACCGCCACAAGTTCCGCGCCGGGTACCAAATGCCGCACGTTCTCCGCGTGGCGCTTACCCATCTCGCCCACGCCCAATACCCCGATTCCGAGCTTTTTCATCCCACTTTCTCCATGAAGGCCGTCAATCGCAATGGGTTTCTCTCAGGCATTGGCTGCAACGCTCAATTGATTCATTACGCCTTCCAGATACCGCAGACTTGCCGCCACACTGTCTTTCGGTGGAATCTCGGTGTGTCCGAATTTCACGTCCTGTTCAATTACCGACCATCCGGAGTATCCATTCTTGATCAGAGTTCGGAAAAAAGCCGGAAAGTCGATGTTCCCTTTCCCGATGACCGTAAAAGCCTTGTGTTCGATGGCCTCTTCAAAGGTCCAGCGGTTTTTTCGTGCCTCTTCAAGAACTTTCAAATTGCAATCCTTGATGTGAACAAAACGGAGCTTGTCCTTGTACTTTTCCGCTTCTTTCACGGAATCGCCGTGGCCGTAGACACAGTGGCCCGTATCCAAGCACAGCCCGATTTTGGTATGCGACGTGGCATCGAAAAATCGCTCACACTCTTCGGGCGTTTCCACGTAGGTGGCGACGTGCGGGTGGAAAACCAGGTCGAGGCCGAATTCCTGTGCGACTTTTTCGGCGTCGGCCACGATGTTGCCCACGTGTTTCCACTGTTGCGCGGTCAGCGTGGGGCACGTCTTGTCGTACACGCGCCCCGAAAAAGCGTTGCGCTCCGGCGATTGATCATCGGCCATCACCAGGAACGGCGCTTTGAGCGTCGCGAGCAAATCGCCAACCTTGCGGATGCGCTCGATCACCGCTTTGCCGGCAACGGGGTCCGTCATCTTGACCGGCACAAACGATCCGAGCAGCTTGAGTTTTCTCTTCTCGAGTTGCGGCTTCAGCACGGCGGGGTCGGTCGGGAAGAATCCGTAGGGTCCGAGTTCAGTGCCCGTGTATCCGGCCTCCACCATTTCATCAAGCATCTTTTCGTAGGATTGCTCCCAGGACGGCCCCGGATAGTCGAGCACGCCCCAGCTATCCGGCGCGCACGCGAACAAAAACCTTTCTTTCAGTCCCTTCATCGCCTTTCTCTCCATCCTTGCTTACGAATTTACAAATTGCCAACGCCAGCAGAACTCGTTACCGCCAGGGCTCCAGCACCACCTTTAATGATTCCGGAGCGATGGCCCGCTCCATCGCGACATTCACATCGCGCAACGCGTACCGGTGCGTCACAAACTCGCCGAGCGGATAGTGCTTCATGTAACGCGCCATCTGCCGCATGCTGGGTCCGTAAGCCGCGGGTTCTTCGCCGCCCACTGCCAGGATGCGTACATTTTTTGCGCAGAGATGGCGATGCGGACTGATCGCAACTTCGCCCAGATCGGAGAAATTTCCAGCCTCCACCAGCATTCCGCTCACCCGCAGCATCTCCAAAGCTTCCGGAACTGCCTGCGGTACACCCGCGCATTCCACAACCACATCCGCGCCGCGCCCGTTGGTCAAATCCCTTACCATCTGCAACCGCTCGGCCCTGGACATTTTGCCGGCGTCGATCACCTGATCGGCGCCCAGGCGCTTGGCGAAATTCAGGCGATACTCCGAAAGATCCACCGCGATGATCGTTCCCGCGCCCAGCATGCGGGCCTTCATTAGGAAACACATGCCCAACGGGCCGACGCCAAGCACCACCAGCGTGTCGTCAAAGCGAAACGACTCGTTCGGGAACGCCGACATTTGTTTCGCGCGGTCCAGGCCGACCGACACTGCAAAAATTTCCGTCAGCACCGCCACTTCCGTCGGCAAGTCGTCGGGCACTTTGACGAGAAAACTGCCCGGCAGAATGTAAATGTACTGCGACCACCCACCGAAAAGATGAGGGGGATGTTTGGCGCTGAGGTTGTTTCCGTAATCCGTCGTCTTCTCACAGCAGTAGTACGGAAAATCATGCCGGCAGTAATAGCATTGCCCGCAGGAAACATTCGCGCCAACCACCACGCGGTCGCCGACGCGCAGCGGCACGCCTTCATAATCGGTATAGCGGCCGTCTCCTCCGACCGCCGCGATTGTTCCGACATTCTCGTGGCCCTGGATAATCGGGAATTCCAACTGGCGGTCGCCGTATTGGGTCACGAATCCCTGATAAGTGTGCTTGTCCGTGCCGCAAATCCCGGACATTTCCATCTTCACGAGAACGCAGCCCTGCGCCGGCTCTGGCAATGGATATTTCCGCAATTCATACTTCCCAGGCTCCACCAGTGTTGCCGCGAGTACGCTTTGCGCCGACATGCCGATCTCTTTCGTTGCTCTGGCGGGTGACCTTGTACCAGCCGCGCGTTTTGGGAATTTGCGGGGAACCGTCTGCGGAACGATTCCCCGCCGGGGTTAGAGGGTTGCTAGGGTAATTCCATCAAAAATTTAGTTTCAGGGAAAGCTGGGCGATGCGCGGCGGCGCGGCCCTGGTGATGGAGCCGAAAGAACCAGTGGTTGACAGATGGCTCACCGGATCGAAGTTGCTGATCCCAATCGAACCCGGCGCAATGAACTGGGCGTGATTCCAGATGTTAAACAGCTCGGCACGGAATTGCAGAACGAAGTGCTCGTGGAGTTGAGTGTTCTTGAGGACGGCGAAATCCCAATTGTTGACGCCGGGTCCGTGGAAGAAGCGCCGGTTCGCGTTGCCTTCCTGGCCGAGCGCCGATCCCTGGAATGAACTGGTGTTAAAGAATAGACAGGGACCGGGACACGTCGATTTCCGCGGATCCAGGGTATGGACGGGAGCCACCAGGTTGGGGGTATCCACGGGAAGAGGAATGGGCCCACCAAAGTTAGTGCCAAGCAAGGATTGATCGTCGGTTTCGACGAGGGCGATGGGAAGGCCGGTGGCAAAACGCGTAATACCACTGATCTCCCAGCCATTTGTCAACATCTTCGGTCCACCCAGTTTGTCGAACGGCAGGAGATAGTTATAGCTGAAGACGAAATTGTGGGTGGAATCGAAAGCGGACAGGCCGCGGCTCAATTTCGGATCGACGGGATTGACCTGCTCGCCGTAACCGGAAGCCAAGTCCAAGGCCTTACTGAATGTATAGCCGAGGAGCGTCTGCAACCGGCCGCTGGTGTGCCGCCAGTTGATTTGCGCCGAATTGTACGCGGAATTGCCGCTATTGATGAAGTACGAGTTGTTCCCGAAGGGGACAACTGGCCCGCTGGCCAGCATAACCACGCCGTTCGGGGTTACGCCCTGGTTAAGCGGTGTGCGTGAGCTGCCCACCAGCGCTCCGCTGGGCAGCGTGAACACATTGTTTTCGCCCCCGGGTCCACAAGTCGGGGTGGCATTCTCCGCTCTCAGTTGGAGGCAAAGCGCGGGGCTTCCAGGATTCGCCGAGAGCGCCAAGAGTAGATGATGTCCCTGCGTACCTACATAACTAACGGTCAACAAATCCGAAGTCGTGATCTGGCGCTGAATGGAGAGTTCGTAGTTTTCCGCGTACGGCGATTTATTTTTGTTGTAGAACGCGGGCGAACTGCTAATCGTGCCATACGCAGTCAGGAAGTTGACCAACGTGGAATACGGGCAGATTGCCGGTGCAGGTGCACACGCATTGGTGGCCGGGTTGCTAGCCGAGAAGTTATATGGCGGGGGGGTGATCGGAAAGAAGTTCAGAATGGAGTTGCCTGTCGCCCGGTTGGTGAAAGGAGCAGCAAAGTTCGAAGAACTCTGGCCGGTAAAGTCTCCAAACGGGGCGTCTCCAATTTCATTAAAATTCGTGGCGCCCTCGAGGGCCGTATAGAACTTACCATAGCCAAGCCGGATGCTCGTGGAGCCGGGCTTTCCAAGAATCTTACCGAGCGTGCCCTCGTGGTCACCGAACGAATAGGCGAGTCCCACGCGCGGAGCAAAGTTGTTCCAGCGGGTAGGGGCCAAAGAACTCGGAACGCCCGGGTCACCGGGGAAAACCCATCCCTTCGGGGAGCCTGGAAATACTACGGATTGCTCGCCGGGTATGATCGTCTCTATCTGGTTATGCAGTTCGCGCCAGAAAGAGTTCACGTCGTAGCGCAGTCCGTAGTTCAAGGTGAGGTTCGATTTTATCCGCCAACTGTCTTGCGCAAAAAGTCCGAAATAAAAACTCCGGCCGTAGGAGGGAAACGCCAGCCCCTGGACAAAGGAGCTTGGAGCGCCGATGAGAAAATCAGCGATGTCGCTTCCTGTTTCGCTGGTCCCGCCGTTCACAGCCGTGCCGAAGTAAAAGCTGCCATTGGCGGCGTTGGAGAGATTCTCTTCCAGCTGATTGTAGTGGTATTGGCCTCCGAATTTCAGGGTGTGCGTGCCGATGACTTTGCTGAAGTTGTCGAGGAGCTGGAAGCTGTTCTGGGTGATGCGGATCGGTTTGCTGGGCACTCCAATCGTGAAGTTATTGAAGTCCGTTTCGGGGACGCCTTCCACGCTCGGAGTGCCAACAAAAATACCGGGCGCCCGATTTTGACCCGAAGCAAATCCGAGTTGGGCGAGCTTCACTTGCGTTCCGCCAAGAGGCTGGTTAAAGGGCGTATCCAAGCGGAAGAACCCGAAACGGAATTCATTTACCGTGGCGGATCCGAAAGTCTTGGTATCCCCAAGATTAACAACGTAAGTCTGCCCCTTCGACTGAATGCCAAATCCCGGATACGTAGGATTGGGGGATCCCCAGTAAGGATCGACCCGGTTGAATTTGTCCCAGTAAAAATAGGCCGAGAGCAATCCGAATCTAGAGTTGTCGTCCACCCGCCCGCTGAATTTGTTGTCCTGCAAATCTATCTTGCCCGCGTTCGTGGAGAAGGCATTTTGCGCCGCATTATTCGCGGGCTGAATGAACGGCAGCATATTTTTGGCGATTGGATTGAAGTGGCTTGGGTCCAAGTGCGCATTGGGGAAAACGCATTGGGAGGCGAGCGTACAACCTGTGAAGTAGTACGGCTCCCCCGGAGTGACCGGTTGGCCTAAGAGCGCCGACAGTTGATTTGCCCAGCTATTTGGATTTGAAAGAGGATCGCTCGCAACTGTGCCGGTCAGGCTCGGAATGACGGATGTTAAGTCGCCCTGCAGCAGAGCCGCGCTTGGTGCCGGGCTAATCACTTGCGGAACCGCTTGTACCACTCGATTCCCCTGATAGTCCGCAAAGAAAAAGAGCTTGTCTTTCTTTATCGGGCCTCCAAACGTT
>Ga0207761_1000866_pt1 | contig 10377 bp, 10 predicted proteins | sample LuqExpMetageno34_FD_187792 | JGI IMG/M metagenome (GOLD analysis project Ga0207761, IMG submission 187792) | Tropical forest soil microbial communities from Luquillo Experimental Forest, Puerto Rico - Sample 34 (SPAdes) | ecosystem: Environmental > Terrestrial > Soil > Tropical forest ...
CAAAGGCTTCTTCGGGAGCGGTGTCGAGGATCTTGTAGTTGCGCAGCGCGGCCAGTCGCGCTTGTTCCTCTGGATGCAGACTTGGCTTCATCGTCGAACCTCCCGCAGGTTGAGCCCCAAACCACGTCGGCTTTCGAGGAACCTTCGAGTCAGCCGATTATGGTTGAGCGTTGCAATTTTAGCAATGTACGCAGCAGGCAGAAAGCAGGTTCGCCGGGCATTCGTCTTAGTGCGCGATGAACTCGCGTACCGCCTGCAGAAACTGTTCAGGCTGGTCCACGAACGTCATGTGCCCACTTTTGGGCAGGATGATCAGTTGCGATCCCGCGATCTTCTCGTGCATCTCCTTCGACATCCTGGGATCGCTCTCGTCGTGATCGCCCACGATGATCAGCGTCGGCACCTTGATTTGCGGCAGCCGATCGACGTACTCCACTTCCTTCAGGTTGCCGTCAATCACGAACTCGCCGTCTGAGCCCCACATCTCGCGATACACGTCCCACGCTGTGTTGTTTGACGACAGCGGGTCGTAGTTCGGATCAGGACGGTTCTGATACGTGTACGGAAAATATCCCTTGCCCCAGGCCAGCTTGGCGTACTCCTCGGGATAGCGGCCGTGTTCCCAGACTTCGCCCTTGCCGAACAGCCCGGCGGCCTCCAAAGCGTTCACGCGCTCGCGGTCCTGCGGGCTCATCGCGGCCTTCATCGCCGCCAGCGCTTGGTTGATCTCGACCGTGCTGGAGAACGTGCTGCCCAGAATCAGGTGCGACAGGTTCTGCTGATACTTGAACGCGTAGGCCTGCACCAGCACGCCGCCGAACGAATGTCCCAGTAGGCTCATCTTGCCCAGGTTCAGCGCCTGCCGCACGGCCTCGATGTCCTCCACCATGTTGGCCACGGTGTACTGCTTGGGGTCCTCCATCTTCGACGACCTGCCCGAGCCGCGCTCGTCGATGAACACCAGCCGGTTGCTGCGCATCAGCGGCAACAGGTACGGCAGGAAATAATCGTGCGACGCGCCGGGTCCGCCGTGGACGATCATCAGCGGTGCACCGCGTCCCACCGACGTGTAGTAGATGAGCGAGCCGTGGCTGTCCACAAAACCTTCTTGGATGGGGAACAGGTTTGGGGAAGAAGTCTGGGCGGAAGAAACTAAACACGCGGCAGCGACGACGAGGAGGACTAGCAAGCGGCTTCGCATGCCGAGATGCTAGCACGAGCAAACTGCGACACCGAAGCTGCGCGACAATGAAGCGAGGATGCGCTATTGCGCCGCCCAACCCGCCCCACAAGAAGCCACAAAAAAGCCGGGGAGGTCTTCCCCGGCCTTGATAACAACTCACACGCCAACTAAAGATTGATCTTCCGACGGATGACTCCCGCCAGTCCTAGCACTCCCGTCGCGAACATCACCATCGTGCCCGGCTCGGGGGCAGGAACAAACTCAACTCCATGAGGACTGGTTCCCGTGAAAATCGGCGTAACGATCCCGGTCGTGAGGTCCAAAGAGCCAAATACTGCGCCGACATCGACGAACACGGAACCCGGGGTCAGGCCGGTTGCGTAGATCTTGTACACGGTGTTGCCGCCGGCGTCAGCCATAATGAAATATCCACCCTTGGAAGTTGCGAATGCCGTGTCGTCCGGCAGGCCGTCGATGGGGAGGCCGTTGGTGCCCAGCAGATTGATAAAGCTCTCCGACTGGTTAGATTGTCCTGGATTGTGAATGAATACGATCTGCTGGTCAGCTTCGCCGGTAAGCGCAAAATCGCCGTTCGGCATCCGGATCAGCGAATCGGAGTCGGTAATGGTGTCGGATCCAACCACGCCGGTCACCATGTTCCTTCCGGTAAATGTCGAGTTCAGGATGCCGGAGACCGCCAGCGGCGAGTTCAGTCCGCTGGTCAGTTGCAGAACAATAGCATCGCTGCCGCCGGCCGGATTGGTTTCGCTCAAAAACGTGCCGCTCTTCAGAAACACGGCATCATCGAACCCGCGGTTGGGCACGTTCGTATAACTGGGACCGTAGGGATAAAACGTCGTTCCCAGTGTCGTCGGATTGATGACCGTCAGAGTCGAGTTACCGTCATTGTTTTGCAGCGCCCAGACTTGGCCTGAGGGATCGACGCGCAGTCCGTCAACATTGCCGGCGATGCTCCACTGGTTTTGCACTGCCCCTGACGGGCTGTAGCGCACCACCGTACTGGAGCCGGACGCGCCGGTCGAATCCGCGCCATTCTGGTACGAGACCCATATTGAGCCGAGACCGAAATCGACCGAATCCGGGGAAGTCGTTCCCAGGCTCGTCCCCTTAGCGAGCGTGGTCACAGTGAAGTGGGGTGCGGCATAGGCGGTTGCGCAGATCAGGCTGAAAAAGGCTGCTACCGTGAACGCTTTGGCGTACTTGCAGAAAACACTCATTGTCTGCCTCCTTGGCATCGATATTCACGCGCTTAGCTGAGAATTTGGATTGGTTGCGACGAAGGGGGCCGAACGTGTTGTGATGATAGCCAAGCGGAGCGGCTATGAAGTGAAATTGCAGTGAATTCTCGCGGCGGGATCGTGCTGGCTCGCGGAGCTAGCCCAACTGGCGACGTACACCTGACTTAGGGAAGCTCTGAACATGTTCTTGGTGGTGAAGGGGACGGCCTTCAGGCCGTCCGTAAGTGCCGCAAAGTGCGCGCGGCTTTAGCTGCTGAGGTGCTCGCGATCGACTTAATCAGATCTACCTTAGATCACGACCGTTTCGCGGTACTCCCCGTACACCCGCCGCATGGCGTCGGAGATTTCGCCCACCGTGGCGTGAGCTTCAACGGCTTCGATGATGGCCGGCATCAGGTTCGCTCCACCACGCGCGGTGTCTTCCACTTGCTTGATCGCAGCCTGCCACTTTGCCTGGTCGCGTTTCACGCGCAGGGCTTTCAGCCGCTCCACCTGCTTCGGCTCCAGCGACGGATCAATCCGCTGCAGCGGTATCTCCTTCTCCTCGTCGATGCCAAACGCGTTTACGCCGACCACGATCGCCTCTAGACGGTCCACCGCCTGCTGATACTCGTACGCGGCGTTCTGAATTTCCGCCTGCACATACCCGCGCTCGATGGCCTTCAGCGTGCCGCCCATGGCGTCGATCTTGTCGAGATAGCCGCGCGCGCCCGCTTCAATCTGGTCGGTGAGCGACTCAATGTAGTACGAACCGGCCAGCGGATCAATCGTCTGCGGTGCGCCCGACTCATACGCGATGATCTGCTGCGTGCGCAGCGCGATCCGTGCCGACTGTTCGGTCGGCAGCGCCAGCGCCTCGTCAAACGAGTTGGTGTGCAGCGACTGCGTCCCGCCCAGCACCGCCGCCAGCGCTTGCAGCGCCGTGCGTACGATGTTGTTCTCCGGCTGCTGTGCCGTCAGCGTTGAGCCTGCCGTTTGCGTATGAAAGCGCAGCATCTGCGACTTGGGGTTCTTCGCCTTGAAGTGATCGCGCATGATCCGCGCCCACATGCGCCGCGCCGCGCGAAACTTCGCCACCTCTTCCAGAAAATTACTGTGCGCGTTGAAGAAGAACGACAAGCGCGGCGCGAACTTGTCCACATCGAGACCCGCGTCAATTGCTGCCTGCACATAGGTCATGCCGTTGGCCAGCGTGAACGCCACCTCCTGCGTCGCCGTGCATCCCGCCTCGCGCATGTGGTAGCCGGAGATCGAAATCGTGTTCCACTCCGGCACATATTCGTTCGCGTACGAAAAGATGTCGGTGATGATCCTCATCGCCTGCGCTGGCGGATAAATGTACGTCCCGCGCGCGATGTATTCCTTCAGCACATCGTTCTGGATGGTGCCTGCCAGCTTCTTCACCTCGCGTCCGGTTCGCCGTGCCACCCCGATGTACAGCGCCAGCAAAATCGACGCCGTCGCGTTGATGGTCATTGACGTTGATATCTGCTCCAGGTTGATGCCGTCGAACAGCCGCATCATGTCTTCGATGGAGTCAATCGCCACGCCCACCTTGCCGACCTCGCCCATCGCCAGTGGGTTGTCGGAGTCGAGCCCGATCTGCGTCGGCAAATCAAATGCGATGCTCAGCCCGGTCGTCCCCTGGCTCAACAAATACTTGTAGCGCCGGTTCGACTCGTCGGCGTCGCCCATCCCGGCGTACTGCCGCATCGTCCACAGCCGCCCGCGATACATCGAGGCCTGCACGCCGCGCGTGTAAGGAAATTGTCCGGGATATCCGGCTTGCTGGTCGTAGTCCCAGCCCTCAAGATCGGCGGGTGTGTACAAAGGCTGAATGCTGATGTGCGAGGAAGTTTCCTGCTTCTCCGCCAGTTTGCTGGAGACGGTTGGCTTGGTCTTAGTTTCGGACATGGGTTCGCGGCCCTCGATGAAGTACGAATTTGCTGCAGGCAATCGGGAGTTTTCGCCCGTTTTGCGTCAGGGCACGGCTTCAGTCGTGCCGTCTGCGGGCTGAAAGTTCTAGGGCTTTAGCCCCTGCCTTCCTGACCAACGAAGTCATTATCGGCTGGCGTACTGCTGATGCGCTGTGAGGCTGGTCACAGGTCTGAATCGCTGGTGGATCTGCCAAAGCGTCCAGCGATGAACCCAAAGGTTAGTGTGCAGAAAACCACGGCCACCCAAAACCGGGGGTAATGAAAGTAAGCCATCGGATTCAGCCCCGTGGGCACGATCTCCCCACGTTCGGCGGCAAGTTCAGCAGCCCGATGCTCGCCGACTGCGAGTCCTACCAGCAATCCGATGAGCGCCCCCCACAGACCTCGGCTCCAGCTCTGCCCTTGCATTGTGACCTCCTTGTGAATCTCCGGAGAAATCGTAGTTCAGATTTACCGGGAAGGGAAGCCTTTGGCGGGCCGCGCCATCTACGCTCCTGCATTCACCAACCAGCAGCCTCCACGCCCGCAAGCTTGTTATCGCCCGTTTAGTGTACTGTGTGATATAGTACACGCATGATTGCCTTCCGGTTGACTCTTCAGCCCGGCGTGCCTGTCTACCAGCAGGTCGTGTACGCGGCCAAGAAGGCGATCATCGCGGGCCAGATGCGGCCCGGCGACCGTTTTCCTTCCGTCCGCACCCTCAGCCAGGAATTGAAAATCAACCCCAACACCGCTCATAAGGTGGTGACGCAACTCATCGCCGACGGGCTGCTGGAAGTACACCCGGGACGCGGCACGCTGGTTGCCGAGCTGCCCGCGTCCACGGCGCGCGAACGCGCCCAGTTGCTGAAGGGCCAGCTCGAGGCGCTGGTGGTCGAAGCCAAAAGGTTGCAGATGGACCTCGGCGACGTCGAAGCCGCCCTCGCCGACCACTGGGAGCGTCTGGCTTCCGACGCGCGGTCAACCGGTCACAACGAGCGCAAGGGAGAGAAATCATGAGCTCGGTCATTTCCACCCGCCATCTCAGCAAAAAGTTTCTCTCGTCAGAAGCGGTTCTCGACCTCAATCTTGAAGTGCCCGCGGGCTCCATCTTCGGCTACCTCGGGCCCAACGGCGCGGGCAAAACGACCACCATCAAGACCCTCATGAACATCTTTGTGCCCTCCTTTGGATACGCCACCGTGCTCGGCCTCGACTCGCGCCGCCTCAGCCCTGAGCGTCTGCAGCAGATCGGTTATGTCTCCGAGAACCAGGAACTGCCCGGATGGATGTCCGTCGACTACTACCTTGACTACTGCCGGGCGTTCTATCCCGGCTGGGACGCCGACCTCTGCGACGCGCTCGTGAAGCAATTCGACCTGCCCCGCGAGCAAAGCCTCAAGCAACTCTCGCGCGGCATGAGGATGAAGGCCGCGCTGGTGTCCGCCATCGCCTACCGCCCGCAATTGTTGGTCCTCGACGAGCCCTTCACCGGACTCGACCCGCTCGTCCGCGACGAACTTGTCGAAGGCATCCTGGGGATCTCTGCCGATCACGGGTGGACGGTGTTTGTCAGCTCCCACGACCTCGCCGAGATCGAGAACCTCGTCACGCATGTAGCCTACCTCGATCGCGGCTGCCTGCAATTCAGCGAGGAGCTTGTCTCGCTGCAAGATCGCTTTCGCGAAGTCGAAGTCACCTGCGACGGACCACCGCAGGCGGCCATCGGCTGGCCCATGACATGGCTGAAGCGGGAAAGCTCCGGCGCCGTGGTTCGTTTTGTCGTCACCGACTACGCCGAAGACAGGACCCCGCAGCAGGTGAGGTCGATGTTCCCCGCATGCCGCGACCTGTCGCTACGGCCCATGTCCCTGCGTTCCATCTTCATCAGCATGGCGAAAGAGAGTCGTTGAGCCCAATGTCCGGAGGCACCATGAACCAGGTCGCTCACATCTTCCGCAAAGACTGCCGTCACCTCTGGTCCAACATCGCGGCCGTGCTGGTGATGATCGCACTGCACGGCTACGGAGCGACCGTGCAACTGCCGACCGGCTCTGCCTTGGGTCTTTCTCCGCGCACGCTGCTCCTGATGTTGGCCGGACTCAGCACGCTCCTCCTGCCCGTCGCGTTATTTCTGCTCGTCGTTTCCGTCATTCACGAGGAGAGCTTGGTCGGCAGCGACCATTTCTGGCTCACCCGTCCCTACAGCCGTCGCCGCCTCTTCCTCGAAAAGCTGTTGTTCGTGCTCGTATGGGCGGTCTTGCCCATGCTTCTGCACGACGTCGTACTGGTTCGCTATTTCGGTTTTTCGCTGTCCTCCGCCTTCGGCCTGCTGCTTTGGAAATCCGCTCAACTCGTATTCTTCCTGGTGGTAGCCGCAGCGCTGGCGGTCCTGAGCGCCAGCGTCGGCCGCGCCGTCGTGCTCGGCTTCGCTGCGGTCCTTTTGACCCTCTTTACGCTTTACGCCGTCCTGCAGAACTCCGGAGTCGCAACATCCGCGATCTATGTTTTTCGCGCGTTGCTCTTGCTTGCCGCCGTGGGCGCGCTCGCCGTTGTCGCCTTTCAGTACCGTTTTCGCATCGCTTCGGTCGCAGGGGCGATTGGAGTGGCTGTTATACTCGCCTGCGCCTTGCTGCTGGGGTTTTGGCCCCAATCGCTGTCAAACTACTTGGAGAGGCAGAGAATTTCTTCGCTGCTGCAGTCCGTGCAGGTCCACCCCGACGCCAACCTCACCGGCCTGCCACGCCCTGGCCGGGCCCAGGACGCAGCCGCCCAGTCACACACTGTCTACTATCCCATTCATGCTGATGGGTTGTCTGACAATGTGGGATTTTATCTCAGCATGAATGCGGAGTTTACCGCTCCCGGACAAAAAGCGGCTCCGCTTCTTGTAGGTTCGTCGGTCCGCTTTCAGCCGTTGGCCGCGGGTTCTCCGCGCTTCGCCGACGCTGGTGGGCCTGACCAACTGGTTCCGTTCAACCTGTTCTTCTTCGGCGACTTCGAGCGCGTGAAAGACACCGACGGTACGCTCTCGGGCAAGCTGGTCCTCGAAGGTTACCGGTCGGATGTGGTCAGCCTGCCCATTCCTCCTCTGGAGCAGCCGCAGGGCTTCGCCATCGCTGGCCGGCATTGCAAGGTCATGTCCTACCGGCGAGACAGCAACGTTGCCCTGTCCTTTGATTGCGCCGAGCTTGAGCCGGGGAATACCTACCGCTTTCAGGTTCGTCTGCTGCAAGACCGCCAGCTGATGTTACCGTCGCGAAGCCAGGGAGACACTTCCAGCGCGGGCAGTTGGCCGGCATTTCTCAGTCCCATCTTAAAGACCAACTACCTATGTGAGTTCGCGCTGTCGGATTCGGCGTCAGACTCGTCCGCCTCATCAATCCAGGGCCGCGAGATAGTCGTATTCGTGGAACAAAGTGTGGGACAGCAGCAGCGCGACTTCCGCATCGAGCACTTCCGCCCCGCCGACTTCGGCTTCCAGGCGTGGCAGCAGCGCGGTGTCTTCCGCCCGGCCGAATAGCTTCAGGCCCGCTTGCTCTTCCGCCGCGCGCGCATGAACGACTCCACCCCGAAGTACAGAAACAACAGCGTGAAGAGAACGCCCAGCACTACCCGGTTGCGTGGCGCCGTGCCGGCGAAATAGCGGTGGTATTCCCGCACGGTCGCTCCCCCGCCGATGACCGACAGCACCAGGAACAGGAAGCCGGTGACCTCCAGCCACAGGGCGTGGAGAACGTGGCCGACGCTGCCGAAAAACGAACTCCCACCCCTGTAAAACGCCCGCGCCCAGCGATTTTCGCCGGTCTTGCGGCCCGCAATACGCAGCGCCGCCCGGCCTTGCCGGCCAAAGCTCGATGGAGCCTCAGATTTGTTCTCGCCGGATGCAGACATGGGCGTCAAAGGCGTATTCTACAGCCAGAAGACTCGCGATCGTCGTGCTAACGGCGAAACAGCGACTTCGGTTATTGGATGGCGCCGTGGACGAACAACTCAAAAAACTCATGAAGGAATTGGGAGAGGCCATCAACCAGGCGGTAGCCGACTCTGACCGCGTTACCGATGTCATGGGGCGCATGCGGGCCAGCGGCCATGACGTCTTTCTCGCGCTGGAGGCGACCATCGGCTTTACCTCCGATGGCGCAACCAGCCCGGCCAAGCCCCGGCGGGAGTTGCACTCCTCGGGAGAACTGGACATCACTTCCCAGGACCTGCAGTTTCTGCGTTCCCTGCGCATAGCTGTGAACGACCAGAAGTGACTTCCGTGGGGGCTCGCCGCACCATGGTGCTGTGTTAAGATTTCGACGCTCTCAGTCAGGCGGGCACGGCTGCGGGAAAGCCGGCCTGAGGTGCAACGAAGTACTCACCCTGCAACAGGAATCGGTACTCAGGAAAAACCATCATGAGAGAAACCCTGGGAGTCCTTCTGGCCGGCGGAGCGGGCGAGCGCCTGTATCCTTTGACCCGCGACCGCGCCAAGCCGGCTGTCACCTTCGGCGGCATCTATCGCATCATCGACATCACTCTCTCCAACTGTATTAACTCCGACCTGCGCCACGTTTACATCCTCACCCAGTACAAGGCGCTCTCGCTCAATCGCCATGTGCGCGAAGGCTGGGGCAGTGTTGTCGGTCGCGAGTTGGGCGAGTTCATCGAGATCCTGCCGCCCATGAAGCGCGTCAGCGATAACTGGTACATGGGCACGGCTGATGCGGTCTACCAGAACATCTACTCCATCGGCTCCGAAGAGCCCAAATACGTGCTCATCCTGTCGGGCGACCACATCTACAAGATGAACTACGACTTGATGCTCAAGCAGCACAAGGACTCCGGCGCCGACGTCACCTTGGCAACCATCCTCGTCGAGCCCACCGAAACACGCCATTTCGGCGTGGTTGAAATTGACCGCACCGGCCGCGTCGTCGGATTCCAGGAAAAGCCCGAGCAGACCGAGTTGCGCTCGCCTTACAACCCGCGCATGGTTTCGGCCTCCATGGGCATTTACATCTTCAATGCCGACGTGCTCATCCCGGCTCTGCTCAAGGACGCCGAGGACCCGTCTTCCCGCCACGACTTCGGGCACGACATCCTCCCCCGCATGGTCGACACTTCCAAGGTGTATTCCTTCAACTTCGTCGACGAGAACCACAAGGATGCGCTTTACTGGCGCGACGTCGGCACGCTCGACGCCTTTTACGAAGCCAACATGGACCTGGTCTCCGTGGCGCCCGTCTTCAACCTCTATGACGAGGAGTGGCCGCTCCGCACTCACATGCGGCAATATCCGCCCGCTAAGTTCGTCTTCAACGACGAGGGACGCCGCGGCGAGGCCCACGATTCCGTCGTCTCCATGGGTTGCGTGCTCTCCGGTGGGTCCGTCGTGAGTTGCGTTCTCTCGCCCGATGTGCGTATCAACTCCTACACTGAGGTAAACAACAGCATCCTGTTCTCGCATGTTGACGTCGGACGCCACTGCAAAATCCGCCGCGCCATCATTGACCGTGACGTGCACGTTCCCGAAGGCACTGTCATCGGTTACGACACCGATTCCGATCGCCAGAAGTACCACGTCACCGACAGCGGCATCACCGTGGTCACACGCGACTACTCGCTGTTCGAGAACCCCGTGGCTGCCAACTACTTCGACCCGGAGTAGTCACAGCGATTCCGGAATCGCTGTGTTTGCAAACACACCGCTGGGGGGCATTTTAGAAATTGTTGTAGCCTCCCTTGCAGAAGGTAGTGCCGCGCTAATTTTGAAGGGGCGCGGCTTTGGAGGGCGGAGGGGCGCGGCTTTGGAGGGGCGCGGCTTCAGCCGCGCCGTACAAGTCCTTTATTCTTGTCATTCCGCACGGACTCTTTTGGACTTATTCCGCAGCGGCTTCAGCCGCACCGTCAACGATCGAAAATCCCTCGCAGGCTTCAGAAACGATGTCGCAACCCCGAATGGAATTTCGCGGTCGGACAGAATGCGCGAACTGCGGTGGGATGAGCCGCAAAGCGGCGGCTTAGTGGTTAG
>Ga0207761_1000868_pt1 | contig 10376 bp, 6 predicted proteins | sample LuqExpMetageno34_FD_187792 | JGI IMG/M metagenome (GOLD analysis project Ga0207761, IMG submission 187792) | Tropical forest soil microbial communities from Luquillo Experimental Forest, Puerto Rico - Sample 34 (SPAdes) | ecosystem: Environmental > Terrestrial > Soil > Tropical forest ...
ACCGCTGAACTGTCCACCATCACCTCCCGCACAACTGTCCTGAGGTGATGATCTCGGTCGCTCAACTGGATGTACAGATGTAGTCACCGGACGCTTACGGTGCTCCACCCTTCCGACCCGCATAAATACTGCACGTCTTGTGAAGGGTTGCCGTTTGTGTTGCGTTGCCATCCTGAGATAGTTCGATCACACTGGAGTGGAAAGGAGATGTCGGACTTGCCATCCTGCTTCTTCGCCACAGACCTGCACGGACACATTGAGCGTTATGAAAGGCTGTTCGCATTGATGGAAGCAGAGCGCCCGGCGGCGGTGTTTCTTGGGGGTGACTTGCTGCCGCGAATGTCTTACTACGCGAGGCGATCGGAACGTCGGCAGGAAGATTTTGTCCGGGACTACCTCGGGCCGGGCGTGAGGCGAGTCCGGGAGAGGCTGGGTGTACAGTATCCCGCCGTGTTCTTGATTTTGGGAAATGATGATCCTAAGTCCGAAGAACCATCGTTCCTCGATGCCGCCAAGGATGGATTGTGGCAGTACATCCACGGACGCAAAGTCACGTTCGCTGGCTTCCGCCTTTATGGTTACGCCTGCGTGCCACCGACGCCGTTCCTGCTGAAAGATTGGGAGCGGTACGACGTCTCCCGTTATGTTGATCCTGGCTGCGTTTCACCAGAAGAAGGGCGGCGTAGCGTGACGGCAAATCCGAGCGAGGTGAAATGGGGGACGATTGCACAGGACCTCGCCACTCTAGTGGACGACGACCCGATGGAACGTGCAATTTTTCTCATCCATACTCCGCCCTACGACACACCGCTTGACCGCGCCGCTCTGGACAGCAGGAAACATGACCATGTTCCATTGGACGTGCATGTCGGAAGTGTTGCGGTGAGGCGTTTTATCGAGCAGCGCCAGCCCTTGCTGATGTTGCACGGTCACGTGCATGAGTCGGCGCGCCTGACGGGTGAATGGAAGACCAAAATCGGTCGCACGGTTTGCATCAATGCCGCCCACGACGGGCCCGAGCTAGCGCTAGTTCGCTTCGACCCGGAATCGCCTGACGAGGCTGCACGCGAGCTGATCTGACAGCGTCAGACCTGCTTCATCGGCAGCTTGCGCGCCGGATCGGTAACGGCGTCGATCTTGACCGCATAGCGGGAGCGTTCAGCGATGTCGGCGTCGGTGATCAAGTGCACGTCGAGCAGGCCCTGGCAACGATAGCCGGTGCGCAGGAAGTTCATTTCCGCCAGGCAGCGGCTCCAGCCTTCCAGCCACAACATCAATTCCCTCTGCTGGTCTTCCGTGCCCCCAAAGTGGATCAGCAGATCGACATCGCTTGCCGGACCTGCCGTGGCATTCTTGGTGCTACCAATCAGGTAAAACGCCTTAACGCCGAATTGCCGTGGATCCAACTCAGCCGCAATCCTCTCCGCCATACGAAAACGCCAGCGCCAGTGATCGTCTCCTGCTCGGCCACGGGCTGCAAGCTCTGCTTCGATCTGCTTCACCTCATTCTGGGGAGCTGCCAGCAAGGCAACGGCCTGATCCAGGTCCGCGTTCATCAGCACGCGCAGAACCTGCCCGCCAGCCGCCCGCGGCACGTCGATGACTCTGACGGTGTCTGACAGGTATGCAAATTCGGGCAGCAATTCATCAAGTATGCTGCGCGACCCTCGGAAGAATGGCTCCTTAAACACATTCTTCGGATCATCGGGATACAGGGGCAGGTAGCGAATCGAAGCCTCCACCAGGTCTTGAAAGAAGTGCGTCCCGAACGACAGATCGGGCAAGTAGTTTCCCTTTTGCCGGGCAACTTCGATCAGCATCGCACTGTTGTTGATGTCGGAGTAGGTGACCGGAACGCCCAACTTGATGTCGCCCCGGCTGCCCCAGCGTCCGGGGCCCATGAGGATGAATTGCCGCTTGGGGAGCAGTTTGTTCAGGCGCCCCACGACGCGGCCGACCTCGCGCATAGCGTGCTCATCGGGCAGGTTTCTGTAGCCCTCGGGATCCACGTAAACGATGTGGGTGATCTCGGGAACCCGGCCGTTGGAGATGAAGCGGCTGGCGGAAAACAGCATGCGTTCCGCCGGGAGGTCCTGGGGAATGGGGATGGGCACGGCATCGCCGCTGTAGCTCTGCGGCCGGCACTGCAACAGATAGAAGTCGCTGCCGTCATAGGCAAACTCGATGTCAATCGGTTCTCCCAGTTTTTCTTGCAGCAGGGTCAGCAGCTCGCGGACGTAGCTGACGAATGGCGTTTTCTGAATGAGGCCTTCAAAGGTAAAGATGACATCACGCTTGCCGAAGTCCAGGAGTCCAGTCGGCTGCTCAATCCGGTCATGGTCAACCAGCGAGACGAGCAGCCGGACTTGCGGATATCGCGTTCCACAGCTTCGTAGCAGCTCCTTAGCCTCAACGGTTTCGAAGGAGTTGGTCTCCAGGTTGATAACATCAACCTTCTTGGGCGAGTATCTTAGAACCTCGTCCACCGTGACGTTGGCCCGCAGATTGGGTTGACCTGGAGCAATCAGAACCGGGTAGTCGTCTGCCATACGATCGACCGCGCGGGTACCCAGGCCGGGCACCAGCCGAATTAATCCGTCACCCCGTCTGATTCGCGCTGACCAGCGAAACTCGTTGTTGCTGAAGGCAACTCCGGAACAAGCGGGCAGGAAGTACTTCCCAATCGTCTGGCCAACGACTTCCTGGATGAGGATTCCCATCTCCTCATGGACATCGAGCAGGCCCCTCTCGGCCCGGTATTCGGTGGGATCGGGTCCGAAGATAGAAGCGTAAACTTCCGCAATCGCATCCATCAGCGCGGCCAGGCGCTCCTCCTTGGAGCCGCGGTTCCCCAGAAAGAGGCTCTTGTACTTGCCGGAGAACGCCGAGCCCGCGCGGTCCTCCAGCAGACTGGAGCTGCGCACGATGATCGGTCGGTCGCCCAGGTCGTCGAGGGCCAGCGACAAGCCCTGGGCCAGTTCGGAGGGAAACGATGAATCCTTGAATAAGGACACCAGGCGGGGATACTCCAGACGCACCTGGTCAATTTCTCTGTACTTCCAGTTGAGCACGTCCTCCAGTTCGTTGTGATGCACGAAATTGAGGATCCAATCCGAGGTGACGTACCAAGTCCTGGGGACTTTCACCCGGTGCAGGACACTGTCCGGCACTGCATACTTATCCACAATCTTCTTAGCCAGAAAAAGGCCGGCGCTTTTGCCTCCCAGTTTGCCGTGGCACCGCGGGGGAAAAATGACCTTTCCCAGAAGATCGTAGAAATCCTTAACGGTAATGATATTTTTGGCGATATTGATGAACGCCAGGCTTTCGGAAAAGAAGCGGCGGATGAGCGATACCCGCAGCCCTTGCTGAGTCGCCATGGAGAGTTCGGTCTCGTCAACGCCGGCGTGGCGGTAGCGCTCCACAGCCTCGATGATCTCGCCCAGGGGAGTGTCCAGTTGCTCCAGAGCGCGAACCAGAAAGCCAGACTTCTCTTCCTTGATCCAGGAAGTCACGCAGGTCAGGATCTCGTTTTCGCTGAGGTGCCGGCTTGCGATGCGGAAGGTCTCGGCGGTCAGGTCAGCAGACGTGGGCAGAGACTCCAGGCGTAAAGGCCGGTTTTCACCGCCCGGCACGGTGGCGCCGACGACTGGGGCCGCACTGCCTCGCTGCAACAGTTCCTTGGCCTCCTGAATGCCGTTCCAACTCAGGTGGTTGATGAGCTTGCGCGAGATCCGCTGCAGCAGCACCGGGTCGGTATCGCGCAGGAACTCGAGGACGATGCGCCACTCGCCCTTGGCCGGCGCGTGGCCGGTGGCGGCTGCGGTCAAGCCCTCAAACGCCGCCTTGAGCCGCCGTTGCAGAACGTGGCTGGCGATGCGGTCGGCGATGGTTTCGATGAGCTTGCGCTCTTCTTTCAGAAAAGGCCCTTCGTCCGAGTGCGGCATCTGCTCGCGATACGAGACCTCAACGGCGCCTACGGTCGCCCCTTGCACAACGATGTTGGCGCTCTGTACCCACGGAGTGGGCTTGAAGTTGGCCGACTCAACCGTCGTGTTTTCAAAGGTGATTCGGGCCTGGCAATCATGGGGGTACTGCCAGCCCGGGGGAAGAATCTCCACGATGCCGCGCAGCACCTGTTCCAGCGGTAGCTCGGATTGATTCAGCAGCTCATCGGCACGATAAAGACAGTTCAGTTCCTTTGCCCGCTCCTGCAATTCGTGCAGGATGTCCGCAACCTGGGGTTCGTCTCGGTTCATAACTGCTTCTCGTGAGACAGCTCTGTGTCGTGTGCCAAGACTATGCCGCGCGCGCTGCGTCCGTCCACGCGAATGGAAAGCGGAACGGAGGGTCGCACATGGCGGACGAATTCGGTTTCACGTACCACGGGCTGCCGGTTCAGCCAGTCCCAGTTTATGGGGAAGGGCCCGTCATGCCGCACCATGAAGTAGCTGGCACGAAAGCTCGACAGATTGTGGAAGAAGTGCGAGCCCTGGCTGAGCTCCACGTTCATGGCCGGCAGCGTGGCCTCCACAATGGTCTTCGCTCCGGAAACCTGGCTCCAATCCACTGGAATCCCGAGTGACGCATGGGAACTGCCCCACCGGCCAAATCCAATCAGCAGGTAAGGGCGGCGCACAACGATCAGCTCGCGGTTAATTGTCTCCAGTTGTTGAGCGATGTCGGGAGTCCGCAGCGGAGAGAAAACTTCGGGCCGCACAAACACAACGTCTTGAATACCTTCCTCAATGCCATTGCCCATGACCATGTCCGAGGAAACAATCGCAGCAGGGTCGCAAAGAGCTTCGGCGGTCAGCTCCACAATATCTTCCGACACCACCATAGGGCGGACCTGCAAGAAGCCCAGCCGGAGCTTGGCCGCTTCACCACGGGATTGTTCGATGGTGACGGCAAACTCGATCTCGACCTTGGCCTCCAGCGCATCCTCGGCTGCGTGGAGAAGCGCCCGTATCAAACCATTGAGCGGAAAGTACTCCAGCACGAGCAGCGGCGCGAAGTCCAGAATTCGCGCTCCCCGCGCTCCTACGCCCGGAATGACCCGGTCACGTGTGGGATCGTAGGTTGAGGCAACAAACCGGAAGACATCGTCTGCTTCGGCGTCCTTCATGTTGGCACGTGTGAGATATTCGACCTCGCTCACCGGATCGTAGGCCGGCGGCTTGCCCATGTTTACCGCCCAGAAATCCGTTTGCGTCGCGCCAAGCAGCTCTGTCACGCTGCCAAAGGGTGGCGGCTTCTTAGGGTAAGCCGGAGAGAATGTCCAGGCCACGCCACCATCGACAATGGTCTTTCCTAGTCCGAGAGCAAGACTTGCTACGCCGTCTTCGGGCCGCGCCGGAGGAATGGCGTAGAAGTTGTACGAACAGCTAACTCCCGACACGTCGGGATAATAGCGAACGCCATGCCTCCGGCCCACGACCTCCTGGAGGATGACGGCCATCTTCTCTTCCGCGGGATCGCGGCCAGTCGTCCGAATGTAGTCGCGCGCCTCGCGGAAGAAGGTCGAGGCATAAACGAACTTGATGGCTTCCACCAGCCTGCGGAACCGCGCGTCCGCGTCGAACTGGTTGTTGGGAATCATCTTGGTGGCGTAAACTCCGGCGAACGGACGATCCAGCGCATCCTCCAGCAGACTGGACGACCGTATGGCAAGAGGCGTTCTGACCTGCTGGCTCAAGGCGCGGAGATCGCCGAGTAACTCGACGGGAAGATCGGCTCGCTGAAAAGCATGCCCGATGCGGTCGTCTGTCAGCTGCTCGAACCGCAACTCCCGAAGACGGTTGCGCTGGATGAATTGATCGAAGCAGTCGGTCGCGAGGACCGCCATCGTGGGGACATTGACTTCGACGTTGGGGGAAACGGCGGGATCAATCGCTTGTGCCAGCAGGTCCTTGATGAACGCCAGGCCGCCGGCTTTACCTCCAAGGGAGCCTGTTCCAATGCGGGTAAAGGAAAAGGACCCATCCCAGAAGTTCCGGTCGAACACCGGAAGATCAGCCAAAGGCGGCTTAGTCTCGATCATCGCTGCCTCCCGCAGCCATCATTGCGGCTCACTCGGCAGGGCTTTGGGAACGGGGCATTACACCCAGCCGCGCTCGTGACAAGCCTTGGCCACCCGACCTATGGCAATAGCGTAAGCTGCATCCCGCATATAAAGGTTCTCCCGGCGGGCCAGTTCCGATACGGCGAAATACGCCGACGTCATCTTGACATCGAGCTTGCCCAGCACCTCGTCCTTCTCCCAGAAGTAGTTCATGTTGCTTTGTACCTGCTCAAAGTAGCTGCAGGTAACGCCGCCGGCGTTGGCCAGGAAGTCCGGGATCAGCAGAATGCCGCGCTCGCGAATCCGAGCATCTGCCTCTGGAGTCGTCGGACCGTTCGCTCCCTCAGCGATGATCCGGACACTGGGGCTGATCTTACCAACATTGTCCTCGGTGATCTGATTTTCAATCGCTGCCGGAATCAGGATGTCCACCCGCTGCTCGATCCAGGCTTCGCCCGGTAAAAGTTCGTATCCCAGCTCTGTCGCTTTGCTTTTGTTGATGCCGCCAAATCTGTCGGTAATCGCCAGGAGTTGTTGCAGATCGATCCCCTCGCGCTTGCGATAGGTGTAGGAGCAGTTGTCGCCCTGGTCCCAGCAGGAAACAGCAATCACTCGGCCGCCCAGCCGATCGTAGAGTTCGATGGCATATTGGGCCACGTTCCCGAACCCCTGAACGCTCGCCGTGGTATTTTCTGGGCGGATGTCCAACTCCTTCAGCGCCTCGCGCAGGGTGAATACTACGCCATAGCCGGTGGCCTCAGTTCTGCCTTGCGAACCGCCCAGTTCCACCGGCTTGCCGGTGATAAAGCCGGGATAGCGGCCGCCGTGGATGTGCTCAAACTCATCGAGGATCCACAGCATGTGCTGTGCATTTGTCATGACGTCCGGCGCCGGCACATCGGAGATCGGGCCAATGTTCTTCGCGATCTGCCGTACCCAGCCTCGGGAAATCTGCTCCTGTTCGCGGGCACTCAGATTGTGGGGATCGCAAATGACTCCGCCCTTGGCGCCACCCAGTGGGATATCCACCACGGCACATTTCCAGGTCATCCACATCGCCAGGGCGCGTACGGTATCGATCGTTTCCTGGGGATGAAAGCGGATGCCACCCTTGCCCGGCCCACGCGCATCGTTGTGCTGCACCCGGAAGCCGCGAAAAATCTTCACCGTCCCGTCATCCATTCGCACCGGGATGGCAAAGTGATACTCACGCAACGGGTAGCGCAGAAGGTCGCGGGTGGCCGGGTCGAGGTCCAAAAACTCAGCTACTCTGTCGAACTGTGCTTGTGCGATCTGAAAGGAATTGAATGCTCTGGTTCTCCTGGGTTGCCCAGGTGCCGCCGGTCGGGTTTCTGTCCCTACCTCGACCGGTTCACGCATTGCGGTCTCCGGCATGACGATTCTCCTATTTCTGCTAAGCAGTCAGTTGCAAGTTCCTGGGCGGATCAGGACTCTTGCAATTTAGGATACGCATCGTTGATCTGCCGCCGCTGTGATCCAGGTCACGGGCATTAGGCTCTGTTCTGCGCAAGTACTCAATGTGATCTGGAATCCGCTGAAAGGTTTCCGTGATCGGTTTGGTAGCAGATGATAACTGTCCGACATGTATTCGCTTCTTAATGCCTGGCGTTACTCGCCGCGGCCAGGCGTGACTGTCTGCGAAAGGTAGCTTTCGAGATTTGCAGTGCATCGCAGATGTCGTCGGTCGAAGCGCCAGCGGCATTGCGCTCCGCGATGCGACTCGGCAGTCCCCGCTCCCTGCTGAGTACTCCACGGTAAAAGCCTTCCAACTGGCGGGTTGCGGCGCTCCAGCTCCACTGTTCGGCATCAAGCCGGGCAGCGCGGCGCATCTGGTGGTAATGGACCGGGTCAGACAACAGTTTCTGGACAGCGCCGACGGCAGCTGTCTGGCTGCCATAAGCATAAAGATGACCGGTGACTCCATCGCGCACGATGTCGAGAAGGCCGCCTTCGGCTGCAGCTACAACTGGAGTGCCTGCCGCCATCGCCTCCAATGCGACTAGCCCCAGCGTTTCGGTGCGGGATGGCATGAAGAAGATGTCAGCCGAGGCATACGCCGCTGCCAGTTCCGCGCCCGTCAGGTAGCCCGCAAAATAGGTGGGCGTACCGACAAAATGCCGCTGCAATTTCTCCCGGTGCGGTCCGTCACCCACCAATGCCAGCCGCAATCCGGGAACCGCCGCCAGAATTGGCCTCGCCGCCTCGAGACCCTTCTCTGCCGACAGACGCCCGACGTAGAGGAGCAGCTTTTCCTCGGGATGCCCCTCGGTGAGGCGAACTCGCATCGCTGGCGAGGCCAGTTCGGGCCGAAACGTCTCGGTGTCTACGCCTCGCTGCCAAAGTTCGACGCGCCGAATGCCCTGACGCTTCAGCAGGTCCACCATGACCTGTGAGGTGCACAGCACCAGGTCGGCCCCGTTGTAGGCGGTCTTATGCGCCTTCCAGAATAACGGCTCCAGCATTCCGATACCGTAATAATGCAGGTATCGGTCTACCTGTGCGTGATACGAAATCACCAGCGGTACGCGGTACTGCGAGCTGTAATAGAACGCCGACGAGCCCAACAGCATCGGTTGCGCAGTGTGGATCAGGTCCGGACGAAACTCCGCCAGCGCCTCGCCGATGGACGGGCGGGGAAAGGCCATCTTCAGGTCGGGATAGAGCGGAAATGGTGGACCCGGAACGCCGTGAATACGAGCGCCTTCGTACTCCGCGATCTTGCCGTCGGGAGCGACGACCAAAACCGTGTGCCCGAATGCCTGCAGATGGCGCACGGTCTGGCAAAGACGGGTCACGACACCGTCGATCTTGGGGAGAAACGTTTCGGTGAAGAACGCAATGCGCAGCGGCCGCTCTGCATCAGCAGTTTGCGATTGCCCGAGAGAGTGAAACAAGGTCTCGTTCACGCGTTAACTCCGCCAGGATACGTTGGGCACAGTCTTCGCCTGGTCCACGCGGATAGGTCCATACTACGGGACTCCCGCAAGAAATGCGCCAAGAGAAGCTACATTCTCGATTTCGATCCTGCGTGCCTGGCGGAAGTAGGTCGCAGCAAGGTAAACAGGTTATGAGGTATAGAAGATTTCTTTGTTAAGATTTAACAGAATCTGCTTAGTAAACTCCCCTATACTCCGAGGCACATGACTCCACGTGGCGATTCCGGAAACGGAAGTTCGCACCCTACCGTTGGATACCCCCGTGATCCAGCTGTTTCCTCGTTTTGCGCACTTTTTCGTGCCAGAGCCGCGCTGCAGGCGCCGGGCACGGACGGAGAGTGAAAATTGCTACAGGAATGCAACTTGTTGAGGAACCCTCTCGCGGCGGCCGTTTGCACGTTCTGCATACGCCGAGTCAGGGTGCTGGGCTTCTTGCTGGCAACGCTCTTGGCAGCATCCGCAACGCTGGCACAGTCGGGCAACGCAGGCCGCCCTAGCTCGATGGATGCCACCCAGATTGTGGAACAACTGATGCAGAAGAACGAAAACCGGTCTGCACTGTTGCATCATTTTGAAGGCTGCCGCAGTTACGCACTCGACTACAGCGGTTTTCCGTCGAGTAAGTCTGCGGAAATGGTCGTCAACGTCAGATTCGACGCCCCTGCACAGAAGCAATTCCGAGTGGTGCGTGAGGATGGCTCACGAGTACTAATCAGTAGGGTCCTGAAAGAGTTGCTCGAAAACGAGAAACAAGCGGTCGACGAACAGAATCGGAAAAAGACGGCTTTGACGCCGGAAAACTACGAGTTTCAGCTTATCGGAACCGAGGTGATTAATGGTCGCCCGCAGTACGTGCTGAAAGTGGCTCCCCGAACCAAGAACAAGTTTTTGTACCGCGGCAAAATCTGGGTCGATACCGCCGATTATGCGGTCTCGCGCATCACGGCCGAGCCAGCCAAGAACCCCTCGATTTGGATCAGCCGCACTGAGATCGACCACGAGTACAGGAAATTTGGCGACTTCTGGTTGCCGGTACGCAACACCAGTGTCACCAAAGTCCGTCTCGGCGGCACAGCCAAGCTCCGCATCGAGTATTCGAGGTACACGTTTGGCGTGTCGGCCAGAACATCCGACGCGGACGCCTGCAGCAGCGCAACCAGTGACGCCGGGACGGTGCGCTGAAGCCGGGCTCTACCCATGCGCCCGTCGGCGACGGTACTCATGGAAACGGTCTGGAGCGGGGAGGACGGGTTCGACATGTGTGTTGGTGGTGTATAACACAATAACGAAATAAATAAATATCACGACTGTTTAGAATCAATGGTTTAGCGGAAAATTGTTCGCATCTCATTGAT
>Ga0207761_1000869_pt1 | contig 10375 bp, 8 predicted proteins | sample LuqExpMetageno34_FD_187792 | JGI IMG/M metagenome (GOLD analysis project Ga0207761, IMG submission 187792) | Tropical forest soil microbial communities from Luquillo Experimental Forest, Puerto Rico - Sample 34 (SPAdes) | ecosystem: Environmental > Terrestrial > Soil > Tropical forest ...
ATACGGCCCGGTCGAGCACCGGCTTGCCGTATTTATGTTCGCCGATCTGCAGATAAGGCGTGTCCGTCGTGCACTCGATGAAATTGCCGGCGGAATAGATCATGAAAAGCCGCAACCGGCCCCCTTTAATCTGACCGCCAAGCAAAAACGCGACTTCGTGATTTACTTCGGCGGCAGCCAGCGCCGTGCCCTCGACCGCCTGGAGCTTCCGAATGACGCGGCCAATGCGCTGGGCCGCCTGGAACATCGTGGGCGCGTTGATCAGCGTTTCAATTTCGCCCGTTTCCGGATTCTCCACACCTTCGGTCAAGGTCGAGCGCACCGTTTGGCTCAATGATAAATTCCCGGAGGACGCGAGCGCGATGACGCGATCGCCGGGCTCCGCGTAGATATGCAGCTTGCGGAACGTCGAAACATTGTCGAGGCCGGCATTCGTTCGCGTGTCGGCGACCATCACCAATCCGTCGCGCACCAGTATTCCGCAGCAATAGGTCATGCAGAGAGCCCGCTACGATTGTATCTGTCGTTGCGCCTGATCGACGTGGACTTCCACGGCCATCGTCTCGCCCATGCCGCCGAAACGCGCGCCGCGAATCGGCGCAGCCTCGAGATAATCGAGGCCGATCGCGACGCGTACATGCGCGTCGGTGGTGCAAACGCCGTTCGTCGGATCGAAGCCCACCCAGCCGAGATCGTCGACGTAGGCTTCCACCCAGGCGTGGCCCGCATCCTGTGCCGTAACCCCATCCGAGCGATGGAAGTGACCGGCGACATAGCGCGCCGGAATGCCGGCGAGTCGCGCCGCAGCGATGAAAATATGAGTAATATCCTGGCACACGCCGCGGCCCAGGGCGTAGGCCTCAGCCGCAGTCGTCGCAGGGTGGGTCGGATCGGTATCGAAAACAATGTCGCGATGCAGTTTCGCCAGCAGATAATGTAAGGCTCCGAGTCGACCGCTACTTGACGCGACGGCATTGCCGCCGAGACGGGTCAGCGCCGCGTCCGGCGCGGTAAGAGCCGTCTCGCGCAGATACAGAGCCGGTGGGAAACGCTCGACCGCGCCGGCCACCACGCCATTGGTATCTTGCGTCTCAACCTCACCTTCAAAAGAGACTTTCAAGTCGTTCAGTTGACCATCTGCGGTGAAGACGTGGGTGACGTTTCCGAACGCATCCTCATGCTGGTGCAATGAGCAATTCGCCGAGACGTCGACGCGCGACGACACCACGTACTGACCGTCGTGGTTGCGCGGCGTAAGACGCAGCACCTGCGTAACGCTCTTGGCCGGCGTGTCGTACCGGTAGGTCGTTGCGTGGGAGATACGGATGCGCATATCAACAATTATATCAGGAATTGCTCGGCGATGGCCGCGCCAAGGCGGTTATTTTCGGTGATGAATTCGCCGAGGAATTCGTGCAGCCCGCGCTGAAAGATTCCGTCCATCCGGCTGTTCTGGAGGCGCGTACGGATTCCGCGCGCCTGGCGCTGTGCAAGACCCTGCCGGCCGTAAGCCCCGGCAATGCTGTCGAGGTTGCGCACGATCGCCTCATAGCACGAATTGAGTGAGCGCGGCATTTCCTCGCGCAGTATCAGCAAATCCGCGACGAGCCAGGGTTTGAGACTCTCACGGTAGACCCAATGATAGGCGGTGAGCGCCGAGACCGAGCGCAGGATCGCCGACCATTGGAAATAGTCGAGCGCGCCGCCGACCCATTCGTTTTCGGGAAGCAGCAGATGATATTTCACGTCGAGAATGCGCGCCGTGTTGTCGGCCCGCTCGATATAGACGCCGAGCCGCGAGAACCAGTATGCATCGTTGCGCAGCATTGTGCGATAGGCGGAGCCGTCGTAAAGCAGCGACGATTCGCGGACCCAGCGCAGGAAGCGCGAGAATTCCTCACGCGAGCTCACGCCGTTCCCGAAGTTCTTCAATTCCAGCCATGTCCCGTTGATTGCGTCCCACATCTCCATCGTCAGTGCGGTGCGTACGGCGCGCGCGTTCGTTCGCGCAAGCTCAAGACAGGAGCGGATGGACGACGGATTATCGGTGGAGAACCCAAGGAAATCGCTGACCGTCGTCTCGTTGGCTTCCGCATGCACCTGGGAAAACGCGGTCGCGCAGCCGGCGCTCAGCAAGGCGGATTCCCATTCATTACTGGTGCCGGCATAGGCGAGCGGAAGCTTGGAGAGGCGCTGCGTCGAATCGAGGATGCGCGCGAGGTATTCGGCGCGCTCCATATAGCGCGAGAGCCAGTAGAGATTGTCGGCGGTGCGTGACAGCATCGGCTAACCGTCGAGTACCCAGGTGTCTTTGGTGCCGCCGCCTTGACTTGAATTCACCACCACCGAACCCTCCTTCAATGCTACGCGCGTCAGTCCGCCCGGCACCACGCATTCGCGATTGCGCCCGCTGAGGACAAACGGCCTGAGGTCGACGTGGCGCGGAGCGACACCGGATTCAACGCAGGTGGGGCAGGTGGAGAGCGCGAGCATCGGCTGCGCGATGAAATTGTCCGGAGCGGCTTTCAGTTTCGCGCGGAATTGCTCGACCGCGATCTTGGTGGCGGCGGGACCTATGAGCATGCCGTAGCCGCCGGAGCCGTGGACTTCTTTCACCACCAGTTCGTCGAGCCGGTCGAGAACGTAGCTGAGATGCTCCGGCTCCCGGCAGCGCCACGTGGGTACGTTCTTTAAGATCGGTTCTTCGCCGGTATAGAAACGGATCACCTCCGGCATGAAGCTGTATACCGCCTTGTCGTCGGCAATGCCGGTGCCGACCGCGTTTGCCAGCGTGACGTTGCCGGCTTGATAGGCCGTGAAAAGCCCTGGCACCCCCAGCGCGGAATCGGGCCGGAACGTGAGTGGGTCGAGGAAATCGTCGTCGAGCCGGCGATAGATCACGTCGACGCGGCGCGGACCTTGCGTCGTTCGCATGTAGACGACTTCGTCTTTGACGAAGAGGTCGCGTCCCTCGACCAACTCGACCCCGAGCTTGTCGGCCAGAAACGTATGCTCGTAATAGGCCGAATTATAGATCCCGGGCGTCAACAACACCGCAATTGGATCGCGCGCGGCGACGCTCGGTGCGACGGATTGCAAAGTCGCGAGTAATTCGTCGGGATAGTTCTCCACCGGCGCGACACGATGCTGCGAGAACAGCTCCGGAAAAAGCCGCATCATGATTTCGCGGTTTTCCAGCATGTAGGAGACGCCGGAGGGCGTGCGCACGTTGTCTTCCAAAACGTAAAATGTTTCCGCATCGGTGCGGACGACGTCGATGCCCGCAATATGAACATAGATGTCGTGCGGCACGCGCAGGCCGCTCATTTCCGGACGGAAGGCAGGATTGCGGAAAATCAGATCGTTGGAAACGACACCCGCGCGCAGGATCTCACGCGCGCCATACACGTCTCGGATGAACGCGTTCAGCGCGCGGACGCGTTGCGTGAGGCCCTTTTCGAGCAGCCGCCATTCCGATCCAGAGAGGATGCGCGGGATCACGTCGAACGGAATGAGCCGTTCCTGCGCCTGAGCCTCGCCGTAGACGGCGAAAGTGATGCCGATGCGTCGGAAAATGAGTTCGGCTTCGCGGCGGCGATACTCGAGGACGTCCGGCGCGATGTCGCGCAGCCACGTGTCGAGGGCCTTGTAACCGGAACGCACCGTCCCGCCATAGGCTCTCATTTCGTCGAATGCCGACAACATACACCCAGGTCCGGCCTGCCTGCGAAACTCATTCAGGATACATGCAAGCTCCGGGCCATATGCGCCAATTTTTGCTGAATCGGTGGGCAGGTGCCGTTCGTTCTGTCAGGGTAAGCAAGGCGCTGCCTAATTGTGCGGCAGGGGCGGCCTGACAGGCTAAAGCCGTGCTGGAATCAGGCTTTGGCCAAGTGCCAATCCGCGACGGATGTCGCACCCGCCTCGGCCAACCAGCGGCCGGGCTTGCCGGCGAGACGCACGGCGTCGGACAAACGCGCGAGATAGTCGCCGCGCGGCACTTCGCGGAAGCCCATGTCACGGCAGGTCGGGGTCATCACCTTGCCGTCGTCGAAGGCGAAGCCCCAGCGCGCCAGATCAAAGTTCAAAACGGTGACGCCGATTTTCGAAACGGCGGTGGAGGCGGTGTCGGGCAAGCGCCGGCAATGCCTGCGGGCGGTGGTGGCGAGGCGCCGCATGCGGCTGGTGGCGGCGGCGGTGACGAAGGCGGCGATGGCGACCATCGCCACTGAGCACTGAACAACGGCCTGCCGCCCACAAGTTGCACGGACGGCAGGCTTGACCCTTAGCCTTTTGCACCGCAAATACACGGCCTCCCACGCGGCCGTTCGCGCGATTCTTACAGCCGTTCGCGGTCCGTCGGATCAACCCGCGGCGGACCATGCACGACAAAATCCTCATCGTCGATTTCGGCTCCCAGGTCACCCAGCTCATCGCGCGCCGGGTGCGCGAGGAGAAGGTCTATTCTGAGATCGTCCCCTTCCAGAAGGCGGAGCAAGCGTTCCGCGAGATGAAGCCGAAGGCGGTGATTCTCTCGGGCGGACCCGCCTCGGTGCACGAGGCGAACGCGCCGCTCGCGCCGCAGGCGATTTATGATTCAGGCGTGCCGGTGCTCGGCATCTGCTACGGCGAGCAGGCGATGGCGCATCAACTCGGCGGCACGGTCGAGGGCGGGCATCACCGCGAATTCGGCCGCGCCGAAGTGGAAGTCTCGGCCGATAGTCCGCTGTTCGACGGCGTCTGGGAGAAGGGGCAGAAATATCCGGTGTGGATGAGCCACGGCGACCGCGTCACACAACTGCCGAAAGGTTTTCGCGTGCTCGGCACCTCGCCGAACGCGCCGATCGCGATTATCGGCGACGACGAACGTAAATTCTACGCGACGCAATTCCATCTCGAGGTCATGCACACGCCGCACGGCCCGGCGCTGATCCGCAATTTCGTACGCAGAATCGCCGGCTGCACCGGCGACTGGACCATGCGCGCCTTCCGGCAGGAGGCGATCGAGAAAATCAGGCGCCAAGTCGGCAAGGGGCGCGTGATCTGCGGGCTCTCCGGCGGCGTCGACTCGGCGGTCGCCGCGGTGCTGATCCACGAGGCGCTCGGCGAGCAGCTCACCTGCGTCTTCGTCGACCACGGCCTCTTACGCCTCGGCGAGGCGCAGAAGGTCGTCGCGCTGTTCCGCGACTCCTACAACATCCCGCTGGTGCACGTGAACGCCGAGGAGACGTTTTTAAAAGCGCTCGCCGGCGTCGAGGACCCCGAGCAGAAGCGCAAGACCATCGGCAAACTGTTCATCGACGTGTTCGACGAGGAGGCGAAGAAGATCGGCGGAGCCGATTTCCTCGCGCAGGGCACGCTCTATCCCGACGTGATCGAGAGCGTCTCGTTCACCGGCGGGCCGTCGGTGACGATCAAATCGCATCACAATGTCGGCGGACTGCCTGAGCGCATGCGCATGCAGCTTGTCGAGCCGTTGCGTGAACTGTTCAAGGACGAGGTGCGCGCGCTTGGCCGCGAGCTCGGGTTGCCGGAGGCCTTCGTCGGGCGGCATCCGTTCCCCGGTCCCGGCCTCGCGATCCGCTGCCCCGGCGCGATTACCAAGGAGAAATTGGACATCCTCCGGCTCGCCGACGAAATTTATATCGAGGAGATTCGCCGCTCCGGCCAGTACGACGACATCTGGCAGGCTTTTGCGGTGCTGCTGCCGGTGAAGACCGTCGGCGTGATGGGCGACTTCCGCACCTACGAATACGTCGTGGGCCTGCGCGCCGTGACCTCGACCGACGGCATGACTGCCGATTTCTATCCCTTCGACATGAAGTTTCTGGGCCACGTCGCCACCCGCGTCATCAACGAGGTGAAGGGCGTCAACCGCGTGGTTTACGATGTGACCTCGAAGCCGCCAGGGACGATCGAGTGGGAGTGAGACGATGTCCATCAGCCTCTACGGCATCAAAAACTGCGACACGATGAAGAAGGCGCGCGCGTGGCTAGACAAGCACGGCGTCGCGTACGATTTCCATGATTACAAATCGCGCGGAATTGACGAAGGGCGCCTGGAGAGCTGGGCGAAGAAGGCCGGCTGGGAGACGCTCCTGAACCGCGCCGGCACGACGTTCAAGAAGTTGCCCGACAAGGACAAGGACGGGATCACCGAGGCAAAGGCGATCAAATTGATGTTGGCGCAGCCCTCGATGATCAAGCGCCCGGTGCTCGAACTCGCGCGCGGCAAATTGCTCGTCGGCTTCAAGCCGGAGGCGTACGAAGAGGCCTTCTCGCAAAACTGAATTGCCGTCGTCCTGCGGAGGCGGGGAACCATACGCCGCAGGCTCTCTCCACCTCCTGGTGAGGAGGCGCGAAGCGCCGTCTCGAACCACGGGGCCGCCCATCCTTCGAGACGCATGGCTGCGCGATGCTCCTCTGGATGAGGCGGATTAAGGCTGCGGCGTACGGCGCCTGGGTCTCGCTCCGTTCGCCAGGAACGACAGTGAGGCGGGACAAACCCGGCCATGACACGGTGAGGCAACTTCAGCGTGCCTCCGCCCCTTGATCCGGCGGGGTTTCCCTGCCACATGCGGCTCACATGAACAGGCCCCTCGCCCCGTCCGATTCCATCCCGCAGTCGCCGCTCGCCGCCGAGGTCGAGCGGCGCCGCACGTTTGCGATCATCTCGCATCCGGACGCTGGCAAGACCACTCTCACCGAAAAGCTGCTGCTGTTCGGGGGGGCGATCAATCTCGCGGGGCAGGTGAAAGCGAAGCGCGACCGGCGCTCGACGCGTTCAGACTGGATGGCGATCGAGCGCGAACGTGGCATCTCGGTCGTCACCTCGGTGATGACCTTCGATTACGACGGGCGCGTGTTCAATCTGCTCGACACTCCGGGCCACGAGGACTTCTCGGAAGACACCTACCGAACTTTGACCGCGGTCGATTCGGCCGTGATGGTGATCGACGCGGCGAAGGGCATCGAGGCGCGAACGCGCAAGCTGTTCGAGGTCTGCCGGCTGCGCGACATCCCGATCGTCACCTTCATCAACAAGATGGACCGGGAGGCCCGCGATCCGTTCGAGATCTTGGACGAGATCGAGAAGACGCTTGCGCTCGATACGACGCCGATGACCTGGCCGATCGGCATGGGCCGCGATTTCGCGGGCACCTACGAAGTCGCGACCGGAGAGATGCGGCTCGTCTCCGAGGACGGCAGGACGGTCGAACGCCAGCCGCTCGATCTGAAATCGCTGGTGGCGAAGAACCCGATGCTCGACGCCGATGCGATCGCGCATGAATCGGAACTCGTTAAGGAAGCCTGCCGGCCGTTCGAGTTCACCTCGTTCCGCGAAGGTCATCTGACGCCGGTGTTCTTCGGCTCGGCATTGAAGAATTTCGGCGTGAAGGACCTCTTGGACGCGCTCGCCGCGCTTGCGCCGCCGCCGCGCGCGCAGGAGTCGAACAAGCGCCGGATCGACGCGCACGAGCCGACGATGACGGCCTTCGTGTTCAAGATCCAGGCGAACATGGATCCGAACCATCGGGACCGCATCGCGTTTGCACGGCTCTGCTCGGGCAAGCTCACGCGCGGCATGAAGGCGCGCCTGACGCGCACCGGCAAACCGGTGACGTTATCGGCGCCGCAGTTCTTCTTCGCGCAGGACCGCTCGGTGGCGGACGAGGCCTTCGCCGGCGACGTCGTCGGCATTCCGAACCACGGCACCTTGCGCATTGGCGACACCTTTACCGAGGGTGAGGAACTGGCCTTCCTCGGTGTGCCGAACTTCGCGCCGGAAATCCTCCGCCGCGTCAAGCTCGGCGATCCGATGAAGGCGAAGAAATTGAAAGAGGCGCTGCAGCAGATGGCGGAGGAGGGCGTCGTGCAGGTATTCCGCCCGCTCGACGGCGCGCCGGCGCTCGTCGGCGTCGTGGGGCCGTTGCAGCTCGACGTGTTGAAGGTGCGGCTGGCGGAAGAGTACGGGCTCGAGATCGGTTTCGAGCAGCCGGAATTCCAATTGGCGCGCTGGCTCTCGGCGGAAGACGGCAAGGCGCTCGATGAATTCGTGCAGGCGAATTATTCGAGCTGCGCCGAAGACCTCGACGGCGACCGTGTGTTCATGGCGCGCAATCAGTTCATCCTTGACTACACGCGCGAACGCGCGCCCGGCATCGTGTTCACGGACATCAAGGACGTGAAGCGGGCCGGTTAGGGACCCCGTACTCCGGATGCTGCGCCGCGCCCGGGACAAGTGCCATCAATTCAGTTTCACATCTGCTGCCTTGATCACCGGCGCCCAGCGATCGATCTCGCCGTTCATCCTCGCGCGCAACTCATCCGGCGTGGAGCCGACCGGCTCCATTAATTGCGCCGCGAGCTTGTCCCTCACGGCCGGCGAGTTCAACATCTCGGCGGTATCCTTGTTGATCCGCTCGACCGATTCTTTCGGCAGTCCGCCAGGCCCGATCAGCCCGACCCAGGCATCGGCTTCGACGTCGAGCCCGCTTTCCTTCAGCGTCGGCACGTCGGGAAGGTAAGGCGAGCGCTTCGCCGTCGACACGGCGAGCAGTTTCAATTTTCCGGCCTTGACCTGCGGCACGACGGACGCCGCCGGCAGCATGCCCATCTGCACGTCGCCCCGCAACACCGCGAGCATCGCCTCCGGCGAGCCGGGGTAGGGCACGTGCACCATCTTGCCCTTCGCCTTCTCCGCGATCGCCTCCATCGCGAGATGCGACAGCGAGCCGTTGCCGATCGACGCGTAGGAGTACTTGCCGGGATTGATCTTCAGCAGCTTGATTAGATCTTCGACATTGTCGATTTTCATATTCGGATTGACCACCAGCGCGCTCGGCTGGGTGACGAGCTGCGTGATCGGCGTGATGTCCTTCCGCGGATCGTAGGAGAGATTTGAAAACAGCAGCGTGTTGATCGCGAGCGGGCCGCCGATCGATACGCCGATGGTCGATCCGTCCGGCGCGGCCTTGGCGATCGCGTCCGTGCCGATATTGCCGCTCGCACCGGGGCGGTCTTCGACGACGAAAGTCGCATCGGGATATTTCTTGCGCAGGCCGTCGCCGATGATGCGGGCGACCGCATCCGGTGTGGAGCCGGCGGCGAACGGCACGATGATGTGCACCGTCTTCGGCGGCCAGGAGCTGAAGGGCGCGGATGTGCTCTGCGCCGCGGGTTCGGTACTCTGGCTCTGCGCCAGACCTGGGATCGCGGACGCCGCCACCAGCAGCAGTGCCAAAGCGAACCGTTTCATGTGCTCTTCCCGCTTTTGTTGTTCAGGACGCGGGCGGATCATTTGCGAGAAACGCGCCGCCGCGGCGCAGCAGAGTCTGTAGCTCCGCAATCGAAATATCCGGACAGCGCGCGCCCTCGGCAAGCGAAAGATGCGCCGCTGTCCCGGCCGCTTCGCCCATCACAAAGCACGCGCCGGAGACGCGCGCGGCGGATTGGCCTTCGTGCGTCATCGAGGCGCAGCGGCCGGCGACGAGCAGGTTGTCAAACGCGCGGCCGTCCGGTTTGAGCGGCGTGAGCATGCGGTAGGGAAGCTGGTTGTAGCCGCGCGAGGCGGGGATCTCCGGCCAGCGCCAGACGACGTCGCCGGCGACATGCAGTTCGAGCGGCCAGCCGTTGACGCCGATCGTGTCGCCGAAGTCGGCGCAACCGAGCACGTCTTGGGCGGTAAGTTGGTAAGCGCCGGCGATGCGGCGCGTCTCGCGAATGCCGAGCTGCGGCGGGATGTCGACGATATAGGCCTCGGCGAAGCCCGGCGCTTGGCGCTTGAGGAATTGGAAAAAGGCGTGCACTTGGGCGCGGCCTTGCGTCTCGCCGAACGAGAGCTCCCGCGCGTCGGTGCCGTCGACGGCACGCCCGTCCAGATGTTTGACCTGCGTGACATTGACGCGCCACTCGCTCGTGTGCAGCTGCGGCCGCACGATCGCGCCCTTGCGCGGGAATGTGACGCCGCGCGCTTCCGCCTCGCGCATCAGCTCAGGGATAGTGCGCCAGGCTTCACCGGCCTTTGTCGCATCGACATTGGCGATGCGGAACATCATTGTCGGATACAGCATCTCGCCTTTCTCGAACGCGGCGCCGGAGAAGGCGGCGAGATCGCCGTCGCCGGAGCAGTCGATGAAGACGCTGCCGCGCATCGCCATGCGGCCGGATTTTGTCTCGACCAGCAGGGCGCCGATGCGCGTCTCGTTCTCCATCGCCGCGCCGACCGCGAGCGCGTGGAACAGGAGATCGACTTTCACGTCCGCGAGCAGATTGTCGGCGGCGAGCTTGTAGGCGGCGGTGTCGTAGGCCTGCGCATAGGTCTTGCCGAGCACGAGGTGCGGCTTGTTCAGCCCGCCGAGCGAATCGATGCGCG
>Ga0207761_1000870_pt1 | contig 10373 bp, 12 predicted proteins | sample LuqExpMetageno34_FD_187792 | JGI IMG/M metagenome (GOLD analysis project Ga0207761, IMG submission 187792) | Tropical forest soil microbial communities from Luquillo Experimental Forest, Puerto Rico - Sample 34 (SPAdes) | ecosystem: Environmental > Terrestrial > Soil > Tropical forest ...
GCCGCGCAGAAGCGCGGCGAGGGAAGGGGGCCCAGGTATTTTCGCCTGCGGGACTCTTTCCGGAAAAAATTGAGACCAATCTTCAAAGCCGATCTCGTTTGAACACCTGGGTTCCCTCCCCCTCGTACGAACATCGTTCGCACCCGGCGGGGGATGACAAGATTTGGAATTACAATGCTTGACATTCAGAACCTTCATGTTGCCGTCGACGGCAAGGAAATCCTGAAAGGCCTGAGCCTTTCCATTCGCGCGGGCGAAGTGCACGCGATTATGGGGCCGAACGGCTCGGGCAAATCCACGCTTTCCTACACGCTCGCCGGCCGTGCCGGCTATGACATCACCGAAGGTTCTATCCGCTACAAGGGCGAAGACCTTGCAGCGCTGCCCACGGAGGAACGTGCGGCAAGGGGTATCTTCCTCGCTCTGCAATATCCGGTGGAGATTCCGGGCGTCACTACGATGACGTTTCTGAAGACAGCGCTCAACGCGCAGCGCCGTGCGCGCGGCGAAAGCGAGTTCGACGCGGTGAGCGTGCTAAGGCTCGTGCGCGAAAAAGCGGCGGCACTCAAGGTACCGGAAGAGATGCTGAAGCGGGCGCTGAACGTCGGCTTCTCCGGTGGTGAGAAGAAACGTCTGGAAGTTCTGCAGATGGCGCTGTTCGAGCCGTCACTGGCGATCCTCGACGAGACGGATTCCGGCCTCGACATCGATGCGCTGAAGACCGTAGCCGAAGGCGTCAATGCGCTGCGCGGGCCCGAGCGTGCCATGCTCGTGATCACCCATTATCAGCGGCTTTTGAACTACATCGTGCCCGATCGCGTGCATGTGCTGGCCAAAGGCAAAATCGTGCGCGAAGGCGGCAAGGAATTGGCGCATGAGCTCGAAGCCAAGGGCTACGAAGCCATCGTGAAGGACGCGGCATGAACGCGAGGCCAACACCTGCTGAAATTCTTCGCTCGAACGGCCTGCCTCACCGCCGCATGGAGGATTGGAAATACACGGATGTGCGGTCCGTAGCGGACGCCGACTCGTTCCAAGTTGGCGCCCACGCAAGCGCGACAATCAGCTTCTCGAACGCCATCGAAGCGGCGGGTCTCGAGGGGGAGACGATTCCTAATTGGGCATCTAGCGCTATTGCATCTCTGGCGCCATCGAGCGCAATGGATGCGGCGGCCCGCAGCTATGTAGATTTTTCCGAAGTATTTCGCGTTCCGGCTGGCAAAAGGATCGATGTGCCACTGCGTATCGAATATTCTGGCCGGGGACATGGGGCTGCAGCCATTTTTGTCGAGGCGAATGCGTCGGCAGAAATTGAGGTGGTCTATTCGGCTACCGTCAAGGGGGAAATCAATACGAGTCTTCTCGTGTTTATCGGCGAAGACGCACACGCGTCGTTGACAGTTGCGGCGCCGTACGCGCGGGAGCTCGTCCTCGTCAATACCATTTCGGTGGCGCAGGATCGCAACTCCCAGTTTCAGGCTCAGGTGGTGAATGGCGGCGCGAGACTCTCTCGCATGGAGATGAATGTTATTTTAAATGGTGAAGGCGCTGAAGCCGATCTGTCGGGCGTGAGTGTTCTAGGCGATGAAGCCCATGCCGACATCACAACGCGCATCACGCATGCATCACCGCATACGACGAGCCGTCAGCTGTTCAAGAAGGTTGCAGGCGGAAAATCGCGCGCCATCTATCAGGGCAAGATCAGTGTCAAGGAAGGCGCCATCGGGTCGGACAGCCGGCAGACGGCGAAGGCCTTGCTGCTCAGCGATCGAGCGGAAGCGGACTTGAAGCCGGAATTGGAAATTCTCGCCGACGACGTCAAATGTGCGCATGGTGCGGCCGTCGGCGATCTTGATCAGGAATCTCTTTTCTATCTGCGCTCGCGGGGCATTGCTGAAGACGAGGCGCGCTCTCTTTTGATTCATGCGTTCCTGCAGGAAGTCGTCGACGGTATCGACGACGAGAAAATGCGCGCTTCGGCTCTCGAGTTCATCGACAAGGGCATGGCGTGGGCCATGATCGAAGCCTCATGAGCGCACAGCTGAAGCCCGCGCCACCGAAGCCCTTCGATCCAGTCGCGTCCCGCGCGGAGTTCGAGATTCTTTCGCGCACGGTCTACGGAAAAACGCTCGCCTATCTGGATAATGCGGCGTCCGCGCAGAAGCCCAAGGCCGTTCTCGACGCAATGCGCCATTTCGCGACGAGCGACTATGCCAATGTCCATCGCGGCGTGCACTATCTCTCGGCCAAGGCGACCGACGCCTACGAAGCGGCGCGCGTGAAAGTGCGCAGCTTCCTGCACGCGCAGAATCCGGACGAGATCGTTTTCACCAAAGGCGGCACGGAGGCGATCAATCTCGTCGCTTACGCTTTTCTCGCGCCGACAATTGAGCCCGGCGACGAGATCGTGCTCACGGTGATGGAGCATCATTCCAACATCGTTCCCTGGCATTTCCTGTGCGAGCGGCAGGGCGCCGTGCTCAAATGGGTCGATGTGGCCGACGATGGTTCGGTAAGCGCCGATGCCGTCGATGCCGCAATCGGACCGAAGACTAAGCTGGTGGCCATTTCGCACATGTCGAATGTGCTGGGTACTGTGACGCCGCTCAAGCAGATCGTCGCGCGCGCGCACGCCAAGGGCGTGCCGGTGCTCGCCGACGGCTGCCAAGGCGCGGTGCACGCTATCGTGGACGTGATCGATCTCGACATCGATTTCTATGCTCTGACCGGACACAAGCTCTACGGCCCCACAGGCATCGGCGCGCTTTACGGCAAACGTGCGCACCTGAAGGCCATGCGGCCGTTCAACGGGGGCGGCGAGATGATCAAGGAAGTCAGCCGCGACCGCATTACCTATGCCGATCCGCCGGCGCGTTTCGAGGCAGGCACGCCGCCCATCATAGAGGCCGTTGGGCTCGGCGCAGCTGTCGATTATCTCGCCGGTTGCGATCGGGATGCGATCGCCGCGCACGAACACGATCTGCTGGCCTATGCTGCGGACGCAATCGAGGAATTTAATTGGGTGCGTGTCATCGGAAAGGCGCCAGGCAAGGGGGCGATCCTCGCCTTCGAGGCCGAGGGGATGCACGCGCACGACCTCGCCACCATATTGGATCGCGAAGGCGTGGCGGTGCGTGCCGGCCACCATTGCGCTCAGGTGCTGATGGAGCGCTTCGGCGTGGCCTCGACGACGCGGGCCTCCTTCGCGCTCTACAACACGCGCACGGACGTGGACCAATTTGTTTGCGCGCTGCAGAAGGCGCGATCGATACTGGCGTGAGAGGATGATGGACGAGTCGCTGCGCGAGCTTTATCAGGAGGTGATCCTCGATCACAGCCGTCATCCGCGCCATTTCGGCGAATTGGCGAACGCGAACCGCGTGGGTGAGGGGCATAATCCTCTGTGCGGCGATCGCGTGAAGGTTTATCTCGTGGTGGACGATGCCGGCCGCATTGCCGCCGTGTCGTTTCAAGGCAGGGGCTGCGCCATCTCGCAGGCCTCCGCCTCGCTGATGACCGACCTTATCAAGGGCCGCACGATCGCAGAGGCGGAGCGCTTGATGGGCGGCTTCCTGCATTTGGTAAAAGGCGAGGACGCGGCAGACATCGCGCCGGCCGACCGCGAACATCTGGACGTGATGGCAGGCGTCTCGGCGTTTCCCATGCGGGTCAAATGCGCGACACTGGCCTGGCATACGATGAAATCCGCATTGGAGGACGGCGAGGTCGCCAAGAGCGAATGAACGCGGAACCAAACAAGTCGGAGCTTCAGGTGCCCGCGCTGAGCCCGGAAGAGCTCGAAGAGTTCACGAACAAGCTCGTGAAAGCGCTGAAGACTGTCTACGATCCCGAGATTCCGGTTGATATCTACGAACTTGGCCTCATCTACAAAGTGGATGTTTCTGACAACAAGGACGTGGCCGTAGACATGACGCTGACGGCACCCGGTTGCCCAGTGGCCGGTGAGATGCCGGAGATGGTGAAGTCGGCGCTGGAAGGCGTGGAGGGTATCGGTCAGGTCACCGTCACCATGGTTTTTGATCCGCCATGGACGCCCGAGAAGATGAGTGAAGAAGCGAAACTCGAACTGAATATGTACTGATGGACGCGACGACGAAAACGAGACCGAGGCGCGAGCGCCCCAAGGCGATGAAACTGAGCGACGCGGCGGCTGTACGCATCCGCGAGATTCTGGAGAAGGCCGACGGCCGCTATCAGGGCATCCGCGTGGGCGTGACGAACGGCGGATGCGCCGGCATGAGCTACACGATGGATTACGCCGAGAGTGCAGGGCCGCTGGAGGAAGTGGTCGAAGACAAGGGCGTTAGAATATTCATCGATCCGAAAGCGATACTATTTCTCATCGGCACGGAGATGGATTTCGTGCGCGACAAGCTCGCGGCCAAATTCGTCTTCAACAATCCCAACCAGACGGCGGCCTGCGGCTGCGGCGAGTCGGTTTCGATCACGCCGGCTAGCGAGGAATAGGTCTTTAAGAAAATTCTGTCATTTCCGGCCGAACACCGTCACTTGCTTTCAGGGCAAAAGCGTCTGCGCGTCCTTCCAGATGCCTGTCACGAAATCCTCCGCCGGTTGGTTCGTTGCCATCCAGGCCGACTGTCCGGCCCAGGCCTGCATGATGCGAACGTTGTTTTTGCCAGCGGCTTCTGCGCGCATCTTGGCGGTCAGGCCGCGCTGCACGGGGTAAGGCGCGGGTTGCGGCGAATCCGGCGCGGCCGCTGCCCGCACGTAATCATTGGCGATGGCTCGTCCCAAGCGGCCGCTGAATGCCCGCGTCGGCCAGGTATCTTCGGGTTCGGTTTTATCGAGCGCGTCTCGCCACGCACTTGGCGTTTCCGATTCGCTCGTGGACAACAAAGCTGTCCCTACCACGACGGCGCTCGCGCCGAGCGTGAGTGCTGCCGCGAGCCCGCGCCCGTCCGCGATGCCCCCCGCGGCGATGATCGGAATTTCGATTCGATCGGCCAAGCGCGGCAACAGAGCCATTAATCCCACGGCCTGCCGTTCGGCTTTCGCATTGTCGAAAGCACCGCGATGCCCGCCCGCCTCGAAGCCTTGCGCGATGATCGCGTCTGCACCGGCAGCCTGCGCGGCGCGCGCCTCGGACAATGTCGTGGCTGTCGCGAACCAGGCGACATTGTTCTCTTTAAACTGGCGCACGAATGCGGGCGGATAGAGTCCCATGATCGAGGAGGCCGCGCTGGGGCGTGCGGCAAGGACCGCGCGGCACTGCGCCGCGAAATCGATAGGCGCGAAGTCGCCCGCCTTCTCGTCGACTGGCGGTCCCCATTGTGCAAGAAATGCGCGCACGCTTGCTTCGCGGGCCGCATCGCGTATGGGAGGCCCGGGCTCCGGAATCCAGAGATTGATGTTCAGTGCGCCTTTGCGTTGTGCGCGGAAGCGCGAGACCCAGTCGGCGATTTCGTCCGGGTTCATAAGCAGCGCGCCGAGGCCGCCCATTCCTCCCGCATTGGCGACAGCGGCAGCGCGCGCAATGGAATTTGCGCCCGCCATGGGCGCTTCGAGTACAGGAACCGTGAGACCGAAGCGCCTGCAAAACCGCGTCGCACGCTCCGCTGCCGATAGTTTCATAAGGCCATGGCCCGGCAAGTTCTGCTCGGGAATTTAGTCGCGCTAAGCCGACATTCGATTTCCTTCATTGCACGCTTTTCCAGAAGGTCACGATCGCGCCGCCCGCAACGATGAGCGTGCCGCCGACCATGATGGGCAATGTCGGCAGCGTACGAAAAAAGGCAAAATTGATGACCTGCCAGACCACGAAAAGTGTCGCAATGTACAGACCCACCACCTCGCGGAACTCGAGCGGTGCGCTGTTAAGAAATGTTGCATAACCGAAAACCAGCGCCGCGCCCAGGACGAAGAAACCGAACCGCATCGGACCTGCACCGGCGTGGTTGTAAAGCGCGATGCGCACGACCGCATCGCCGCTGACTTCGAGCGTGGTTGCTGCCACCAAAATCGCAAGAATCTGAATTTGGTCCCAGGGCTTCAACATGCTGGCCTATCCCTCGCGCGTGTCCCAATGTGCGCAAGAATAGACAGCCGAGCGCAGTTTTCACCACACTTTTGCGCAAATCCCCGGCGCGGCACGCCGGCAGTGGAACGTGCTTCTATCGGCCCTTGAAGTTCGGGGGCCGCTTTTGCCGAAAGGCGGCGGCACCTTCGGCGGCGTCTTCGCTCCTCCCCGCCCTTCGCTGCATCTGGCACTCCAAGTCGATCTGCTCCTCGAGGGAATTGTTTAAAGACGCCCAATAGAGCTGCCGGATCATGGATAAGGACGCGGTAGGGCCCTCGGCAAGGCGATGCGCCAATTTTAGGGCTTCGTCCATGAGCGAGCCATCGTCGTAGACACGGTTGATCAAGCCCCATTCGAGCGCAGTCTCGGCGGACAGCCGTTCGGCCAGAAGCGAGAGCTCGCGTGCGCGTGCCGTGCCGATAATACGCGGCAGCAGCCATGTCGCGCCGCCGTCGGGAATAAGACCGATGCGGGCGAAGGCTTGCAGGAAATAGGCAGAACGGGCTGCCAAGATGAGATCGCCCAAAAGAGCGTAACTCATGCCAATACCGGCGGCCACGCCATTGACGGCGACGATGAGCGGCATCCGCAAGTTCCGCAAACGCCGCAACAGCGGATGGTAGGAAGTTTCAAGAACGAATCCGGGGTCTCGCGCGCTTTCGCTTGCCGGGGTTTCGGTTAGATTGTGGCCCGAACAGAACGCTTTGCCTTCGCCCGTCAGGACAACCGCACGAATGGCGTCAGATGCTTCAATGTGATCGATCGCCGAAATCAGCCCGCCCGCCATTTTCGGCGAAACGGCGTTCATGGCCTGTGGATGATTCATCGTCAACACGGCGATGGGCCCATGGACGGTGATATACGCGCGCTCGAAATCCTTCCGCATGATGAACTCCCTGGGTGGCAGGGATGCAGCATAGGAACTGGGAGCGAGCGTGCAACGGGTCAGGCTGCGGCGATATCGTCGCCGATCCGGGCCTTGGCTTCGCTGATGACGCAGTTGCGGCCCGCATCTTTCGCCGCGTAAAGACAGTGGTCGGCACGCTGGATCAAGCTTATGGCCGTATCGGCGGGACCAAGCTGTGCCGCGCCGATCGAAATTGAGATGGTGCCAAGGATGTCGCCTGTCGATTTCTTGACGAGCCTCTTGCGCTCCACGAATTGGCGGATCTGGTTGGCAAGCCGCACCGCATCCACAAGCGCGGTATTGCGCAGGATGACCGCGAATTCCTCGCCGCCGTAGCGTGCAGCCGTGTCCCGGCCCTTGACGTTCTCCGATAGACACCCCGCCACAAGCTTGAGGACCTGATCGCCCGTGGTGTGGCCCCAGCGGTCGTTGAACGCCTTGAAGTGATCGATGTCGCACATCAGGAGCGTCAGCGGCTCGGCCGTGTCGCGGGCCTGTTTCATGGCCTCGGTAAGATCGGCATCGAAAGCCTTGCGGTTGTAAATGCCGGTCAAAGGATCGATGAGGCTTTCCCTGCGCACATCGTCTAGCTTGGTCTTGAGTTCGTTCACTTCGAGTGAGGACCGCTGCAGCTCCACCTCGAGGCTCTGGGTGCGCGCTTCCATTGTGCGCGTTGCTGTCAGAAGCCCGCCGACCAGCTTCTGCAGGCCTTCCACCGATGTCGCATCGTCGAGTTCGCCGCTTGCCGCCGACAGGGTACGACCGTAAGCAACCGCGTCACGCTGTGCCGTCTTGATGCGCGAGAGAACATTGGTGACCGCGTCGGAGATTTCGGAGCCGATATGGTCAACCGCCGCTTCGGTGCGCGAATTCGAAAAGAACCGTTCCCGCAATTCCGCAAGAAGCTGCGGCGTGAGCGTGCAGCGCTCCGCGATGAGCTCGCCCATCACGCGTGCTACCGCCGGGTTGTCGCCGGACACATAGGCGTAAAAGAGCGCGAAATTGTCCGGGGTGGGTGCCACTTGGCGCTCTGTCATGAGAGCCAGCGCCATCTTGGCGAGCGCTTGCGCGCGTTCGTAATGGCTGGGCGACATCAGGAGCCACAAACGGTTCGAATGCTGTTTCCTACCCCCAATATTGCGGCGGGCTTCGTAACAAACTCTTACGAGACCGGGCCGAATGCCTTGTACGACAAGGTTTTATTTGACGCAGGGAACTCCCTGCCGCCGCTTTGACGGTTCGGGCTCCACCGGGGGATACCCGTGTGGCTGCGGCCGGGGTTCTTAGGCGTCGGCTTCAGCCTTTTTGGTCCGCCGGGAGGTGGGCTTCTCGGCCGGCTTAGGCAGGATGACCGGCCGCATCAGGAAGGCCGGCAGCTGGCTGACGTCGACCCTTTCGGGCTGGACACGCTTCTTTTGCGCCCCATCGCCCTCCTTTGCAGGACGCTTCTGAGCCGCGTCGCGACTGCGCTGCGTTTCGGCGGGCTTTGGAACGTCCGGCGATGCTGCTTTCGGTTGCTCGCCCTTCTCCGCTCGCGGATCGGTCTTGTGACGGTGGTCACCGGTGCGATTGCGCCCGCGACGGCCGCCGCCGTGACGTTCGTGACGATTGTCGCGTTCCTCGCGCGCTTCGACGCCTTCCATCGTACGCGATGAAATGGGATTTCCGGTCAAATTCTCGATCGCTTCGACAAGCTTCGCATCGCGGGGTGTCGCCAGCATGAAAGCATGGCCGGAGCGTCCGGCACGGCCCGTACGGCCGATGCGATGCACGTAATCGTCCGGCTGGAACGGAACGTCGAAATTGAAGACGTGGCTCACGGCCGGAATGTCCAGGCCGCGCGCCGCCACATCGCTCGCGATCAATAGCTCGAGTTCTCCGTTGCGGAACGCGTCAAGCGTTTTCATCCGCACCGACTGATCAAGATCGCCGTGCAAAGCCGCCGCCGAGAATCCATGCTTCTGCAGCGAGCGCGCGACCACATCCACATCGCGCTTTCGATTGCAGAAGACGATACCGTTCTTCACGGCATTCTCCCGAATTAGCCGGCGGAGCGTCTCGCGTTTGGCCCAATCATTGCTCGGAACGCGAAGGATTTCTTGTTGGATGTTGCTTGCGGTGGTAGCCGGGCGAGCCACTTCGACGCGCGCGGGGTTGTGCAAAAATTGATCGGTAAGACGCTGAATTTCGGGCGGCATCGTCGCGGAATAAAAAAGCGTTTGCCGTGTGAACGGGATAAGCTTGCAGATGCGTTCGACGTCGGGGATAAACCCCATGTCGAGCATCCGGTCGGCCTCGTCGACCACGAGAATTTGCACCTGCGACAACATCAATTTGCCGCGCTCGAAATGGTCGAGCAGGCGCCCCGGTGTGGCGATGAGCACGTCGACGCCGCGGTCGAGTTTTTTGTCCTGCTCCTCGAACGAAACCCCGCCGATGAGCAGCGCCATCGAAAGACGGTTGTACTTGCCGTAGCGTTCGAAGCTCTCCGCCACTTGAGCGGCTAGTTCGCGTGTCGGCTCGAGAATCAGCGAGCGCGGCATGCGCGCTTTCGCGCGTCCCCGCGCCAGAAGCTCGATCATGGGCAATGTGAACGAAGCGGTCTTGCCGGTGCCGGTCTGGGCAATGCCAATCACGTCGCGCCGCTTTAGAACTTCGGGAATGCCTTGCGCCTGGATCGGCGTCGGCGTCGTGTAGCCGCTTTCGGCTACCGCGCGCAAAATCTCGGCTGCCAGGCCCAATTGATCGAAACTGGAACTGGCAGAAGATTGATCAGGGGAGGGGGACAAAGAAGAAGGATCGGTCGATACTTCTTCGAAACCGGCTTTCGCGCCGGCGGCCGTCACGTTCGTCATACGCTCCTAGCGGGGCGCATGGATTCGGCGCCCTCGTGGCTCACCCGGATTGGGAGCCTTGCATCGATGCACCGCAACATAGGTCAGAAATATTGACAGTCAAGTCAGGACTTTCCCTTCATCGCCGATGTTTGGCACCGGGAGAGCCAAAGGGAAGCCCACGAAGAGGTGCATGATACCGGTCGATGGCGGCGTTAGAGATCCACCGACGCCGCCGCAAAGGTCGCGTTCTCTTGGATGTATTGGAACCGCAGCTCCGGCTTTTTGCCCATGAGCCGTTCCACGAGATCGCCGGTGGTCTTGGCTTGATCGGCACTGATCTCGACGCGCACCAATGTACGCGCACCCGGCCGCATCGTCGTTTCCTTGAGCTGTGCCGGCATCATCTCGCCCAATCCTTTGAACCGGGAAATCTCGACCTTTGCGTTGGGTTTGAAGCTTGTTTTGAGGAGCTGGTCGCGATGCAGTTCGTCGCGCGCATATTCGGTTTTAGAGCCTTGCGAGAGGCGATAGAGCGGAGGCACGGCGAGAAACAGATGGCCGCGCTCGATAA
>Ga0207761_1000872_pt1 | contig 10366 bp, 10 predicted proteins | sample LuqExpMetageno34_FD_187792 | JGI IMG/M metagenome (GOLD analysis project Ga0207761, IMG submission 187792) | Tropical forest soil microbial communities from Luquillo Experimental Forest, Puerto Rico - Sample 34 (SPAdes) | ecosystem: Environmental > Terrestrial > Soil > Tropical forest ...
CTTCCGCGAACTTGGGGTCTCTTATCTCAGCCGCTACGACCTCGCCCACGTCCCTCCGGCGCATGACGAGGATTTGGGCCATGGTGACAACGGCGGCGACGAGCGTCAGGGGGTTTCGCGGGAACTCGCCACCAATCTCGTGCGCGCGACGTCGGCCGGCTATGTCCGGGGCAATCTGAAGTCGCTTGCCGTCGTCCGCGGGGGCGCACAGCCCAAAATGCTGTCGGAAGAAGACCGCGACCATGACGACGAAGTGGAGGACGACTACGCACAGGTCGACGATGTGACCGAAGCCTTGAGCGAAATTCGCGCCGGCGTGCTAGAGGCGGCGGAGGGCCGAAGTGCCAACCCCGTCGCAAGCGCGATGGCCGAACTCGAGACGCGCATCGTCCAGCCCGCCCGGCACGAGGCCTATGCAAAACGTGCCGCGGAAGCGCGCATGAAAGGCTATGAGGGTGACGCCTGCGGCTCTTGCGGGAACTTCACGCTGGTGCGCAACGGCACCTGTTTGAAGTGCAATACCTGCGGTTCGACAAGCGGGTGCAGCTAACCTTAGCGGCCATTGTCAAAGCGCAGCGCATCGCAGCCTTCATCCGATCGACGCGCGAAAGCGACACATTTGTGATTTCGTGTAACACTCTGGGGCAGGCTTTGTGCTAGTCTGCATCCAAACGAAGCCCCCGCTCGTGTGCCCCAGAGATGTTCATGCTCGCGCTTAAAGTTGCTGCGGAAGTATTTGTCGCCGTTGCCATGGCCTTGTCGCTTGCTCATGCGCTCGAATACCCGGGCAAGATGCGGCTCGACCGCTCGACCTATACGGCGATCCAGCCCATCTACTATCCCGCATTCGTTATCGGTTCGGGAATTGGGGAAGGGGTCGGGACGATCTTAACCTTCGTTTTGCTGCTGACGACGCCGGATGGCACGGAGCAGTTCAACTGGATTGCTGCCGCCTTTGCCTCGCTTCTTGCCATGCAGACCGTCTACTGGACGGTCACCTACCCCGTGAAAAACTTCTGGCTCGAACGGCCGAACCGGGCGGTTCGGCGGTTCTTCGGACTTTCCGCCACCCGTCAGAATATCGCCCGCAAGGAACGCGAGAGGCTTTGGCCGGCCTGGCAACAACGCTGGGAAATTTCGCAGATCGCCCGTGCCTTCTTTGGATTTGTCGGCGTGGTCACCATTGCGGTCGGCGTCGCGATGTAGGAAATGCCGCTTAACGGCGCGTTCGGCGGCGTGGCACGCCGTTTGCGACTTAGGGTCCGACTGTTTCGCAACGGGACGGACCTTCGGTGTTCAAGATTTGTCTCATCGTTTTCGTGTTCGCCCTTGAATCGGCCATTTTAACACATGCCGAAGCGGCAGCGCTTGCGCCTGCCGTCACGAACGATGCAGGCGCTCAGGGCGATTGCCTTGTCTGTCAATTCGGCGAGCCGGACCCAACCTACGATTGCGCGACGGGCGCGCATTTCGATGTGGCCGATGGCCGATTGATGTTCGTTTGTCTTTCCGACGACGATTTCTCCGGAGCCTCTTTTCGCAACGCCGACCTCTCCGGCGCCGATTTCACGCGTGCCCGCCTCGACTACGCCGATTTTACGGGCGCGACGCTTTCTCTTGCCCGCTTCAAGGGTGCCGACCTCTCGCTCGCCAAGGGTCTCACCCAGAAACAACTCGACGACGCTTGCGGCGATGCCGACACCAAGCTGCCGCAAGGCCTCTCCGTCAAATCCTGTTCCTGATTTCTGGTAGCCTCCTCCTTACCTTCGGCCTCGTCCGCGGATGTACCGGACGGGGCTTTTTTCTTGAATTCCGCAAATTCCGGCCGAATTCCGACGACAACGCGATATCGATCTCCATTCGCGTGTGCGAGCGCAGCACCTCGGGGGCGACTAGCCTACGCGGATCGTGATCTCGGTTACTCCGCGGCCTGTTTGATGCCGACGGCGGGTTTCCAGCGCAGCACGGGATTGCGCGCGGCTGCCGTCTCGTCCAGACGCCGGCGCGGCGCAAGCCGCGGCGCGCCTTCGAAGCGCTCGCGTTGGCCGGCCTTGGCTTCCTTCGTCATCTCGCGCAGCACATGGATGAAGCGGTCGAGACTTTCCTTCGATTCCGATTCCGTGGGCTCGATCAGCATCGCCCCGTGCACCACCAGCGGGAAATACATCGTCATGGGATGATAGCCCTCGTCGATCATCGCTTTGGCGAAGTCGAGAGTCGTGACGCCCGTGCCTTGGAGAAACGAATCGTCGAACAAGGCCTCGTGCATGCAATAGCCTTGGAACGGCGCGCTCATCACATCCTTGAGCGAGGCAAGAATGTAATTCGCCGACAGCACGGCGTCTTCGGAGGCCTGGCGGATTCCATCCGCGCCATGGCTCAGCATATAGGCGAGCGCACGGACGAACATGCCCATCTGGCCGTGGAACGCACACATCCGGCCGAAGGGTTTGGTGCCGTTCGGCGCATCGTCCTCATGTTCGATCAGGCGGAAGCCCTGCGCATCGCTTACAAGAAGCGGCAAGGGCGCAAAAGGCGCAAGGGCGGACGATAGAACCACCGGCCCCGCTCCAGGACCGCCGCCGCCATGTGGCGTCGAAAACGTCTTGTGCAAATTGATATGCATGGCATCGACGCCGAGATCGCCCGGACGAACCCGCCCCGCAATGGCGTTGAAATTTGCGCCGTCGCAATAGAAGTACGCGCCCGCTTTGTGCACGTGCTCTGCGATTTCCTTCATGCGCCGCTCAAACAGGCCGCAGGTGTTGGGATTGGTGAGCATGATCGCGGCCACATCGGGCCCCAGCATCGCTTCGAGCGCGTCGGCATCGACATGGCCGTCGTCCTTCGCCGGCACCTCGTCGACGGTGAACCCTGCAAGCGCGGCCGTGGCGGGATTGGTTCCGTGGGCTGAAGATGGCACGAGAATGCGGGTGCGGCGTTCGTCGCGCGCGGCAAGCGCGGCGCGGATCGTAAGAAGCCCGCACAATTCGCCATGTGCACCGGCCTTAGGGCTCATGGCGACGGCCGGCATGCCGGTCAGCCGAGTCAGCCACGTCATCAATTCGGAAATCAGCGCAAGCGCACCCTGCACCGTCTGCTGGGGCTGCAAGGGATGAACATCGCCGAAGCCCGGCAGGCGGGCCATTTTCTCGTTCAGGCGCGGATTGTGCTTCATCGTGCAGGAGCCGAGCGGATAGAGCCCGGAATCGATGGCGTAGTTCATGCGCGAAAGCCGCACATAATGGCGTATGACTTCAGGCTCCGAGAGGCCCGGCAGACCGATCGGTTTCTTGCGGCAAAGGCCGCCGAGACGGTTCTCCGAAATCTGCACGTCGGGGATGTCGACGCCGGTCCGGCCGGGCCGTCCCAACTCGAAAATCACCGGCTCTTCATGGTCGAGCCCGCGGTCTCCCGAGATCGTCGGCGGCGCCATATCTTCCGCCGCGCCTGCGGCGCTCGGCCGTCCCTGCTTGTTCATCATGCGAGCCCCTTCGTGAGCGCCTTTACAAGCGCATCGCAATCTTGATCCGTTACGGTTTCGGTTGCCGCCACGATCAGAAGATCGCGCGTCTGTCCCTCTTGCGGCATTAGCCGCGAAGCCGGCACGCCCGCTAGAACGCCATCGGCTGCCAGCGCATCGACAACAGCGGCCGCCGGTTTGGGCAGTTTGAGCGTGAATTCGTTGAAGAAGGCTGGCGTCACCAGCGACACGCCCTTGATCTTTGAAAGCTGCTCGGCAAGCGCGACGGCGCGCGCATGATTGGCGCGGGCAAGCCGCCTGAACCCTTCTTCGCCTAGAAGAGACAAATGAATCGTGAAGGCAAGGCAGCAAAGACCAGAATTCGTGCAGATGTTGCTCGTCGCCTTTTCGCGCCGGATGTGTTGCTCGCGCGTGGACAGCGTGAGAACGTAACCGCGCTTGCCCGCCGCGTCGCGCGTTTCGCCGGACAGACGGCCGGGCATCTGGCGCAAATATTTTTCCCGTGTGGCGAAAAGCCCGACATAGGGTCCGCCGAAATTGAGACCGTTACCGATCGACTGGCCTTCCGCCGCTACAATGTCTGCCCCCATGGCACCGGGCGATTCAAGCAGCCCCAAGGATATGATTTCGGTCACCACGGCCACGAGCAACGCGCCCTTCGCATGTGCCGCGTCCGCCAAGGGGTTGAGATCGCGCACCAATCCGAACACATCGGGCGTTTGCACGACAACGCAAGCCGTTTCGTCATCGATCAGTTTCGCGATGTCGCCGACTTTTCCCGGCTTTACCGGGGCCTGCACCGCCTTTCCCGCCAGCGCCGCCAACGTGCGCGTCGTCTGCGCGTAGTGCGGGTGCAATCCGCCCGACAAGATGGCTTTGGGGCGCCTGGTGATGCGTTGGGCCATGAGCACCGCCTCGGCGGTTGCCGTCGAGCCGTCGTAAAGCGACGCGTTCGCCACGTCCATGCCCGTCAGCAGCGCAACCTGCGTCTGGAATTCGAAAAGATATTGCAAAGTCCCCTGGGCAATTTCCGGCTGATAGGGTGTGTAGGAGGTGAGAAATTCCGAACGTTGAATCAAGTGATCGACCGCAGCCGGCACATGGTGGCGATAGGCGCCCGCGCCGCAGAAGAATGGCGCCGCCCCTCCGGCGATGTTGCGTGAAGCAAGCTGCGAAAGCGCGCGTTCTACTTCGAGCTCTCCTTGATGGTCAGGCAGCGCAAAAGCGCTGCGCCCGACGCCGGATTCTTTCGGAACGTCGCGGAACAATGCGTCGACGCTGCGCGCGCCGATTTTTGTCAGCATCGCGGTCCGGTCTTCGGGCGTTAAAGGAAGATAGCGCATTCATATCGTCCGTTCTGTAATTCGGGTGGCGCAAATAATCGTCAAAGTCCCTTCACGTATTCCTTGTACTGAGCATCCGTCATGAGTTTGGCGAACTCGTTCCGATCAGCGATCTTCAGCTTGAAGAACCAGCCTTCGCCTTCGGGATCGGCATTCACCTTCGCCGGGTCCGATACCAACGCAGCGTTCGCTTCGGTGACTTCGCCAGCCACCGGCGCATAAACCTCACTCGCAGCTTTCACGCTTTCTACGACGGCCGCCTCGGCCCCCTGCCCCACCTTGCGCCCATTATCGGGCAATTCGACGAAGACAACGTCGCCGAGCTGCTCGGTGGCGTAACGGGTGATGCCGATGGTCGCGACATCGTCGTCGAGGCGTACCCATTCGTGCTGGTCGGTGAAACGGACTTCGCTCATGCTGTTCTCCCGATAAGATTTCTAGCGGCTGCGTTTGTAGCGATGCGGCACGAACGGCATCGGCACGACATGAGCGGGCAAGGCTTTGTCCCGCACGATAAGGTTTATTTCCGCGCCGTCGGCGGCATGAGCGCTTTCGACATAACCCATGGCAATTGGCGCGTTCAGGCTCGGACCGAACCCGCCGCTGGTGATTTGGCCGACGACGCGCCCGGATCGATCGGTGATCGCCGCGCCTTCGCGCGCCGGCGCTTTGCCGTCGGGGCGGATGCCGATGCGTTTCGTCGGCGTGCCGTTAAAGAGCTTTTCCATAATGGTCGGTGCAGCGGGAAAGTCCTTGTCTATCTTGCGCCGCTTGCCGATCGACCACGCGAGATTGGCGCTGATCGGATCGACCTTTTCATCCATGTCGTGGCCATAGAGGCAAAGCCCTGCTTCCAGGCGCAGCGAATCGCGCGCGCCAAGACCTACGGGAAGCACCTGCGGATCGGCGAGGAGACGTTGCGCTATTCCCTCGGCATCCTTGGCCGCGAGCGAAATCTCAAAACCGTCTTCGCCCGTGTAGCCAGACCGGCTGACGACGACATCGGCGCCGGCAATGTCAAAGCCTGCAATCTGCATAAAGCCGAGTTGGGCGACGCCGGGGATGAGCCGGCTCAAGACCGCCTCGGCTTTCGGCCCTTGCAAGGCGAGAAGTGCCCGATCGGGCTGAGGCTCGAGCGTGGCGAGGCCGTTCAAGCGTTCGGCGATGTAGGCAAAATCGGAGAATTTGGTTGCTGCGTTGACGACCAGAAATAGCGCCGTCTCCCCGGCGAGCCGCGCCACCATGAAATCGTCCTTGATGGTGCCTTGGTCGCTCAAAAGCAGTGCGTAACGCTGCTGGCGTTCTTTCAGGCCGCGGACATCGGCCGGTGTCAGCTTCTCAAGCGCCGCGGCCGGATCGTCGCCGCGCAGGAACGCCTGCCCCATATGCGAGACATCGAACAGCCCCGCCTTCTCGCGCGTATGGAGATGCTCCCTGAGAATGCCGGCAGGGTATTGCACCGGCATTTCGTAGCCCGCGAAAGGCACCATCTTACCCTGAAGCGCACAATGGAGCGCGTAGAGCGGCGTCTGTTTTAAGTCTGCTGTCTGGGCCATGGCGGTCCGGCAAAAGGGTTGACGTCGCGCGCCCCGGCGGACCGGAGTTCGCGCCCCTCTGTCATTGGACCTGAGAGATTTCGCCGCCCCAATTCATCATTGGCCGGCTTACCCCTTCGGTGAGGACGGCACGGACGGCCATCCCGCTTTCCAGAAGTTCATCTCCACCCGCGGTCCTTTTGCCTGAGAGTTTCCGGGGCGGTTGCTCCTTCGGCGCCCGCAAAGCACGGGTCTCTCCCTCGGGGGATCATCTGAGAGCCGCAATCACGCACCGTCGCGGCGGATGCTTGCGTTGCAACATATCATAAAGTGCCGATCGCGCGAGTCAACGAACCTGCGCGATCTGTTCACACCCGGCGCGCACTTAGGCGACAAACAACAAATGCCCCAACACGCCAAGCCCGCACAGCGTGACGAGGGCGCCGGACACGCGATTGATCCATTTCATGACCGCGGCATCGATTCCCGCATGGAAAATGCCGACGACCGAGGTGAGCGTAAACCACCACAATGTCGAACCGCTCACGACGCCCAATACCACGAGGGCGGCATAGCCGAAACGCGCATGGCTGGCAGTAAGTCCGCCCAGCGTGGCAAAGAGCGTGGCAAAACCGAAGAGGGTTGCGGGATTGATGATCGTAAGCGCAAAGGTCGAAGCGAAGGCGCGCAAAAACGAGTGCACGGCGACTTGACCGTTTGCCAATTGCTCGATGCGCTTCCCGTGCAACGGATCGGAAAAAAACGTGCTAACCCCAAAGAAGATTAGAAGCGTCCCGCCGGCCAGCTCAAGAATGCCGGAAACGCCGTGGATGAATTCCACGACCGCGGTAAATCCGAATGCCATGATGATGGCTAAGACGCCGTCGCCAAGCGCCGCACCCAGACCGGAGACGAAGCCGTTCATCGGACCGAGCGCAAGCGTGCGGCGAATGCAAATAAGATTCACCGGCCCGATCGGCAACGCCACAATGAGCCCGATAATGATACCGGAACCGATGAGGATAAGGTAATTCATCGGGCGCTAACGCGCATCGATGCTGCACTCACGAGGCGATCTCGACCACAAGACGACCGCGTACCTTACCGGCAACAATTTCCTCCGCAGCCTGCGGCACGTCTCCCAGCTTTATCGTTGTTGTCATTGTTGCGAGCTTCTTCGCGTCGAGATCGTCGGCCAGGCGCTCCCAGGCTCTCAGGCGTCTCGGCATCGGCATATAAACGGATTCGATGCCGAGAAGCGATACGCCGCGCAGAATGAAGGGGGCGACGCTTCCGGGAAGATCGAGCCCCTGCGCAAGCCCGCAGGCCGCGACGACGCCGCCATATTCTGTCGACGCAATCGCGTTGGCGAGTGTCTTGGATCCTACGCTGTCGACCACGCCGATCCATCTTTCTTTGCCAAGAGGTTTTGGATCACCCGAGAGTTCGCTTCTGGGAATGATCGTGGTTGCACCTAGGCTTTTGAGATAGGCCTCCTCTTCGGGACGGCCGGTAGAGGCGATGACTTGGTATCCGCGTGTTGCCAAGATGGCAATCGCGATGGAGCCCACGCCGCCGGCGGCGCCCGTGACCAGAACTGGCGCCCGCACCGGAGTCACGCCCGCATCTTCCAACGCAATGACGGCGAGCATGGCAGTGTACCCGGCCGTGCCGATTGCCATCGCCTCGGCTGGCGTAAACGCTTCGGGCAGGGGCACGAGCCAATCGCTTTTCACGCGGGCGTATTCCGCGTAGCCGCCATAATGTGTTTCGCCAAGACCAAATCCGTTCACAAGCACTCTGTCGCCCGACTTGAAGCGCGCACTGTTCGAAGTCTCCACAGTACCCGCGAAGTCGATGCCTGGGATCATAGGGAATTTACGGATCACGGGTGAGCGGGCGGTGATCGCCAACCCATCCTTGTAATTCACAGTGGAATGCGAGACCGCAACAACGACGTCGCCATCCATCAATTCGTCAAGACCGAGTTCGGCGTGGCGGACACTCTGGGCTCCGCCAACCTTGTTAACGAGCAACGCGCCAAACCGCGATTTCATGTAGCACTTCCCAGGTAGGACTGCTGCTAGCAGTACTGTGTGGCGGACCAGAAACACAACGCATAAAATTCCACCGATTTTCTCCCAGCGGTGGTCTTTTCGGTTCCTGCAACTCGACAGACGCGGGAACTCCGGCTCAAGCTTTTTCTTAGGATTTAGGTCGCATCATTGGATAGGGTAAAGACCAGTAGGGCGAAAGGAAGTTGCGTGTCATGTCCAGGTTCGAGTTGGCGATACGCGGATATCGCCTGACAACAGCAGAAATTCTCTATCATCTCCCCGATCATCCCAATCTTCTGCAATCTTTCATTTGGCAGGAGCTCGACCAGGCCCCCAAATTTCCCATTCTAAACCGCTTCCTGCGTTTTTGGCAGGCCAACCTCGACGGCAAGGTTCACTCGGTGCGCGTCGCGGCCAGGGGCCTGTTTTCCGACGCGGAGCTGAAGCACATCGGCGACGAGTTCACGCTGCACTAGGCACCAGCGTTTCCGCGAAGCGCACGGGCTCTCCCGCTGCCGCCTCCGCGACAAGCGCGCCGTCTTGCATGACAATCCGCCCACGGATGATGGTGGCAACGGGCCACCCGGTGGTCTGGATTCCGTCGAAAGGCGTCCAGCTGCATTTCGATGCAATCCAACTGTTCTCGATTGTTTTCGTTCGCTTCAAGTCAACGAGCGTAAGATCGGCGTCGTAACCGAGCGCAATGCGCCCTTTGCCGGCAATTCCGAAAATACGCGCCGCCCCGGCGCTCGTAAGATCGATGAAGCGCGCAAGCGTGAGCCGTCCCGCCGCCACGTGATCGAGCAGGACCGTAACGAGTGTCTGCACGCCGGGCATGCCCGACGGCGTGTCGGGATAGGTTTTGTCCTTCTCTTCACGCGTGTGAGGAGCATGATCCGATCCGATCACGTCGATAAGGCCATCCTGCACGGCCCGCCATAAGGCATCGCGATGCGATGCATCGCGGATCGGCGGATTCATTTGGGCATAAGTGCCAAGACGCTCGTAACACTCCGGCGCTGCAAGCGTCAGATGCTGCGGCGTGGTCTCGACCGTCGCCAAATCGCGCGCCTCGGCCAAGAGCGGCAGTTCGTCTGCGGTCGTCACATGCAGAACGTGAAGCCTCCTTCCCGCCATGCGCGCAAGCCGCAGCACCCGCTCGGTGGAAAGTCGCGCCGTCTCCGCATCGCGCCAGACCGGATGGGTGCAAGGATCGCCTTTGGCGGCAAGCGACTTGCGGGCTTTGAGGCGAGATTCGTCTTCCGAATGGACCGCCACGCGGCGCGTTCCGCCTTTCAACGCCGCAAAGATCGCGTCATCTTGATCGAGCAGGAGCGATCCAGTCGAAGAGCCGAGAAAGGCTTTCACACCGGCCACGCCCGGCAGCCGTTCGAGCTCAGCGAGTGCGCCCACATTCTGCGGCGTAGCGCCTACATAGAATGCGTAGTCGCAATGCATGCGTCCTTTGGCGCGGGTGAGCTTGTCGGCAAGCGCAGGGCGCGTCGTCGTCGGCGGCTGGGTGTTCGGCATTTCGAAGACGGCAGTTACCCCGCCCAGCACCGCCGCCCGGCTCCCGGTCTCAAGGTCTTCCTTGTGCTCGTTTCCCGGTTCGCGGAAATGCACCTGCGTGTCGATCACGCCGGGAAGAACATGCAAGCCCGTCGCGTCGAACTCCGCCGCGGCCTTTGCATTTGTGAGTGCGCCGATTGCCGCAATGCGGCCGTCGCGAACCGCGATATCGGCTCTTGCGATCGCCGAGGGCGTTGCCACGATACCATTGCGGATGAGAAGGTCGAAATGCGCGGTCATCCTGCTCCTTCGATGCGACGCGTTATATCCCTATCGTCGCGCGAAGCCTGCGGCAAGCCGGCGGCCCTTTAAAGGATTCGACCTGTCACCCAAGCCTCAATGATGAAACGCGCGAAAACTGCTGGCTTGCCCGCGCCC
>Ga0207761_1000874_pt1 | contig 10344 bp, 8 predicted proteins | sample LuqExpMetageno34_FD_187792 | JGI IMG/M metagenome (GOLD analysis project Ga0207761, IMG submission 187792) | Tropical forest soil microbial communities from Luquillo Experimental Forest, Puerto Rico - Sample 34 (SPAdes) | ecosystem: Environmental > Terrestrial > Soil > Tropical forest ...
CGAGCGCCGCGCCGAAGCTGCCGCCGACATAGAAGCTCGTCACATAAAGCCCGACCGCCGACGAGCGACCGGCCTGCGCGGTAGTTGCGACATAACTGGTCGATACCGCCTGGCAGAGCATCCCACAGCCGGCACACAGCGTGAGGCCGAGCACAATCGCCCACAGTGGCGCAAGCATGGTCAGGCCCACGCCGGCGATCCACAGTGCGATGACGCTGATGATGAAACTGCGCCGACCGAAACGGCCGACCGCCATGCCAATCAGCGGCGTCAATGCCGAGCCGACCAGATAGACCACGAAGATTAGGCCGAGCGCGGTGGGCGAGAAATTGTACGGCGCCGCCGCCAGGCGAAAACTGATGTAAGTGAAGGTGGCGATGAAGTTGAACAGTACGCCGAAGCCAACCGCATAGGTCGCCACCAGCTGCGGGTTGCGGAAATGCCGCAGCATTTGCTTGCCGGAGGCGATGAGCCCTTCCGAGCGCACGAACTTGCGCTCGCGTGGCAGTAGTGTTGCCACCACCAGCGCGCCGGTCAGCGTCAGCAGCGCCAGTACGCCAACGGCGTCGCGCCATCCCATGACGTCGGCGAGCACGCCGGTGAAGAACCGTCCGCTGAATCCGCCGAGGGCGGTGCCGGAAGTATAGGCGCCGACGGCGCCGGTCGCCTCCTGCGGCGCCCATTCCTCGCCGATATAAGCGATGGTGACCGCAAAGATCGGTGGCAGTACCAACCCCTGCACGAAGCGCCAGAAGATCATCGCGCCAAGTGTCGGCGCCCAAGCCGTCATCAACGTCGGCACCGAAAGCACCACCAGAGCGGTAACGATCACCCGCTTGCGGCCGAGCACGTCGGCGATGGTGCCCGCGAACGGCGCGGTCAGCGCCACAGCAAGTGTGCTGGCGGTCATGATGCTTGAGATTTCAGCGGCGCTGCTTCCGAATTCCTGCGACAGCAGCGGCAGGATCGCCTGCGGCGAATACAAGTTGAGGAAGGCGCAATAGCCGGCAAGCCCGACCGCCACCTGGCGCGTGAAGAAATGGCCTTCTTGAGCACGACTCATCGAGCTTCCCGGCGGCGCGAACGGACGAAGCTATCGGTTTTCCGCGCGAGGCCAAGGGGGCAGGGCAGCGGAGCAGCGGGGCGTCCGGTGCATGGCTGTGTTATCTGAGCGCCGCTTGCGTGCGCTGCAGGGTCTCCTCCGGTGTGCCGGACCCGTCAATCTGCTGCCATTCCATGACGCCGAGATCGTAGCCCTCTTGGGCGCGAGCGACCGCGGCATCCGCATCGGAGGCATCGCCTGCGCGCTTGCAAACACGGTTTATGCGGATCGCCATCGGCGTGGTGAGGAACAAACCACGGAAGCCGGCGCCAGCCCCAGCTTGCGCGATGCTGGCGCGTTCGGCCGGGTCGGCGAACACCGCGTCGACGATCGCCGAATGGCCGGCGTCCAGCACACGGCGCGTCTTATTGTAAAGCACTTCATAGACTCGTTTCGTTGTGTCACGGGTGTAGGCTTCCGGCGACAGTCGCTTGGTTTCGGCCGCGCCGAACATTGCCTTGCGCTCGACATCGCTGCGCAGCCATACGGCGCCCGGCTCCGGCAGGATTTCAGGTGCCAGCGCGCGCGCCAGCAGCGACTTGCCTGTACCGGAAAGCCCGCCGATCGCGATCAGCCGGGGCGCCGGCGGCGCCAATAGGCGCTGCGCCAGCGCGAAATAGTCGCGCGCGCTCTGCTCGATGCTGGCATCTCTGATTTGCCGCTCGGCCGCGACCTTCGCGCGGATCGCCGCGCGCAGCGACAAATAGAGCGGTAGCGCCACCAGCGCATCGAGATCGTCGGTGTGTTGCGTCTCCATTATATAGCGGTTGAGTACGATGTTGGCCGCCGGTCTTAAACGCCGCTCGATCAGGTCCATCAACAGGAAGGCGAGATCATAGAGCACGTCACCGGTGGCGATGCGCGGATCGAATTCGATGGCGTCGAACAGCACCGGCTCGCCGTCGATCAGCACGATGTTGCCTAGATGCAGGTCGCCGTGACAGCGCGCAACCCGCCCTGCGCGTTCGCGCGCAGCGATGAGCGGACGTACGCGCGATAGGGTGGCGCGCGTCGCCGCGGTGAGCGCGCGTACTTGGTCCGGCGCGAACAGTGCGGGCGAGCCGGCCAGTTCGGCATCGTTCTGAGCGACGATCTCCGCCAGCGCCTCAACGAACCCGGCGCTCGTCAGCACCGGCGCCGCTGCATGTGCGCGCGCCACCGCGCAGCCGAGCGCATCGGCGAGCCGCGCGTCGATTTCGCTGGCCAGATGATCGAGCGTGCGCGTCTCGTCGAAGCGCCGCATCTCGACCGCCCATTCCACCGGTTCGCCTTTGCCGCCAATAGCGAGGCTGCCGTTCGCCTCGCGGGTGATCGCCACCACACCGCGATAGATTGTGGGGGCAAAGGTGCGGTTGACTTCGATCTCGGCTGCGCAGGCTGCCTGCCGCTTTGCCAGTGTTGAATAGTCGAGCACCGGAAAGCGCACCGCGCGCTTGACCTTGAGCGCGCGCCTGCCCACGAGGAACACCGAGGCGGCATGGGTGTCGATGCGCTTGACCAGCGCGTCGCCATAGGTTGTCGGATCGCCCAGGAAATCCAGCACTTCCTCTTGCTCGTCCTGGCTCATATGGTCTCCGCCGCCATGGCTGTCATGACGATAGGTCCTGCCGGGCTAACCTCGGCTGATCCATGTCAATGCCGTTTTTGAAGTCAACGCCATGATGTGAGACAAAACGGCGATCATTGACCAGATTTGCTCCGGGAGACTAACCATGACCACCCTGCCGCATACCCTCAAGCGCATCCGGCTCAATTTGGCCCGCTCCAAGGAGTTTCCGGACGGCTCGTCGCGCCATGGTTACGAGTTCGTTGCACCGCTCAAAGCCGATGGTCATATCGACGATGCAGTGTGGCGCCAGCATCGCGACAATTGCCGCGTCCGGCGCTTCTGGGAAGGCCAGGACGACGAGATTGGTTTTCTCGTGCACAAACCGGGCGGACCGGAGCATGGCCGCTGGGTGTTCGACTACGACAAGAGCGCCGAATATGACGACGAGAGCGGCTATCGCTTCGGCACCCACGTCTTCCGCCCGGGCGAATACGTTTCGATTCGCGACGAGGAGGGCGAGTTGCACACCTTCCAGGTCGCCTCGGTGGAACCGGCGACCTGAGCGGCGTCTGCATTCAATCCCTGCATTCCAGTCTCTTGACCGGCCGGTAGCGCCCCTTGACAGTGAGCGCATTGCGTGGCGAAACGCCGCCAATGCCAAGGGAGACGCTTCCGTGATTATCGACCATCGCGTTTATCACCTCTTGCCGGGCCGGACGCCGGCGCAGCTCAAGCTCTATGGTGAACTCGCCTATCCGGTACAGCTCCGCTACATGGGCGAGCCGCACTACTACCTGGTGGCCGAAAGCGGCCAGCTCAACACGCTGGTGCACGGCTGGGTCTATGAGAGCGCCGGCGACCGCGAGCAGAAGCGCGCGCGCATGATGGCCGATCCGGATTGGAAGCATTTTCTGACCGAGAACGCCAAGGCCGGCAATGTGATCGAGCAGCGCACTAGTCTGATGACGCCGGCCCCCTTCGCGCCGCCGATCCCGATGCCGAAGATTCATCGCTAACCTATCGGCCGTCATCACTAGGTTTGGCCCGACCAAGACGGAGTACGGCTTGCGTTCGGTTTGAAACGATAGAAAGAGAACTCATGCGTTCCAACGACGGCACCCGCACCGGCGGCGAAATCTTAGTCGACCAATTGGCGATCCATGGCGTGCGTCATGTGTTCTGCGTGCCGGGCGAAAGTTACCTCGCCGCGCTCGACGCCTTCCACGGTTGCGAGATCAAGCTCACCGTCTGTCGCCACGAGAGTGCCGCCGCGATCGCCGCCGAAGCGATCGGCAAGGTCACTGGGCGGCCCGGCATCTGTTTCGTCACGCGTGGGCCGGGCGCGACCAATGCCTCGGCCGGCATCCACATCGCACAGCAGGATTCCTCGCCGCTGATCGTATTCGTCGGCCAGGTCGGCCGCCACATGCGCGATCGCGAGGCGTTCCAGGAGCTCGATTACCGCGCGGTGTTCGGCACCATGGCGAAATGGGCGAACGAGATTGACGACCCCGCCCGCATCCCCGAGATCGTGTCGCGCGCCTTCCACACCGCCTGCAATGGAAGGCCCGGGCCAGTAGTGATCGCACTGCCGGAGGATGTGCTGATCGAGCGCACGCTGGTGCCGGACGCGCTTCGCTACGAGCTGGTGGAAATCTGGCCAGGCACAGGTGACATGAGCCGGCTACAGACGCTGTTGTGGGAGGCCAAGCATCCGATCGCGCTCGTCGGCGGCAGTCGCTGGTCGGACGCCGCTTGCGCCGCGCTGATGCGCTTTGCCGAACGCTTCGCGCTGCCGGTCGCCACCACCTTCCGCCGCGGCCACTTGGTCGACGCGCTGCATCCCTGTTACGCCGGCGATCTCGGCATTGGTGCGAACCCCAAGCTGCTCGCGCGCGTGAAAGGCGCCGACCTAGTGCTGCTGATCGGCTCGCGCATGAGCGAGATGGCCTCGCAGAGCTACACGCTATTCGACATCCCCGAGCCGCAGATGAAGCTGGTGCATGTGCATCCGGGCTCGGGCGAACTCGGCCGGGTCTACCACCCTCATCTTGCGATCAATGCCTCGCCGACCGCGTTCTGTTCCGCGGTGGAAGGCCTACTGCCCCCCAACACGATCCCGTGGGCCGGCGAGGTCGATGTCGCGCATACCGACTATCTCGTCTTCGGCGAGAAGGCGACACCGGTGCCGGGTGCCGTCAATCTCGGCGAGGTCATGATCTGGCTGCGCGACAATCTGCCCGCCGACGCGGTCATGACCAACGGTGCTGGCAATTTCGCTGGCTGGATCCACCGCTTCTATCGTCAGCGCAGGTACGGCAGCCTGGTCGGGCCGACCTCAGGCTCGATGGGCTACGGCTTCCCGGCCGCGCTCGGCATGAAGACGCTTTATCCGGAGCGCATTGTGGTGTGTGTCGCCGGGGACGGCGATTTCCTGATGACCGGGCAGGACTTCAGCACCGCCGTGCAATACGACTTGCCGGTGATCGTGGTGATCTCTGACAATGGTCTCTACGGCACTATCCGCATGCACCAGGAGCGCGAATATCCCGGCCGCGTGATCGCCACAGAGCTGCGCAATCCGGACTTCGTCGCCTATGCCAAGGCTTTCGGCGGCTTCGGCGCGCTGGTCGAAAAGAGCACCGATTTTCCGGCTGCCTTCGCCGCCGCGCAGAAATCCGGCAAGCCTGCGATCATCCACTGCAAAGTCGATCCGGAGGCGATCACGCCTACCGTGACGCTCAGCGGCATCCGCGAGAAATCGCTCGCAGAGGGCAGTGGCAAGGTTGGCACGCATCGAACCTGAGACGTTAGCGTGGGCGTAACAGAGGCCTTGCTTCTCTAGCGTGAATCACCATTCACTTATTCACGATGCCCTATCGCCGAACCGAGAACGTGGTCCGCCGACTGGCCGCGCGCGAGCAGGCGATCCTTGACGCCGCCAGCGCCATCGCCGGCGAGAGCGGCATGACTGCAGTGCAGATCGCGGAGGTCGCCTCGCGTGCTGGCATCGCGGTCGGTACCGTCTATCGCTACTTCCCGTCAAAAACCGCGCTGGTATCAGCGCTAGTGAAAGCAGTGGCCGCGCGTGAGCTCGCCGCCCTGCGGGCCGCCGCTGACGCCGCGCCGGGGCCGCTTTCCGCGCTAGCGGCTGCCATCGCCACCTTCGCCGCGCGCGCGCTCAGCGTTCGGCGGCTAGCCTGGGCGGTGATCGCTGAGCCGGTCGATGCCAGCATCGATGCTGTGCGGCTAGATTTTCGCCGTGCGCTCGCTGCCGAACTGGAACGTCGCATAAAGACCGCCATAGCCGGCCGGCTGCTGCCCGACCAAGATGCCGCCGTCGCCGCGCTCGCGATTATGGGCGCGCTGATGGAAGGGCTGGTCGGACCGCTGGCGCGATCACCAGACGGCGATACCGTCGCCAACCGCGAAGCGGTACAGATCGCGACGCTGCTGGCGCTGCGCGCACTCGGCGTGGTCGATGCACGCGCCCGCGGTCTGGTGGCGCAGGTGGCGCTTCCGTAATTCAAGAAATCAGCGCGCCAGCTCCGGCACTTCGGCGAGCGGCAACGTCACCAGCCTCACGCCCTTCTCATCGGGATCGTCGGCAGCATGGAAGCCGAGCTCGGCGCACATAATCAGCATGGTGGAGTTTTCCGCCAGCACTTGCCCGCGTACGTTTTCGAGCCCCTTTTCCTTTGCGTAAGTGATCATGTGTTTCATCAGCAGCCAGCCGAGCCCGCGCCCCTTCAGTTGCGAGCGTACCAGGATCGCAAACTCGCCGTTACGTCCGCTGGCGTCGTCGTGCAGTCGCACCACACCGAGCATGTGGCCGCTGCTTTCCTCGATTGCGATAAAGGCCATCGCGTTGGCCGGATCGTAATGGATCAGCTTGTCGATCATCTCCGGACTGAGCTCGCGCATTGGCGCGAAGAAGCGCAGCCGCAGGTCCTCGGAGTTCACGTCTTTGAGGAAATCCGGATAGAGCGCGCCATCGGCGACCTTAAGCGGCCGCAACAGTACGCGGTCGCCATCGAGTAGCACGATATGTGTTTCATGCAGCGTGTTGAGGCCGACAGGCACAGCCGCGGCTCCCATCGGTCGACGCCGGGGCTCTGAGCCATTCGGCCGCGCAACCACGACGATCCTCAGTGCGACATCAGCACTGGCACCGTCATCGACTCAAGCAAACCACGCGTGACGCCGCCGAGCACAAATTCACGAAGCCGCGAGTGGCCGTAGCCGCCCATCACCAGGAAGTCGGCGGAAATGTCTGCCGCGTAGGACAGGATGGTGGATGCGACGTCGATTTCCGGCGAGGTGATGCGCTTGACCTCGACCTTTAGGCCGTGGCGCGCGAGATGCTGGCCGAGATCGGCACCGGGGATCTCGTCGCTCTTGGTGCGGCCATTGGCGACCATTACCACTTCCACCTGCTTGGCTTTGCGCAGCAAAGGCAGCGAGTCGGCGATGGCGCGGGTGGCGGCGCGGCTGCCATCCCAGCACACCATGACGCGGTCGAGCTTAAGGCCGTTCTTCTGGATGAACGGCACGAAGATTACCGGCCGACCAGAGTCGAACAGCGCGCCTTCGTCGACCACCTCTTCCGGTACCGACTTCTCGCGCTCGGGTTGGCCGACCACGATCAGGTCGAAGCGGCGGCCAAGCCGTCCCAACCGGTCGGCGGCGCCGGAGATGCTGGCGGAGACAATGGAGGCCTCGAACGAGATGCCGGCGCGCTTGGCGGCCTCTTCGAAGCGCTGGATGGCGGCGCGCGCCCGCTTGTCGGATTCGGCGCGCTGCGATTCGATGAATTCCGGCGGAATGCCGCCCATAACCGTGCCGGGGATGATCGGTTCGTAGGAGAACGCGACGCCTAGTACGTGGGATTCAAAGGCGCCCGCCACCGAGATCGCATAATTGCCGGCGGGATCGTGGGCGCCCAGACCGAGATTGACGACGATGTCTTTAATCATGGCGAAATCTCCGAATAGCTTCGGTATGTCTTTAATGCCTGCCGACACTCAGCGCCTTGATAAGCCTCAAATATCCCTGCTCGTCTTCCGATTTCGCATGGTCGCCAAGCGTTTACGCCGGGAACGCCACTACTTTTTCTTAGTCGACCCCGAACTGCGCGATATAGGCCCAGAGATCGTCGGCTTCTTTCTCGTTCTTGATGCCAGGGAAAACCATCTTGGTGCCCGGGATCTTGCCGCGCGGATCCTTGATGTACTCCTTGAACGTCGCCTCGTTCCAAGTGATGCCGGAATTCTTATTGGCGTCGGAATAGTTGTAATCAGGCGCGGTTCCCGACCTGCGGCCGTTAAGACCGTTGAGCTGCGGGCCAACTAGGCTTTTGGCGCCTTCGCCGATCCGGTGGCACGCTAGGCACTTCCTAAACGATTGCTCGCCCGCCGCGACGTCCTACGCGTATGCGACCTGTCCCATCGCGGCCGTCGCCACGGCCGCTGCCAAGATCGCCTTCATGGGTCCTATTCCCCCTGATGACATTTCTATTGCTGTTCCCGCGCGGTCAATGTCCCCGACATGGGCCGGTTACGGACGCTTTTGCCAGCCCTATGTGTCCTGCGTCAAATGGCTGCTATCGTCACACTCAGAAAACAGCCGGGGAACCTGACCATGTCGGTACGGATGCCTGAACCGGATGCGCGAGTACTGGCCAAGCGTGAGCGCATCGTGACCGCCTTGCGCACCATCGTGCCGGGGGAGGGCGTAATCGCGACCGAGCGCGAGATGAAGCCATTCGAAAGCGACGGTCTTACTGCCTATCGGCAGACCCCGATGGTGGTGGTGCTGCCCGAAACCACTGAGCAAGTTTCGCAGGTGCTCACCTATTGCTACGGTGAGGGTATCAAGGTGGTGCCGCGCGGCGCCGGCACCTCGCTCTCCGGCGGCGCGCTGCCGCTCGCCGACGGGGTGCTGCTTGGCATGGCCAAGTTCAACCGCATTCGGGAAATCGATTTCGAGAATCGCGTCGCGGTGGTGGAGCCGGGCGTCACCAACCTCGCAGTCAGCAATGCCGTCGCGCATGCCGGGTTTTACTATGCGCCCGATCCATCCTCGCAGATCGCCTGCACGATCGGCGGCAATGTCGCGGAGAATTCCGGTGGCGTGCATTGCCTGAAATACGGCATGACCACCAACAACGTGCTCGGCTGCGAGCTAGTCCTAATAACCGGCGAGGTGGTGCGGCTGGGGGGCAAGCATCTCGATGCCGAAGGCTACGACCTGCTCGGAGTAATCAATGGCTCGGAGGGCCTGCTCGGCGTGCTGACCGAGGTCACCGTGCGTATCCTGCAGAAGGCCGAAACGCAACGCGCCGTGCTGGTAGGCTTCCCAACTTCGGAAGACGCTGGCGAGTGCGTCTCGCGCATCATCGCCACTGGAATTATCCCCGGTGGCATGGAAATGATGGACAAACCGGCGATCCATGCGGTGGAGGAATTCGTCCATGCCGGATATCCGCTCAATGTCGAGGCACTACTGATCGTCGAGCTCGACGGCCCGCACGCCGAGGTCGACCATCTAATCGCGCGCGTTGAAGGGATCGCCAAGGGTTGTCGTTCGACCTCGTGCCGCGCCTCGACCTCGGAAGACGAGCGCCTCTTATTCTGGGCCGGCCGCAAGGCGGCATTCCCGGCGGCTGGGCGAATCTCGCCCGACTACTACTGCATGGATGGCACCATTCCGCGCGCCAAACTGCCCGAAGTGCTGGCGGAGATGAAGGTAATGTCGGAGAAATACGGATTGCGCTGCGCCAATGTGTTCCATGCCGGCGACGGAAACCTGCACCCGCTCATCCTGTACGACGCCAACGTGCCGGGCGAACTCGACCGCGCCGAGCGTTTTGGCTCCGAGATCCTCAGGTTGTGCGTGAAAGTCGGCGGCGTGCTCACCGGCGAGCACGGCGTTGGTGTCGAAAAGCGGGACCTGATGCCGGAGATGTTCTCCGAACTCGACCTCGCCGCCCAGCAGCGGGTGAAATGCGCCTTCGACGAGAAGAATCTGCTTAATCCCGGCAAGGTTTTCCCGGTGCTGCACAGCTGCGCCGAACTCGGCCGCATGCATATCTCCGGCGGCAAGCTACCGTTTCCGGATATTCCGAGGTTTTGATTTTTTATGACGTATGTTGCGGTCTCGCTATGACTGACATTCTCAAACCCCGCGACGCCAATGAGGTTGAAGAGGCCATACGTTGGGCGCTCAACGCGGATAAGGCGTTGGAGCTCTTGGGGCAGGGCACCAAGCGCGCAATCGGGCGGCCGAGCCAGACCGATCTAACGCTCGACCTCTCGGGGCTGTCCGGCGTCACGCTCTACGAGCCGGCGGAACTGGTGCTTTCCGCCCGCGCGGGCACGTCGCTCGCCGAGATCGAGGCGTTACTTGCCGAGAACAACCAGGCGCTCGCCTTCGAGCCGATGGATTTCGGCCCGCTGCTCGGCGTGCCGTCCGGCCAGGCGACCCTCGGCGGCGTGCTCGGCGCGAACCTGTCGGGCCCGCGGCGCCTCAAGGCCGGCGCGGCGCGCGATCATTTCCTCGGCTTCACCGCGGTATCGGGCCGCGGCGAGACCTTCAAATCGGGCGGCCGGGTGGTGAAGAACGTCACCGGCTACGACCTGTGCAAGCTCATGGCCGGCTCGTTCGGCACGCTCGCGGCGATGACCGATGTGAC
>Ga0207761_1000875_pt1 | contig 10342 bp, 7 predicted proteins | sample LuqExpMetageno34_FD_187792 | JGI IMG/M metagenome (GOLD analysis project Ga0207761, IMG submission 187792) | Tropical forest soil microbial communities from Luquillo Experimental Forest, Puerto Rico - Sample 34 (SPAdes) | ecosystem: Environmental > Terrestrial > Soil > Tropical forest ...
GGTGACGACGGCCGTGGCGCGCGGCGATCTTTCGCGCAAGATCACGGTGGACGTGAAAGGCGAAATCCTCGAACTCAAAAACACCATCAACACGATGGTGGACCAGTTAAACGCTTTCGCCTCGGAAGTGACGCGCGTGGCGCGCGAAGTGGGTACCGAAGGAAAACTTGGCGGTCAGGCCCAGGTGCCGGGCGTGGCTGGCACTTGGAAAGATTTGACCGACACTGTGAACGTGATGGCCGCGAATCTGACCGAGCAGGTGCGCGGCATCGTGAAGGTCGTGACGGCCGTCGCCAATGGCGATTTGGTGCAAAATCTCGCGGTGAAGTCGAAGGGCGAAGTGGCCGCTCTGGCCGAGACCATCAACAATATGACGTCGACGCTCGCGACCTTCGCCGATCAGGTGACGACCGTGGCGCGCGAAGTGGGCGTCGAAGGCCGCTTGGGCGGACAGGCGAACGTGCCGGGCGCCGCCGGAACCTGGAAAGACCTCACCGGCAACGTGAACCTGCTCGCCGCCAATCTCACCACGCAGGTGCGTGCCATCGCCGAAGTGGCGACGGCGGTGACCAAAGGCGACATGACGCGCTCCATCCAAGTCGATGCGCGCGGCGAAGTGGCCGAGCTCAAAGACAACATCAATACGATGATCGGAAATTTGCGCCTCACCACCGACCGCAACACCGAGCAGGACTGGTTGAAGACCAATCTGGCCAAATTCACCAACATGCTGCAGGGCCAGCGCGATCTGCTCACGGTCGGCCGGCTCCTTTTGTCTGAATTGACGCCGCTTGTGAGCGCGCAATTGGGCGTCATCTATCAGGTGCATGGCGATGAAGAAGAACCGGCGCTCCGGCTGCTCTCGACTTATGCCGATGACGGTATCGACGGCCATCCGAGGTCGCTCAGGCTGGGTGAAGGCCTCGTCGGCCAGTGCGCGGTTGATAAGCGCCGCCTGCTCGTAACCGGTCTTCAGGAGGCGGCAGCGCCGATCAATTCGGCGCTTCTCAAAGTCGTGCCGCAATCGATCATCGTCCTGCCGGTGCTGTTCGAAAACCAGGTGAAGGCCGTGATCGAATTGTCATCGCTGACCGAGTTTACCGATTTGCAAATCGCCTTCCTCGAGCAGCTGACTTCCGGCATCGGTATCGTGCTGAACAGCATCGAGGCGACGATGCAGACCGAAGGTCTTTTGAAACAATCCCAACAGCTCGCCAGCGAATTGCAGGCGCAACAGAAGGAATTGCAGCAGACCAACGAAAAGCTCGAGCAAAAGGCGCAAGAACTTGCCGAGCAGAATGTCGAAGTGGAGCGAAAAAACCAGGAAATCGAACAGGCCCGCCGCGCGCTCGAGGAAAAGGCAACCGAACTTGCGCTCACCTCGAAATACAAGTCCGAATTCCTGGCCAATATGAGCCACGAGCTGCGCACGCCGCTGAACAGCATCCTCATCCTCGGCCAGCAACTCGCCGACAATCCCGATCAAAACCTGACCGCCAAGCAAACCGAGTTCGCGCGCACCATTCACGGTGCAGGAACTGACCTGCTCAACCTGATTAGCGACATTCTCGATTTGTCCAAGATCGAGTCGGGCACAGTGACGGTCGACGCGGAGGAAATCTCCTACGCAAACCTCGTCGAAGCCGTGGCGCGTCCCTTCCGGCACGAGGCCGAGACGCGCCAGCTTTCATTCGACATCAGCCTTGATCCCGATCTCGGGCGCACGATCGTTACCGATTCGAAGCGCTTGCAGCAGGTCCTGAAAAACCTGCTCTCGAACGCGTTCAAATTTACCGAGAGGGGCGGCGTGAGGTTTTCGGTGGCTTCCGCGGCCGCGGGCTGGAGCATGGATCATCCCATCCTGAGCCAGGCGGCGGATGTGGTGGCGTTCGAAGTCTCCGATACGGGCATCGGCATTCCGGTCGAGAAGCAGCGGATCATCTTCGAAGCCTTCCAGCAGGCCGATGCTTCCACCAGCCGCAAATATGGCGGTACGGGTCTGGGACTGGCAATCAGCCGCGAGCTTTCGAATTTGCTAGGCGGCGAGATCCATCTGCGCAGCATGCAAGGCACGGGTTCCAATTTTACGCTCTATTTGCCGTCGCGCTATGTCGGTCCGACAACGCCGGCGCGTCAGCCCGCGGCGGCGAGCGTCGCGCGCGGCGCGCCGGTCGTGGCCCTGCCTGAACTCATCATCGAGCAGATCGCCGACGACCGGAACGATATTCAACCCGGCGACACAGTCCTTCTGGTTGTAGAAGACGATCCGCGCTACGCGCGAATCCTTGTCGATCTCGCGCATGGCGAAGGATTCAAAGTGCTGGTCGCCATGCGGGGCGTCGATGCGCTGGAGCTGGCCGAAGAGTTTCACCCGACGGCCGTTTCACTCGATGTCTTTCTGCCCGACATGCTCGGCTGGACGGTCTTAAGTCAGCTCAAGAAAAATCCGCATACGCGGCACATTCCCGTGCAGATTGTGACGCTCGACGAGGATCGCCAGCACGGCCTCGCGCGTGGCGCCTTCTCCTTTGTCACCAAGCCGACTACGACCGAAGGCGTTCAGTCGGCGCTCAGGCGGATGCGGGAATATGCAAAGCCCCGCAAGCGCCGTCTTCTTGTCGTCGAGGATAATGAGGCCGAACAGCTCAGCATCAGCGAGTTGCTGGGCCATGACGACATCGAAATCGAAGCTGTCGGCACGGGCCGGGAAGCGCTTGCGGTTATGCGCGAGGAGCCCTGCGATTGCGTCGTTCTCGACTTGAGGCTGCCCGACATGTCGGGCATGGACGTGCTCGGAGAACTCAAGGCCGATCCCGAACTGTCCGATATTCCTGTCGTCGTGTTCACGGGCCGCCAGATGTCGGCGGAGGAAGACGCCGTGCTGCATACGATGGCCCGCAGCATAGTCGTCAAAGGCGTGGAATCGCCCGAACGTCTGCTCGACGAAACCGCTCTGTTCCTGCATCGCGTGGTGACGGACCTGCCGGCCCAGAAGCAACAGATGCTTGAGCGTCTCAACATGTCCGACGAGGACCTCGTAGGCCGTGTCGTTCTGCTTGTGGACGACGATGCCCGCAACATCTTCGCATTGTCGAGCATTCTTGAGCGTCGCGGTATGCGCGTGCTCACGGCAACGACGGGCAACGAAGCGATTCAGCTCATCGAATCGACTTCCGACATTGCCATTGTGCTGATGGATATTATGATGCCCGAGATGGACGGGTATCGCACCACCGCCACGATCCGGGAAAACCCGCGCTTCAGGCGTTTGCCGATCATCGCACTTACGGCCAAAGCCATGAAGGGCGACCGGGAGAAATGCCTCGAGGCTGGCGCGTCCGATTATCTCGCCAAGCCCGTCAACACCGAACAGCTCCTGTCCGTGCTGCGGATGTGGTTGCACCGCTGAAAGCCGCACGATGGATCCGAACGGAAAAATCAACGTCCTTCTCGTGGACGATCAGCCAGCCAAGCTCCTCAGCTATGAAGTGATGCTCGATGAGTTGGGCGAGAATTTGATCAAGGTCTCGTCGGCGAAGGAGGCGCTCGAAGCGCTTCTGAAGACAGAGATCGCCGTCGTGCTTGTCGATGTTTGCATGCCCGAGCTCGACGGTTTCGAGCTGGCCGGTATGATCCGGGGCCACCCGCGATTCCAGCAGACGGCCATCATTTTCGTTTCCGCCGTCCATTTGACGGAGACCGATCACCTGCGCGGTTACAGCGCCGGTGCAGTCGATTATGTGCCCGTCCCGGTCGTTCCGCAGGTGTTGCGCGCAAAAGTAAAGGTGTTTGCGGAACTATACCGCAAGACGAAGCAGCTCGAGCAATTGAACTGCGAGCTGGAGCGCCGTGTGGCAGAGCGAACCGCCGCGCTCGCCGCTTCCGCGACGCGGTTGATCGAAAGCGAACAGGCTCGCGGCCTTGCGCTTGCCGCGGGCAATATGGGTTCCTGGGAGTATCACTTCGACGACAATTGCTGGAGTTGGGACGAAGGGCACAGCCGCATCTTCGGCATCGACCCGCCGGTCCGCTTCCAGGGCCCCATGCGGGCCGGCGCGTATTTCTGCGAGGCCGATTGGGCGCTCCTGCAATCCGTCGTCGCGCGGACCTCGCCAACGAACAACACCGTTCAAAGCGAAATGCGCATATCGCGACGCAATGGCGAAATCCGCGATTGCATCGTCTCGACCGCTGTGGGCTTCGGCGTCGACGGCAAGCTGCTGAGACTGGATGGCGTCACAATCGACATCACGGACCGCAAGGAAGCCGAAAACCGTCAGGCGCTGTTGGCGCGTGAAGTCGATCATCGTGCGCGCAATACGCTGGCCGTCGTGCAGTCCATCGTGCGGCTAACCAAAGCGCCGACCATGAAAGCCTATACGCACGCGATCGAAGGGCGCATCCGTGCGCTTGCGCATGCGCAGGAGCTTTTGTCCCAATCGCGCTGGCAGGGCGCAGATATTGTACGTTTGGTTTCCGAGGAGCTTGCCCCCTATCGCATCGGCGATCCCGAAAAGGTCGTGATCGACGGCCCGCCGGTGATCCTGGCGCCCGACCGGGCGCAGGCGGTCGCGCTCTCGCTCCACGAACTTGCGACCAACGCCGCCAAATATGGCGCGCTGTCGTTGCAGTCCGGCCGCGTGTCAGTTACTTGGCATATCGAGGGCGGCATTCTCGAACTCGTTTGGCGCGAGACGGGCGGCCCGCTCGTACATCGTCCGCAAACGGAAGGTTTCGGAACGCGCATCGTCAACGCCAGCATCAAGGGGCAGAGCCGCGGCAATGTGAAGTTCGACTGGCGCCCGGATGGCCTTCATTGCGTGCTTACCGTTTCCTGTGCGGCAGAAAGCCAGGACCGGGAGGCGGAAAGCCGCAATGCGACGTCTGGAAACGCTCCGGCGCGCGAGGTTTTGCTCGTCGAGGACGAAGCGCTTCTGTGTCTTCTTATGCGCGATATCCTAGAGGAACTCGGATACGGAATCGCGGGCCCCTATTCTAGTGTCGCCGATGCGCTCGGTGCGGCGCGCCACCGCCATATCGCGGCGGCAGTGCTCGACATCAACCTTAGCGGCGAGCATGTCTATCCGGTGGCGGAGTTGTTGTCCAAGAAGGATATCCCGTTCGTATTCGTCACCGGCTATCCAAAGGACCGCATCGACCCGCGTTTTTCGCACATGCCCGTGCTGCAGAAACCTCTTACGCGCGACGGCCTTGAGACCGCACTCGGCACGATGCTGGCGCGCGCCGAGGAGAGGCTCGCGCTCAGAGCGTAGACAGCCATTTCCTTTCCCCCTGCGGGCCGAACATCTTGCTCTCGTCGCGCGTCGGCGCTCTATTGCCGCCGCGATAACCCGTCCCAGGGACATTCATGACACTCAACTACGACGACATCATGCAGCTCAAAGGGAGCGACGCCGCGTGCTACACCGAGCGCGACACGATGCTCTACGCGCTTGGCATCGGCTTCGGGCGCGATCCGATGAACGCGGCGGAGCTGCCGTTCGTTTACGAGAACGGTCTTAAGACCGTGCCGACAATGGCGACCGTCGTTGCTTTTGGTAGCGCCATCGTAGGCCGCTCCGGCATCAACTATCTGATGGTTGTGCATGGGGAGCAGCGGCTGACGCTGCATAAGCCATTACCGACTGCGTGCGAGGTCGTGACGGACGAGCGTGTGACGGGCCTTTTCGACAAGGGCAAGGAGAAGGGCGCGATCCTTGTTATCGAGAAGATCATCCGTCTGAAGGAGACGGGGGAAAAGCTTTGCACGTTGGGCTCGACGGTCTTCGCGCGTGGCGACGGCGGTTTTGGCGGCCCGAAGCAAGGTGCACCGGAGCCGCACAAATTGCCGGAGCGCGCCCCCGACCTTGTGCGGGAATGCGACACGCGCGCGGACCAGGCGCTGCTCTATGCGCTGTCGGGCGACCGCAATCCGCTGCATCGCGATCCGAATTTGGCAAAGATGGCAGGCTTTCCCCGGCCGATACTGCATGGCCTGTGCACCTACGGCACCGCCTGCCGCGCCATCGTCGCGACCGTTTGCAATTACGATTCCGCGAAGATAACGGGCTTCGACGTGCGCTTCTCAAGTCCGGTGTTTCCGGGCGAAACTGTGGTGACCGAAATGTGGGTCGATGCCAATATCGTTTCGTTCCGTTCTCGTCTGAAAGAGCGCGATGTCGTCGTGCTCAACAATGGCAAGTGCACCCTTGCTTGAGGCGGCCGATCCGCTGGCGGCCGCTTACGCGCTAATCGAGTGCGGCAACGCGGACGAAGCCGTTGCCCTGCTCGAGCGCCTGCACGAAGAACGCCGCGGCGGGCTCCTGCTGCAAGGCGCACGCATCGACGCTCTGATCGCTGCAAACAAAACCGCGCAGGCCCTGCCGGTCGCGCGCGAGGCCGCGGCGCTCTACCCGAATGTTGCGGCGGCTGCCGTGGCGCTCGGCAAAACACTTCTGGCGGCGGGTCATCTGCCCGCGGCCATTGGTGAATTTCAGCGTGCTCTGCGGCTTGATCCCGATCTCGTCGCGGCGCGTTTCGCACTGGGTTCCGCCTGGATCGAGGCGGGCGAAGCGGATAAGGCACATGACGCCTTCGCGCTCATTCCGCCTGAAAATGCTCCACCCGCTCTTGCCGAGAAACTTGCAGAGATCGCGCGGATGCATGCGCTCGCGCGTTCGGACGCGCGCTATGTTCGTCACCTGTTCGATCAATTCTCCGCCGAATACGACGCGCGCATGCTGGAGCAGCTTCACTATGGTGCGCCGGCGATTTTGCGCAATCTCGCCGAGCTCGTCGGCCTTTCGCCGCGCCGGCAATATGACGTTCTCGATCTCGGCTGCGGCACGGGGCTTGCCGGCGAAGCTTTCAAGGACATGGCCAAGCGGCTTGACGGAATCGATCTCAGCCCCGCCATGGTCGAGCGGGCCGAAGCGCGCGGTATCTACGATAGGCTGATGGTCGGCGACATCGAAACGGCAATTGCACATATCGGGGGGCGCTACGATGCGATCCTGGCTGCCGACACGCTGGTGTATCTCGGCGAGCTTTCGTCGCTGTTCCGCAACATTGCCAGGGCGCTCGCGCCGCAAGGCATGTTTCTTTTTTCCGTGGAGCGCAGCGCGGACGCCAAAGGTTTCGAGCTTGGCCCCAAGCGCCGCTGGCGGCATTCGGAGTCGTATTTGCGCAGCGCGGCGGCGGCTGCGGGGCTTGACGTGGCGGGCCTTCTTGAATGCGTGCCGCGCACGGAGGCCGGAAAACCCGTGGAAGGTTATGCGGTGGCCCTGATCTGCACGTGAAGCAAGTGAAAAAAGTGGGACGAAGGCCGAAGAGCGCGTAAGTTTCGGTTCGCAAGAGCGCATGCGCCGTGCATTTTGGCGGCACATCAAAGTGAGCCCGGTGTTCTTCCGGGCGCGATTTCATATGCGTGGCGGTGCCGGATGAAGACGATCGGAATTCTCTTGTTCGACGATGTCGAAGAACTCGATTTCGTCGGCCCTTATGAAGTGTTCACGGTAATGGGCGAGATCCTGAAGCGGCAAGGCCGGGAGCCGACGCATGACGTGCTGCTTCTGGCAGAAAACGAAGGGGCCGTTCGTTGCGCAAAAGGCATGCAGATTATTCCTCATGCGAGGATCGACACGATCTCGGCGCTCGACGTGCTGCTTGTGCCGGGCGGGCGGGGCACGCGCGGGGAGGTGAAGAATGCGGCGCTCCTTGCCTGGATCGGGAAGGCCGCATCGGGATGCACCTGGGTGACAAGCGTGTGCACCGGTGCGCTGTTATTGACGGCGGCCGGCCTCGCCCGCGGCAAACGCGTTACCACCCATTGGGGATTCGTCCAGGCGCTGCGCGAACGCGGTGAAGCTGCCGAGGTGCTCGAAGATGTCCGCTATGTCCGCGATGGCAACATCGTCACGGCCGCGGGCGTTTCGGCCGGCATCGACATGGCCCTGTGGCTCGTCGGCCAGATTCATACGCCGGCGCTGGCCCGTCTGGTCCGGCGCACGATGGAGTATGACCCTGCTCCTCCTTATGCGGCGGATGTTTGAGGCGTCTTTATTCGCCGGTCGATCCTGTGCTTTGATCGGTGCGAGAGTTAACGCGCTGTCCAAGGGGAGTTGAGAGTATGCTGAAGCGTTGGGGCTTAGCCTGTACGATTGCTGTGCTGTCGGCGGCACCGGCTTGGGCCGAAACCTCATGCGGGTATGAGCCGATCGCACCTGCCCTTCCCTCTGTTGCCGAGCTCGGAGAGAAAAGCGCGACAGAGGCGATGCAAGCGAAACATATGGCCTTCGAAGACATTAAAACGTGGCAATCCTCGCTTAAGGATTATCGCAGCTGTCTTGATTCGGACCAGGCGGATGTGAAGCGCCAGCTGCAAAGCACGAAATCGCAACCGCAGCCCGACGCAGAGAAGATCAAGCACCTGCAGGATCAGTTGACGGGTGACGGTCAAGCCTATGATAAGTCGACCGATTCGGAAGAGAAGATCGTGAACGACTTTCACGCGCTCTCGACGGCATATTGCGCGAGGTCCGATACGGACAAAACGACCTGCCCCAAGAGCTGACGTAGAAGCAAACGGCGTTTGCGTTGGCGTGAAATCGCCGCCGCTCCTGCCGCGAATCACATTATCATCCGCGCATGACGACAGTTTTGGTCGAGCGCGCGGAGAGACGGTCTCGCGACAAGAGCGCCACCCGGGCGGAAATTCTCGAGGCGGCGCGGATTGTTGCGGCCCGGGAAGGCGCCAGGAACCTTTCCTTGCGCGGGGTTGCGGCCGAGGCCGGCTTTGCGCCAGCCGCGCTCTACGGCTATTTCCGCAACAAGGACGAGTTGCTGGTCGCGCTAGGGGCGGAAGACCTCTCCGGCGTCGCCAAGGCAATGCGCAGCGCCGCGCAGGAGGCGAAGGAGGATGGGTCGCTTTCCGCTGCTTCCGCAACCATGCTGGAATTCCTGCGCAGCACGGAGACGATCGCGGCTGCTTCTGCTGCACTTTCGTCGGTGGCCGGCGCAAGCGATATCGAGCGCTTATTCAACGGCCGCCTCATCGCGGTACTCACCGCCCTGTCCGATGCGACCGGCCAAAAGGCCGACAATCGCGCGGCACAATCCGACGTCGTGGTTCTCGCTGCGACTCTCGCGGGCCTTGCGCTGATGTCGCGCTCGGGCCGGCTTGATGCACTGGGTTTCCGGCCGGACGAATTGCTCGCACGCGTTCAGGCGCGTTTTGGTTCGGCCTGCGACGGTATGGGACGCTAACTGCAGCCCTCGGCGCAGCTTCGAAGGTTGCCGGCGTGGCCAAAGAGGAATTGTGCGAGGACGTGAAGGTTGTTATGCAGCCTGCAGATCGGCGTGACGCAGGGCCCGCACCGGCATAAGGGCTGATTGCCTATTGCAAAGTGCGTCTTTCGCCGGTGAAGTGTCCGCGCAGCATCGGTTTCGAGACTGAGTTGCCGCGCCATCCGGCGGGCAAGCTCATCAAGCCTCTGACCCGCGGGCGCTACTGGGGCAAGCGCGATTCGCGAACTGTTTGAGCAAGGGAGAACACTGCATGAAAACCGTATCGTTCGACGAGTTGCCGTCGCTGGCCGGTCAGGAAATCGGCGTATCGAACTGGGTGCAGATCGATCAGGATCGCGTCAACAAATTTGCCGACGCAACCGGCGATCATCAGTGGATCCATGTCGATGTCGAACGCGCAAAAAAGGAAATGCCCGGCGGCAAGACTATCGTGCACGGTTTTCTTACCCTCTCGCTTATTCCCTTGGTCGGAGCCGAGATTTTGCGCGTGACTGGCATTACCCGCGGCATAAATTATGGCTCGAACAAGGTGCGCTTCACCAGCATGGTGCCGGTGGGAAGCCGCGTGCGCGGACGGCAGAAGCTGCTTTCGGCCGAACCGAAAGGGGGCGGCCTGCAAATCGTGAACGAGTTCACCATCGAGATCGAAGGCCAGGATCGTCCTGCCTGTGTCGCGGAGACGATCAGTCTGCTCTATAAGTGAGGCCGCTGAGTCCCGCCATCCGCGTCCGCTCGATGCGTGCCCGTCCTATCCGCGATAATGCTGGTAGATCGAGAAAACGCCGATCAGAATAAACCCGACGCCGGCGATCAATTTTACCGGCACGTTGTCGAGAAAGCGGCTCGACGTGGCACCGATGATGACGGAGACAGCCGCGCCCAGGGCCAGAGCGCCCGCCGAGGCCGCAAACACCGTCAGAGGCCGCGCCTTTCCTTCCGCTGCGAAAATGAGCGTAGCGATCTGTGTCTTGTCGCCCAACTCCGCGACGAAAATCGTCAAGAACATAGTGATCAGTTCGCGCATTGCGGTCCCCCG
>Ga0207761_1000876_pt1 | contig 10339 bp, 10 predicted proteins | sample LuqExpMetageno34_FD_187792 | JGI IMG/M metagenome (GOLD analysis project Ga0207761, IMG submission 187792) | Tropical forest soil microbial communities from Luquillo Experimental Forest, Puerto Rico - Sample 34 (SPAdes) | ecosystem: Environmental > Terrestrial > Soil > Tropical forest ...
GCAGATATCGGAACGCGGGGCTTGTCCTTGCGGTCCTGGCGCGCGTAGCAGTAGTAAGGAAGCACAGCGGTGATGCGCCAGGCGGAGGCGCGTTTGAACGCATCGATCATGAGAAGCAGTTCAAGAAGATGATTATCGACCGGAAAGGAGCAGGGTTGGACAACGAAAACATCCGCGCCACGGACATTTTCGAGGATCTGGAAGTAAATCTCACCGTCGCTGAAACGGCCGAGCAAAGACTTCCCGAGAGGCACATTGAGGTGCGCACAAATAGCCTCAGCCAACGCGGGGTTGGCGGTCCCAGAGAAAATTTTGAAACGCTCGTCGTTCACACCGTTCTCACAGAGTCGTCGCTTGAGCGGCAACAGCAACAGCCGGATCACGAAACCATCTGAGCAGAACTGCACAAGAGAGCTTCAGCAAACGAAGAGACGCTGAGGGTCAGACGACGAACGCGGTTTTCAGAACTCGCGCATACCTTTTCCGCGAGACACTCTCGCAGATAAAGCACTGGTCGTGCGGAAACCCGACAGCGGCTCGGCGCGCCTTGGCTGGGCTCGGGAAAATTCCAAACACCGCCGAACCGCTACCCGCCAGCAAGGCTTCTGAGGCTCCCGATTGGAGCAAGGCCCGCTTGATTTGAGCAAGACGGGGATGGCGCCGGAAGACCGCCGGCTCGAAATCATTCGAGAGGCGCACTCCCTGCGCGCTCCAGCACAGAGCACAGAACTTATACAGTTTATGGTCGGCTGCGGCTTTTGTCAACGAAGCGAGTTCTGCCACGTGGAGCCAGCGGTAGGCATCGGACGTGGGCACGTGGATTTCCTTCGGCGAAACGATCAGAAGTGAGAAACGGGGAACGTCGGGCAGTGGGTAGATTTCCTCGCCTTTGCTGACGCCCAGAGCGCGGCCACCAAGGAGGAAAAACGGGACGTCAGCGCCGAGACCGGCAGCAATGCCAAGCAAGCGCTCGGGTTCGATGTTCTTTCCGAGGAACTGGAGGTAGCCAAGCAGCGCGGCGGCCGCGTCGCTCGACCCGCCACCGAGTCCCCGTCCGGCAGGAATATTTTTCTTGAGGGTGATCTCGACACCGGGCTGGTGTTTCCACTCGGCGCGCAAGGCGTCGATCGCACGATAGACGAGGTTCTTTTCGGCGGCTTCGCGCGAAAGGTCCTCGTTGCCTCGAATGGTGAGAGTGATCCCGGGGCGGCTCGAGGAGCGGAAATGCAGCGTGTCACGAAGGGATACGGTCTGAAAGATGGTGCGAAGTTCGTGGTAGCCGTCGTCGCGCTTCCCCAAGACCTCAAGACGCAGATTGATTTTTGCGTATGCGGGGATACGGATTTCGCGCATGAACACAGGCTCAGGGCTTTGTGTCGGGGGCCTGAGTCTTTTGCGCGACGTGGTGTTTGGCCTGCGTGAGCTTGCGCTCGACTTCCGCGACTTTATCGGATTCAACGTCGCCAGGGAGTGTGCGGCGCCATTCGGCCAGAGACTTTTCCCACTCGACGGAGGCTAGATCCAAGCGGCCCTGCTTCGCGTAGACGTCGCCGAGGTGGCTGCGGATGGTGGGGTCATGCGCCTCGTGCTCGACGGCTTTGCGCAGGGCTGCCTCGGCGTCCTCGATTTTGTTCTGCTTGTAGTAGACCCAACCGAGGCTGTCGAGGTAAGCGCCGTTAAAGGGCTCCAGGTCCACGGCGCGCTGAATCAGGTCCTTGGCTTCATCGAGACGCACGCCGCGGTCGGCAAGCATGTAACCATAGTAGTTCAGAACCTGGGCGTTCTTCGGATTCACATTCAGCACTTTCTTGAATTCCTCTTCGGCTTTGTCGAATTGCTTCTGGCGCTCGTAGACGGCACCGAGGAGGAGCCACGCCACTTCGTTGTCGCGCGGATCCCCGGCCAGAGATTCTGCTTTATGGGCCGATTCCTCTGCTTCCTTATAATGACGGCCCCGTTCATAAACCTGAGAAATGTTCAGGTAGACCTCGCGGTCGGCGGGCGTGCCCTTCAGCTCAGCCTCGAGCAGCTTCACCGCTTCGTCGGTCTGCTGATTCTCTCCGAGAAGCAAAGCCTGGCTGGCGCGGACGGCGGAGTCGTTCGGATACTTGGCTATCGCTTCGCGGCCGGCCTGCAGGGCCTTGGGCAGATCCTTGGCCAAGCGGTAGGTGTCCATGACCAGAAGGCGGGCGCGCCGGTCCTCTTCCTCGCCGAGATGGCCGAGTTCCTGGAACGTGTAAATCGCGGCCTGATAATTCTGGGTGTCGCGATAGAGCATGCCGAGCTGCTGGTAAAGGATAGCGAGTGAGCGTCGGCGGGAGGGCAGGACGTTCGACTGGGCCTTCACGCCAGTGACCGCGTCGGACAAGACCCGAATAGCCTCGTCATAGCGGCCCTGCTGTTCATAAATCATGGCCTCGTTGTACATGACTTCGAGGCTTCCGGGATTGTACTGGCGCGCTTTTACAAGATTTTCTTCGGCTTTGTCCAGTTGGTGGAGTTCACGGTAGATCTGGGCGATGCGGAGATAAACGTCCGAATCATCGGGCATCAGATCGGCCAGTTTCTGGTAGACCGACAAGGCTTCAGGATATTTCTCTTCAGAGAGCAGCGTCTGGCCGAGCCCGCGAAGGTGGGAGAGCTCGGTGGGATCCAGATCGGCGGCTTTGCGATAGGCAGCCTCGGCCTTGGGATAGTTGTGAGTCTGGGTGTAGGCGTCACCGAGAAGATCAAACAAAGTTGCGGAGGTGGAATGCGCGGTCATGCTCTCGAGAAGCTGGATGGCGTCTTCGGCCTTGTTTTCGTCGAGAAGGAGCTGCGTGAGCTGCTCGACCGCCGCTTCGTTATCCGGATCTTCCTTCAGCATGTTGCGAAGGACCTGCTCGGCCCTTTCGGGCTCGTTGTGCAAGCGATAGAGCCTCGAGAGCCAGAGCGACGCTTCCTGGTCGGAGGGATCGAGGCGGTGAACCTCGGAATATTCGGCGATGGCCTTGGCCACCGATTCGGACTGCACACCATTTCCGGTACTGCCGTTAATGTCGCCGAGGCTGCGCAGGTAGATGCGAGCCAGGAGGCGATGGGTAGGCAAGTCGTTGGGGTCACGCTTGAGGATCTCGTTGGCTTCGCTGACCGCTTCGCGCACCCGCTGGGCCTTCCAGTACATCTCAGCCAGGCGCTCGCCGATAATGGGCGACTGCGGATCGATGGCATAAGCCTTCTTGTAGGCTTCAATGGCCTTCGAGGCGAAATCCGGCTGGCTGGTTTGCTCGTATTGAAGCTCGTAGAGATGGCCGACGGCGAAGTTGTAGTAAGCCTCGCCGCGCGAGGAGCTTTTCAGCGGGGCGGAGGGAGAAGAGGTTGTCGGGTTCTGCTGGGCACCGGCCGGCAGGGCCAGTAGAGTCACCAGAGAAAGGAATAGCACCACACGCTTAGAAATCATAAGAGTCCAAGAGCCGAAATTATCCCATGCGGGAGAAACGCGGTCAAAAGCGAAAAACAGGAGCGTTTCGAAAACCGGCGGGACGGTCGCACATAGTGAAGATGCAGGCGAGGGTTGGGAGGTTGACTTCGGACCATATTTCTGCAATTATCGAAATATGAGAAAACCTGAACCGCTGGTCGTCAGCCGCTCCGCCGACCGCTTCGCCGCCTTGGGAGCGGAGCCGCGGCTGCAAATCATGAGGATATTGCTCTCCGCCCATCCGACGGGAATGGTCGCGGGAGAGATTCAGGAGGAACTAGGGATCCCGGCATCCACTCTGTCGCACCATTTGGAGAGGCTGAAGCAGGTGGAATTGGTCGTGGTGCGGCGGGCGAGCACGTTTCTCTGGTACAAGGCGAACACGGAGGCGCTCCGGGAGGTATTGGGTTTCCTGTATGAGGAGTGCTGTACACGCAACCGGGTCGTGCCCGCGGAGGCAATCGTGGAGATTTCGAAGTCGTGAGGTGTTGCCATGAGCGAGAAAGACATTCAGGAAGCAGTAAAGGAAAAGTACGGGGCCGCAGCGAGGCAAGCAACAGCTGGAGGGACGGCGTGCTGCGGCGGTGCGGCAGAACTGAGTGGTTGCGATCCGATCTCGCGCGATCTTTACGATGCTTCGGAGAAGCGCGGGCTGCCGGCCGAAGCGCTAGCCGCTTCGCTCGGTTGCGGCAATCCCACGGCGCTCGCACAACTGCGGCCGGGAGAAATCGTGCTGGACCTGGGCTCCGGCGGCGGGATCGACGTGCTGCTTTCGGCCAGGCGTGTCGCTCCAACGGGCAAGGCATATGGTCTGGATATGACCGAGGAAATGCTGGCGCTGGCCCGCGCAAATCAGAAGAAGGCCGGCGTGGAAAACGTGGAATTCCTGAAAGGAACCATCGAGAACATACCCCTGCCGGAGAATTCGGTGGACGTGATCATTTCGAATTGCGTGATCAATCTTTGCGGCGATAAGGATCGCGTGATGCGCGAGGCCTTTCGTGTTCTGAAGCCTGGCGGCAGGTTTGCGGTTTCCGACGTGGTGATTCGAGGCGAAGTTCCATCCCAAATACGAAAAAGCATGGAGTTGTGGGTCGGGTGCATCGCCGGAGCGCTCGAGGAAGCGCAATACCAGGAAAAGCTGGAAGCGGCGGGATTCGAGTCCATCGAAGTGCAGCCGAAGAGAATCTATCGGGTGGAAGAAGCACGGGAGTTTTTGACGGCGGCCGGCCTGGATGCGGAAGAGGTTGCGCCGCAAATCAAGGACAAGTTCATGAGCGCATTCATTCGCGCAAAGAAGGCGGTACCTGCGGCATGCGATTGCCCGCCCGGATGCGTCGATCTTCCCTGCTGCCACTAAGCTGAGCTCGTGGGGCCGCCGTACAACGTACTTTTTCTTTGCACCGGAAATTCCTCACGGTCGATTTTGGCTGAGGCGATTCTGAGGCATCGAGGCAGGCCGAATTTCTGGGCGTTCAGCGCCGGAAGCCATCCGGCGGGATACGTAAACCCGTACGCACTGAGACAACTTGAGTCCGCAGGATTGCCCGTAAACGGGCTGCGGAGCAAGAGTTGGGATGAGTTTGCGAAACCCGGGGCGGCCGTGATGAATTTTGTGCTCACCGTGTGCGACAGCGCCGCGCAAGAAGTCTGTCCGCTCTGGCCGGGCCCGCCGGTAACGGCGCACTGGGGCGTTCGAGACCCGGGAAACACGCCAGGTTCGAGTGCCGACGTCGAGCGAGCATTCCGCGATACTTTCCTGACACTCGACCGGCGCATCGGCCTCTTTCTGAGTCTGCCGCTCGCGAGCCTGAGCGGACTGGCCGCAAAGAAGGAACTCGATGAAATCGGCCGGAAGTAGCGTCAACTCGGTCAAAGCCTCCGCTATCGGGGCTGTCGGGGTTGATAGCCGTTAGTGCAGGAAATGGCGCATTGCTGTGAAGACCATGGCCATTCCCAGGCGATCGGCGGTTGCGATGACATCGGCGTCGCGCAAAGAGCCGCCCGGCTGAATGACGGCGGTGGCCCCGGCCTTGCCCGCCTCTTCGACGCCGTCGGGAAATGGAAAAAACGCATCGGAAGCGACGACGGTTCCCTGTAAGGAGCGCTGCGCCTTGGCGATGGCAATTTTCACGGAATCGACACGGCTCATCTGACCGGCACCGACGCCAACGGTTGCGCCTTCACGGGCAAAAACAATGGCATTGGACTTTACGTGCTTCGAGACTTTCCAGGCGAAGAGAAGGTCCTTCATTTCCGCGTCGGTGGGAGCGCGCTTGGTGACGACCTTCAATTCCCTTCCCTTCAAGCTGCCAAGGTCCGGTTGCTGCACGAGCACGCCGCCGAGGATGCGCTTGAGCTGAAGTTCGCGGTCGTGCTCGAACCCGCCGAACGGCAAATGCAGAAGACGCAGGTTCTTTTTTGCTGCAAAAATTTCCTGAGCGCGATCAGCAAAGCCGGGCGCGACGATACATTCGACAAACAGCTTGGCCACTTCTTCAGCGGTGACGGCGTCGACGATATGGTTGAAAGCGAGAACGCCGCCGAAAGCGGAAAGCGGGTCGCAGGCCAACGCCTTGGCATAAGCGTCGACAAGAGAGGGCTGCTCAGCGGTGCCGCACGGGTTGTTGTGCTTGATGATCACGGCTGCGGGCCGCTCGAATTCGGCCACGAGACTTCGCGCGGCTTCGAGATCGACATAATTATTGTAGGAAAGCTCCTTGCCCTGGAGCTGCCTTGCGGCCGCGAGGCCTTCGGGCGGGGCTCCGGCGGGAACGTACAGTGCCGCGCCCTGATGGGGATTTTCACCGTAGCGAAGTTCCTGCTTTCTGCGCAGCGCGAGATGAAGGCGTTCGGGCAACGCCGGCTTTGGCAAGACCTCGATCTTGTCGCCGAGCATGCCGAGGCGTTCGAGATTCATCGCAATTGCACCGTCGTAGCGGGAAGTCGTGGCGAAAACCTTGCGGGCGAGTTCAAGGCGGAGGGCAAGAGACGTATCGTGATTCGCAGCGAGCTCGGCTGAGACTCGTTCGTAGTCGTCGGGATCTGTTACCACGGTTACGCTCTCAAAGTTTTTCGCGGCGGACCGCAACATGGTGGGCCCGCCGATGTCGATGTTTTCAACCAGCTCTTCGGGGGGAAGGTAAGCCTTGGCGGCCACTTCCTCAAAGGGATAAAGGTTGACGACAACCAGATCGATGGGGGCGATCCCCTGCTGCGAGGCCTGGTCGCGGTCTTCAGGGTTGTTGCGGCGGAACAGAATGCCGCCGTGGACTTTGGGGTGAAGGGTTTTGACGCGGCCGCCGAGCATTTCGGGCCAGCCGGTGAATTCGGCGACGTCTTGGACGGCGATGCCGTTTTCACGGAGCAGCTTGGCGGTGCCGCCAGTGGAGAGGATTTCGATTTTCAGAGCAGCGAGGTTACGCGCAAAACCGACGATGCCAGTTTTCTCGAAAACGCTGAGCAGCGCCCGCTCTACAGCCATGAGGTCCTCCGGAGAAAATGCAACCCCATAGTGTAAGCGGACGAACGGAATTTCGGAAAGAAGTGGCTGTGGGAAAGTCCGGCGATCGGGTTAAGACTTCACCAAAGCTTTGAGCTTCACCTGGCCGTCGACGGTCTCGACAACATATTCAACGTCGCGGCAGTTCTTCTTGGCCTGCAGGTCTTTCGTGGTTTTGCGGACAAATTCATTGAAGCCGGCGCGATTGAGCTTGGAAGTTTCCTCGCCGGCTTCCTGCTTGGCGCGCAGGAAAGCATCGTAGAGTTGATCGACCTTCTGGCGTTCCTTCTCCGGTTCGGAGCAGACCATGCGGAATCCGCGCGATTCGGCGGAGCTAGCTGGTGCCTGCGCGGGAGGCGTGGCCGAAGCGGCGGCTGCGACCGCGGCTTCTTTCACAGAAATTTCCGGTTGTGTGCGGGCGCGTTCTGCTTCGATCGCTTTCGCAGCGGCGCCGAAGTGGCGCTGGACTTTACCTTCCTCACGCTGAGCCACGCGCTTGCGGAAGACATCCTTATATTTGGCGTAGGTCTGGGAAAGATTGTTAAAGCGGAAACGCTGAGCAAACTTCAGTTCACCGCCGCGCTCGGAATAGCGCTTGATGAGCAGTTCGATGCGCCACTCGACTTCGTTCGGCGGGCGCTTGCGGCCACCGCCGAAATACATGTCGTATTCGATTTTGAGCTGGCGGATATCGCGTTCGAGTTGTGACAGTTCCTCGTCAATTGTGGCCATGGAAGCTAGTCTCAAATCATCATCCTAGGGGTGCCAGGAGCGGGCGTCAACCGGGAAGCAGGCGGAACGCAGCGCATCGGACACCTCGCAGCGGCGGCGGACCTGTACGAAAGAACAGCGTGGCGATTGCGGCGAGCTTCTCGGGTGTGGTGAAATGGCGCGATGACTCACCCAGTAAAGCCCGCGCCAAGCGCGGACCAGACAGCACTGCTACGCAGAGTGCCTTCAGTCGACGAACTGCTTTTGCGCCCGCGCCTGACCGCGTTGTGCAAGGAAGTGGACCGCGCGTTTGCGGTCGATATCCTACGAGGGGTGCTGGCACAGCTGCGGCGAGACATCATCGCCGGGGTGGCCGCGGAGGAAGGGGCCGTTGAGCCGGCCGAGATTGAGAAGCGCACGGTGGAAGCAGTGGAGAACGTGCTTGCTCCGTCGCTGAAGCCGGTGATCAACGCTTCGGGAGTGATCCTGCATACGAACCTGGGGCGCGCGCCGCTCTCCGCCGAGGTGGTGGAAGAGTTCCGGCGGGTGGCTACGCAGTACTCCAACCTCGAATATGACCTGGGCGCGGGAGCGCGCGGCAAGCGCGATGTCCACTGCGCGCGATTGCTTGAACGGCTTACGGGCGCGGAAGCCGCGATCGTGGTGAACAATTGCGCCGCTGCGGTGCTTCTGACGCTGGCGGCGCTGGCTCGCGGCGGCGAAGTTATCGTGTCGCGCGGCGAACTGATTGAAATTGGCGACGGATTCCGCATTCCGGAAATCATGGAACAGAGCGGAACGATGCTGCGGGAAGTGGGAACCACGAATCGAACGCGAATCACGGATTACGAAAATGCGATCAATGAAAGGACGCGGCTATTGTTGCGGGTGCACCCTTCGAATTTCACCGTGAGTGGTTTCACCGAAAAACCGGAGGTGGCCGAACTGATTGCGCTAGGCGAGCGGCGGGGGTTGCCGGTAGTGTTCCGGCGGTGGGAAAACCACTACTGCCGACACAAACCTACTCCGGCACCAAACCTACTATAGCCGGAACGCACTACCACTGGATCACCGTAGCGGTCGGGGCAGCCTGAGCTGGACCCCAAAAATGAGACAGGTGGCTAAGGTGGAGCCCTGCCCCTAGAAAGCGCGGATAGCGGGGGAGCAGGACATGAAGCGGACACGGAAGAAGCACAGCGCGGCGTTCAAGGCGAAGGTGGCGGTGGCGGCAATCAGGGGCGACCGGACCGTCGCCGAGTTGGCGGTGCATTTGGGGGTGCACCCGAACCAGATCCACAACTGGAAGAAGCAACTGCTGGATGGTGCGGTGAGCGTCTTCGAGGGCGGCGTGCCGGCGGTGGGATCCACCAATGAAGCGCAGATCGATTTTCTGTAGCGGCAAATCGGCCAGTTAAAGGTCGAAAATGATTTTTTGGTACGAAAGCTCGGCGACTAAGCCGGGCGGAACGGCGTGCGATGGTCGAGTGCATGAACCCGGCGCTGCCAATATCCGAGCAATGTCGGTTGTTGGCGCTGCCCCGCTCGTCGGTGTATCGCAAGCCGGCCGAGGTCGACGCGGAGGATCTTGCGATTATGGCGCTGATCGATCGGCACTATCTGGCCCGGCCCTATTACGGCTCGCGCCGAATGGCGGCATGGCTTGCAAGGCAAGGCCATCACGTCAACCGCAAGCGGGTGCAGCGCCTGATGCGGCTGTTGGGACTGGCGGCGATCTACCAGCGCCCGAATACGAGCAAGCCGGCAGTAGCACACAAGATCTGTCCGTACCTGCTGCGCGGGCTCGCCATCGAGCGGGTCAATCAGGTCTGGTGCTCCGACATTACCTACATCCCGATGGCCAAGGGCTTTCTCTACCTGGTGGTAGTCATGGACTGGGTCAGCCGCGCGGTGCTGGCTTGGCGCCTCTCCAACACGCTCGACGCCGATTTTTGCGTCGAGGCACTCGAGGAAGCGCTCTCGCGCTATGGCCGACCGGAAATCTTCAATACCGACCAAGGCAGCCAGTTCACCAGTGACGATTTTACCGGCACCCTGAAGCGGCATGGCGTCACGATCAGCATGGACGGCAAGGGCCGGTGCATGGACAACATCTTCGTCGAGCGGCTGTGGCGCAGTCTCAAATACGAGGAGATCTACCTCCACGCTTATGCGACTGTGGCCGAAGCCAAGGCTGGCATTGGTTGCTGGCTGGACTTTTACAACACGGAGCGTCAGCATCAGAGCCTGGGTTATCGCACACCGCGTCAGATCTACCAGGAAGGCCTGTGGACATGTGGACGATCGGCGTCGCCGACCGGCTGCGCTTCCCCCGCTTCCCGAGCGAGCTCGGAAGCCGGGGAAATGCTCACCTTCGCCCACATCCCCACAGGCACCACAGTCAACAAAGCGATTCATATTGACGCTTCGAAAAGCAGAGGCGTTGCACCAGCCACTGCACCGACAATGATCGGAGCCGACATCGAAACCGGCAGGGCTACACCTTAAGAAGCGCCTCCGGCTGTCTCACAAACGGGGTCCACCTCACATTGCGCGACCTGGCGCATCAATCATCCCGCTTTCTTCACTCCGGCGATCACCAGCCTCGACGGCGTCAAGGCGATCGGTGCCGAGGTCCGCAACAAGGGCTTCACGGCGCTGAAGACCAA
>Ga0207761_1000877_pt1 | contig 10330 bp, 10 predicted proteins | sample LuqExpMetageno34_FD_187792 | JGI IMG/M metagenome (GOLD analysis project Ga0207761, IMG submission 187792) | Tropical forest soil microbial communities from Luquillo Experimental Forest, Puerto Rico - Sample 34 (SPAdes) | ecosystem: Environmental > Terrestrial > Soil > Tropical forest ...
GCCGCCGCGCGGACCACGAATGCTCTTCAAGCATGCTGTCGCGCACCAGTGCCTGCAAGACCGGCTCAAGCTGCCGAGGCGGCAGCTTTTGGCGCGTCGCCAGCGCCTTCGCAGAGACAGGGCCGGCGGCCGAATAGATCGCAACGTCGATCACGGCTGCAATGGCAAGAGCGCCCTTGTGAGAGACCAGCGGCATTTGTTGTCCACCATATGAGAGGAATGCGAATGAGAGGAATGCTGACGGAACAATTCACGAGCGCGGGGTGCACTCATCAGGGCGATCATCCACAACTTCGGGCGCGAAGATCGCGCCAGCAACCCTCCCCAAAGGCCAATACTCGCTCGTGGCACTACTGGCTTGAATTGGGGGGAGTTCAGGGTGGTGGCGCGGCGATCTGTATCATCGGCTCATGATGCAACATGGCCCTCGCTCATTAGGCTCTGGTGGCTTGCGGCGACGCAACGGAAGCATCCGGCGATTAATCGGCGGCTAAGAGGAGCTTAACGTGCCGACCAAGATTGCTCGTATCTATCGTCGCTATCTTCTCGCGAATGCTCGCGGCAATGTGGACTGGTCCTACCGATGGTTTGCACTGTTTGAGCGGGCGACGAATGCAACCGCGGCACTGTACGCGATAAGCGCGGGCCGTGTGCTGCTCCGGGATCATAAGATCGGCCCCACCATCGAGGCTGGGCAACCGGCGTACAATTTCAACGCGAGCGGCTCGACGCGGTACTGCCGAATGCGTGATTCTCCGCATCTGGGCTATGGCAGGTGTCACTAAATAGTTTTTATCATAGATGACGCGATGGAGGCCGCCTCAGTTGGCGGCCTCTTTCATTTCAAACCAAGCGCGCAATGTCGCCTTTTGGCCCTTAGCGGGCATGCTCTCGCGCTTCTGCGATGTCTGCTTCTGAGGGTAAAGCGGATATCGCGTACGCCAGCGATACATGCGACGCCTTAGGCGGCGTACATTACCATTGGAGCGTTTTGCTCGCGCTGTGCGCGTGGCAGGGCCGTTTCTGACAGCTACGCAGGTTTGTTCGAAAAAGCCGCTCTGCGCAAGTCGCTGCGCCGGTCAATTATAGATTGTGACTTATCCGGTTGTTTTGCCGGAAGCCGCAGCAACAAAGTGCTCATACGGTGAAAAGCGTACGACGGTACCACTCATAAACGCCTGGATTGATGCTCCATCTTTTCGATATGGAATACCGCCATAAACGGCTTCGGCCTCGAATTCCCGTGGACGGGTTTCGGGCTGAATCGCCTCCGCTACTTTCGGCAGGACTTCTCGGAATTTGCTCAGGAAGTCGCGAGTAATTTTGCCCTTTTCTCCCCAGTCATAAACTTGCGCTGCGCCAAGAATGCCGCCGGCTAACTGCGCTCGATTGCCTCCGACGACCACGCCATTCTTGGCTCCGTCACCTTGAACAACCGAAACAGACATGTCCTGTCCAGCCCAGGAGCGGAATGACATCCCGGTGTTAAATGCGATCACACGTGCGGTCGGATCGGTGTGCTTTACAGAATATCCTAGCGCTGCTGCAGTCTGCACTGCCGCCTTGAATAGCCTATCTGGCGACGCATCAAACCACTCAGTCTCCGTACCTTTCGCCATGGTGCCCCCCAGGAGTATGCACGGATCTAATTTCATACTTTCGTAAACGGCGCCGCAAGTGCAAACCGCATACCTCGCAGATACGGCCGTTGCTCGCGCTGTGCGCGTGGCAGGGCCGTTTCTAGCTGGACCCCTACGCTCCACGTCAGCTGCTTCCGAAAAACGGCTGTGTGCGCGTGCCGAGCATTCAACGGCACATCACCTATAGCATCACCTACAGAGAACGACGCTTTGGCGAAATCCCGCTAACCGTTTGATTTGATGGTGGGCGCACAAGGACTCGAACCTTGGACCCGCTGATTAAGAGTCAGCTGCTCTACCAACTGAGCTATGCGCCCGGAGCCGGAGCCCGGAAATGCCGTCCGCCGCATCAGGCGCCGAAGGCGCTGCCCTGTTAGCAAAGCGGCGCTGGACTGTCCAGCATGCGCAAACACGCGCACGCCGGCGGCACACGCTGACATGGCGAGCGCGTGCCGAAGGCGCAAGAGGCTCGCGGGCGCAACGGCAGCCCGCTAGCCGAACCGATCAGAGGCGCGAGGGACCTTCGTCCTGCGGCCCCATATGGCCGTGCGGCCCACGGTGCTGGCCACCTTCGCCGCCCCGCTCGCCCATCATCCCGAAGCGGCCGCCGTTCGGGCGCAGCATACGCGCGAGCAGCATGAATCGATGCTTCTGGCCGTCGTCGAGGCTCTTGTAGAGCGGACCGGCAGCCTCGGCGACCTTCTTCAGCGCGGCGCCGCGGGCCTGCATCACGTCGGCCATCGTGCTCAGCCGTTCCACGGGATCGCGCGGCTGATCGGCATTCGCGCGGGCGGCTAAGCGCTCTTGGCGTTGCTTGTTGAGATCGCGCAGTGCGGCCTCGAGTGCCGGCCAGTTCTTTTCCTGGTCCGCGGTCAGCTTCAGGCCCGCATGCAAAGCCGCGATGCGGGCATCGCCGAGAGCGCCGATGTCCTCCGCGCTCGGGCGCCAGTGCGGGCCGCGTTGCGCCTGCTCCTGCTGCGCGGGGCCCTGCTGCGCGGGACCTTGCTGCGCGTAAGCGAACGTGCCGCCGGCAATCGCAAGCGCGGTCGTGCCCGCCAGAACCGATTTCCACATGTGCCACCTCCAATGGCGAATGAAGATGCGCCAAGTAGAGGAAGCAGCGTTTGGGTTAGCAAGTTAAAGTTTCGACAGACATTAACGGCGTGCAATGTAGATGTACCGGCGTTCATCGAACGTCGGTACCGGAGGCAAAAAAATTGCCTTTCGTCAAATTTTACGGAATCACATCATTCCGAGCAGACGCGGCAAGAACAACGTCAGCTCCGGCCAATACGTGACGACAATCAAGAAGCACAGCATTGTCACCAGCCACGGCCACACCGCCACGGCAAGGTCGGTGATGCGCATGCCGGCGATCATCGATGCCACGTACAAATTCAAGCCGACAGGCGGATGGCAGAGGCCGACCTCCATGTTGACGTCGATGACGATGCCGAAATGCACGAGATCGATACCGAGCCGTTTCGCTGCCGGCGCGAGGATCGGCGCCATGATGAGGATGATCGAGTTCGGCTCCATGAAATTGCCGGCGACGAGCAGGAGCACGTTGACGAGCATCAGGAAGCCGAACCAGCCGAGATTCTGCGCCAAGATCCAGTCGGCCAGTGCCGACGGGATGTTCTCATTGGTCAACACGAACGAGAACAGCACCGCGTTGGTGATGATGTAGAGCAGCATCGCGCTCGTGTTCGCGGCGCGCAGCAGGACGCGTGGCACGTCCTTGAGTCCGATCGCCTTGTACACGAACACCGCGATGAAGAACGAATAGACCGCCGCCATCGCCGCCGCTTCGGTCGCGGTGAAGATGCCGCTGTAGATGCCGCCGATGATAATGACGACGAGCATCAAACCCCAGACGCTCTCGCGGAACGCGACCCAGGTCTCGGCCCACGTCGCTTTCGGCATGGCCGGATAATTGCGTTTCTTGGCGAGGTACCAGGTCACGAGGCAGAGCATGATCGTCAGTAGCGTGCCGGGCAGCAGGCCCGCGACGAACAGCGCGCCGATCGACGTGTTGGTCGAGACTGCGTAAACGATCTTCGGGATCGAGGGCAGCATCAGGATCCCGAGAGATCCGGCCACCGTGATGATGCCGGCGCCGAACCGCATCGGATAGCCGTGCCGCACCATCTCCGGCAGCACGATCGCGCCGATGGCGGCAACCGTCGCGACGCTCGAGCCACACACGAGCGCAAACATCGCGCATGACACAATGCCGGCGAGGCCGAGCCCGCCATGCCAGTGGCCGATTAGAGAGACGGCGAAATTGATCATACGTCGCGCGACGCCGCCGTGACTGAGAAAATTGCCGGCCAATATGAAAAATGGAATGGCCATGATTTCGAAGCTTTCGAGACCGGTGAACAGCTTCATCGACACCGACTCGATCGGAACGCCGGTGAGGATGAAGAGGAAGGTCAGCACGGTCAGGCCGAGCGCGATCGACACCGGCATGCCGGTGAGCATGAACGCGATCAGCAACACGAAAAGCATCAGCGCGCGCAGGGACTGCGGCAGGACGATCACGCCGCTCTTGTGCGCGAAGCAGAGCAGAAGAATAAAGATCGGAGCGAGAATGAGGCCCCACTGCAGCGGGTTTGCCCACTTGCTCGCCACGGTGCCGTGCGGGCTGTCGCTCGGATGCAGCGCGTCGGTGCCCTCGACGCCCTCGACGTGCGCTTCACTGTGATGTGGGAGCGTCCCGGTCCAATAGTACCACCACGCCACCTGCAGGAAGCGGAAGCACATCAGGCCGGAGCCGAGCGGGATAGCGAGATAGATCGCCCACATCGGCCATTCGAGGTCGTACGACTGCTGGCCGGTTTTGTACATCTGCGCGACGAAGGTGACGCCGAACGTCGCGATTGCGGCGGTGAAGAATGCGCCGCACGAGATGGCGAACAGGATGACGCTCTTGCGCTTTGCCGGCGGCAACAGATTGACCAGAACGTCGACGCCGACGTGGATGCCGGTCCGCACGCCGTAGGCGGCGCCGAACTTGGCCATCCAGATGAACATGAATATACAGAGTTCCTGAGCCCAGGAAACGTCGATGTCGGAGATACGTTCGTAGATTCCGCGCAGCACGACCGGGAAGCCCGGCACGTTATGCGCCTCGAGCCACTTCGCCCAGTTGATTGAGAGATGCGAGCCGTAGCGGTGCAGAACGGCGAAGAAGATGAGGGTGGTCGCGGCCGCGATCAGGGTAGCGATCAGCCACTCTTCCAAATGGTCGAGTATGCGTAACGGCAGCTTCTCCTTGCGGTAAGCCACGGTCCTCCCCCTTTAAAATAGCGACCGGGAGCGGCAGCTCCCGGCCCTATCCTGCGCCTGACGTTGGCCGTCAGTTCGTCTTGACGTTGAGTTCTTTCGAGATGAGATCGAGGATTTCGCCGCCCACGCGACCCTTCGCCCACTTATAGGTCGGGCGCATTGCCTCCTGCCACGCCGTTTTCTGCTCAGGCGTCAGATAGTGCAGCGTGGTCTTGCCCGACTTCTTAATCTCGGCGAGCGCGTCTTCGTTTTCCTTCTTGGCAATCGAATTGGTGTAGTCGGTGGCGTCGTCCATCGCCTTCTGCAACTGTCCGCGGACGTCCGCCGGCAGGCCATCCCAGAACTTAGAATTGACGATCACCGCGTACTGCAGATGGGCGTGATAAGACACCGTGATGTCCTTCTGCACCTCATAGAATTTCTGCGTCAGGTAGTTCGACGGCGTATTCTCGCAACTGTCCACCACGCCGGTCTGCAGCGCCTGATAGACTTCCGAGAACGCCATGATCTGCGGAATGGAGCCCATGTCGCGGAAGTAGCGGTCGGCGATCTTCGAGCCGGAGATACGCACCTTCACGCCTTGGAAGTCGGCCGGGTTGGTCAGCGGCCTGTTGGCCGAAACCATGTGGAAGCCGTTGTCCCAATAGGCGAGGCCGGTGATGCCCTTGGCTTCGAGCTTCTTGAACAGCCACTGGCCAACCGGGCCCTTCATCGCATTGGCATAGGCCTCGTCATCCTTGAACAGCCAGGGCAGATCGAGCGCCTCGAACTCCTTCACACCGAGCGGCGCGAACTTCGCGGTCGAGGGCGCGAGCATCTGCACCGAGCCGAGCTGCAGCGCTTCGATCTCTTCCTTGTCCTTGTACAAGGTCGAGTTCGGATAGACTTCGACCTTAACCTTGCCGTTGGTGTATTGCTCAGCAAGTTCTTTGAACTTCAGCGCGCCCTTCCCCTTGGGGGTGTCGTTGGCGACGACGTGGCTGAACTTGATCACGATGGGCGCCTGCGCCATGGCGGCGCCCGAGGCGAGCATCGCGGCCACGGCAGCGGCCGCCACAATCATGTACTTGCGCATCGATTTCCCTCCTGACGGCGCCCAAAACGAGGCCGTTTTCACGTTTTTTGTGTGGGGGGAAAGTGACACTAAACGGCTCTCGCGGCAAGCCGCGGCGCTATCGACGATAGCCGAAGGCTAAGAAAAAACGGCGGCTAAGGGCCGCCGTTCCCATTCAAACAGGGCCGACCCAACTACCGCATCGCGGCGACGACGGAGCCGAGGCCCATTTCATTGGCCACCCCGTTCGCCGCCTGCAATTGCTGGAGATCGAGCGCCGAAATGAGCGGCCGCGCGGCCGAGGCGATGCGATGAATCGCGCTTGCGTCGAGCACAATCGACACCACGTGGCCCGACCGCTCGCTACCCTGCCGGCGAGCGACGTCGCGCACAGCGGCTTCGACGGCCGGCCAATAGGCGACCTGCTCGGGACGCAGATGGAGCCCGCTCTTGATCCGCATCATGTCGACGGTGGTAGTCGTTTCAGCGTGCGCAAAAACCGGCAAGCCGGCGATCGAAAGTGCGATCGCAACGGCGCAAAGTGCAGTCTTCATGCTGGAGAGTTCCCGCGTTTTCGTGAATGCGCGCGGAAATACCGGCACAATCCGCCGACAGCAGGGGCGAATTGCGGAAGAAATATGATTTTTGCGGTTGGCGGGGAACAAAACTAAGTTCAGGCGCCGCGACCGCCCTCGTTGCGAGGAACGAAGTGACGAAGCAATCCAGGCGCCGTGCCTAAAGCGCTGGATTGCTTCGCTTGGCTCGCAATGACGATTTAACCGACGTCCTGCGAGTGAATCCGCCGCTCAACCGCCGGCGTCTTCCCGCGCTTGGACAACAATTTGTTCAGCGCGCCGAGATAGGCCTTCGCCGAAGCGACCAATGTGTCCGGATCGGCGCCCTTCGCCGTGTAAGAGCGGCCGTTCTCCGACAGCCGAACCGACACTTCCGCCTGCGCGTCAGTTCCTTCGGTCACCGCATGCACCTGGTACAATTCGAGCTTCGCCTCGTGCGGCACCAGCGCGTGGATCGCGTTGAAGATCGCGTCCACCGGACCGTTGCCGGTCGACTGCTGCGTCACGTGCTTGCCCTCGATGTCGAGCGTCAGCGTCGCGGTCTGCGGACCCATCGTGCCCGCGATCACCGTCAGCGACAGCACCTTGATGCGGTCGTGCGCGGTCGCGATCTCCTCGTCGACCAAGGCTTCGATGTCTTCGTCGAAGATCTGTTTCTTGCGGTCGGCGAGCGCCTTGAAGCGCACGAAGGCGTCTTCCAACTGGTTTCCGGCCAGCTGGTAGCCCAGCTCTTCCAATTTGTGCACGAAGGCGTGACGGCCGGAGTGCTTGCCCATGACCAGCGAAGTCTGCTTCACGCCGACGGACTCCGGCGTCATGATCTCGTAGGTTTGTGCGTTCTTCAGCATGCCATCCTGATGGATGCCGCTCTCATGCGCGAACGCGTTCCGGCCGACGATCGCTTTGTTGAATTGCACCGGGAATGACGTCGCCGCCGCGACGAGCTTCGAAGCGCGAGTCAGCATGCTCGCATCGATGCCGGTGATGTACGGCAGCACGTCGTTGCGCGTCTTGATCGCCATCACGATCTCTTCTAGCGCGGCATTGCCGGCGCGCTCGCCGATGCCGTTGATGGTGCATTCGATCTGCCGCGCGCCCGCTTTCACACCGGAGAGCGAGTTCGCCACCGCCATGCCGAGATCGTTATGGCAATGGGTGGAGAACACGGCCTTGTCCGCGTTCGGCACGCGCGCGCGCAGCATCTCGATCAGCGCGAAATATTCCTCCGGCACGGAGTAGCCGACGGTGTCGGGGATGTTGATCGTGGTCGCGCCCGCCTTGATTGCGGCTTCGACGCAGCGGCAGAGGAAATCGTGCTCGGTGCGTGTGCCGTCCTCCGCCGACCATTCGACGTCGTCGGTGTGGCTGCGCGCGCGCGTCACCTGCGCGACCACCATCTCGTAGACCTCGTGCGGCTCCTTTTGCAGCTTCCACTTCATATGCACGGGCGAGGTGGAGATGAAGGTGTGGATGCGATTGCGCCTAGCCGGACGGATCGCTTCCGCGCAGCGGTCGATGTCCTTCGGCGCGGCGCGTGAAAGACCGCAGATCACCGCATTCTTGGAGCGCTGCGCGATCTCGCGCACGGCGGCGAAATCGCCGTCCGAGGCGATCGGGAAGCCGGCTTCGATGATGTCGACGCCCATGTCGTCGAGTAGTTCGGCGACCTCGAGCTTCTCCTCATGCGTCATGGTGGCGCCGGGGCATTGCTCGCCGTCGCGCAAAGTCGTGTCAAAGATGACGACGCGATCCTTTGCGGACTGGGTCTCATTGCTCATTGCAAAATTCCTTCTCTCGCATGCGCCGCTCAAAGGGCGCTCTATGGGGTTCCTTCGTCGCGTCCCCCGAGTGCCCAGGCATCACATGCCCTGCCGGCCCTCAGGGGCGGATAAGGAGAAGGAGCGAGCCCAGAATGAGGGAGGCCTCGGAGCCGGCGGTGCCCGCCGTCCGTACGATCGCGCTGGTGGTCTGGCGCGCCGACATGGCCTTTCTAAAACTCTCGTAACTTCGACGGTTAGAGTGGTAGAGCCCGGTAAAGCCCGCGTTAACCGCTTGGAGGACAGCTTCTAACGGATCGGCCCCGGAGAAATCAAGGCGGGAATGGGTCAAGGCTACTGTCCGTTCCGACAAAACGTGAGGGAGCATGGATCAGCGCGCGGCAGCACTTTTCCGTCAGGCATGGCCGCGCCAACTGGCCTTCCTGGTCTTTCTGATTTTGATTCTGTTCGGCGCCGCCGGCACGTTCCGCTTCTGGCAGGCCTGGCTTTTTCTTGCTGTCTTCCTTGGCTGTTCGGTTTCTCTCGGCCTCTATTTCGTCGTGCATGACCCGGCGCTGATCGAGCGGCGCATGCAAGCCGGCCCTGCCGCCGAGCGCGAGCCGTCGCAGCGAATCATCATCACGCTGCTGTTGGCGGGCCTGCTGCTGATGCTCGTGGTGGCGGCCTTCGACCACCGCTGGCACTGGTCGGACGTGCCGGGCTGGCTGTCGCTCCTCGCCGAGGTCGCGATAATCGCAAGCTTCGTGATCTTTTTCTTCGTGATGCAGCAGAACAGCTACGCGGCGTCGACCGTGCGCGTCGAAGGCGAGCAGAAGGTGATCTCGACCGGCCTCTACAGCGTCGTGCGTCATCCGATGTACGCCGGCACCCTGCCGCTCATCGTCGCGATCCCGCTGGCGCTCGGCTCTTATTGGGCGCTGCTGCTCGTCATCCCACTGTTGCCGATATTGGCCTGGCGGCTGCTCGACGAAGAGCGTGTCTTGCGACGCGACCTGCCCGGCTATGCCGACTATTGCCGGCACGTACGGTATCGCCTTGTGCCTGGGGTCTGGTAACGCCGCGGCAGGGAGGACGCGGATTAAGGCGCGCATCGGCTCCGGTCGCTTCGCCATCGTCGACTAAGGTCGCAACCCCGCAGATTCATTTCTGCGCGCAGCGAATACGACCTGCAAATCGTCAACGACGAACGCATTGCGCTTGGCCTCGGCTCCGGGCAGGTGATGAAGCTGCACGCTATAACTAGCGCCCGCGTTTCCCTAACAAGGCTCGGCGCGCGGCCTCCAATTCCTTCAATTTCGTCCTTGCGATCTTCGGATAGTCTGGCTTCAGTCGCTCAAGCGCGTCGACTAGCGCCGCCGAGACGACCATCCGCGTGAACCACTTGTTGTCCGCCGGCACCACGTACCATGGCGCATAATCCCGGCTCGTCTCACGGATCACTTTTTCATAGGCCGCCATGTATTTCGGCCACAGCCTGCGCTCCGCGACATCGCTCATCGAAAACTTCCAGCGCTTGTCCGGCTGGTCGATCCGCGCGAGAAACCGCTTGCGCTGCTCCTCGCGCGAGATGTTGAGGAAAAATTTGAGAATGAGGGTGCCGTTGCGCGCGAGATGCAGCTCGAAGGTGCGGATATCGTCGAGCCGGTTCTGCCAGAACTTCTTGCCAACGAGCACCTTCGGAAGGTTCTGCCGCGCGAGCACCTCCGGATGCACGCGGGAGATCAGCACCTCCTCATAATGCGACCGATTGAACATGCCGATGCGGCCGCGCGCCGGAAGCCGCGCGGTCACCCGCCAGAGGAAATTGTGCTGCAGTTCGTCCCTGCTCGGCTCCTTGAACGGGGTCACCTCGACGCCTTGCGGATTGACCCCGCTCATCACGTGCTTGATCAGGCTGTCCTTGCCCGAGGCATCCATGCCCTGCAGCACGACCAGCACCGCCCATTGGTCCTGCGCGTAAAGACGCTGCTGCAGGTCGGCAAGACGCTC
>Ga0207761_1000878_pt1 | contig 10325 bp, 8 predicted proteins | sample LuqExpMetageno34_FD_187792 | JGI IMG/M metagenome (GOLD analysis project Ga0207761, IMG submission 187792) | Tropical forest soil microbial communities from Luquillo Experimental Forest, Puerto Rico - Sample 34 (SPAdes) | ecosystem: Environmental > Terrestrial > Soil > Tropical forest ...
ACTGCAAAAGAATACTTAGATGGAATGCTCATGCGCATAGATGAGTTGCCGCAAAGCGATCGAATTGAGGATCGGCGTGGTGCACGCGGCCTGCCCGGTGGCCGTGCCGGCATTGGGATTGGCACCGTTTTGGTACTCGGTCTGATTGGCTGGGCCTTGGGCATCGACCCGAGTCTCTTGATTGGGGGCGCGGAGATATTGTCAGGCGGCGGGACGCAACAGCAAACGAATGTCGGCGCAGAAATCAAAACCGGAGCGCCATCCGATGAAATGGGTCGGTTCGTGTCAGCAGTCCTTGGCAGTACCGAGGTGCAGTGGACGGAGATCTTCGCCCAATCAGGGAATATCTACAAGCCGCCAACGCTGGTCATGTTTTCCGGAGCAACGCAGTCGGGCTGCGGGTTTGCGCAATCTGCAATGGGACCATTCTATTGTCCGACGGACCAAAAGGTTTATCTCGACACAAGTTTCTTCCAAGATCTTGAGCGACGGTTTCGGGCCTGCGACGTCGGCAGTAAGACCTGCCAGTTCTCACAGGCCTACGTGATCGCTCACGAGATCGGTCATCACGTGCAAAACCTGCTTGGCGTGCTGCCGAAGGTGCAGGAGGCGCAGCACGCAATGGGCAAGGTTGAAGCCAATAGCTTGCAAGTCCGTGTAGAGCTGCAAGCCGATTGTCTGGCCGGTGTTTGGGCGAATAGTGCCCAGGCGAAATGGCATTTCATTGAAGCGGGTGATGTCGAATCCGCGCTGCAGACAGCGTCGGCAATCGGGGACGACCGATTGCAACGACAGTCGCAGGGCTACGTTGTGCCAGACGCCTTCACGCATGGCTCTTCGGAACAACGTACACATTGGTTCATGACCGGCCTCAAATCGGGGAAGGTCGCGAGTTGCAACACTTTTGGCGCTCCGCAACTCTAAAACGCGACACAATGTGGGTCGGATAGTGTTTTTGATAGGAGGCTGAGATGGGTCTGCTCGATATGCTCACTGGCATGCAGAGCGGAACAGGCGCAGCGAATAGTCGTGGCGGCGGCGGTATGTCACCGATGACAAAGGCGTTGATCGGGGTGATCGCTTACACAGCCATCAAAAGTTTTACCGGTAGTCGAGCAAGCGCGGGCACCAATGCCGGCACGCAAACTCCTGGCGCGTCCGGCGGCGGACTTGATGACTTACTCAAAGGTGGATTGGGTGGTCTGCTCGGAGGCGGAGCTGCTGGCAGCGTAGTGAGCGGAGGCTTGAATGATTTACTCAAACAATTTCAGCAGAATGGCCAAGGTGAAGTCGCGCAATCATGGATTGGTCGCGGACCGAACAAGGCGATTTCGCCAAACGATTTAGCGAGCGCGCTGGGGGCGGACCGCATTAATACGTTGGCATCGATTTCCGGAATGTCCCGCGATGACCTGCTGAATGGGCTTAGCCAGCAATTGCCCGATGTCGTCGATCAGCTCACGCCGGACGGACGATTGCCAACCGAGCAAGAAGCCGCGCGCTTTGTCTGACCTGGACCTTCTGCCTTAAAGGCCACGTGTGCCATTCGACGGCTCGAAGAAACGAAACAGCCCGACTTCTCAAGCAGCGTTTTGTAGTCGAAATGAGCGATGGAAAAGCCATTGCCGATGAGCAATGTGCGTTCTTGACCGTTACTTTGTTTTATAGCTTCGTCAAACGCCAATATTTTTGTCATCGTGATGGGGTGACAAGCGCCGCAGCTTTGCCGGCGTCCCCGTTCTCGGATTATTTGATACGGCTCACATAGTCGAGCTGATATGCCTCGATTTTTGAAATATCGAACGAAAGCACAACATCTTGCTACCATTTCGGACCCAGGCCAGCCGTTTATAAAACTGCGGCGGTCAAATGACGCCTTCCTTTTCGTAAGCCTTCAACTCATCGTCTGAATGGCCAAGCAACTTGCCGAATACAGCCTCGTTGCTGGCGCCCAGCGGCAGGCTGGGCTCGATCGGGCGACGCTCCGTGCCCTCGAAAACAAGAGGTGAATGAGGCAAGACAACGCGGCCGAGATCTGGATGATTGATCCATTGCAGGCTGCCGCGAGCATGCATGTTCTCGTCATTCATGACTTCCGCGAGGTCGCGAACCGCCGCGCACGGCACCGCGGCCGCGAGCATGCGACGCGCCACGTCATCCTTCGTAAGCGTTTTTGTCCAGCTTTCGATCAGCTCATCCACGGCTGCGAAATTGGCGACGCGAGTCGAACGCGTGAGAAACCGCGGATCGTCCTTGAGATCGGGCCGGCCCATGATATCGAGCATGGCGCGGAAATGGTGATCGCCGGGTGCATTCAGCACCACATAACCGTCGAGGGTTGGATAGGCATTGTAGGGCGAAATGCCGAGACCACCATGGCGGTTGCCGGTGCGCGCCGGAGCGGCCGCGCCGCGCGCATGCAACATGCCGTAATTGGAGGCAAGCGAAGCGTAGATCGCGTCCTGCATCGAAACTTCTACGACGCGCCCCTTGCCGGTGCGTTCACGCTCGTAGAGCGCGGTCATGATCGCGGCGTAAAGATGAATCCCCGCGCTGAAATCGCACAGCGCCGCGCCGGATTTGACCGGCGCCTGATCCGGAAAGCCTGTCGAGTTCATGACGCCGCTCATCGCCTGCATCACAAGATCCATCGCGGGATAGTCGCGGTAAGGTCCGTCCTTACCGTAACCGGAACTCGATCCATAGATCAGACGCGGATTGATCTTGAGCAGGTCGGAAGGCCCGATGCCGAGACGATCGGTGACGCCTGGAGCGAAATTCTCAACAAGGATATCCGCGCGCGAGACCAAACCCCTTAGCAGTTCGCGCCCTTTTTCGGTCTTAAGATTGAGTGTGACGGACTTCTTGTTTGAGTTGAGCATCGCGAATGGAAGGTCGGCGCCGCCCATGTCGCCGCGGCTACGCAGATGTTCGCCGCCGCGCGGCTCGACCTTGATGACTTCCGCGCCTGCCATGGCCATCAGAAACGTCGCATAGGGTCCGTTGTAGACATGCGACAGGTCGATCACCGTGATGCCCGCCAAAGGATAATGCTGGTCACCGGGCGACCTTGTACGTGCCTTACCCGAAAGCCTGGTATCAAGCATCGTTTTCTCCATCACACGCTACAGCAGCATGCAAATTGTTGTCATCAGCCGGCGTGAGCTCGGCCGAGAATGCGCTTTGCCATGGTCAGATGCGGGCGGTCGAGCATCTTGCCGTCCAGCGCCACGACGCTGGTCGTCTCGCCGCCTTCGAAGAGTTCGACAACGCGCCGGGCATGGGCGATCTCATCGGTGCTGGGCGTGAAGACCTCGTTGATAATGACAGCCTGATCGGGGTGAATCGCCGCCTTGGCTGCAAACCAGCTTCTCGCCGCCGCCGTTGCTTCGGCTCGCAATCCCTCGGCGTTGCGAAAATCGGTGTAGACGGCATCGACGGCCGTAACGCGCGCGGCGGTCGCGGCCAAAAGACAGAAGGAGCGTGCAAGCTCAAAAATCGGCTCGTAGCGTCCGTGCGCGTCACGGTTTCCACGCGCCCCGATATCGGCGGCGAGATCCTCGCCGCCCCAAAGCAGGCCGGCTAGTCGCGGCGTCGTCTGGCGATAAGTGGCCGCTCCAAACATGGAGGCGCCAGTTTCTGTGATGATCGGCAACACCTTGGTCGCGCCGGGGGCAATTCCGTCGCGGATTTCCAGCGCCGACAGATAACGGTCGAGACTGTGGATGTCGCGGGCCGAACTGCACTTAGGCAGCATGATGCCATAGGGCTGGCCGCGAACCACCGCGGCGAGATCGAGAAGGGCATCCGGCGTCTCGAGCGCATTGACGCGAACGAACATCGGTTTAGCGCCACCGGCCTGCAACGTTGCCAGACATAGCTCACGCGCTACCACTCGCTTCTCCGGCACAACCGAATCCTCAAGGTCGAGAATCAGCGCGTCGGCGGCCGAAGATTGCGCTTTGGCGATCTTGCGTTCGCTGTCGCCTGGCACGAAAAGGAGCGAGCGGATTGCCTCCATCCTTAGAAACTCCCCATGCCGAGAAAGCCGTCGTCGGGGAAGGCGTCATAGACGCGTTTGCCGACCAGGTCCTTTAGCGTCTCAGTCGTGCCGCCGCCGAGCGTCCCGTAGCGTGCCCCGCGAAAGAAGCCCGACACCGGATATTCATCGGTGAACCCGTAGCCGCCATGCACCTGCAGCGCCTCACTTGTGACGCGGATCGCCATCTCGTTGCAGTACATCTTGGCGATCCCGGCCAAGTAGGGATCCGGGAATGGCTTGGCTGATGCGGCGGCCCGATAGAGGATTGACCGGCCGACCTCGATGTCGCGATACATCTCGGCGATTTTCCAGCGCATCCCCTGCATTGTTCCAATTGGGCGGCCAAAGGCTTCGCGATCGCGGGAATAGCGCACGGCTTCTTCGAAGGCTCCTTCGGCCAGACCCAGCGACACCGAAGGGTTCATGCAGCGTTGCGTATTGAACGCGCTGAGCAGCTTGCGGAAGCCGTCTTCACGGATGATCAGATTTTCAAGCGGCAGTTCGACGTTGTTGAACTGGATCTCGGCAAGATTCTCACCGCCCATCGTATGGTAGCGTGCCGTCACCTCGAAACCAGGTGTCTTGGGGTCTACGAGAACGCAACCTATGCCCTCGCGCCCAGGCCGGCCGTCGACGCGCGTAAAGACAATGAAGCAATGGGCCTCGTCCGCGCGGCTAATCAGCGTCTTGGTCCCCTTGAGCACTAAACGGTCGTTGTGAACCACTGTATTTGTGCGGTAGTTCGCCACATCGGTGCCGGCATGGGGCTCGGTCATGCAGATGGCGAGGATCGTTTCGCCGCTGACGACGCCAGGCAGGAACTTCTGCTTCACGGCCTCGGGCGCATAGACCGAAATGATACGATTCTGCGCGCCCATCGCGCTCATCACCGCCATCGCCGTCACGTAACAGACCTTGGCGATCTCCTCGAGCACGACAACGCAGTCGAGCACTGGCAATCCCAGCCCGCCATACTCCTCCGGGACCGCCATGCCCAATACGCCGATATCGGCGAGATCCTTGATGTTCTCGAAGGGGAAGGTACCGTCCTGCCACTTCTTGACGCGTGGCTTGAACTTCTCCTGCGCCAGCGACCGGACCGTGTTGACCATTTCTCTTTGTTCGGCGCTCAGGTGAAAATCCATCGTTTTTCCCGCTTAACAGTTAGATCATCTGTTTCGACGCGCACCCCCGCCCTGTCTTGGGGCGACGTTGTGCTAGCCGCGTCCTCGCCTGGCAACAATGCTGGTCGGCTGCGTCAACAGGATTTGGTAGCGCTTGCGGACCAAATGTTCGAGTTCGGCCACATGCGCCTCCATGTTTGCCGCAGCGGCTTTGCTGTCGCGTTTCCTGCAAGCTTTGAGGATGCTCACATGAGCATCAATGACGTGCTGCTGATTCCCAACAGTGTAACGCACGCCATGGTGTTCGCCGGTTGCCAGAATACTGATTGTCGACCAGAACGTTTCCAAGACCTTGTTGCCGCTGGCCCGCGCTATGATCGAATGGAAGACTCTGTTCTCATCGATGAAGGCCTGCTGATCCTTTATCATCTTCATCCGTTCGATCGATTGCTCGAGCTGACAGAAATCCTCCTCGGTGCCATTTAGCGCTGCTTCGGCCGCAAGCGCCGGCTCGATCACCTCGCGTGCTTTCAGCACAGCGATGAACGGCACGTCATTGAGGCGCAAAAAGACCGAAAGTCCGTGAGCCAAGATGTCAATGCTGGGCTTCTTCACCATGATGCCGCCGCGTGGCCCCGGCCTCAATTCAAGGACGCCTTGGGACTCAAGAATCCGGAGACTCTCGCGCAGTGTCGGACGGCTTACGTCAAATTGCTCGAGCAGATCCGCTTCGGTACCGAAGCTGTTTCCGGCTGCCAGACCCGCGGTGATGATCTTGTCCAGCAGTTGCTGGGCAACATGTTCCGCTTTGCTTCTCGGCATTGTTGTCGCAATAGCGTCCATCATTTCTCATTTTCCTGAAAATCTTGGCGGACGTTTCTCGGCAAACGCTGCCAGCCCTTCGGCATAATCGGCCGAGCTTAAGATCGTCCTCAGCGCCTTGCGTTCATGCTCGAGTCCGCCGAGAAGAGATGATTGCATCCCTTCGTAAACGACTTTCTTTAACGTGCGGGCCGCCGAAGGTGAACGCGAACCCAGCACATCCATATAGCGCGTGACAGCTGCATCCAATTCCTGATCCGCCACGCAAGCGTTGACGAGGCCGATATCGAGCGCCTTTCTGGCCGCGATCGGCTCGCCCGAATACATCATGTCGAGCGCACGTGAGATGCCGATGAGCCGCGGCAGCCGTTGGGTACCGCCCGCGCCGGGGATGGCACCGATCCGTGCTTCCGTGAGCCCGAGCTGGGCGCTTTCGGCGGCGATGCGAATGTCACAGCCGAGCGCAAGCTCGAGGCCGCCACCCATGGCGATTCCGTTGATTACGGCGATCGTCGGTACCGGCGCCCCAGCCACGGCATTGACCACGCCATTGATGGCGCGGTTATGGGCGTGACGTTCGGCCTCGACCATGGTTTGCCGCTCCTTGAGGTCGGCGCCGGCGCAGAACCCGCGGCCTTTCGCCCGAATGAAAAGCGCAGTGGCACCTCCGGTGATCGCGTCTTCAATGACCTTCAGAAGAGCCTCCACCATTTCCACGCCAAGTGCGTTGAGCCGTTCCGGCCGGTTGAGCCAAATCTCGACCGCGCCGGTCTGGCGTACGTCGACCAGGATACTGGAGCTTGGTGAGGTCACCTTCGCGGCATCAGGCACGGCTCGCCTCCATGGCCGGCCGCTGCGCTGCGCAAGGCTCATCTTGTAGAAGATCGTCGCGAAAATCCGGATGCGCGATCGTCGACAATCGCTTGAGACGCTGGCTGAGCGAGGCGCCGCGCAAATCGGCAACACCGTGCTCGGTGATCACCATGTCGACGTCCGAGCGCGGCGTCGTCACCGGGCGGCCGGCAAGCGAGGCAACGATGCGCGACATTTGCCCGTCTGGCGTTGTGGAGGGAAGCGCAATAATGGAGCGGCCGCCGGACGAATATTGCGCGCCTCTCACAAAATCAACCTGGCCGCCAACCGCACCGAGATAGCGCCCGCCTGCTAGCTCGGAGTTCACTTGACCAGTGATATCGATTTCGATCGCGAAATTGACGGTGAAAAGCGAGTTGATCCGTGCCATGACGGCGAGATTGTGGGTGTATTCGACAGAACGCAGCGCAATCGCCGCGTTATTCGAAGCGTGATCAAAAAGCCGCTGGGTCCCGAAAAGGCACCCCGTGACCGAGACCCCTTCATCGAGGCCCTTGTGAGAATTGGTCACGATACCTTTTTCGACCAGATCGACAAAGATGTCCGAGAGGAGCCCCGAATGGACGCCGAGTTCGCGGTGGCCGAATAGCGCACGGCTGACTGCCGCGGAAAGACCGCCGACTCCGAACTGAATCGTCGCACGATCCGGAATAACGGCCGCAACGTTACGAGCGACCGCAAGTTCAACGTCGGAGGGATCGCTGTCGGGCAAGAGCACCTCATCGCCATCCGCAGTCAGCAAAACGTCGATGTCTCCGCCGGAAACCAGTGCATCATGGCCTGTAAGCGGCAGGCGCTCGTCCATTTCTGCTACGACGCAACGCGCCGTTTGGATAAGTGCGGTCGTATAATCCGCTACCACGCCCAATGTGTATTGATTAGGTACGCCGGTCGGTCGCACACGGATCAGTGCCACGTCGACAGCAATGCTGCCGCCACGCAAAAGCCTCGGCACCGTGGAGACGTGCACCGGCGTAATGTCCAGCACATTTTTGGCGGTCAACCGCCGGTTTGTTCCCACGCCGTTGAGACCCTGCATCGTAAAGCGGTCGGCACAGGCCGGCGAAAGCGTATCGCTCGCCGTCATGCCGATAAAAAGACGGATAGGCGGAAGCTTGTGTCGTTCGGCGACAAGACGCTGCGTCAGGCCGCGCGGCTCGCCTGTCCCCTGCGGCCAAGCGATCGTATCGCCCGGCTTGAGGATGGTATCGAAACGGAAGGTAGAACTCGGCTGCATGTGGGTGACCTGTTTCAGGATGCGGCGCGGAGAAGCGGTCCGATCACCGATGCGCCACGCGGCGCGCGCTCGAGCCCATCGATTGCAGCATGCAGCCGGTCGATCGTGTCGCCTGGCCAGGGCATCCCGCTGATCTCCAGGCAACCAGTCATCTTGCGGTCGAAGTCTTCCTTACTCATTGGCGCTTGGCGATGACCGCGCGGATAGTCGACGCGCGTTTCAAATGCACCACTATCGGTCTCGACCACGAGATGCGTCGGCGAGATGCTACGCGACCAGTCGCGCTCGATCGTCTCATCGGGCCGCGCATCGACTTTTGCTGCGAGCGCACGGATGGCTGGATCGCGAAGCGCCGTATCGGTGAAATCCGCCAGTCCGACACCGCCCTTCACCAGCGCGCAGGCAACGGTATAGGGAATGCTGAATTGCGCCTGAACGATCGTTTCTGGGCTTTTGCGCATGCCGACCGGCGTGCACACGGCCTCGTAGGCCTGCCGGTTGACCCGTGCTGAAATCCGTTTGATGCCGGATATGTCTCCGTTCAACTGGCGGCGGATCTGCAGCGCGGCGTCGATCGCCGTGTGATCGAAACGGCAACAGGGATAAGGCTTGTAGCTCAAATTCAGGAATTCGAAGCGCTGGCCGAGGCCGTCGCGCAGCGCGGCCGGATTATAATGCCCCCTGAGATACGTCCGGAACAACCCGTCGGCGCCTTCGAACGTGTTGCGCGCGCCACGAATGCCGGCGCGCGTCATCGCGACAGAAATCAGCGCGGTTTTGGCGGCAAAGCCCGGCTGGATACGTTTTGTCAACGCAGCATCGCGAGTCACCTGATGTGTTCCAGCCGCCTGACTATAGGCGATGCCAAGCGCATTCACGGTCTGCTCAGTGTTGAAACCCATGACTCGCGAAGCCGCTGCCGTCGCGGCGAAATGTCCGAAAAGCGAGGTGTAGATGAAGCCGCTCTCGATGATTCCAATTGTAGTCGCCATGCCGAGGCGGCAAATGAGTTCAAGACCAGCGGCGATGCCGATAAGAAGATCAGCCCCGGTTGCCTCCGCGTTGAGTTCTGCCGCCGCGACTGCAGCCGGGATTACCGAGACGCCGGCATGCAACACGGCTTCATCATGCGTGTCGTCGTAATCACGCGCGTGCGCCATCATGCCATTGACCCAGGCCGCATGATGCGCCGGCACACGCGCGTTTGTGCACCAGATCGATGCCTCCCGCTTGCCGCCCCACTCAATGACAAGTCCGGCCAAATCCTTGACGCCGGTCGCTGAAATGCCCGCCGTCGCGCAGGCCAACGTATCAAAAAGATTGACCTGGGCCGCTGCGACTGCTTCGGCAGGAATCTTGCCGATCGATAGATGTGACGCGAATTTGGCGAACTCCGCCGCGTAGTCTTCGACTGTTTCGTCTGAAATGATCGCGGCCGTGCTCATCGGGATTTGTCAGTTTGCTAAATATTGGCTTTCACGCGATGCGCCATTCATTCGATTTCGAGGTGGGCGTTTGCGACAATCTCTTTCCAGCGCTTGAGGTCTGCGTGGATCAAATTGCTGAAGTCCTCAGGTGTACCGGGATGCGTTGTCGCGCCTTCGCGCTTGAGCGTTTCCTGCATCTCAGGCGTCTCAAGCACAACATTCAGCTCGTCGTTAAGCCGCTTTACTACAGCAGGAGGCATGTTCGCGGGACCTACCAGTCCCCACCACGCCTCAAGCTCGAAGCCGGGCAAACCCGCTTCATCCGCCGTCGGTAATTCGGGCGCCAGCGACGAACGGTGCTTGCCTGTGACGGCCAAGCCGCGCATCGTTCCTGCATGAATATGCTGGACGACCGAAGAGAGAGTCGGCAGCCCCATCTGCAGGTTGCCGGCGATGAGATCGTTGAAGGCGGGGCCCATGCCTTTGTAAGGAACGTGCACAAGCTGCACATTGGCCGCAGCGGCGAATAATTCGGTCCCGAGGTGGTTGATGCCGCCAACTCCGGCCGAACCGTAGTTGATGCTTTTCGGTTTCGCGCGCGCGAGATCGATGAATTCCTGCAGCGTCTTCACGTTTGACGCGTTCGAAACGACGACGACGAACGGTCCCGCGCCCACCTCCCCGATCGGCTGCAAATCCTTTACGACGTCATATGGAAGCCTTTTCTTGATCGCAGCATTGGTTGTGATCGAAATGGAAACAAATAGAAGCGTATTGCCGTCGGGTGTCGATTTCGTCAC
>Ga0207761_1000879_pt1 | contig 10312 bp, 7 predicted proteins | sample LuqExpMetageno34_FD_187792 | JGI IMG/M metagenome (GOLD analysis project Ga0207761, IMG submission 187792) | Tropical forest soil microbial communities from Luquillo Experimental Forest, Puerto Rico - Sample 34 (SPAdes) | ecosystem: Environmental > Terrestrial > Soil > Tropical forest ...
TGGCACCTGAGACGGCTGGAGTTGGTTTGCTCGATCATCGGCCACCCGGGTGCTGAACTCTAGCGTGCGCAGTGCTTAGTCGGGAGTGATTTCGTCGGCTAGGACACGCTTGGCCAGCTCCAGCCAAAACAAAGCTCAAGGATTTCATGCGCCAGCACCCGCTAACGGGCCCATTAGCGGATGTTCATGTGATGCAGCTATCGATTCATCAAACCGTCACAAAAGAATTCGGTAGCTAGGCCATTGGCGTAATTCATTTTCTGCTTCTGGCGTAATTCGAACGCGCGGTCATTCCGCAGGACGTGCGGTCCAACTCGCATGTTCAGTGAATGGTGCCTCACAAAGGCGGACCACCAGCTTATCAAGCTCTGCAGGATCGGCTGAGGTTGCAACGAGGGTTCCAACTATCTCTACTGAATCTGGGTCGCGATCTATCACATCAACTTCACGGACCGGATAATTTGCGCCTTCAAGCGTGGTCTCTAGCAATTCGCGTGTGGTCTCCAGATGATCTGCGCTAGCTGTCACGCGCACCTCGTAAGTAGCCTCCATCGCTTGCTCGCTGATCGGCGCACGGTTTATTGCGTTGACCAATGGACGCAGCAGCGTGTTGCCTGCGAGAACGAAGGCGGTCAAAGCGACCGCCTCAAAACCCAAGTCGGCTCCCGCACAGGCCCCAACGGCGGCTGAGCACCAAAGGGTTGCAGCCGTGTTGAGGCCCCAGACGTTTTTTCCCTCTTTCATGATGACGCCGGCGCCGAGAAAGCCGACGCCGGAAACGACGTACGCAATCACCTGCGTGGCACCGGCGGTGCCGTTGAGGTGCATGCCGATATCAACAAATGTGGCCGCGCCTACAGCGACCAAAACATTCGTTCGTAGACCACCACTGCGTTGTCGATATTGACGTTCTGCGCCGATCAGGGTGCCGAGAACGAATGCCACGATGAGACTAATAAGCGAGTTAGCAAAATCACCGATAGTGAAGGCGTGCAGAATGGCCATTTCATGGGTCCTTGGTAGGCATTAACCTCGCCAAGTGCCATCGGCCGCCTCCAAACCCGCGGGGACTTCATCCCAGCCTTTTGGCTTGTATGGCTCGATCACATCGAGGCCGGGGCTTTCATGCCGAAGTTGACGCCGTAAAAAACAATATCGGCAACCGGGTTCGTCTTCTCGGTCAACAACCGGGACAAGGCCTGCCCAGAATATTTGTTGTCGAAGGGAAACGATCTGACGAAATAGCACGGAGAACGCTTTCGACGTGAGAGGGGGCCAGCATAGGCGCGGATGTACCGCTTAACGCTGGCCCGGCAATTTTTGTGCCCGCTCCTACCACCACCTTAAGTTTTAATACGGCGAGACATAGCCAGCAGGGAATTGCAACTGGAATCGACCGATTGAGCGATAGTCGCCCAGATTGTTGCTCGGCTGCGGCGTGTTGTACCCAGCGAACACGATCGTTACAATGCGATCATCGGTGTAAACTGCTTGCGGATCATACACCCGACCGCTGAAGAAGTTTGAGTTGTACCCACCAGCTGGTGTATTCGGACCGATTGCAGGCGTGAACGGTGCGACCTGCGCAGGGGTTAGCGCGTCTGCGTCACTGACATTCACGATCGGAGAATGCAGCGGATACGGACGCGGGCCAGTAGGATTGGTGACCCTATCGGTTGACAGGATCGGATTGTCGAGGCCGTTGACCACATGCCAGCTCAAAAGATCGTTCGGGTTTTTGACCTGCTTGTCGGTCTCGGCATAGCCGATGAAGTGGAACCCGTCAGAGTCGTTGTCGAGGCAATTGCCAGCACCGAAGAACATGCCGTAACGCCCGTCCGAGAGCCGCAGAATGCTCCCGCTGCCAAGATAGCGGATGCCATTCAATGCCACAGTTGTTGGGTCGTTGAGGCCAGTGGCGGCCCCAACATCGGTGAAGTTGACACCGTCGGGTGTGGTGGCAACGCGGACATTGGTCACATCGTGGTTTGGCTTGCGAGGTTTGCCGTTGACAAGATTGGTGAGCGCAAAGGAGGGCGTGTTTGGGCAAGCCGGATAACCTAACCCAGTGTCGGCATTCAGCGTTTTTTCGACATAGACGACCGTAGTTATCCTCCCCATGTCCACCGCACCCATGATCGCGTCAGGATTCTTCAGGCCGGTCGTTGACGCGGCTGTTGCGTCAAGTGTCGGATAACCCCCAGAGGCGAGCGGGCTGACATAACCGAAGTCCGGAAGCGGAGACAGAGAACCTGCGCCGCGAGCAGGAGATAGCGTGTGCACGACCAGTTGGTCGGAGTCGATATGGTCATTGGCGCGGTTCAGCTGATAGATGCGCTGCACTCCGTTCACGCTCACGACCACCGGATGGCCGAGACCATTATCCGCGGCATTGACGTTTGACGACCCGTATGCTGTCTTTACGCCGTTCACGTTCAGGTTCTGGTTGTCCGGATCGCTCGGATCCCATGGGCAGTACGGATTGAGCGCCAACGCCTCGCTGATCGCTATCCAGGACGCGCCCCAATCGTTCGAGATTGCCGCCACCGCGGCCTCCTGTTGATTGCGCGGACGATAGTCGAAGAAGCCTTCAAGGATTCCTCCGTGACGGCGCACGAAGGGGAAATAATAAGGTTGCATCACGCTGAAGCCGTGGTTGATCGAGGGCTTGCCGGTGATCGGGTTACAATAGTCCGCATAGGGCGTGCCCGAATTTTCATAGGGCGGGCCCGCCGTGGTCGGGACGATGCCTGAAGCATCGTGCTGGAAGCTGCCAGTCGATTCGTGGAGGGTCCAAGGGCCGTGATTGATTAGCGACTGAACCAAACTGTTCGGGACATACGAAATATTTGGGTCTGCTGATGCAGGCGCAGCATGTAGCAGGATTATGACGCCGACAGCGCCGAGGAGCGAACTCCGCTTTCGAGATAGAGACATTATCCTTCTCCGTTTAAGCGTCCTGACGAACGGATCGGCATTGTGATTCAACGCGATTGCGTGACGTAGTGCCGATCCGATGCGGATAATTGCCGATTAAAGGCAACGAGTGTTTAGCGTGTTGCGCCACCGGGGACTTACAAAGCCCCCGGCGGCGATCTCGACTCAGTTAAAGCCGGGAAGCACCTGGGTGCCTTCGAGACGGACAGCGTCGAGCTCGTTCGGGTTGAGCCCGAGAACCTTGAGAATGGTCGGGGCAATCTGTGTCGTTGCCACTGCCGCATTGATCGTGGCCTTGTTGAAGTCCGGATGCGACACGACAAGAGCGACATGCGTATCGTCCTCGTTGAAGCCGCCATGTTCTGCGATCTTTGATCCACCGGTATAGATCACGCCGGTCCGGGCGATGCCGATGATGTCTGGCGTGCGCGAGTCTTTCGCCGGATCCTGATAGGACAGGGTTAGCAGCGGGCCGGACAGCCACTCGACGATGCCGGTATCCCCCGGGTAGCTATTGAGGGCAGTGATGGCGTCCGCAGTTTTTTTGCCACTGTTGTCCTTAAGCCAAATCAGGACGCCGTCGTCCCCAATATCGAAGGCGAAATTGGGGCCGATTGGGCCGGCAATGACCGTACCGTCGTCGAGCGCCTTTCGCTTGGTAAGATCAATCGGCGACTGGCCATGCTTGGCGCTGACAATCACCAGAGTTTTTTCTGTGAGGCCGCGGTTCTTCAGGGCTCCGACCATCTGACCGATCGAGCCATCGACAAACTTAATCGCGTGGGCAAGACCAGTGGTCGGCGTAGCCACAGGGTCCGCATAGCCGCAACATTTTAGCTTCTGCCCGACGCTTACGGATTGGAAATTCATACCCAGGATCGTGGGCGTCCCCATATGGTGCTTGCCGGTGTGATCGAGGCCATTGATCTCGTTGAGCACTGCTTGGACCTTGATGCCGTCATAATATTCGATGCCATCAATCGAGGAGGTGAAATCTTTACACGACGGACCGGGGCAAGAGGTGGTGGCCGGCGCCGACGCCGTGGATTTGAGGCCAAGCGAGGCGATCAAATTCACGTTTGCCGTGCTAAGATCGGAATTGATCTCGGGAGCAAAAAAGTCGTCGACATTGGTACCGGGGCCACTAGCCGGCTGGTTGTCCGGATCATTACCATTAATGATATCGTAGCCCGGGTGCTTGTCAGACCAAGCCGTTCGCATACCGTGCTTGTGTAGCACCGCAAATATCGTGTTGGTCCGCACGAAATTATGCGGCCACAACGGCCGGCATATGCCATAGATCATTTGGCCCGGAAGATTATTGGCATCGATCGCAACAGCACTGTTCAGCCCCGTCAGACTGGCCGGAACGCCGCCGTCGATGGAATGCTGATTCTTATCAAGATTTTCAGCGAGATTGACCTCGGAGCCCGGTCCGGATTTGCAGGGGCTGGGCGGATTTCCGGCTGGGGCAAAGAGCGTGCGGTCATAGCTATCGTCATAGAATACACCCGTGGATTTAGACGTTCCGCCAGTGATCTGCGCCAACAAACCGGGAAAGGAATCCGATGGCTTAGTAGTTGATGCATTGGTGTAAGTTAGTCCGTGCTCTGTCAGCATGGCGAGGTTCGGACAGAGGCCGGTCGCCACGCAATTCTCAAGATCGACCGCATGGAAGCCGTCAATGCTGATCAGTAGAACAGTCTGGACCGTGTCATCGGCGTGTGCCGAAAAAGTCGCAGGAATCAGGATTTGAGGAAAAAGCGCAATGCTAAGTATTGCCTTGATCCAAGCTCGCGTGAACGTAGCCATACTCGTCTCCCATGTGTTTCGGATGCATGTTGGCGTGGGGGTTGTTTCTAGCTGCGCTAACTCAGTACAAAAATTGCCTGGCTGGCCGCCTGACTTTGAGAAGGTAAGCGGGTCCAATTTCCCGATGCTGGGCCTTCGATGAGGTCTCTAGAACATTGAAGGCATTTTGGGTGCTTCTAACTGGTCGAAGAATTATACTTTTAGCTTCATTGCAGTTATATGAACGCTGTGTGAATCGATATTAAATCGATATTAAAAAGTTGGTCTTGTCTGACTAATTTTTTGTGCGGGCGAGGTGCAGAAATTATTGCATCGCTGTAACCCAATCCGGTGACAAAGAAGGCTTCGACATCTTTCTCGATCATTCTGCAAACGTGGTGCTTAGAACAGGTGAACTGCACAACGCTCGATTCTACGCGAGGTTCGAAATCGCGAGACGGTGTTCGAGAAGGGCGATAAGACAGCGACCTTTTCTGCAGGTGCGGCCGTTGCAGTTCCCGTACATCACGTCATGGATGAAAACAGTTTGAAGCGGCCCAACCGTTGAGTGTTCTTGCACTCGATGTCGTATTGCCACCGCGCGTATCTCATTTTTTAAAGTCGGCTGAACAAGGAAGCCGTGCATTGTCACAACCACGTCATTCCCCCGCAACAACTTTACAGCCCTATTCGCTCAGTCGGCAGGAATTTTGCACATTCGTAGGTAATGAGCGCCGACGATCATAGGAGAGAGCGATGACTCGATTGCGAATTGGTTTCGGCGCAACAGTTTCCTTGGCTCTTGGCGTTGCCGTTTCTACCGGCGCATCGGTTGCCGCGAATGCAACGTGCCAGTTGCGATCGCCCGGCGGCGACATTAAGCGTGTTGTCCACATCGTGTTCGACAATGTGCACCTGAGGCGTGACAACCCAAATGTTCCGTCCGACCTCGAGCAGATGCCAAATCTACTCAATTTCATTCTCGAGAATGGCACGATCAGCGGAAATCATCACACGCCGCTAATTTCTCACACCGCGACCGATATCCTAACCGCTCAGACCGGCGTTTACGGAGATCGTATGGGAATTCCAGTCTCCAACAGTTACGGCTTCTTCCGTAACGATGGCAGCGTTGGATTTAGCGGTTCATTCCTGTACTGGACTGCGATTGCGGCCGACGGTAAGCCGCAGATGATCAACGAAAACGGCAAGACTGCGCCGGCGCCATGGGTGGCGTTCACGCGTTCCGGGTGCGACGTCGGCGCCTTCTCAGTTGCCAATATCGAATTCGAGAGCGTGCCGGCCGACGTCAATACAGTGTTTGGAGCTGGGTCGCCCGAGGGCATTGAAGCGAACAATGCTGCAATGCGCGACAAGGCGAACGCTGACTTCCTCGGCATCGCCATTCATTGCGCGCTAAGCAGTTCGCTCTGCAATAACAGCCATGGCAGGGACGACCTTCTGCCGGACGAGCCGGGTGGCTACTCCGGCTTCAAGGCACTGTTCGGCAATCTTCACGTTCAGCCCGTAATCTCGCCCAGCGGGCCTGTGAAGGATCTCGACGGCAACATCATCCAGACGGCGCTCGGCAATCCCGGCTTCCCGAACATATTCAACCCGACCGCGACTCAATCGCTTGGCTACGCGGCGGCGATGTTGGAAGCGGGCGTGCAGGTTGTCTACGTTTACATTGCTGATGCGCACGATAACCGGAGTGGCTCGGGCACCTTCGGCCCCGGAGAAGCTGGATACGTAGCGCAGCTTCAGCAGTACGATGCCGCTTTCGGTAAATTCTTTGCACGCCTAGCGGCACACGGGGTCACCAAGGACAACACGCTGTTCCTTGTCGTCCCTGACGAAAACGATCATTTCGTGGGCGGCACGCCGACCCCCGCGAATTGCGACGGCATCCATATCCCCTGCACCTATGCCATTGGACAAAAGGGCGAAATCACCGCCGTATTGAACCGCCTGCTGATCACGCAGCGGGCCAATACGACGGCGTTCTCTGTGCATAACGACGACGCGCCCACGGTTTACATCAGCGGCAACCCTACGCAGACCGATTTGGTAACACGTAAGCTCCAGCACGACATGGATGCGCTGATTGCGACTAATCCGGTGACGGGTAATACGGACAAGCTTTCAAAACTGCTTGCCGACCAGGCGGAAATGAAGCTCCTTCACATGGTTACGTCAAGCCCGGCGCGTACGCCGACCTTCACCATGTTCGGTGACGACAACTACTTTTTCCAGAACGGCAGTTCAACCGGCTGCGCGCAAGTGTCAGACTGCATCTTCGTGACGTCAGGTTTTGCTTGGAACCACGGCGATTTCCAGAGTGACATCACCCGCACCTGGTTCGCGTTGGCAGGCCCCGGCGTACGGCGGCTAGGCCGGAACGACGCCGTGTTCTCCGATCACACAGACGTCCGTCCGACGATGATGGCACTGCTCGGCTTGAAGGACGGCTACGTCCATGACGGCCGCGTACTTGCGGAATGGATCGAAACGCAGGCTCTGCCACAGGGCATCCGGCAAGGGCGCGAGGACTTCATCGATCTCGCCGAGGCCTACAAACAGCTCAATGCTCCGCTCGGATTGCTGGGCCGTAAAAGCATGATCTACGCCAACCGGTCTGTGACGGCCGACGATGCCTCGTACATGCGTTATCTGATTAAAATCGGCGACATCACGGCTCAGCGCGATTCCTTAGCCGCTCAAATCAAGGCCGTTCTCAATGGCGCGGCGTTCAATCATCAGCCGATGGACGAGGGCACTGATAGCGGCCTCAGTCACCGAGCAAGAGCACTGATCGACCGTGTTGAGAATATAGCCGAACAAATGGACGATCAGGGCCACGAGCGCGTTGGTGAGTGACAATTATATTGAAGATCTCGAATGAAGCGGACATGGAGCCCGCCGATAAAACCGGCGGGCTCTTTGCACTCGGGCGCTCCGATTAGACCCGGGCAGCACCACATGTTCGCAATTGAATTCATTCGATTGTTGGCAAAGTCCGCATGCCGTGAAAACCTCTGCAATGGTTGTGTGTACCGCAAACCTTATTCGCGTTGATGAGATGGTAGAATCGCCGAAGCTGGCGCAATGATTGGGCTGTTGTGTTTATTCGTTGCTTTCGTGGTCGCGCCATTCACGTCGAAGAGTCGGCTTGAAGCAGAGAATGCGGCGCTCCGACATCAGTTGATCGTTTTGCGGCGCAAGATGCAGGGTCGGGTCCGGCTCACGAACAGCGATCGCTGGTTCTTTATCCAGCTGTATCGATGGTTCCCGTCGATTTTGCAGGTCGTCACGATCGTCCAACCTGAGACGCTCGTGCGGTGGCATCGGGCCGGCTTTCGCTGTTATTGGCGTTGGAAATCGCGCCCACGGGGAGGCGGCCGCAAATTGATACGGACCTGCGTGCGTTGATCCGGCGGATGAGTATCGAGAACCCGCTTTGGGGCGCTCCGCGAATCCATGGCGAACTGCTCAAGCTCGGGTTTGAAGTCGCGCAGTCGAGCGTCGCCAAATACATGATCAAGCGACGCGGGCCTCCAAGTCAGGGGTGGCGCACCTTTCTGCGCAACCACGCGCCAGACATCGCTGCCATGGACCTGTTCGTCGTTCCGACCATTGGCTTCGACCTGCTCTATGCCTTCGTCATCGTCCGTTTGGGCCGCAGAAACCTGGTCTGGATCAACGTCACAACCAACCCGACGGCTGAATGGATCGCGCGCCAGTTAACCGAGGCGTTCCCCTGGAGTGCGGCGCCGTGCTTCCTTATCCGCGATCGGGATCGGATCTACGCAGCATTGTCGCACGCCGATTGCGCGCCATGGGCATCCGGGACAAGCCTACTGCACCGGCCTCGCCTTGGCAGAATGGTTTTGCCGAACGGCTGATCGGATCGATTCGGCGCGAGTGTGTGGATCATTTCATCATCTTAGGCGAGGCGCATTTACGCCGCATCCTGCGAACCTACGCTCGATATTACAATGACATGAGGACGCATTGGTCATTGGACAAAGATGCGCCTGTCTCGCGCTCCGTTCAGCGGATTGGATCTATCAATTCACGTCCGATCCTCGGCGGACTTCATCACCATTACGTCCGGGTTTAGGTTTGGTACACACACGTCGCGAACAATGCAGGTCAGACCAAAGGTTCGAGGGGAAATCGGACATCGTTCTATTTCTACATTTCTTTGCAGCGAGGGATATTTCGGGTTGGTGCGCATCTCGCCCGGCAGGTCCTGTCACAGGTCCCGCCAGATGCACGAAATACGCGCCACATTTGCAAGAGATTTGCGAGTGCCAAAACCGTGACGCAACAAACTTTGCAAAGACTGTGCCGAAGCAATAATTGCAAAAAAGTAATGTGATGCGACGTCAAAATATGTTGATTGGCGAGTAAATGCCGAGTGTTCGACGTTGTGCTCACAGCGTGTGCAGAATTCTTAATTTCAATTTCTGTCTGTGGCTGAAAAGTGGCGCGCGCGCGACGCTGACATGGCGATGCATCTGTGATGAGCTATGCGTGTTGAATTTTGAATCAAACGCACAACTTTGTGACGCGCGAGCGACGCTTCGCATGAGTCTTGCGCATGGTCTGCCTGCTTTGTCGTGACTACTGTGCGCCGCAATATGCATGTACGTGTGTATTAATGAGAAGAAAAAACGGGAAACGCCTTGGGATTCGTCATCCACCTCGAAGGGAGATGATACCATGGCTTACACATCCACATCGTCCGCGCTTGTCCCATCTGACCTCTCGTTAGCCCAACCTGACGCGCGCGCCCAGCGCAACCTGTTCAGGCGGTTGTTTGACGCCATTATTGTGTCGCGCCAAAAGCAAGCCGACCGCGAAATCGCGCGCTACATCACACGTAGCGGCGGGAAAATCACCGACGAAGTAGAGCGAGAGATCGAACGTCGATTTTTGTCTAATCCGACGTGCTAGTGAGTGGTTTTTCAGCGCAACCAATTCTGCAAAGGAGAAGATGAGAATGTCCACATTACAGCTTCGCTCCCCGTATATACCAAGTTTCAGCGTGTTACTCGCCAGTGCCCGCGTCGTCGCCATCATCGTGGCGGTGGTAGACGTGTTCGCCGAAGCGCAGGACATGGCGCGCGCTGCGCAGAAGCGTTATCCATTCACCGATTGGTGAGCGGAAGCTTGTTGTGTGTATCGAAAACCTTATCCGTATTGATTAGCCGAAGGAATCGCCAACAACTGCCAACATATCGCCAATGAATCACCTGAACCGAACGCAAACAAACGTCGTCAATCGTCCTCGGATTTGTCTGGCTTTACCGGCGTTTCCCGTGAGCGAGACCCGCTCATAACGGTCTGGTTGGAGGTTTGAGTCCTCCCGAGTTGCGCTGGGCTGTTCAACAGGAGATCCTGATCCTTCCATCGGTCTCGCCCAGCGTTTACGCCTCAACTTGATTGGAACGACGATCCGCTCTTCGCGCACCAACCGCGGAAAACCCTCTCTTATGGTATCGGCCACATAGTTGGGCGCGAGATGCGCATAGTGCTTCTCAGTCATGCGGGTGTCGGCGTGACCGAGCTGGCGGGC
>Ga0207761_1000881_pt1 | contig 10305 bp, 12 predicted proteins | sample LuqExpMetageno34_FD_187792 | JGI IMG/M metagenome (GOLD analysis project Ga0207761, IMG submission 187792) | Tropical forest soil microbial communities from Luquillo Experimental Forest, Puerto Rico - Sample 34 (SPAdes) | ecosystem: Environmental > Terrestrial > Soil > Tropical forest ...
GAGGCCGTGACCACGGACCTCGTTTCACCATCAGCCTGAAGCGCAGCACCCAAAATCTTCAGCTATCCACAAGATCGCCGGCCGATTACCCCATCTATTTAAGAGCCAACACCACCGGGCCCGATATCGGGTCGGTGACGCCAAGACCGCCACCAAGGTCCTCAAGTGTGTGGCGGAACGAGTCGAGAGTTGCAATCATGCTCGCTCGAGCTTTAGCCAGCGAATCCATTTCAGACCATTCAGCAATGATGCAAAAAGTGCGGTCCCCGGTCTTGATTATATTGGCGTGTTTTAGGCCAGGCCAATCCGCTTGTACCTTTCTGTGAGCGTCGAGGAATTCCTGCCCGCGTCCAGGCTTCACTCGGAAGCGTACTGCGTTAAATGCAGTTACGGTGACTTCCCATTATGTTTTCGGTTAATGATGGCGTGTCACGACGCTACCAAACGCGAAATACGAAACATGCCAGGCACATGGGAGGTGCAAGGTCGTCGAAGGAATGGCAAATTCATGCCAAGCGCAAAGCTACGCTTGCGCCTTGATCATTTTGCCGATCTGTTCCCGTAATTCGGGGCTGTCTTTATGACCATGCACCGCTACGGCGTGTTGGGTTGCCGCATCGATTAGCTCTTTCTTGCTGTCGGCGGCAATCGAAACTGAGCAGTTTGTATCGCTCGGGTATTCACGACAGTCTATATACATTCTTGCCATGACGCTCCTCACATTGAATAAAGCGTACGGACCAAACGGACTGCGCGCTCTTGCGCATTCGGAGAGCGCTAAAACGGATAGCGCGCAGTCAGGTATTGCGATGCCTAGGTAACATCAGCCTAAATAACTTTAATTACCGAAAACAAGAGGCGCCTTGCATTTCACGTAGATTTGAAGAACGGCTAAGTCACCTCATGAGTCGGTCGTAACCTGCGTACGATGTGAGTAAATTTCTTCTCCGGTGATTGCAAAAAAATAGACTGCACATCTCTGCCGTTATTTTGGTTGCCGCCACTTCAGAAGCAGACATTCGCAGGCGGTCGTCTTAAAAATATTTGCAGACGCTCGAGAAAGTCAAAACCCAGGTTCGGTCTCTTCCAGAACGCGCTTTTCGGCCATTGCGCGGAACGCCTGCAGATCCAAAATACACTGATCGTGACCAGGTGCACGCGTCCCCATCCCCAATTTGCGGCAATAAAATTCATTTTCCGCCAAAATTTCGTGCACGCGGAGCGCTTCTGCCCGAGCACGGGCAGCAGGAATTTTAGGCATAACAAAGCCGATAAAATAGAGAACGAATGCTGTCAAAGAGGCCCACAGGACCATATGCACGGCATCGTACGGATTCCGCGAAATTGTCCACGTGCTTTTGGAAATCATCGTGGTCTCCTGATGGATACCAATTGAGGCGGTCAGGCTGTCACATCATCTACTGCGCTACACCTCTGTGTTCAGCGCCGGTAATGAAAGCCAACTCAATGCCTCATGTAATAATCAGCGCGCCGGAGCTCTCTATTCAGCAAGTCATGTCTTACTTCAATTCTTCCAGCGCCACTTCATAGACCTTGCGGGTAGCGTCATACTTGACACTGTAGGACGAAGGATAGGAGCCCGGTTTGGTATAGGAGGCGGGCCGCGGCACAGGGCCGGAGAATGACGGCTTCGATTTGAGAAATGCCAACGATACCATCGGTTCAATGAAGGTCTGCTGCTTGTTGTAATACCCGTAGATGAAGGTGGCGTTGAACGGCTGATTATGGAATTCGGGCGCCGATGGATTGACCCCATGCACACCCATTTGAGGAACCGCCGTACCAGGCGGCACGATAAAGCCAACGGGTAGGAGTTCAGCCGGTGGCTGCTGGCTCGGGTCGCCCGAATCCTTCTCGTCTTTGAAGACAACTTTCATCTGGTCGGCGTGACTCACCAGGTAGAAATGAAAATCGAAATGCGGAACGTCATAGACATGCGACGGAGGATGTCCGGTCGACTCCCAATTGATCACGACGTGATCGACGACCGTCTTGGGCCCCTTTGTCGGCATCGCCAGAAGATAGGGGAAATCAGGGTCGGCGCCCTTGGCCGCTTTTGGCAATCCATCAAGCATGCCCGGCGTAAAAGCCACGCCGATCGACGTCAGTTTACCATTTGCGTCGGTCCGCACCACAGTGTGCGCTTTGCCGTGGCCAATACGTACCGCCTTGCCCTCGTAGGTCGCAGGTTTGCTCTGGGCCAAGGCTGGCCCTACCGCGAGCAGGGCAATGCCCGTTGCAAGAATGAAGAATGGGCTCAACCGAGCCCGCACGCCACTCCAAATCATGATTGTCCTCCCTCGAAGCTCACTCGATTGCGTGCGTTGTGCCAAGACGATCCAATTTTTAGCTTGGCGTTCGCGCAAAATAATGTTGAGCCGAACAAGTTGCTGCCCGCCATAGGCAACGGTTGTTGCCTCGCCCCCCACAAAGACTCGGTACGTCTCCCCTATGGAGCAGCGATTGATTAACTACCATAATACCGAACAAACTGCAATGCATAGATCCCGGTGCAATTCAGCAGTTTTCACGGAATTCTCATGGATTTTTGGAGCGACCCCCACTTCGCTAGTGACTGTGCCATACCTACGCTGATCCCTCGCGATGGGTTCACGATATTCATTGCCGCTCTGAATGTTTGATAGCAAGCCGACGCGTGCGGCTGGATTTTGTGTCCGTTACGGATCATTCGCCGCCGAAATGCGACGTGCGCTACGCGTCTGCTTAAAGTTTCGAAAATGGAACCGCACGCTCTAGATTTGCACTTTGGGCCACAACCGCACGTGAGACTTACTCATTTTCGGTCAGCAATCTATTTCGTTTGCCTGACATTTACTGCGCGGCTCATGTCGACACAATCTTCGTCCGTCTTGAGGCCAGCAGCGTGGATACCGTAGGCCGCCAATTCCTCATCGCGATCTTCTGTGTCACCCGTTACGCCGACCGCGCCAATCACTTCGCCATCGTCGGCGCGGATGAGCAAGCCGCCACCTTCCGGGAAGATTCTGTCGTCGGTCGCGCTAATGAGATAGCGCATGAAAGCCGGCTTCTCCTCGTTGCGGATTCGGACCAGCCGCGACGACCTACCGAGCGCCAACGAGGCATAGGCCTTGCCGTAAGCCATTTCAAACCGGACCATCGACGAGCCGTCCTCCTTCTGGAAGGCCTTCACGATGCAGCCCGGCTCCACGACGACCACGCTCAATGGCCGGCATCCCATCTCCGCGCCGCGCTTGAGGATCGCCACGATGATGCGGTTGGCCTGATCGAGTGTGATTGAGCTCATTGCTGATCGTCAGGTTGGTTGCAATCCGGCGGCCTTGATAACCGGTACCAGGCGCTGACGCTCCGAGGCGAGATAAGCTTCTGCCGCGGCCGGACTCACATCCGTGCGCGTCTCAAGTCCGGCCGATTCCATCACCTTTTGGAATTCTGGATCCGTGACGATTTTTCCGGTCGCTTCGGAAATCTGCGCCACGATCGCCTGCGGCGTTCCGGCTGGCGCCAACACACCGCAGGTAAGTTGCGCGACAAGGCCGGGCAGTGTTTCGCTGGCAGCTGGGATATCCGGCGCAGCCCGCAGCCGTTGCGGCGCGCATACCGCGAGGATGCGTACCTTGCCGGCCTGATGGAAGCCGAGCACCTGCCCGGTGACGTTCGGCGTCATCATCGGCACCGTGCCGGCAACCAGATCGCTCAGGCCCGGCCCCGCGCCGCGATACGGCACATGCGTGATGTCCGGCGCCTTTATGAGCTGCTTGAAAAGCTCGCCGGCTAGATGTGTCACTGTGCCAGTGCCGGCGGATGCGTAGGAAAGCTGCTTCTGATTGGCTTGAGCATAGGGAATAAACTCGGCCAGGGTTTTCGCCCGCACGCTCGAATGCACGACGATCGCCGTCGACGACGTTGCGATCATGCATACAGCCTCGAAATTCTTGGCCGGATCGTAAGGTGGATTTAACATCAAAAACGGCGCGATGATCTGCGATGAGGTGTCGCCGAACAGCAGCGTATATCCGTCGGGCTTGGCGCGCGAAACCGAGGCTGCGCCGATCGTGCCGCCACCGCCACCCTGGTTCTCAATGACGACCGTGCCAAGCAGCCCTTTCATCCGATCGGCCCAATGGCGCGCCACGGTGTCCACGACGCCGCCGGGCGCGTAAGGAACGACGAGACGGATCGGGCTTTGCGGGTATTTCTCCTGCGCGAGGGCGACGCCGCCAGGAAGAAGTCGCGTTGCGAGCGCAGCGGCTCCGAGACGAATACAATCGCGACGACGCATGGCGGTCCTCACCCTATCGTCGAAAAGGTTTGCCCTTTTTCGTTTGACAATATTTGTCTGGTCCCTCGATATCACGGCGTCTCAGTTTGCTCAATCTCATCAAACGGGAAGAGGACGACGGCCGTGGCAACAAAACACACCTCAACGTTGGGATTCGCATGGCCGAACGGAGCGCGCATCGCCGTTGTAATAACGTGTTTGATGGAAAACTGGTCCGGCGACAAAGGCCCACCGTTTTCCGTGCAAACAACGTCGCTCAAGCCGGGCACGCATGATCGTGCTGCGATGACGTGGGGGACCTACGGCAGCCGCAACGGCGTGTGGCGCCTATTGAAGATCCTCAACGAGAACCAGACGCCGTCAACCTTCGTGGCGAATGCATATTCCATGGAGCTCGCGCCTAAGGCGGTGGAATGCATGCTGAAATCCGGCCACGAGATCGCCGCGCATTCGTACACGCAGGACGCACTGATGGCTTACCTTTCGTCCGACGAAGAGCGCGAGATCATCGCCAAGTGCATCGGCGTATTCAAAAAGCACACTGGCGCGTTGCCGAAAGGGTGGCTCAGCCCAGTGCTGGCCCCGACCGCGCATACGGAAGAGTTAATCGCGGAGGCGGGCTTCCTCTGGTACGGCGACTACAACCACATCGATTTGCCTTTTTGTGTCGAGACCCAAAAAGGTACGCTGGTCGCCATGCCGCATTCCGATTTCGCCGATCATCGCGTGCTGCGCGGAAATCCGCGCGACTGGTACGATGTCTACAAGGACACGTTCGACTATCTCTACGACAACGAGCCGACCTCGTATCTCAACATCACCATGCACTGCCATTTCGGCGGCCGGCCGCTGATGGCCGCGCAGGTAGATCGCATCTTGAAATACATCAAGGGCTTCCCGAACGTGTGGTTGGTGCGTCACGACGAACTCGCGGAATGGATCAAGAGCAACAAAATAGCCGAATGGACGAACGAGCAGCGCTTCTTCTCATACGACTGATCTCCAAAATATGCCTACTTTCAGAGGAAATCGTGCGTCGGTGTGGTTCGGCGCAGAACGAATAACTCAACACACACCTACCTGACATCCGAATTACCCTGTTCCTGGTTGCAAAGATGGCAAAGCCGATTGAAAAACGCAGCGCGGTAGAAATGAGCTAAGGCAATTCACACGGCCACTAAGGCTTATTTAGGCAACGTGCGCTGCGTTCCCCTGATGTCCCTTGATCCCTTAAAAGCCGACATTCACGATTGCAATTGGCTTGTCATTTAAGGTGCCGCCGCGCTTATGGTTTGGAATGAAAGAGGCCGCCAATATTCGCAAACTGCGCTTTGTTGAGAAGCATTTGGACGTCACTTTTTGTTAACCGCTCCAATCTAACAAGACCCGCGACAGAATCGCGGAACAATCGCTTGGATCAGGGAACAAATTCGGTGAAACTGCTTTTTCTATTACTAGTCATCGGCGCAGTCCTGTTGATGTCATATTCAAGCAAACAGGGTGATGAACCAGTTTCCTCAATCTGAGTGGTCGTGGCAGTCGTTTTCGGAGGTCGCGAGGTCCACTTCGGATCTTGGCCGACGTGGCGATGCCTCTGTCTTATCTCCACTCATTCCTCAGAGCCGGACATCGTTGGCTCGCCAGCTAAGAGCCAAGAACGGAAGTCCGGGTAAAATGAAAGAGGCTGCCTCAGGTGGTGGCATCTTTGATTTCTGCGCCGATCGATTCTCCGGCGCTGCCGTGACATTGGTCGGCGCTGCTACGACGGTCTATATTATTGCGCCGGTGCTCCGCCGCGCTCTTTCTTAATCCATGCGCCTATTCGCTGTCGCCACTTTGCCGCCCAAGTTGGTTTATCCTCAGACTTCGGCGAGTTCACACTCGCCACCAACCATATTCCAAGGTCTGGGGCGGATCCTGCGAAATATCGGTTCGTCCCAATTTTCGTCGTAAAACTCGATTGGTCATCTTTGATGGTGGTCGCAAATTCGTTGACAAAATCAGCGCGCTGATCAGATGACAGTTCCGGGTTAAGAACCTGAATGACAAGTGACAAAGCTGCGTTGTCCTCGGCAGAAAACAAGTCTTTGACGGATAATCCCTTCGCACTGGTCTTGGTCATGACAACCACTTTCTTGATCGGGTCGTCGATGGTCTTGCCAGAGAGCATGATGATGGTTTGATCCGAAATCCGATATTGGCATCCAGAGAAACGCCTGCACCTTTCGAATTTAGCGGCCTTGTCGACGTGATTGCTCACCGCCGCTTGGTTGAAAGCATCCACGAATGCTTTGTTGCTTAAAACTGGCGTGTCGCACAGGGCTGCTCCAGTTAAGGCCAGGATTAGACCGGCTACAATTATTCCTAGCGACGCCCGCATATTTCCTCCCATTCACCACGCCCCAACCAGATTTCTGGTTCGATCGCGCATCGGCGTGATGTTTAATGCCCAATCATCGCGGTAAAAGAGAGACCCGTCAACGCATCCAGTCGCGCATTGATTGATGGCATGTTTACGTGACCATGGAATCGGCTCATCGGCGGCTCGGCTATAAGGACTTCACCAACGTCCCAGAGAGTTTTATGATGCCGTCGCTAGCTGCGACGTGAATTCTGTGCGGCAATGAATGGTCGTGCGTCGTAAACAAAGAATGCTGGGGGTGGAAATGACGGTATCCAAGTCGATGACCGACGCAGCACGTCGATTGACGATAATCATGGCTATGGCGGCGGCACTGACGACCGGCGCGACTGCGGCCGAGCCGGTCAAGGTAGGAGTTGTAGTCTTCTTGACCGGCCCCGCGGCTGGTCCCGTCGGCGTTCCCAGTCGTAACGCTGCCGAAATCGTTATCGAAGCGATCAATGACGGAAAATTACCTGCCCCTTACAATACCGCAGGTCTGGGCGGTGCGAAAATCGAAGCAAAGGTCATCGACGAGGCCGGCAATACCGCTGCTGTCGTTACCGAATTTCGAAACTTGATTCAGCGCGACGGCGCCAAGGTTGTGGTCGGCTACTTCTCTTCGGCCAATTGTCTGGCAACCGCGCCAATTGCCGATGAGCTTCGTACGTTGACCGTCTATTACGGCTGCGGCGCCAAGCGGCTTTTCGAGGACGCACAATTCAAATACGTGTTTCGTCCCACGCCGCACACGACATCCGACAATGTCGCGGCCGCGCGTTATATCACCGCGAAGTTGCCTAACCTCAAAAGCTATTCGGGCGTAAATCAAAACTATTCGTGGGGCTTGGATAATTGGGAAGACTTCGTCCTCGCCATGAAAGCGCTCGCGCCTAATAGCACGGTCGACAAAGCGTTATTGCCGAAATTATTCGCAGGCGAGTACGGCGCTGAAATTTCCGCTCTAATGATTGGCGGATCGTCGTTCGTCCATTCGAGTTTTTGGGATGGCGACCTCGAAAGTTTCGTGATTCAAAGTGCGGCTCGTGGCCTGACCCAGCGCATGCCGTTGCTGCTCACCGTTGGCGAACAAATGTTATTCCGCAAGTCCTCAATTGTCCCGGACGGTGTTATCATCGGCGCCCGTGGGGCCCATGGCTTGTTGGCGCATGACAACCCGCTCAACAAATGGTTTGTCGCAAATTACGAGGCGCGTTTCGGAACGCAGCCCAATTTCCCCGCCTACCATATGTACCAGACCCTGCTTGGTCTGAAGGCGGCGTGGGATAAAGCGGCGAGCGCAAACAAGAATTCCGCGCCGACTGGCGAAGAGGTTTCGGCGGCTTTTCGGCATCTCGAATTTGCGACCGCCAGCGGTCCGATCAAAATGTCCATCGGCAATGGCGCCCAGGGTATCCAAAGCGTCGCGCTCGGAACTTATCGCTACAATAAAGCCGTTGGAAAACCTGAAATCATCGACGTCGCGGAATATCCGGCCGAATGCGTCAACCCACCCGATGGCATGACGGCAACGCAATGGCTGGAGAAAGGCATGCCCGGCGCAAAGTGTCAGTGACCGGGCGCTGTCGGCCTCGCCACTTTGCGTGCCCGTCATTCGTGGTCTTTGGGGATAGATGTAATTTATCAGATGTTGATGGGGGACATTCGCTAACGAAATGCGATGTCCGCTGCACGTCCGCTTAACCCATAACTCCAGAAAAGGCGCGTGCTCCAGAGCGATGTTTTGGGCTAGCTGCGGTCATCCAATGATGCTCCGCGGTGGGGATGAGTATAATTAGAAGATCAATCTTCGATTTGGCACTCCTGCGATAACGCTATATCCTGAAAATCGTTTGTGTTTGTGTCCTCGTTTTCCAGGTTCAGGAATAAACATTCTTGATGCTTGAAGTGTGGGCCTGCGTGCCATGTGCCGACATGCAGCTTGATGATACGATCGCCAGGAATGCAAAAAGCGGCTGGTCATAACGAGTTTGACGTGAGTCCGTTCTTTCGATGGATCATATGAATATGTTCTATCGAATTGTTCGCCGCTCATCCGCGGCTTGATAATATCGCCATAGGGTGCAAACGCTTCGTCTGTGAGAGCCTGCGCCCGGACTGTGTGTCGCGCTAAAGCATCCATAACGCATCCATATCCTGCAAAACTAATGATGACAATTATAGCGGAACTGATCCGCAGGCGCGGGTCGGCCGCCATCGAATTGCGATGTCCGCAAACCATCGACGCTTCTGATTTGCCAACATAATATTGCAGCGCCGCGAACGGAAGTGCGTCATCGGCAGAACTGACGATCCATGACCCACCACCGCCCAACCCAGAATGAAAGGGTCCAGCGGAGACCACCCGACCTCTATGCGTATTGCCGTAGCAATTTGGCGATCAATGGCGGACATAAATATGATGAAATCACTTTTTTGCTCCACGCTACGGTGGCGTGAACACGCAGGTCAATCTTTGGTTTATCCTTGGAATTGCAACTAGGCTGCGGTTAGACAAGCGCAAAGCACAGTTAGAATGATCCATCCGTTCGTTCGCATAAATCCAAGCCAGCAGCATTTAATTTGTGCTGGATGCTTGTTTGGTCAGCATCCTGCATAAGGCCAAGCGCCCACAAATTGAGCCCCTCGCGTTTAACAAGCACAACCGGAAAGCCTGCATCGATAAAACGCCGCCCCAACGAGGCGCAGGTAAATCCAGTCTTGTGGGCCATATAAAGCTGACCGCGAGTAACGGAGGCCGAGTGACCGAACAGCATATCATGCGGTGTAATCGGGCCGGCCGGCGACGTGTAGGCGACGTGATCGAGGCCGTGATCAAGGATCAATGAAGCAACAGCCTCCAAATCAGGCGAAGTAATCAGAGCGAAGCCATCGGGCTTCAAAACGCGCTTGAATTCCGCTAGTGCCAGCGGGACCTCATGAGCATAAAGGTGCTCAAGACTGTGTGATGACCAGATTGCGTCAAAGCTCTGCGGCGCGACAGAGGATCGCATGTCTGTGATCGAGGAGACCACATCTGGTTTTGCCTGCGGATCGACGTCGAGCCGGATTTCCTGCCAGACTTCTCGCGCAAACACTGGATGTAACTTGTGGGCTGCGTAGGATCCAGATCCGGCGTTGAGAACGCGCTTGAGTGATATTGTTTGGCTGACAGCAGGACCAATCTTTTCTCGAACTTGTTCCATATGTTACTCGAAGTTTGCCTAACCCGTTCTAATGAGACCAATCAACAAAGTGCCTAACATTGTTTTTCTTCAAGGCACCCCCAGGAATGAGCATTTTTAGTGTCGTCCCCAACGAATCGCTGTCCATGCTCTTTCATGGCCATAGTACAGCGCGATTTTTGTCAGCAGTTCAGTGGCCGCAATTGAGCTAGCAATGGTCGCTTTGCCAGTAACGAAAAAGCTTATGACAAAGGTGTCTAGCGTGCCGGTAATTCGCCAACTCACGGCCTTTACAAAAGACCTACTGTGTGCGTCCCGCGCGCTAATTCCTTTACGGATTTTATTTTCGCCGATGACGTCGATGGACATTACATCCTCCCTCAACCGCGCGCCTGTTTCAAACTTACAAACACTTA
>Ga0207761_1000882_pt1 | contig 10298 bp, 8 predicted proteins | sample LuqExpMetageno34_FD_187792 | JGI IMG/M metagenome (GOLD analysis project Ga0207761, IMG submission 187792) | Tropical forest soil microbial communities from Luquillo Experimental Forest, Puerto Rico - Sample 34 (SPAdes) | ecosystem: Environmental > Terrestrial > Soil > Tropical forest ...
ACACGCCGGCCTCTTCGCCTCTGCGCCTGATATCGCTCGCTTCGCCGAAATCTTTCTCCGCGGCGGCGAGTCCCTGCTGAAACCCGAAACCATCGACCTCTTCACCCGCCGCCAGGATTCCCCGCCGGGCACCTCTCGCGCTCTTGGCTGGGACACCCCCTCGCATCCCTCTTCTTCCGGCCGCTACTTCTCGCCGCGCTCCTTCGGCCATCTCGGTTACACCGGCACATCTCTCTGGATCGATCCCGACCGCCAGCTCAGTGTTACCCTGATCACCAACCGCACATGGCCCGACCGCATCTCGCAGGTCATTAAGCAAGTTCGCCCACTCGTGCATGACGCCATCGTCGAGGCATTGTAAGCCTGGTTTGCTATCCTCAATCCAACTTCCAAATGTCACTCGCTAAGGTCATCAACTGGTTCTCGCAGCCGGTACGGGGCCGCGCACAAGACTACTGGCGCGGGTTACCCATCAGCCGTCTCAGCAATCTGCTGATTGCAGTCTTCTGCTTGTTCGGCATGATTGGCTGTTTCGTTGACCTGTTGGATGGCGGACAGAAACCGCTCTTGGCCGTAGCTGCTTGGTCCTTATTCAGCGGGTTTATGGCGGCATTTGCCATTGTTGCGGGTTCCCGTACACGGGCCTGGTTCGTTGCTTTATTCGCTCTCTGGACTGCCGGATCGTGGGCCATCGGCGCACTCTTACGTCACCTCGGCCCTCTCACCCGCCCAACTCACGAGTACGGCTCGCGTGTTGCCACCATTGCGTGCATGGTCCTGAGCATGGGCGCTTACGTGTTCTTCATCCGTTTTATTCAGAGTGAGGGCACTCGCGCGGTGCGCATGCAAACCGAGTTGGCCATCGCCCACGGCATCCAGAAGACGCTTGTCCCGGTTATCGATTTCCGTTCCGAATACTTCGAAGTCTATGGCGTCTCCATCCCGAGCGCCGAAGTCGGCGGAGACCTCGTTGACCTTGTCTCGTTGCCTGATGGTTCGCTGTTCGCATATGTCGCCGATGTCTCCGGCCACGGCCTCTCCGCGGGAATCCTCATGGGCATGATCAAAACTGCCGTCCGCACCCAGTTGTTCGATCTGCCTTCGCCCACCGCGGTGTTTGAGCGCCTCAACGAAGTCCTCCCTGCCGTGAAAGAGTCGCACATGTACGCCACCAGCACCGCTCTGCGCATTCACCCGTCCACAAACGGCACGTGCGACGTGGACTATGCCATCGCGGGCCAACCCGCCGTGTTGCACGCATCGTCTGGCTCCGTCTCGCATCTCGCCGACCAACAGTTGCCGCTCGGACTACTCGCCGGTCCGCCTTACTCCGGCCACTCGGTCGAACTTCATAAGGGTGACGTCCTGCTGGTTGCGACTGACGGCATTCTGGACGCGACTGGCAGGTCTGGTGCCGAATTCGGCCTCGAGCGGCTTGAACTTATCTTGCGCGACAATCGCTCGCAACCCCTGCCCGCGATCGCGGCGAAGGTGCACGCCGCCCTCGCGGCGTATGCGCAAGACGACGACCAGAGCCTCCTGCTCATCCGCCTGTCCGCTTAGAATGGTCGTAGACGTTCATTTATGGATAAACTCGTCATCCGCGGCGGTAATCCTCTTGTAGGAACCGTGCGCGTCAGCGGTGCCAAGAACGCTGCCCTCCCCGCTATGGCCGCCGCGTTGCTCACCGAAGAAGCTGTGATTCTGGAAAACATCCCCCAGGTGCGCGACATCGTCACCGAGCGCAACCTGCTCGCTGCCATGGGCGCCGAGGTCGAACTCGGCTACGGACGCGCACAGCACCGGACGACCATCTCTTGCCGCAACCTGGTCAACGAAGAAGCTGCTTACGAGCTGGTCAAGACCATGCGCGCCTCCACCCTCGTCCTCGGCCCACTGGTCGCGCGCACCGGGCATGCCCGCGTTTCCCTCCCTGGCGGATGCGCCATTGGTGCCCGGCCGATTGACCTGCACCTTAAAGGCCTGGAGAAACTCGGTGCCCGCATCACCCAGGAACATGGCTACATTGAAGCCCGCGCCGAGCGGCTCAAAGGCACACGCATTATCTTTGAAAAAATCACCGTCACCGGCACCGAAGACCTTCTTATGGCGGCCACCCTCGCCGACGGCGAGACCATTCTCGAAAACTCCGCCTGCGAGCCCGAAGTAGTCGATCTTGCCGAACTTCTCACCAAGATGGGCGCTCGCATCGAGGGCGCGGGAACGCGCACCATCCGCGTGCATGGCGTTCATAAGCTCACCGGTGCGCGTCATCGTATCATCCCCGACCGCATCGAGGCCGGCACTTTCATCATCGCTGCTGCGCTAACCGGGGGCGATGTAACCGTCAGCGCCTGCGATCCTCAGCATCTTGGCGCGCTTCTCGGCAAGCTCGACGAGTGCGGCGTCAAAGTCGCCTCCACCACTGACTCGGTGCGGATAGTCTCGGGCGGTCCGCTCAAGTCTGCCGACGTCGAAACCGAGGAGTACCCCGGCTTCCCTACCGACATGCAGGCACAGTATATGGCCCTGGCCACGCAATCCGAGGGCGCCAGCCTCGTCACCGAAAACATCTTCGAGAACCGCTTCATGCACGCCCAGGAGCTCGTGCGTATGGGTGCAAGCATCAAGATCGATGGCCGCCGCGCCGTCGTCCGCGGCAAAACCCCACTCAGTGGCGCCGCCGTACTGGCCAGCGATTTGCGCGCCTCGGCCTCGCTCGTCCTCGCTGCCCTTGTCGCTGACGGCGAGACCATCATCGACCGCGTCTACCACATCGACCGTGGATACGAGCGCATTGAAGAGAAGCTGCGTGCGGTCGGCGCGCAAATTCGCCGCATCGGCCGGCTCATCCCAGAACGTGCCGCGCCCGTTTCATCCTGAAGACAAGGCCAGCTTACTGGGTAGACCGCAATCGGCTGCCGGACTGCATTCATTCTTTTACAAGGGGGTAGTATTATTCCTCGAAGCAGCTTTCCCCTGGCTGCCAGAAGTTCACTCCTCAAATCTACTGGAGCGTGAAATGGATACCTCGAAAATCAATGACCTGATGCAGTCAGGCTGGTCGATCGTCGTTGCCCTGGGCATTCGCGTGCTCGAAGCCCTTGCCTTATGGATCGTCGGCCGCTGGCTCATCGGCTTTGCCGTTGGCCTGATTGGCCGCAGTATGTCCAAGCAGAAGATCGATCCCACGGTCATCCGCTACATCCAGAATGCCGTCGCCGCGCTGTTAAACATCGTCCTGGTCATTGCCATCCTCGGCTTCTTTGGCGTGCAGACCACCAGCCTTGCAGCCCTCATCGCCGCCGCCGGCGTGGCCATCGGCGTTGCCTGGAGCGGCCTGCTTGCCAACTTCGCTGCTGGCATCTTCCTCGTCATCCTGCAGCCCTTCAAAGTCGGCGACTTCGTCGTCGCCGGAGGCGTCATGGGCACGGTCGAAGAAGTCGGACTGTTCGTTACCTCCATCAATACCCTTGACAACATCCGCAATATCGTCGGCAACGGCAAGATTTTCGCTGAGATCATCCAGAACTTCAGCCACAACCCGTTCCGCCGTGTTGATCTGCAGGCGCAGCTCGACCACACTGCCGACGTGCACAAGGTCATCGCGTTGCTCAAGGCGAATCTCGCGCAAATCCCCAACGTCCTTACCAACCCCGCGCCTGACGTCGAGATCCTCACCTTCACCCTTGCTGGTCCCGTGCTCGCGGTACGTCCCTACTGCAACAACGCGCACTACTGGCAGGTGTACTTCGACACCAACCGCATCATTCGCGACACCGGAGCCAACGCCGGACTGCCCGCTCCTCAGCAGCACTTCGCCGTCAGGACTTCGGCCGCAGCAAACTAGGCAAGGCTGGCGTTTCACAGCCTAAGTAAATTGCCCCACTCGTTTCTGAGGAACATCAACGGGTGGGGCGTTTTGCGTCTGCCGGAAACATTAAATTCTCGTCACATCGTTGCGGCAGCGCCGTTGCGGGTGCAAGAATCGGTATCAATTTGAGATTGAGCACGATTCCGCAGTCGATCGCTTCGCCTAGTTTTCGGTTCCCCCTCTGATTCAAGTTTCGTCACACCGGCACGGACCGGTCGTTTGCTCAAAATGACTAAGTGGAGAAAAAAGTGTCTATCGGAAAACGAGCAGCAGCAGAATTTTTCGGCACGTTTTGGTTGGTTTTCGGCGGATGCGGCAGTGCCATCCTGTCTGCCACATTCCCCTCCGGCGAGCCCGGGGCCGGGCATCTGGGCATCGGCTTTACCGGCGTGGCTTTCGCGTTCGGCCTGACCTTGCTCACCATGGTTTACACCATTGGACCAGTCTCGGGGTGTCACATCAATCCCGCAGTTTCGATCGGATTGTGGGTAGGCAAGCGCTTTCCAACATCCGATCTCCTGGCGTACATCATTGCGCAAGTTGCAGGCGGCATTACAGCTTCGGGAGTTCTTTACGTCATCGCCAGCGGAAAAGATGGGTTCACCACCGCTGCTGGCTTCGCCTCCAACGGTTACGGAGTGCACTCCCCGGGGGGCTTTTCGTTGCTGTCATGCCTGGTATCAGAAGTCGTGCTCACCATGTTCTTCCTGCTGATCATTTTGGGAGCCACCGACGAACGGGCGCCGAAAGGTTTCGCCGGCATCGCCATCGGTCTCGGACTGACGCTCATCCACCTGATTTCCATCCCAGTGACCAATACATCGGTAAATCCGGCGCGGAGCACGGGGCCGGCACTTTTCGCCGGCGGCTGGGCAATCTCGCAGTTGTGGCTCTTCTGGTTCGCTCCCATTGTCGGCGCGATCCTCGCCGGCGTGCTGTACAACTCGCTGTTCGCGGAAGAAGCACCAGCCAGCCATCGATAGCGGGGCATCCTATTTCTAAGCGACGCAGAGAGTGCGGCCTTCGGGCCGCTCTTCTTTTTCGTTCGTGGCAACTCCGCCAATCGGTATAAGTCCAACCTTGCCCCAACCTACTTCGCGCATCCGGTACCGGTGAACTGCAACTCCAACCCCGACACGATCGTATTCAATTCCAATAGCGGCAGGTACGACGACGCATACGGCTTATCGCCTTGCAGCTGTTTGACTAAATCCGATTCGCCCTTTGACAGATCCCTACCCTCGGCTTCCCCCGCCGGACTCAGCCGCACTACCAGGTGCCCGCAGGCCGCGGGATCTTCTTCCAGAGCGCCTTTGCGCCATGACACCACCTGGCCGCGCTGCTGCGCGAACCCGCCCGCCTGGAAACCCTTGCCGTTCAGCTTCTCCAATTCGCGGATGGGCAGGCCGATTCGGATGCCGCTCGCCGTCCGCCAGCGGCATGGCCCGGTCTGGGTACTGAAGCAGATGTGGATGGCGGCGGGCCGCTCCCGGTCCCACGTTACAGCCAGCGCAGCACTCGAGTCGCCGGGGTAAATCACCGTTGCCGCCTCCGGAACCTCACCACCTTCAAAGCTGCCGTCGTGCACGTTCTCGACGCCGAACAGCGCGCCCAGTTCGGCGCGGGTAGTCGCTGCCGTGATCGGCCCTACTCGTTGCGCAGGCACGATCAGCCAGTCGTTCTTCTGTGCTGCCATCGGGGCGGCCAGCAATGCAACTGCCATCATCCATCGCACAAGATCCATGGTCACTCTCGTATATCCAACATGGGTGAGGTTAGCACGCGCCCGGCGACCTCCATCGAACTGGCTTGTCTTTGCGCAATGCACATTTTCTGATTCGGATATACACTTAGGCCGCCGTCGCCACCGTCGAAACTTACTTGGGAGTCAGCACATGACGATTCAGGCCAGCACCCGCGTCGTAGATGGCATTGCGATCGTGGACCTCACGGGACAGCTTCGCCTTGGCGAAGGCACTGGCAAACTGCGCGACGTGGTACAGCAACTGGTGCGCGACGGATACCACAAAATCCTCGTCAACCTCGCAGGTGTGGAACACATTGACAGCTCCGGCATCGGCGAACTGGTGAGCAACTACACCACGCTGCGGAACCAGGGCGGCGAACTCAAGCTGATGAGCCTGAACAAGAACGTGCGCAACCTGCTGCAAATCACCCGCTTGTTTACCGTCTTCGACGTCCACAACGATCAGGCCTCGGCGATCAAGGCGTTCGACTGAGGGCAAAGTCCTTTCCGAAAATTGGATGGAAGCGTGTCCCGAAATGGGAATGCGGGCGTTGGGTACCCCCCCCTCCCCCTCCCCCCTGAAATTCCTTGTTTTCATGGAGTTAAGAAGAATTTGCGCGCAAATTCGTGTCCGCGTAGGAGTTACGGGCAAATTCGTCTTAACAAAGGAGTTAGGGAGGGTTTTTGACGGACGGAACACAGCATCGGTGGCAAGATGCGCAAAAATGCAACGGTAAACAGAACCGTGCACAGGTCGAAGCTCCTACCGAGGACGGGGTAGTGTCCCGCTACTGTCTTCGAGGACAATAGCACTCCCACATCCTTCCGGGAAAAGTGTACCCGCAATGGGAGTACATCGCCTAGCGAGTTAGTCACCGCTAGACGTGATAAGGGATGGTCGACACTTGGGGGGCGAGGCGATCGCCGCAGAAGGCAGGCGGTTGGGGAGGCTTCTCGTCATAGAGGCGGAGGAGGAAGAGGGAGTTACGAAACTGTGCCGTCCCTGACAGGACTCAATCAAATTTCCCACTCAACCCGGCACTCCGCCTTCGGCTGCGTGCCGGGCTACGATTATTCCGTACCTGCGGCACCGGATTTCGTCATTCCTGCGCCACCGTTGTGCAATCACAACGAGTTTCGTAACAGGCTCGAGGAAGCGGGGATTTTGCATGGCGGACGAAAACCCCCGCTCAAGGTCATTTCGCCGGAGGGACGGATTACCTGGTCCACGGGATAAGCGGGCGACCAGTCCGGGGTGAACTTTTCGATTGCTTGTCATAGACACGGCCTGTCTGCACCGTTAGACTGCAGGGTTACAAGAAGTGCTCTCCCGGAGCAATGCCTCGATCGAGCAAAGCCGCAGGCATTGCAACAGTGGGGTGAAAACAGGAATGGACGACATGAAAACGAATCGTAATCTTTCCAGCGGACTGCCACAGTTCGCGCGAGAACTCACGGCCATCGTTTGCATCGGCGCGATGATGGTTTTCGGCACGCCGGTGGCGAACGCTCAGACCCCGGCGCCGACCGATCAGGCGGCCACAATCCCTGCGGATCAGCTCGATTCGCTGGTGGCCCCCATTGCGCTGTATCCGGATCCCATGCTGAGTAATGTGCTGATGGCATCCACCTACCCGCTGGAGATCATTCAGCTCCAGCAGTGGCTCGCGCAGCACAAGGACCTTAAAGACAAAGCGCTGGCTGACGCCGTGGCGAAACAAAATTGGGACCCGAGTATTCAGTCGCTCGCGGGTTTGCCTGACCTGGTCAAGCAGCTCGCCGATAACATCAAGTGGACGACCGATCTCGGGAACGCTTTCCTGGCACAGCAGGACGACGTGATGGCCGCCGTGCAGCGTATGCGCAAGACCGCGCAGGACAAGGGCAATCTCAAGTCCAACGAGCAGATGAAGGTGGAGACGAAGACCGTCGAAAGCCAGCAGGTCATCGTCATCGAGCAGTCTAATCCGCAGGTTGTCTACGTGCCCAGCTACAACCCGACAGTCGTCTACGGCGCGCCCGCCTATCCTTATCCGCCGATCTACTATCCGCCGCCGGGGTACTATGCGGCGGGAATGGCCATTTCGTTTGGCGTCGGCGTCGCCATGGGAGCCATGTGGGGCGGTGGTTGGTGTTGCGGCTGCGGATGGGGCGGCGGAAACAACAACGTCACCATCAATAACAACAACAACTTCAATCGCAACTCAAACATCCAGGGCGGCAACCGCAATCAGATAAATGGCGGCAATCGCGGCGGCAACTCCGGCTGGCAGCACAACGCGAACCACCGCGGAGGCGCGCCGTATTCCAATCGGGCCACGGCGAACAAATATGGAGGCACAGCCAGAGGAGACTCATTGCAAAGCCGGCAGAACAATGCCCGGCAGAACCAAGCTCGCCAGGGCGCCGGCCAACGTGATGTCGCCAATCGCGGCGGCGCGGGTGGTGCTGGCGGTCGCGGCGGAGCAGGCGGTCCTGGCGGAGCGGGCGGTCCTGGTGGAGTGGGTGGTGCAGGCGGTCGCGGCAGTGCAGGCGGTCCTGGCGGCGTGGGTGGTGCCGGCGGCGCGGGTGGTGCAGGCGGTCGCGGCAGTGCGGGCGGTCCTGGCGGCGCGGGTGGCGCCGGCAATCGCGGCGGTGGTGATCGCGTGGGCAACCAAAGCGTTCCCCGCAACACCCCGAGTGCTTCAAATAAAAGCGCATTTGGCGGCAGCGGCATGAGTGGCGGTGGTGCTCGCGCCAGCCAGTCGCGTGGATCCTCCAGCATGGGTGGCGGCGCTCGTGGAGGTGGTGGCGGAGCCCGCGGTGGTGGAGGAGGAGGCCGTCGCCGTTAGGCAGCGGAGGTCATCATGAGCGAGGCGATTATGAAATCGAGAATATTCAGCAAACGCAATGTGACTGTCATCCTGATGCTGGGCCTTTTGTGCATGTCGTCCGTGGTCGCGTTTGGACAAGCCCAGCCTGCAACCCAACCTGCGCCGGCAACTCCGGCGAAGACAGCAACGGCGGCCGCTCCTCCCGTTGGCGCTCGCGCTTTTGCCACACCCGATGCCGCCGCGGACGCTCTGATCAAAGCCGCCGGTGACTTCAATGTTGACGAGATGCTGGCGATCCTTGGCCCCGAAGGAAAAGACATCGTGGCCTCCAAGGACACCGTGCAGGACAAGAACCATGCCGAGGACTTCGCAAAAGATGCCGCGGCGAAAAAGACCGTCGAAATCAGCAAGTCCAACCCGAATCGCGCAACGCTAATCGTCGGTGACAACGATTGGCCGCTTCCCGTGCCCATCGTCAAGGTAAACGGCAAGTGGTATTTTAATGCCAAAGAGGGTAGGCAAGACATTCTCTATCGCCGCATCGGCGCCAACGAACTCGACGCGATTACTGTTTGTCGCGGTTACGTCTCGGCCCAAATCGAGTACGCGTCCGAGGCCCACGACGGCATCAATCAGTACGCCCAGAAGATCATCAGCACGCCGGGCAAGCAGGACGGCCTGTACTGGAAGGACGCTGACGGCAAGTCCGCCGGTCCGATAGGTGAGCCGGTCGCCAAGGCGCTCGAGGAAGGCTACTCCTCCAAATATGAAGGCTTTCACGGCTACTACTTCAAAATCCTGAAAGGCCAGGGGAAGGACGCTCCCAACGGCGCCATCAACTATGTCATTGAGAACGTCATGATTGGCGGGTTCGCCCTGGTCGCAGTGCCTGTGGAGTATCGCGTAACAGGTGTGAAGACGTTCATCGTCAGCTATGAGGGCGTCGTGTACCAGAAGGATCTCGGCCCGAATTCGCTTGAGATCGTCAAGAAGATGGAACTCTACAATCCGGACAAGACCTGGCAACCGACCTACGATTCGTGGCCGGAGACGGCCGCGGCTGAGCCGTAGATTATCGAGGGCAACGGAAAACCTCATCCTGCTCATGAGAGCGGGATGGGGTATTTTTCTGCGTACCTGTCTGAGAGATGCGGGCGCGGGCGGGACGACCGCCGGGCTAGCTAATCTCAGCAATGATCGAGGCGGCGGCTTGGGCAGGGTCTGGGGCCTCGAGGATAGGACGGCCGACGACGAGGTATGTGGCTCCGGCGGCGATGGCTTCTTTTGGAGTGAGGACGCGAGCCTGGTCGTCGAGGCGGAGGCCCACCCTGTCGCCAAAAGAAGACGACAAGGGTGGGGCACCCGTGCCAACGGACGGGCGGATTCCGGGGGTGACGATGGCGAAGTCGTTGCCTAGTTCGCGGCGCAGCTCACGGGCTTCGAGGGCGGAGGCGACCAAACCTCCACATCCAGCCTGACGGGCGAGGGAGCCCAGGCGGAGTACTTGCGTCGCGACGTGGCCGGAGATGCCGAGTTCGGCAAGATCGGCATCGGAGAGGCTGGTCAATACGGTCACTGCCAGAATCATCGGCTTAGAGGCCGACAGTGCTGCGGCCTCGACTGCCGCCTTGAGCATCTTGCTGCCGCCGGAGGCGTGGACGGTCAGCATGCTGACGCCCAGCTTGGCGGCCTCGGCGACAGCCCCTGCGACGGTGTTGGGGATGTCGTGGAACTTCAAGTCCAGAAAGACTTTACGGCCGGAGGAGACGAGGTCGCGGACGACCTGTGGCCCCTCGGCCGTAAACAGTTGCTTGCCAATTTTGTAAGTGCCGGCAGATTCGCCAATGGATTGAATGATTTGGCG
>Ga0207761_1000885_pt1 | contig 10291 bp, 7 predicted proteins | sample LuqExpMetageno34_FD_187792 | JGI IMG/M metagenome (GOLD analysis project Ga0207761, IMG submission 187792) | Tropical forest soil microbial communities from Luquillo Experimental Forest, Puerto Rico - Sample 34 (SPAdes) | ecosystem: Environmental > Terrestrial > Soil > Tropical forest ...
TGACGAGGATGACATGGGACTTGGCGGAAAGGTCGGCGGGAATGAAAGAGCGTCCAGCGGTAACGGGAATGCGCATCAAGTCGAAATAGTCCGGGGTGACGACGTCCATCCACACAAGAGGCAGAGGCTCGGTGGATTCGACGGGATGAGCGTCGATTTCGATGGCACGTTTGGCCACGCGTCCGCCGAGAGGCAGGGTGTTGACGAGAGCAACGGAATTGACGCCGGGAATGGAGCGGGTGCGAGAAAGAAGTTCGTTGTAGAAGGAGATGCAGCGTGCCGGGTCGGCACAGAAGGACTGATTGGGAGTGATATGGGCCGTGAGGACGCGGGTGGTGAGGAAGCCGGGGTCGACGTGGGAGAGCGACCAGAAGCTGCGGATCAGAAGCCCCGCCGAGATGACGAGGAGGACAGCGAAGGCAATTTCGGCGATAGCGAGAGCGCTGCGAAGGCGGTGCGAGACGGAGGCGAAAGCGCCACGAGTAACGGAATTCAGAGTGGCGGCGAGGTCCTTACGAGAGGATTGCAGTGCTGGAGCAATTCCGAAGAGCAGGCCCGTGACGATGGCGAGAGCGCCGGTGAAGGCAAGGACACGCAAGTCAAGATGCGCGTCGGCAAGGCGGGGCATATCGGGCGGGAGAGTGATTTTGAGCAAGTGAAGAGCTTGCGTGGCGAGAAGGAAACCGAAGAAACCGCCCAAGAGTGCGAGAACCAGGCTTTCAGTGAGGAGTTGGCGGATCACGCGGCGACGATCCGCGCCCATGGCGAAGCAAAGAGCGATTTCTTTCTCGCGAATGGAAGAGCGGGAAAGCGCGAGATTGGCGACGTTGACGCAGGCGATAAGAAGAATCAGAGCGACAGCGCCGAGGAGGAGCATGAGACGGGAGCTCACGTCGGAGACCATGTCGTGCTTCAGTTCGACGACGCTGATGTCTTTGTTCCAGGTGGCGGGCATAGGCCAAGGGAAGAGTTTGAAAACGCCGGATTGAAAGATGCGTACCTCTGAGCGGGCTTGAGGAATAGAAGAGCCGGGATGAAGGCGACCGATCATGGGCATATAGTCGCCAGACCAGAAAGAGCTGGTATCGCGAGGATCGTTGTGGAGCGGGACCCAGATTTGCGTTTTGGAGGATGGGAAACGGAAATCGGCGGGCATCACGCCAAGGATTTCGCGGCTGACGCCTTCCAGCTCTATGGAACGCCCGAGGATGGACGGATCGGAAGCGAACTGTTGCTGCCAGAGCGCGTGGCTCAAGATCACGAAATTGTCGTGGCCGGGCTTGTCGTCACCCGTGTCGAACGCGCGGCCGAGTAGCGGGCGAACACCGAGAACCTGAAAGAATTCCGCAGAAACAAGCGTGGAGGAGAGACGAAGCGGTTCGCCGTGACGGTTGAGGTTGAATTCGTGACCTTCGGCGTAGGCTGCGACGTCGAACGATTTGACCTGATCGCGAAGAGCGACGAATGCGCCATTCGGGTAAGTGCCGGTGATGCTGACGAGATTCTGCGGCTGCGGAAACGGCAGCGGACGGAGGAGGATGCTGTCGACGAGGGAGAAGATGGCGGTGTTGGCACCGATGCCGAGGGCGAGGGTGAGCGTGGAGACGATCGTGAAGGTGGGGGATTTGCGTAAGGTGCGGAAGGCGTAGCGAAGATCGCGGAAGAGAGTTTCGAAGAACGGGAGGGAGCGCTGTTCGCGGACGGATTCCTTGGTTTGTTCGAGGCCGCCGAGTTGCAGGAGGGCCTGGCGGCGAGCTTCGCCGGGAGCGAGACCGCGGCGGAGATTGTCGTCGATGTGGAGCTGGAGGTGGGACTGGAGCTCGTCGGAGAGTTCGCGTTCGAGGGACGTGGAGCTGCGGAAGAGATTGCGGAAGCGGGTGAAGAGGGAGCGAAGAAGCGGCATGTTAGAGCACTCCTATGGGGAAGCAAGAGGAGGATAGAGCAGGTCGTATGGGAAAGCAATAGGGAAAGGAGAGAAAAACCAAGAGGGGAGGTCTGGAGACCTTAGGTCGTCAGAACCCATCCTTTGCGCAAAAGGTGTGCAAAGGATGGGGCACCTCAAGTTCTCAGGGGCACCTCGTTAGACCGAGCACAGAAGGAAAAAACCGTACAAAGTGAAAAGTGAAAGGTGCAAGGTTTCAAGATTCGGAAAAGTGCAGAATCAGGCGTTGGGTTCGGTGCGGTAGCCGCCACGGTTGGCGGCCATGCGGCGACCGGCAGCACGGATAATCCACGGAGCGAAGCGTTCGATAACGACGAGGGCTTTGCCGTGTCCGGTAATGATGGCTTCCCTTTTGCCTTTGGCAATGGCGCGGAGGATTTGGCGAACGGCCGTTTGGGTCGGCATGACGAGCCACTCGGGGATGGGCTCTTTGGCATCGGAGTGGAACGTACCGCGGTTGTCGATACGGCGGATGTTGGAGGCGACGAAACCGGGGCTGATGAGAGTGAGTTTAACGCCCTCGAGAGCGAGTTCAGCGGTGATGGAATTGGCGAGGGCGCGGACGGCGAATTTGCTCATGGCGTAGGGGGAGGCACCTGGGGTGGCTCCCCAGCCGGCGACGCTGCCGATGAGGACGAGATTGCCGCGGGATTTTTGGATTTCAGGAAGCGCCGCGTAAAGGGTGCGGAGGAGGCCGAAGACATTGGTTTCGAACTGGCGGCGGTAATCGTCGAGGGTGAGTTTGGAAAATGGGCCGACGACGCCGAAGCCGGCGTTGGCGATGACGATATCGAGTTTGTTGAAGGCGCGAAGGGATTCGGAAACGGCGTGCTCGAGATCGCCATCGCGGGTGACGTCGGCGGAGACAACTAGAGGTGTTTCGTGGCCTGCGGCGGAGATTTTTTGGGCTAGGGCGTCGAGAAGCTCGCGGCGACGTGCAGTGAGGGTCAGATGAGCGCCGGCGGCCGCGAGTTGGAGGGCGAGTTCTTCACCGATGCCGGAAGAGGCGCCGGTGATGAGGATGGATTTGGAGGAGAAGAAGGTGGCAACGGACATGGTTGGATAGTTTAGCGGAAAAGTGGCGAGTGGCGAGAGAAGCTTGGACGGGCAAAAGAAAGATTAGCGCAGAGGAGGCAGAGGTTGAGCTGAGGGCGCGGAAAGTTGGGTGGCAAGACGCAAGGGTCGAGATCCTTCGCTTCGCTCAGGATGACATGCTTCGTTTGTTGGAGACCGGACAGATCGTCTTGGGAGATTCGGTGCGGCCGTAAAGCGGCGATGAATCGCCGCACTCCAAAGAGAGACGCGCCAACACGGCGGTTGGCGTTTGCGGGTTAGCCGGCGCCGGCGGTGGTGGATTCGGGGCGGTTGGTGAAAGAGGCGCCGAGGTAGTCGCGGTTCATGCGGGCGATGACTTCCAGCTTGATGTCTTTGGGGCAGACGGCTTCGCATTCGCCGATGTTGGTGCAGTTGGCGAAATTTTCGACGCGCATCTGCTGGACCATGGCTAAGGCGCGGCGATCGCGTTCGGGCTGGCCCTGCGGTAAATGCCCTAGGTGAGAGATTTTGGCGCCGACGAAAAGCGCCGCGGCGGCGTTGGGACAGGCGGCGACGCAGGCTCCGCAACCGATGCAAGCGGCGGCGTCCATGGCGAGATCGGACTCCTGTTTCTTGACAAGGATGGCGTTTCCGTCGGGAGCGCTGCCGGTGGGAACGGAGATGAATCCGCCGGAAGCGATGATGCGGTCGAAGGCGCCGCGGTCGACGGCGAGGTCCTTGATGACGGGAAAGGCTGCGGCGCGCCAGGGTTCGAGGTAGAGTTCGTCGCCATCTTTGAAATGGCGCATGTGCAGCTGGCAGACGGTGGTGCGCTTGAATCCGCCGTGGGCTTTGCCATTGATCATGAAGCCGCACATGCCGCAGATGCCTTCGCGGCAGTCATGGTCGAAGGCGATGGGGTCTTCGCCCTTAGCGATGAGGGATTCGTTGAGGACGTCGAGCATTTCGAGGAAGGACATGTGCTCGTTGACGTTGGGGGCGTCATAGCGAACCATGCGGCCTTTGTCGGAAGAGTTTTTCTGGCGCCAGACGTGGAGGATGAGTTTCATGTTAGTTGAGGCTCCGGAGAGACAAGAGTGAAGATGAGGAAGAAGAGATTAACGCAGAGGGAGCAGAGATTGGCAGAGGGCGCGGAGAGATGAGAGACAAGACGCAGCGGTTGAGATCCTTCGCTGCGCTCAGGATGACATTTGCTAACTGTGCGTTTCGTCAAGACGCAGTGATCGAAGAGGGATTCCTCGCTTCGCTCGGAATGACGTGCCGAGAGATCCTGCGGACATGGGGCGCAGCGATGCGGCGCCCCTACAAAGGCGAGGGGACGAATCATTTGTAGCTCCGTTGGGACGGGTGGACGTAGTCGAAGGTGAGGGGCTCTTTGTTGAGGATGGCGGATTGGTTTGGCCCGGCATATTCCCAGGCGGCGACGTAGGAGTAGTTGGCGTCGTCGCGGAGGGCTTCGCCTTCGGGAGTTTGGTACTCCTCGCGGAAGTGGCCGCCGCAGGATTCGTTGCGTTGGAGCGCGTCGATACACATCAGTTCGCCGAGTTCCAGGAAATCGGCGACGCGACCGGCTTTTTCGAGAGACTGGTTGAATTCCTCGTTGGCACCGAGGACGCGGACTTCTTTCCAGAACTGTTCGCGAAGGGCCGGGATCAGGCCGAGAGCTTTCTCGAGACCCGCCTTGTTGCGAGCCATGCCGCAGTAATCCCAGATAATTTTACCGAGTTCACGGTGGAAAGAGTCGACGGTGCGGGTGCCTTTGGCGTTGAGGAGGTGGTTGGTGATGTTGGTGGCGTTGGCAACGGCGTCCTTGGCAGCGGGAACGTCCGCAGAAACCTTGGCGGGCTTCGCAGTGGCGAGGTAATTCCCTATCGTGTATGGAATGACGAAGTAGCCATCGGCAAGGCCTTGCATCAGGGCGCTGGCGCCCAGGCGATTGGCACCGTGATCGGAGAAGTTGGCTTCCCCGAGAATGAACAAGCCGGGAATGGTCGACATCAGGTTGTAGTCGACCCAAAGGCCGCCCATGGTGTAGTGGGTGGCGGGATAGATGCGCATGGGGACTTTGTACGGGTCTTCGCCGGTGATGCGCTCGTACATTTCGAAGAGGTTGCCGTAGCGTTCGGCGATTTTGGCAGCGCCAAGGCGCTTGATGCAGTCGGTGAAATCGAGATAGACACCGAGGCCGCCGGGACCAACGCCGCGACCTTCGTCACATTCGCGCTTGGCGGCGCGGGAGGCGATGTCGCGAGGAACGAGATTGCCAAAGGCGGGATAGCGGCGCTCGAGGTAGTAGTCGCGCTCAGATTCAGGGATCTGGTCGGGAGAACGCTTGTCACCCGGAGTTTTGGGAACCCAGATGCGGCCGTCGTTGCGCAGCGACTCGGACATCAAGGTGAGCTTGGACTGATATTCGCCGGCGACAGGGATGCAGGTAGGGTGAATCTGGGTGTAGCAGGGATTGGCGAAGAGAGCACCACGTTTGTAGGCGCGCCAGATAGCGGTGACATTGCAACCTTTGGCGTTGGTGGAGAGATAGAAGACGTTGCCGTAGCCGCCGGTGGCGAGAATGACGGCGTCGGCGAAATGAGTTTCGATCTTGCCGTCGTAGAGGGAACGCGTGACGATGCCGCGGGCCTGGCCGTCGACGACGATCAGGTCGAGCATGTCACGGCGAGGGATCATTTTGACGGAGCCGAGGCCGACCTGGCGCTCGAGTGCCTGATAGGCGCCGAGGAGAAGCTGCTGGCCTGTCTGGCCACGCGCGTAGAAGGTGCGGGAGACTTGGGCGCCACCGAAAGAACGGTTGTCGAGATTGCCGCCGTACTCGCGGGCGAACGGGACACCTTGTGCGACGCACTGGTCGATGATGTTGACGCTGACTTGCGCGAGGCGGTAGACGTTGGCTTCGCGAGCGCGGAAGTCGCCACCCTTTACGGTGTCGTAGAAGAGGCGGAAAACGGAGTCGCCGTCGTTGTGATAGTTCTTCGCGGCGTTGATGCCGCCTTGCGCAGCGATGGAGTGGGCGCGGCGGGGCGAGTCCTGATAGCAGAAGCACTGCACGTTGTAGCCGAGTTCACCGAGGGAGGCAGCGGCAGCGCCGCCGGCAAGGCCGGAGCCGACGACGATGATGTTGTATTTGCGCTTGTTGGCGGGATTGACGAGCTTGAGTTCGAATTTGTGACGGTCCCAGGCGCTTTCGATGGGACCAGTGGGGACCTTAGAGACTAGTTGCATGGGATAGGGCTCCCTCGGCGGAAGAAAGGAAGAAAAAGCAGATTCCTCGCTTCGCTCGGAATGACAAAAGTGGTGAATGGGATGACGGAAGTGAGGATCGGCATGGATCGTGCCGAGATGGGGCGCAGCGTTGCGGCGCCCCTACATGAGTCGTCGAGTGAGGACATAACAGGGTGGCTGGAGGCGTTGGACGATCGTAGGAACCCACCCTTTGCATAAACCGCAAAGGATGGGCCACCCTCAAGCATTGTTTGCCGTGGCATTAGCATGATTAGAAGGGTTTGATCAGGCCGGCTAGCACGGCGATGGGGATGGAGATGTTGCCGGCAGCGATCAGGATGGCGACGAGTTTGGCGCCAAGTTGGAGCCAAGGAGTGTAGACGGGATGGCTGATGCCGAGGGATTGAAACATGCTCCAGAGGCCATGGTAGAGGTGATAGCAGAGCATGACCATCGCGATGATGTAGAAAAGGGAGACCGGCCAGACCTGGAAGCCATAAACCACGTTGTTATAGACGTTGTGAACGTCGAAGGGGCCGCCGGGATGCACGGTGCCGAAGGTGAAATGGAGAAGGTGGAAGATGATGAAGGCGAGGATGATGGGACCGGACCACATCATGGTGCGAGAAGCGTAAGTTGAGGCGATGTTTTCTTTTTTGACATAGGCGACGGGGCGCGCTTCTTTTTGAAGAAGCCAAAGCTGGAAAGAAGACCAGATGTGGAGGAAGACAGCAAGGAGAAGAGTGATGCGAGCGCCCCAGAGGGGGCCGGGATGCGCTTTCAGGAACTCGGAGTAGTGATTTATTTTTTCGGGCGGTTGATAGATCTGGAGATTGCCGATCAAGTGGCCAACGACAAAGCCAAACAAGATGAAACCGGTGACCGCCATGATGGCTTTCTTGCCCACAGTGGTCTGCCAGAAACGGAGTGAACCTGGTTGCAACTGGACGGCCGTAGCGCTCATGGGAGAAACCGACCCTTCTGAGTGGGAGTAGGTCCGAATGGATTCAGCAATCGCGCGAAGAAACAATCACAGTCAAGCTGGCTTGTCGCTGGAGACATGCCTTCTCCGCCGCAGGCAACACGAGGAATTTGCAGGAACGTACCGCAGGTGCGAGTGTGCGGCAAAATCAGTATAGGGCAGTTGAAAGAAGGGTTGCAAGCGGAGTCAGTGCAGGAAGGTCACAGCGAAAGGACAAATTGGTTGCGGAAGGAGAAGGAAGAACTCAACATTGAAGACAAAAGGCGGAGGATCTCCAGGCAGGCCCCGCGCACCCCTGCAAGCAGTGGAGATGGAACGGAATCTATGAGTACAACGTTGGTTTCGGAGCTGGAACGACTAGCGAGCGAACTGGATCGGGATGACTCCAGCTTGAAAGACGTGTCGCTGGAAATGCTGGCGGGAAAGATCGCAAAGGAATTGCGCGTAAAGAACGACGAGGTGGCAATTCTTGGGGTGTCGAACCGGTGGCGGCATTTGCATTTTCTGGTGCCGCCGGCGTTGAAGAATGTGGGATTCATCCCGTTGACCAGCAATTCGGCGCTGGCGGCAAAGACGGTGAGGGAAAGCCGGCCGGAAATCAACAATGAGTTCGCGAAGGTGCGGCATGCCACGGTGTTCGAGGGAGTAAAAGCAGCGACGACTACAGGAGAATCGATTCAGAAGATTATCAGCGCGCCAATTCTGTGCGACGGAAAAGTGGTGGGAGTGATGCAGGTTAGCCGCAAGGCAGAGAATGTGGCGAGCGCGGGAGCGGATTTCAGCTCGGATGATCTGGGGAAGGTGCTGGCGTTGTGCCGACCACTGGGGAAATTGGTGAGGCATCTGGCTGGAGAGTAAGAACAGCGCGCAAATGTGCAAGAATGAAACGGAATAAGAGAAAAAAAACCGTGCAAGGTGCAAAGTACAAAGTTTAAGGTGACAAGTTCCCGCCTGCAGTTGAAACTCAACAAATTGGTAGCGAATTGTCGGCCACTTCCCTGCTCTGACGCGAAAAACGGCGATGCATTGGCGCGCGTCCGGAGATAGTGGCAGCGAGGGCGCGTAAGTTACAGGAAGTGAGAGGATTGCGCATTGACAGTGGAGGGAATGCTTGTTACTTTTTCAAATGCGGAAAAAATTTTCAGCCGAAAAAATTCAAATTGGACGGTGACCCAGCAAAATGGCGTTCGTAGCGAAGAAGATTTTCCTGACCAAGGGCGTAGGGAAACATCGCGAACGGCTTTCCAGCTTCGAGTTGGCGCTACGGAACGCGGGAATCGCCGCGTGCAATATCGTCCGGGTGAGTTCCATTTTTCCGCCGAACTGCAAGCTGATTTCGCGGAGTGAGGGATTGAAGCTGATCAAGCCGGGGCAAGTGGCGTTCACGGTGATCAGCGAGAATTCGACGAAGGAACCGCACCGACTGATCGCGGCGAGCATCGGATTGGCGCTACCGAGCGAACGGCCGATGTATGGATACTTGAGCGAGCACCATTCGTTTGGAGAAACGGAAGAAGTGGCGGGCGAGTACGCGGAAGAGCTGGCGGCGGAGATGCTGGCAACGACGCTGAACGTGGAATTTGATCCGGATTTGTCGTGGGACGAGAAAAAAGAGGTATACCGGATCTCGAACAAGATCGTGCGGACGATGAATATCACGCAGTCGGCTGTAGGAGATAAGCGGGGATTGTGGAGTACCGTGCTGACGGCGGCGGTGTTGATTGGGGATGATGATTAGGTTGTAGAAGAATGGAGAGATTTTCGCGGGGCGCTTCAATTGAGGCGCCCCGATTGTTTTTGGATATGGCAAGACGCAAAGATCCTTCGTCGCAAGAACCGCTCCTCAGGATGACAACGATCTAACAAGAGCCCATCCTTTCCGCACCAATCGCGGAAGGATGGGGCCGCCCTCAAGCCCTGAAGAAACAGCCCATCATTATTCGGGGAGGGAGTAGGAGAAGGCGTAGGAGTGTTTGCCGTCGGGGGCGATGATGATTTGCATGGCGCCGGAGAGGCCGGCGAGTTGGCCAGTGCCGGAGTCGGGAACCACGATGACGTTGAGTTGATGCTGGCCGTGCTGCATGGTGGCGTTGTGCTGGAGGACGAAGGTGCCAATGCGACCGCGCAGTGAGCCGGTGACGCGTTCAACGGCGACGTAGCCGCCTGCGCCTTTGGCGGGAGAGCCGGCCGCGAGCATTTCGCCTTTGCTGGTGGCTTCGAGGTCGCCGTGGAATTGCTTGTCGATGGAGAAGCGCGTGTAGGGATTTTCGTCAAATTTGAAATTGGGATCGAGGGGAGCGATTTTCACGTCGAAAGGTCCGGCGGCTTGCTGTAGTTGGGTCATGGGAGCGTCCTTTGGAGTTTGGGATTGCGGCAGAGAGACGAGAAAGAGTGAAACCAGCGACACGAGTGCGATGCGGAATGGAGTGATCATGGACCTCTCTTGGAGGTGGGAATCGGGAAGGAGAGAGTAGCACGGATTCATTGAGGAGGCCCAGAGCTCCGACAATTAGTTTGGCGCGATAAGCGGACCGCCTCAGTAGGCGGTCCCTACAAAAAACAAAAAAAACATAAGCGCAGCTGGCGCAACGGCGGAATCGAAGGGAGATCCCTCACTTCGTTCGGGATGACGGATTGTTAGACACGCAGCCGTTTCGGCGCGAACCCAGCTCCCGCGGATCGTTCTGTGTGAGCGATTGAGCGAAAAAGCGGCGATAAATCGCCCTTACAGGACAAGCCGCACTCCAAATCAGCGATTGAGGGTATAGGCGGCGCGGAGCCACTTGGTGAGGTCGGCGTCGATGTCGGCGGGGCTGGTGACTTCGATGCGATGGGTGATGCGATCTTTCTTGACGAGGCCGCTGGTGTCGATAAGACGGGCGGGGAGACGTCCCTTATAGGTGGTGAAGCAGAGGCCGAGGTCGATGCGTTTGTTGGTGGAAGGCTTGATCTGCGCGAAGACGTGGTCGCGGTAGAGCGGCACGATGGTTTTGCAGGGGCAGACTTTTACGTCGGGGCCGAGCGATTTGCCGAGAGCGAGGAGTTGCTCATAAAGGGGCCGGAGATTGCTTTTT
>Ga0207761_1000887_pt1 | contig 10280 bp, 6 predicted proteins | sample LuqExpMetageno34_FD_187792 | JGI IMG/M metagenome (GOLD analysis project Ga0207761, IMG submission 187792) | Tropical forest soil microbial communities from Luquillo Experimental Forest, Puerto Rico - Sample 34 (SPAdes) | ecosystem: Environmental > Terrestrial > Soil > Tropical forest ...
ATTTACAAAGCGCATCACCCTCGCGCCTAGCGCGGGGCAAGAGTCTATCGCGGGTGCGGCGCTTCCCAAACGGCCCACCCTCAAGCGGAAGGAGTGCAATGCCCGATTACATGTTTCTGCTGGAAAGCCGGCTCTCTCCTGAACAGCGCGCTGCCATGTTGCGCGTTCAGGAACTGGCCGCCGCTATGGGCTTCAATGTCTACCTCACGGGCGGTACCGTCAGGGATCTGATCACCGGCGCTACTTTGCGCGACCTCGACTTCACCGTCGAAGGCAATCCTTCCAAGATGGCCCGCGAGCTCGAAAAAGGCGGCGCCAAGATTCTTGCCGAGGACGAAAAACTCCGTCACGTCGAGCTGCTCTTCGCGGGCGAAGTTGAAGGCAGCATCTCCGCCGCGCGCGACGATCACTACGTCCGTCCTGGTACGCGCCCCGAAATCCGCTGGTCCACCATCATGGAGGATCTCCGCCGCCGCGACTTCTCCCTCAACGCTATCGCTATTTCTCTCAACCCCGCTTCTCGCGGACTCCTTCTCGATCCCACCAATGGCTTGTCCGACATCGAGCATGGCGAGGTTCGCGCACTCACCATTCATAGCTTCACCAATCAACCGGTACGACTCTTGCGTGCTCTCCGTATGGCCGCGCGGATGGGCTTTAAGCTCGAGTCACGCACACTGGAGTGGTTTAATCTGGCCATGGAGCGCGAACTTCAGCTCACCATTACCCCTGAGGACGCCGGTGAGGAATTGCGTGCCTTGTCTCGCGAAGAGCGCCCTCACCTGGTCCTCAAGGAATGGCATTCCCACGAGCTTCTCGAGCGCGTCCATCCTCTCCTCGCAAAGAAGCATCCCGACTATGACGCCATTTCACGTCTCATCAAGGTTCGCGACGAGCTTTTCATGGCCGGCTTCCGTCCACGCCTTTTCCTTCCCATGATCTTGGCGATCCTCGGCCGCCTTAAGGATCGGGAACTCTCCAACATGCTCTCGAAGCTCGGCTTTCGCTCAGCGGAAATCGATGCCATCGAGAGCTTCCCTGAAAAAGCGATGGAAATTCAGAAGGAACTCGTCGGCAAGAAAACGAAAACCCCCATCGAAGCGTACCGTTACATCGAGAAGGTCGCGATGGAGTTCGTCGCCTACCTCCTTTCCGAGTCCAACAATTCCGCCGCAGTCTCGAAGCTGAAAGCGTTTCTCCATAAATGGCGTCCGATTCGTCAGGCCTTGCCGGTCGTTGCCACGGAACTCGAAGCCATCGGCATGCCTTCCGGTCCGAAGTTCGACCAGATTGTGCAGGACGTCTTTGCCCTCCAGCTCAATGGCCGAGGCAAAACACCCGAAGAGCGCGTGAAGATTCTCCGCAAGCTTTCCGGCATCAAGGAAGTGCCCAAAAAGAAAGAAAAGGAGAAAAAAGGGGCCAAAGCAGCCGAAAAGCCCGCCGAGGCCGCACACGCAAAAGTAAAACCCAGTGCTGACAAAGGTCTCAAAGCAAAAGTCCAGGCCGGCGCAAAGCCCGTTGCCGCCAGAAAAGCCAAAAAGTAGCGACTTTTCCTACGCCTACGCGCGCCACTCGTACCACTTTGAGCGCGCCTTTCGCACGACACTCGAGTCGCACCAGTCACCTGGCACGGATCACCCGTCTCTGAGTTATCCACAGTCCCCGTTCACAATTCCTTCACTCGCGTTTTACAATTAACTTCCATGGAAAATCCCCAGTTCGTTCACCTGCACCTGCACACAGACTACAGTCTCCTCGACGGTGCTTGTGAAACCTCCGAACTTCTCGACGAAGCCTCGCGGCAAAAAATGCCCGCCGTGGCGATCACCGACCATGGCAACCTCTTCGCTGCCGCCAACTTTTTCTACGAAGCCAGCAAGCGCGACGTGAAACCCATCATCGGCTGCGAAGTCTACGTCGCCAAGGGTAGCCGTCACGACCGCGGCGAAAAAGCCGGCTCTAATAACGGTTCGCCGGATTCCGACCGTGACGATTTCGAGCCCGGCACTCGCGGCAGCAATCACCTCGTGCTCCTCTGCGAGTCCCTGGAGGGGTATCACAACCTTATCAAGCTCGTTTCCGCGGGCTTCCTCGAGGGCTTCTACTACAAACCTCGCATCGACTACGATCTCCTCTCCAGACACAGCAAAGGGCTGATCGCTCTTGGCGCTTGCCTGCGCGGCCCAGTCACGGAATGCATCGTCGACGATAAATTCGACAGAGCCCGCGAAAACGCCTATCGCCTCCGCGACATCTTCGGCAAAGGCAATTTCTTCCTCGAAATTCAGGACCAGGGCCTCGACATCGAAAAGCCGGTTAACAGGGAATTGCTTCGTCTTTCAAAAGAAACCGGTATCCCCGTGGTAGCCACAAACGACTGCCACTACCTCCACCACCAAGATGCTCACGCCCAGGAAGTCCTCCTCTGCATTCAGACCGGCAAGACCATGAGCGAGCCCAATCGCATGAAGTTTCCGACCGACCAGTTCTACTTTAAGTCGGCCGCGGAAATGGCGCAGGTCTTCCGCGAAGTTCCTGACGCACTCGCCCGCACTGTCGATATCGCCGCTCGCTGCAGCGTTAAGATCGATCGCATCCCCAACGCGCTTCCGGAATTTAAGGTCCCCGACGGCCACACAGCTGGTAGCTACTTCGAAAAAGTTGCGCGCGAAGGCTTCGCTCAACGCGTCCCCTACCTTGAGCGCCTGGCCAAGCAAGGGGCCTTGCGCAATCCGCTCTCCGAGTACGAGCGTCGCCTGACGGCCGAAATCGAAATGATCAAGAAGATGCGTTACGAGGGCTACTTCCTGATCGTCTGGGACTTCATCCACTATGCTCGCGCTCAGGAAGTCCCCGTCGGCCCCGGCCGCGGTTCCGCTGCCGGCAGTCTCGTCAGTTACGCACTGCGCATCACCGATGTAGATCCCCTTCAGTACAACCTCTTGTTCGAGCGTTTTCTCAATCCCGAGCGCGTCTCCATGCCCGATATCGACATCGATTTCTGCATGCGGCGCCGCGGCGAACTTATCGATTACGTTACTCGCAAATACGGCCGCGAAAACGTTTCCCAGATCATTACCTTCGGCACCATGGCCGCCAAAGCCGCCATCAAGGACGTGGGCCGCGCCATGGATATCCCCTACGGCGAAGTGGACCGCCTGGCCAAGCTTGTTCCTGCCACTCTCGGCATCGAACTCCAAACCGCTCTCGCCGAATCTCCGCAACTCAAGTCCGCTGTCGAGAGTGATGAGAAGCTCAAAGACCTGATGAACGTCGCGATGCGCCTCGAAGGCCTCTCGCGGCACGCCTCCACACATGCTGCCGGCGTCGTTATTTCACCGCAGCCTCTGACCGAACTTGTCCCCATATACAAAACAAATCGCGACGAAATCACTACCCAGTACGACATGAACGCGCTCGAACGCATCGGGCTTCTCAAAATGGATTTCCTTGGCCTGACTACGCTCACCGTTCTTCACGACGCCGTCAAAATGGTGCAAAACAACCGCGGCGTTGCCATCGATCTCGCCAGCCTTTCCCTCGACGACGAAGCCGCGTACAAACTCTTTGCTCGCGGCGAAACCACCGCCATCTTCCAGTTTGAATCTCACGGCATGCGCGACATCCTCCGCCGTTATCAGCCCACGCGCATCGAAGACCTCACCGCGCTGAACGCTCTCTACCGCCCTGGTCCCATTCAGGGCGGCATGATCGATGACTTCATCAACCGCAAGCACGGCAAGACGAAGGTCTCGTACGAACTCCCTCAGCTCAAAGACATCCTCGAAGAAACCTACGGGGTCATCCTCTATCAGGAACAGGTGATGCAGATCGCCAACCGCCTGGCCAGCTTCTCTCTTGGCGAAGCCGATATTCTCCGTCGAGCCATGGGGAAGAAAAAGAAAGAGGAGATGGCCGCTCAGCGCGCTAAATTCCTGGCCGGGTGCGAGAAGAACAAAATCCCGGACAAGAAAGCGATTCGCATCTTTGATCTGATGGAGGAATTCGCCGGGTACGGTTTCAATAAATCCCACTCCTGTGCTTACGCGCTACTCGCATACCAGACCGCCTATCTCAAGACACACTATCCCGTCGAATTTATGGCTGCGCTACTCACCTCCGAGACCGGCAGCACCGAAAAGGTCGTCAAGTACATCAACGAAGCCCGCGGCATGAGCATTTCCATCCTTCCGCCCGACGTCAACGAAAGCGACCTGTACTTCACCCCGGTCGGCGACTCCATCCGCTTCGGCATGGCCGCCATCAAAAATGTCGGCGAGAACACCGCCAAGGCCATTCGCGACTCGCGTCTGAGCCAGGGCGAATTCAAATCCCTCTACGACTTCTGCGAACGCATCGAACCACGCTTCCTCAACAAGCGCGTCTTTGAAAGCCTGATTAAGTCCGGTGCGATGGATTCGCTTGGACCTCGCGAAGCCATGCTCGCCTCCGTCGATGATGCGATTGCCGCACAGCAACGCGACGCACGTGCCAAAGAGTCTGGCCAGCACGGCCTTTTCTTTGGTGGTCCGGTCAGTGGACCCAAACTTCACTTTGAGCTTCGCGAAGCCGCTCCCTGGAGCGAAGAAGAGCGCCTCGCGAGCGAGTACGCAATGCTCGGCTTCTACGTCTCCGGCCATCCCCTTGAAAAGTACTCGTCACGTCTCAAGGACCTCGGTGTCCTCACCATTGCCGAAGTTGAAGGCCAACGAAATGGCAAGGAAATTGCTGTCGCTGGCCTTATCGTTGGCACACGTCCCATGCGCTCCAAAAAGGGCGCTCGCTGGGCCATCTTCACCTTTCAGGATATGACCGGGGTACAGGAACTGCTCGCTTTTCCGGAAAGCTTCGCGCGCCTGGAATCCTTCTTGAAGCCGGGTTTACCTCTTCTTCTGAAGGTTCGCGTCCAGATCGAAGAAGCGGGCACCCGCCTCTCGCTGCAGGAAGCACGCCGCCTTGAAGACATCGCTGAACGCTCCGGCCCGGCCGAATTTCGTGTGCACCTCGATTTGCAGCGTCTCAGTGAGGCCTCTCTCAAGCAACTCGAAGAACTCTTCGCGAAAGCCGTCGGCCCCAGCACGGTAGTCTTTGAGGTCGAAGCGCAAGATGGCACTACTGCTGTGGTGCAATCTCAGCGTAAGATACGAGTCACGCCCGACTTTATCGCTGCCCTTCAGAAAATCTGTGGCGATGAAGGTATCCAAAGGATTTCATGATGTGTGCAGCGCAAAAGGACCGGAAGGCAACTCCGACGCTCGAACGCCAGCGCGAGATTGAGCGTCTGGAAAAAGATGTTGAGGAACTGCGCCATCTGGCTGCCTCCAAGGTTGGCGACGCTGAGCTCGAACGCCTCAAAAGGGAAGTGCTTGAACTTCGCCGCGAGTTTTACGAGCATATGGGACCGTGGCAGCGTGCTCAGATCGCTAGGCATCCACAACGGCCCTACACCCTCGATTGGGTGAATTTGATGTTCACCGATTTCATTGAAGTTCACGGTGACCGCGGCTTTGCCGATGATAAGGCGCTCATCACCGGTCTCGGGAAATTCCGCGGACGTCCCGTCGCTGTCCTCGGCCAACAAAAAGGCCGCGACACAAAGCAGCGGGTTGTCCGTAATTTCGGCCAGCCTAAACCTGAGGGTTATCGTAAGGCCCTCCGCGTCATGCAGCTCGCCGCGAAATTCCGTTTGCCGATTCTTTCCTTCGTCGATACTCCGGGTGCCTATCCTGGCATCGATGCGGAAGAACGTGGCCAGGGCGAAGCCATTGCCAGAAACCTCCGCGAAATGGCTCGCCTTCCCGTGCCCGTCATCGTGACCGTCACGGGAGAAGGCGGTTCCGGCGGGGCGCTCGCCATTGCCGTTGGTGATCGCGTCAATATTCTTGAGAACGGGTTCTACTCTGTGATTTCGCCGGAAGGCTGCGCCTCGATCATCTGGCGGGATTCCTCAAAAGCCGAGACCGCTGCAATCGCCATGAAGATAATGGCCACTGATCTCAAAGAACTCGGGATCATCGACGAAATCATCCCCGAACCTGACGGCGGAGCGCACGAAGACCATGAAGGAGCCGCCAGACTCCTCGGCAACGTCCTCGAACGCCAGCTCCTCGCTCTCGCTAGCCAGTCTCCCAAGGAACTTCTCGATAGCCGCTACGAAAAATTCCGCCGCATGGGCCAATACTTCGACTTCGTTGCCTAATCTCGATCACGGGTGGCCGCTTGCGCCCTTGCTTTTAGGTCTGGTCTTCAGTTTGCCACCCGAAGACCGAAAACTGCCTCCCCCACCCCGTAGCAAATTCGCTACGTCCCCCTCATGGTTTCGTTGTCCCTTACCATTTCTCGAATACTCTAAGTAGGCAAGGCGTGAACATGCCTCGGGCGACCCGCCCCGCTCCGTTTGCCAAAGGACTCGTGACATCATGTCGGAACCGTTTCGTCCCTACGAAAAGCTCGTCGAAATCTCGATCATGGGTAAGAAGTTTCAGGTGCCCGAGCGCAACTCTTTACTCCGCTGCTTCCAGTTCATCAGCCCCGAGACTATCCCCTACGGCCGTTTCTGCTGGAATCAGGATTGCCAATATTGCCGCGTAACCTGTCAACTCCCCGACGACGATGAGCCTCGCGAGATGCTCTCCTGTAAATTCATCGTCATGCCTGGTATGGAAATCACCGAAATGAGCCAGGAACTCAAATGGTGTTTGCGCGCCAAGCTCCCCTCGGGTGCGGCCGTCGGCCGATGACTTCGAGCGAAACCGCTCGACGCGAGCAAACCGGAGGTTCCGCTAGCGCCGAGCAGACGATCAAAATCTTGGGATACTCGCCGTAACTCCATGATTTGACATCTCTTTTGCCTGCAGCAGGTACTCCTTCTTGCTGCCGTCTGCTACCCCTCCCCCTGCCAACCTCCTGTTCCTTTCCTGTACCTCGTTGTGATTGCGTCACTGCGCGAAACTGCTTTACGCTTTAGCATGGCCTCCGCAGGCACAAGCCTCCTCCACTGTGATGGTTGCGGGCAACTTGCCTCCCCCGAGCATATCGCTCGCCGTCTCCACCGCCTTGAATGCGCCACACGCTATCGTCCTGTTCACATTCAGGCCCTTCTTCTTGGCTACATCTCCCCGGTCAATGATTCCGATTTCCTCTACTCGCCCGAAGGCCGGTTTGAAGGCGAAGCTCGCCGGCTACTCGATGCCGTTCAACTTTCCGCCGAAGGGAAGCCGGCCGACGCTGTTCTGTCTGAGTTCCAGAAGCGCGGCCTGATGCTGACCCACCTCCTCGAGTGCCCCGTCGAGCCGGGCTTCGACGATACGCAGGTTGCGCAAGTTTTGCAGGCGCATCTTCCTGCAACCATCGCGCGGCTTCGCCGGTCCTTCAAACCGAAGCGTATCATCCTGATGAGCGCGGACTTGCTGAACGCCCTGGACGCCCTTCAGCATGCGGATCTCGGCTGTCCTGTATTTCCCGATTCTTCGTCTCCCTTTTTTCTCGAGGGCAGTCCAGTAATCATCGACTTTCATTTGGGCGGACATGCCATGGTTGGTTCTGATGGTGCGTGAAACCACAGCCAGAATTGTGACGAGGGTCACTGCCTCTGGTGACGTTTTGACCCAAACTTTCTCTGGAGTTTACTGGCTTCTTGCTATGATAGAATTTCAGTCGGTACGGACTGCATAAAGGGGGTTTTTGTGCCGAATCGTGCGAAATTCGGCGTCGGCATCTCGATCATCGTCGTCGCCCTTGCCTTTCTCGCCTGGCTTGGTTATGGCGAGAGCAAGACGTACTACCACACCATCGCTGAATATCAGGCGCTGAAAGGTTCGGCCCGCGACCACCGCATGCGTCTTGCTGGCACGGTTGCGCCGGGCAGCATTCGCCGTGCTGCTGGCCGCACCGACTTCGTTTTGGAAGAACAGGGCAAGACTCTCTCCGTCAGCTACATTGGCAGTGAGCCGCTGCCCGACACCTTTGTGGACAAGTCCCAGGCGCTCGTCGAGGGCCGCCCCTCGCCGGATGGAAAGTTTGTAGCCGAACATGTGCAGGCAAAGTGCGCGTCCAAGTATGAGGCGGCGCCCGGCGGTGATAAACCAGCTCCCACCGGGACGACTCAACAGAGCACTATGTAGCAGCCGGTTGGCCTGGCCTTTGGAAATCATGTGGAGGCCGTCTTTAGACTGGCCACTTTCACGGCGGCTTTGGCGTCGAGAGCTCAGCTCTTCCGGTTGCTAGGCCTTATGGCTGGCCTTGAGCTTTGAAGAGAGCCGGGCCGGTTTCGAAGCATGCCGGATGGTCATTAGCCTAGGGGGAGAAAGCAAAGCTCTATGGATGTATTCGGCAGTTTTTCTCTTCTACTCGCATTTGTCTGCGCCGTTTACGCTTTTGTTGGCGGTATCGCTGCCATCAAAACGCGCCACCCTCTACTCATCAAGAGCACGCGCCAGGCGGGCATGGCCGCCTGCGTTCTCATTTTTATCGCTACCATCAGCGTCGAGTATCTCTTCTTCACGGACAACTTCTCGATGGCCTACGTGGTTTCCCACTCCAACCGCGACCTCTCTACCTTCTACAAGGTCGCCGCTCTCTGGTCAGGCCAGGAAGGTTCGCTTCTCTTCTGGAGCACTCTGCTCTCGATCTATATCCTCTCGGTACTGATTGCCTACCGAAACAAGAACGGCGAGCTCATGCCGTACGTCGGCGTCGTTCTCGCAGGCGTTCAGATCTTTTTCCTCACCCTGAACAACTTCGTCGAGAATCCCTTCAAGACCCTCGCCACCGTCGGCCCCAGCGGATTCCTCGAACCGTTCACCCGCATGGATGGCAACGGCCTGAATCCCTTGCTTCAGTACCCGGAAATGGTGATTCATCCCCCGAACCTCTACTCCGGCTACACCGGCTTCACCATTCCGTTCGCTTTCGCTCTCGCTGCTTTGCTGGCTCGCTATCCCGGTGAAAAGTGGATCCACCTCACCCGCAAGTGGACCATGATCGCGTGGTGCTTCCAATCGATCGGCATCATGCTTGGCGCCCACTGGGCCTACGCCGTTCTCGGTTGGGGCGGTTACTGGGGCTGGGATCCGGTCGAGAATGCCTCGCTTCTGCCGTGGCTCACCGGCACCGCGTTCCTGCACTCCGTCATGATGCAGGAAAAACGCGGCATGATGAAGGTTTGGAACGTCTGGCTCGTCTTTTGCACATTCCTGCTTTGTATTCTCGGCACTTTCCTCACGCGCAGCGGCGTCGTTAGTTCGGTGCACGCCTTCGCGAATTCGCAGATCGGCCCTTGGTTCGTCGGTTTCATCCTCATCACTCTTGCCGTCTGCACCGTGTCTTACATCAAAAACCGCGACTACCTGAAGAGCGAAAACCAGCTCGATTCCATGGTCTCCCGCGAATCGAGCTTCCTCTTCAACAACCTTCTCTTCCTCGTCGCGTGTATTGCCGTTCTCTCCGGCACGCTGTTCCCGGTCTTCTCCGAGTGGTTCACCAACAACCGCATCAGCGTCGGCGCCCCCTTCTTCAACAAAGTGATGGTCCCGATCGGCCTCGCCATTCTGTTTCTGACTGGCGTCGGCCCGCTTCTCGCCTGGCGCAAAACCTCCGCCGACAGCATGAAGCGCAACTTCGGCTGGCCCCTCATCGTTGGATTCCTGGCTGACGTTTTTTTCTTTGCCGCCGGTTATCGTGACCTGTCCTCACTCGTCTGCTTCTTTTTGTGCTTCTTTGTCTTTTGGACCATCGTCATGGAATTCTACCGCGGCGCGAAAGTCATCTCCGCCCGCACCGGCATGGACCTGATGATGTCGGCTCACGAATTGGCCATGCGCAACACGCGCCGTTACGGCGGATACGTCGTTCACTTCGGAATCGTTCTCGTCTTCATCGGAATTGCCGGCGTCCCCTTCAACCAGGATGTCCAGAAAACGATGAATCTCGGCGACTCCTTGAAGCTTGGTCCCTACACGCTTACCCTGCAGACGGCCGACACAAAAGTCGAAAAGAATTACACCGCTCAGCGCATGATCATCGAAGTTCTCGAAGGCAAGGACCAGAAGCAGATGATGATGCTGTATCCGGAAAAGCGTCAGTTCCAAGGCAATGAGCAGGCGGCCGGCACCATGGTGGCCATCTACTCCACCCTTCGCCAGGATCTGTACGTCGTTTACGCCGGCCAGGACCCTGACACCAACTTGCCGGTCATTCACGCCTTCCTGAATCCATTGGTGAAATGGATTTGGCTCGGCGGCGTCTGGGTTGTGATGGGCACACTTCTCGCCCTCATGCCC
>Ga0207761_1000889_pt1 | contig 10274 bp, 7 predicted proteins | sample LuqExpMetageno34_FD_187792 | JGI IMG/M metagenome (GOLD analysis project Ga0207761, IMG submission 187792) | Tropical forest soil microbial communities from Luquillo Experimental Forest, Puerto Rico - Sample 34 (SPAdes) | ecosystem: Environmental > Terrestrial > Soil > Tropical forest ...
CTGCGGCGCGTGGGGCGGTCGCGGTGCTGAGCGCAACTACACCGCCGGCAGACTGGAATGACGAAATTACGTGGATAAGGGTGAGCGAGCCACGGAAGGCACTGGCGACTGCGGGCGCAAATTTCTATGGCCGACCGGCGAATGCGTTGCGTCTTGTCGGAGTGACGGGCACCAACGGCAAGACGACTACCACTTCCTTGATTGACTCGATCATCAAAGCTTCCGGCGCGAAGACCGGGCTATTTGGGACAATTGCGTATCACACTCCGCTTGGCGACAAACCCGCGCCGAACACCACGCCTGAATCCGTAGACCTGCAAAGTTTCTTTGCGGAGATTCGCGATGCAGGCGGGAGTTACGCGACGATGGAGGCAAGCTCGCACGCGCTGGTGCTGGATCGTTTGTGGGGATGCCACTTCGCGGCGGCGGTATTCACGAATCTGACGCGCGATCACATCGACTTTCACAAAACGTTCGAGAATTACTTTGCGGCGAAGCGGCGCCTGTTCGAAGGAACCGGCGCGGGCGCGCCCGACGTTGCCGTGGTGAACACCGATGATGAATGGGGAAAGAAACTGGTTGGCGTATCCAAGCGAACACTCACCTACGGTCTCCAGAACGGAACAGATTTAAAGGCGAAGAAATTCCAGTTGAGCTTCAATGGGCTGAACTTTGCGGCTCACACACCAAACGGCCCCATTCAAGTGGAATCACCACTCGTTGGACGGATCAACGTTTACAACATTCTGGCGGCGATTGGAGCCGGAATAGGATTGGGCTTCTCAAATGAGGTCATCGAAGCGGGAATACGGAATTTGCTAGCGGTGGCGGGCAGGTTCCAGAGAATCGACCAGGGACAGCCATTTTTGGTGGTGGTTGATTACGCGCACACGGATGACGCGCTGGAGAACTTGATCAAGACAGCCAGGGAGCTGATCACCAAGGGGCGAATCATCACTGTTTTTGGTTGCGGCGGTTCACGTGATCGCACCAAGCGGCCGATCATGGGCGAGACATCAGGGCGGTTGAGCGATTTGTCGATTCTAACCAGCGACAATCCCCGGCAGGAAGATCCGCTGAAGATCATCAGCGACATCGTCGTGGGCATGCAGAAGTCCGGTGGGAAATACATGATCGAGGCAGACCGCGAAAAGGCAATCAAGCTGGCGATTGAAGAGGCGCGGACCGGAGACATCGTCTTGTTGGCGGGAAAGGGTCACGAGGACTACCAGATTTTTGCGGACCATACGATTCACTTCGACGATCGAGAAGTGGCGCGCAAAGCGCTGGCCGATCGTGGGTACGCGGAAACGCCGAAGGGTGGCGGAGGGTTTGGCACGTAGCGCGCTTGTCTAGAAGTTGCGCGAAAGAATGACGAGGGCTTGCGAGCCAGAGCGGTGAATGGCGAACAAAGGAGGAACCCTCTGAGAACGCGCGGAGAAGTGCGATTGGCATTGGGACGAACCCTTGGGAAAGCCAACCTATTGAGGCAACTATGCGGTGGACGGTTACACAAGTGGCTGACGCAGTGGCGGGCAAGCGCGGGAGCGGGCTCGACGCCATGGCCTGGGTGGCCGGTGTGTCGATTGATTCTCGCACGCTACGTGCCGGAGAACTGTTCATCGCCATACATGGTCCGAGTCACGATGGACACGACTACGTGGCCGACGTATTCGAGAAGGGAGCAGTGGCGGCAGTGGTCGCGGAGCCGCTCCTCTCGCGCTACCCGGGATGGCTGCAAGATCGCTGCATCACCGTGGCCGACACGCTCGAGGCGCTCCATAACCTGGCGCGAGGGGTGCGCAAGCAGTGGGGCAAAAAGATTTGTGGGATCACGGGTTCGGTGGGAAAAACCACAACGAAAGAGATCCTGGCGGCACTGCTTGGTACGAAGCTACGGGTCCTGAAAAGTGAAGGCAATTTCAATAATGAATACGGATTGCCGCTGACGATTTTCCGGCTGGAGCCCGAACATGATGTGGCGGTGCTCGAGATGGGCATGTCGTTCCCGGGCGAACTGAAGCGGCTGGCGGCAATTGCGTTGCCGGATGTTGCGATTGAAACACGCGTAACGCCTGCCCATTTGCTGAATTTTTCGTCGGTGGACGAGATTGCGCTCGCCAAGCGCGAGCTGGTTGAGGGATTGAATGGGTCTTCGTCGCTGGCAGTTTTAAACGCGGATGACGCGCGGGTGGCGGCGATGGCGAGTGTGGCGCCGGGACGCGTGACCTTTTATGGCGTCGACAAACCCGCGGAGTTCAAAGCGGAGGACATCGAGGATCGAGGTGCGCTGGGATCGTCGTTCACTTTTGTCCAGGAAGGGAAGCGCACGCGGCTGGAACTGGCGCTGCCGGGGCGGCATGTCGTCTCAAATGCCTTGGCGGCGATGGCGGCGGCGAGTGAGTGGAAGATTGGGGTGGCGGAAGCCGCGCGCGTTTTCCGGGAGCTAAAGACTCCAGCGATGCGCGGAGAGTTGATCCGTTTCACCAATGGGTTCGCATTGATCAACGATTCGTACAACTCGAGTCCAGCGGCGCTGCAGGCCATGGTAAGCCTGCTGGCGGCAACACCGGGATTTGAGCGACGGATCCTGGCGGCGGGAGAGATGCGGGAATTGGGGCCGAGCTCGCCCAAACTCCATCGCGAAGGCGGCGAGTTCGCGGGGAGAACCGGCAAGATTGATTTTGTCATCGGCGTGCAAGGAGATGCGGCCGAGATCGTGGAAGGAGCGGTGGCAGCGGGAGTGCCACGCGAGCACGTGCGGTTCTTCGGCACGCCGGCCGATGCTGCGGGGTTTCTGGCGGATTTTGTGAGGCCGGGAGATTTGTTGCTGGTGAAGGGATCGCGCAGCGTAAAGATGGAACGTGTCGTGGAAGCCATGCTCGGGCGGTTCGCGCCCGTGGATGCGCCTCCGATGGCCGGAGCGGGGCACTGAGATGCTCTACTACCTGCTCTATCACGTGTTGCAAAAATATTTCAGCCCGCTGAACGTGTTTCGTTACATCACGGTGCGCACCGTGTATGCGAGTTTGACGGCGATGTTCCTGGCACTGGTGTTCGGACCGTGGTTGATCCGGAAACTGCGCGAACTGCAGATCGGGCAATACATCCGCGAAGAGGGGCCGCAGGAGCATAAGAAGAAAGCGGGAACGCCGACGATGGGCGGCGTGCTGATTGTGCTGTCGACGGCCGTGCCCGTGCTCATGTGGGCGGACCTGTCGAATATCTTCGTGCTGCTCGCATTGTTTGCGCTGCTGTCGTTCGCGTCGATTGGATTCATCGACGACTACGCGAAAGTGGCGAAGCGCCGTAACTTAGGGCTGACTGGCGCGAAAAAGATCACCCTGCAAATTGCAGTGAGCACGTTTGTGGGCATCGTACTGCTGGTGCTGTCGGCATACAGCGCGTACTCGACGCAGTTAATGGTTCCGTTCTTCAAGCGGTTCCATCCGGATTTGGTGATCCACAGCCTGCGGCACGTGCCGTACTTCTGGCCACTGGCGTTTGTTCCCTTTTTGCTTTTCGTACCCATCCTGGTCATTACGGGCAGCTCGAATGCGGTGAACCTGACCGATGGGCTAGACGGGCTGGCCATCGGGTGCACGGTGATCGCGGCAGGCGCTTTGACGGTGCTGACGTACGTGAGCAGCAACTATCGCTGGGCGAATTATCTGGAGATTCAGTACATCCCACGAGTGGGCGAGTTGACGGTGTTTTGCGGGGCGCTCGTCGGAGCCTCACTGGGATTCCTTTGGTACAACGCGCATCCGGCGGAAGTGTTCATGGGCGACGTGGGGTCGCTGGCGCTAGGTGGAACGCTGGGTACTGTGGCGGTGATCATCAAGCAGGAAGTGTTACTTCTTTTCGTCGGCGGAATCTTCGTGATTGAAGCCCTTTCGGTGATTTTGCAGGTGGGTTCGTTCAAATTGCGAGGAAAGCGGATATTCCGCATGGCGCCGATCCACCACCACTTTGAATTGCTGGGATGGAGCGAAAGCAAAGTGATTGTGCGATTCTGGATTGCCGCACTGGTGTTCGCTCTGTTCGCTCTGACGACTTTGAAATTGCGGTGAGGAAGAAACCAAGGGAGATTCCTCGCTTCGCTCGGAATATGGGAGTAATGGGTGAAGTGAAGAGACACACATGCCGGGATCGATTGAGTTGCGGAAGATGCGGGTGCTGGTCGTCGGGCTGGCGCGGACTGGAGTGGCTACGGCGTTGTTTTGCGCGAAGCACAACGCGATGGTGACGGCGACCGACGTGCGGCCGGAGAACGAATTGGGGGAAGTGCCGGCGAAGCTTCGCGAAGCTGGCGTTGCGCTGGAACTTGGCGGACACCACGAGAAAACGTACTTAGCGCAGGATCTGATCATTCCGAGCCCGGGCGTTCCGGCTGACGACCCTCTGCTGGTGAAGGCGCGGGCAAAAAAGATCACGGTGTGGAGCGAAATTGAGTTGGCGTATCGATTTCTGGAGGGAGAGTTGATCGGAATCACCGGGTCAAATGGAAAGACGACGACGACAACCTTGGTGCACCACATCTTGAAGACTGCTGGGAAGAACGCCATTCTGGCGGGCAATGTGGGGACGCCGCTGATTTCCTGCGTGGAGCAGATGAATTTGCAGACGTGGTCGGTGGTGGAACTGAGTAGCTTCCAACTAGAGCTGACCGACAAGTTCCGGCCGGACATCAGCGTGTTTTTGAACCTCACCCCGGATCATTTGGACCGCCACAAAACGATGGAAGCGTACGCGACGGCAAAGCAGCGAATCTTCGCGAAGCAGACAGAGTTGGATGCCGCTGTCCTTAACCAAGACGATGCGATGTCATTGGCCTATGTGCCTCTCAAACCCCAGGTTTTCTGGTTCAGCCGTATTAATGAAGTAGGCCAGGGCGCGTACGTCCGGGGCGATAACGTCGTCATTGTGCACCACGGAAAAGAAGAATTTGTGATGAAGGTGAGCGAGATTCCACTTCCCGGCGCGCACAACGTGGAGAACGTTCTGGCCGCGGTGACAGCGGCACGGCTCGCGGGAGTCGATACAGTAACGATACGCCGCGCGGTGCAAAGCTTTAAAGGAGTGGAGCATCGGCTGGAATTTGTGGCGGAGATCAATGGCGTAAGGTACTTCAACGACTCGAAAGCTACGAACGTGGACGCCACGTTGAAGGCATTGGACGCGTTTCCCGGGCGAATCCTGATCATTCTCGGCGGGAAGGACAAAGGCAGCGACTACACAGTGCTACAGAAGCCACTGCAAGACAAAGCAGTGCTAGCGCTATTGATTGGCGCGGCAGCGGACAAGATTGAAGGACAGATCGCCGGTAGCGTGGCGATGGAGCGAGCAGGGACGATGGAGCGTGCGGTGCAAATCGCCGCGGGGGCGGCACGAGCCGGGGATGTGGTGTTGTTGGCCCCGGCGTGCGCGAGTTTTGACCAGTTTGAGAATTACGAGCATCGCGGAAGAGTGTTTAAGGAGTTGGTGAAGAGGCTGGAACGGGCCTAGGGACTGGGAGCATGAGAAGAGAGATTCATCGCACAAGATACGTGCGATGGCGCAGAGTTCCTCACTTCGCAGACTCCGTTCGAAATGACAGGTTTTTGGACTTGGGGGAAGGGTAACGTGGTGAGACGAGCCGAGACGGACAAGTGGTTGTTTGGAGTGACCATCGTCTTATGCCTGTTGGGCGCGGTGATGATTTTCAGCGCTTCGGCGATGGTGGCGAAAGAGCAATACGGCCACTCTTATTACTTTGTGCTGCGGCAAGCCGTGTGGCTGCTGGCAGGGCTCGCTGGGATGTTCGCGCTGATGAAGCTGGATTATCACAAGCTGAGGCAACCCGGGGTGGTCTACGCAGTGATTTGTGCGGTGCTTGTTCTGCTGGTGCTGGCATTGTTGATGAGCAAGTCGCACGCCACGCACCGGTGGATCCGGTTCGGGCCTATTGGCGTACAGCCGTCGGAGTTGGCAAAGCTCGGGGCGATCTTGTACCTGGCATGGTTTTTGGACCTTCGCCGGCGAAGCACAACCAGCTTGGAATTCCGGAAGGACGATCTGATGCAGACGATTTTCCCGGCCGTGTCGCCGGTATTGTTCTGTGTGGGACTGATTGTTCTACAGCCGGACCTGGGGACCTCCGTAGACATTGTGTTGATCATGGTGGCCATCTTGTTTGTCGCGGGCCTGTCCTGGAAATGGCTGGGCGTGGGCGCAGCGGTGGCAACGCCAGTGCTATTCGTTTTGATCGCCTTCGTTTCATACCGACTCGTGCGAGTGCTGTCATTTCTGCATCCAGATAAAGACTCCCAAGGCGCCGGGTTCCAGCTGATGCAGTCGCTGATTGCCGTGGGCTCCGGGGGGTTTACGGGTGTCGGGCTGATGGAAAGCAAGCAGAAGCTGTTTTACTTGCCGGAGGCGCACACGGATTTCATTTATGCGGTTATCTGCGAAGAGTTGGGGTTCATCGGCGCCGTGGTGGTGATTACTCTCTTCGCCATTTATGGATATCGCGGGATGCGTGCGGCATTCAATGCGCCGGATGGGTTCGGGCGGATGCTGGCGCTGGGCGTGACGGCAATGGTGATTTTTCAATCGCTGATCAATTTTGCGGTAGTGCTGGGAATGATGCCGACAAAGGGGATTCCGCTGCCGTTTGTGAGCTATGGCGGCTCGAGTCTGCTGGTGATGTTGCTGGCAACCGGCGTGCTGCTCAATGTTGCGCATCAAGGAAGTAGCGGCGGGGAGATCCGGGCCTGAGAGGCAGCGCGTGAAGCTCTTGATTGCTGGCGGAGGAACGGGAGGGCATGTATTTCCGGCGATCGCGATTGCGAAGGAGTGGCTGTCGCGGGGAGCAGAGCGGGAAGTTGTGCTCGTGGGAACGCAGCGTGGGATCGAGATGAAGCTGGTGCCGGCGGCGGGATTGCCGCTTGAGACGATTCGCGCAGCGGGGTTGAAGGGCAAAGGTGGAATGACGCTGGTGAAGAACTTGTCGATGCTGTTGCCGGGAACCCTGGATGCCTTCGGCGTATTGCGGAAGCATAAGCCAGGTGTGGCGTTTGGCGTGGGCGGATATGCCGCCGGGCCGATGATGCTGGCCACGTGGTTAAGCGGAGTTCCGAACGTGATTTTCGAGCCGAATGCCGAGCCGGGCTTCACGAATAACACCTTGGCGCGTTTGGCGAAGCGGATTGCGACGGGCTACGAAGTGTCGGCACGAGCATGGGGTGAGAAAGCGGCAGTAACAGGGAATCCTGTACGCGCCGAATTCTTCAAGATCGCGCCGCGGAAACCGGAGAAACCGTTTCGACTACTTATTACCGGGGGAAGCCAGGGCGCGCGGCCGATTAATCGCGCGTTTATCGCCGCGGCGGCCCTACTGGCTGCGCGAAAGGACGAGATGCAAATTGTGCACCAGACCGGCGAGCGCGATTATAATGATGTCTCGGCTGGGTACGCGAAAAACCGGATGGAAGTGGAAGTAGCGCCGTTCCTGACGAACATGGCGGAACGGTTTGCGTGGGCCGACGTGATTGTTTGCCGCGCAGGCGCCATCACTGTGGCGGAAGTGGCGGCAGCGGGACGAGCGGCAATTTTCATACCGTTTGGCGCAGCGACAGACAGCCATCAACTGCGTAATGCGCAGGAGATGACCAAAGCGGGCGCGGGACGATTGATCGCCGAGCCGGAACTGACCCCGGAGCGCCTGGCGAAAGAGATTTTCACTCTGCTGGACCAGCCCACAGAGATTGAAGCACTAGCAACGAAAGCGCGCAGCCTGGCCCACCCTCACGCGGCGCGGGAAATCGTCAATTTGATTGAAGAGGCTGCAAGGCCAAGAGGGCGCTAATGGTATCGTTCCGCAGTTTTCAGAGAATTCATCTGGTGGGTATCGGCGGGATCGGTATGAGCGGCATCGCCGAAGTGCTGCTGACGCTGGGATATTCGGTATCTGGCTCGGACGTGAAGCCGTCGACCATCACGGAGCGGCTGCAGGATCTAGGTGCCACAATTTTCGAAGGACACGAAGCGGAGAATGTCGAAGGCGCGCATGTTGTAGTCGTGTCTTCGGCGGTAAAGGCCGATAATCCGGAGGTTGTTGAAGCGCACAAGAAGAAGATTCCGGTGATCCCGCGGGCGGAAATGCTGGCGGAGTTGATGCGGCTGAAATACGGAATCGCAGTGGCTGGTGCGCACGGAAAAACAACCACTACGTCCATGGTGGCGTCGATTCTGGCCGCGGCGCATTTGGATCCAACGTTCGTGGTGGGCGGTCGCGTGAATCAGGCGGGAACGACGGCCCGCGTGGGCAAAGGCGAATTTTTCGTCGTGGAGGCCGACGAGAGCGATCGCAGTTTCTTGATGTTCGCGCCGGTGGTGGCCGTTGTTACGACCATAGACCGCGAGCACCTGGACCAGTATTCGTCGCTGGAGGATATTCAGGGTGCCTTCATTCAGTTTGTGAATCGCGTGCCGTTTTACGGGGCGGCCGTGTTGTGCCTGGATGAACCGAATGTGCAGGCGATTATTCCAGACGTGAAGCGACCGATTATTACCTACGGAGTTTCGAATCAGGCGGACCTCGTAATTAGCGACATTGACTTGAAGGGGCTCGGAAGCGAGTTCCGTTTGACCTATAAGGGCGACGACCTGGGAATCTTTCACCTGCCGCATCCGCCGGGAATTCATAACGTGAGGAACGCCGCGGCCGCCGCAGCCGTCGCTCTCTACCTGAATGTAGGTGCCGATCTGATTCGCGAGGGGTTGGCGAAATTCGCAGGAGTGGGTCGACGCTTCGACATCAAAGGCGAAGTGAACGGGATCACCGTGGTGGACGATTACGGCCACCATCCGGCAGAAATCAAAGCAACTTTGGAAGCTGCGAAGGGTTGCAAATTCAATCGATTGCTAGTGCTCTTCCAGCCCCACCGCTACACACGCACGCAGCATTTGTGGAATGAGTTTGTGTCGGCATTCAATCTTGCAGATGTGTTGGTGCTGCTGGACATCTATGCGGCAAGTGAAAATCCGATTGCGGGCGTCACGAGCGAAGCCCTGGCCGACAGCATCCGCGACGCGGGGCACAAAAATGTTTATTACTACCGCTCGATGCAGGGCGCGATCGAGTTTTTATTGAACGAGGCGCGGGCAGGCGACGCGATCATGACGATTGGCGCGGGAAATGTGAGCCGGGCGAGCAACGAGCTTGCAGTACTGCTGGGATCGGAGCTACGTGTTCACGAGCGGCCCGCCTCAGAAGGCGGTCCCTACAAAAGCGAACGGAACAACAATGCGCATTGAGAACCAACGGGTGTTGAAGACGCTTCCCGGGTTGGGCGTGATGAGGGAGGTGGGTGTGTCTCTAGCGGATATGACTTCGCTTGGAATCGGCGGGACCACGGATTTGCTGCGCATTCAGCGGCACGAATCAATTCCAGATTTGCTGCGCCTGCTCGACGACGAGGGAATCGCCCACAAATTTCTGGGCGGCGGGTCGAACCTTCTGGTGATCGATGGAGAACTTCCGTTTGTCGTGCTGCAGCTTGGGCGGAAAGAGCCGGACGTGGTGATTGAAGGAAATATCGCCCTGGTAGACGCTGCCGCGGACTTGGGAAGAACCGTGACCTTCTGCGCAAAGCAGAACCTCGGCGGGATGGAGGGTTTGATCGGCGTTCCTGGAACGATTGGCGGTGCGTTACGGATGAATGCCGGGGCGTACGGAACCGAGATTGGGTCATACGTTCGGGAGGTTCAGGTGTATCGAGCGGCGGCACGCAGGATTGAAACCGTGCGCGGCGACCAAATTTCGTTCGAATACCGGCACACATCGTTTGCGCCGGATGATATGATGCTCGCAGTGAAGCTCGAACTTCCCTCCAAGCCATACGCGGAAATCCTCCAAGGCATTCGTATCTGCAACGAAAAAAGGCGCGCCAGCCAGCCACTAGGGCAGAAAAGCGCAGGGTGCATCTTCCGAAACCCTCCCGGAGGCTCGGCCGGCCGCATGATCGATGAACTTGGCCTCAAAGGACACTCCGTGGGAGACGCAAAGGTAAGCGACCGCCATGCCAATTTCTTTGTGAACGCGGGCGAAGCGAGCGCCACCGACATGCTGGCGCTGATTAGCGACGTGCGGGACCGTGTGCAGAAGAGTTTTGAGGTAACTCTCGAAAACGAGGTGGTGGTGTGGAACGCGTAAAGCCCATACAGCGGAACGCCTCGGCCGCCACGGCGGGAGAGCAGGAAACCTACCGGCCAGAGTTGGTGACCGACGA
>Ga0207761_1000891_pt1 | contig 10268 bp, 10 predicted proteins | sample LuqExpMetageno34_FD_187792 | JGI IMG/M metagenome (GOLD analysis project Ga0207761, IMG submission 187792) | Tropical forest soil microbial communities from Luquillo Experimental Forest, Puerto Rico - Sample 34 (SPAdes) | ecosystem: Environmental > Terrestrial > Soil > Tropical forest ...
AGGCCGACCCCGCGAGCGTTGTACTTTGCTCCGACATGGTCAGCCTCCATTGCGGACGTGTTGTACGGTCGATGTTTGCGAAGATGTCGATGGCGGGATTGTGACCGTGATGCTGGTCGACAAGGGAGCGCTCCGTTCGATCTAAACGCCCCCGAAGCGAAAAATTAGGCTGAAAACGAAAATAGGCATTTTTTCGTCGGCAATCACTCCGTTCGTATGATAAATATTTCACAGGAAATGCACGCCGCGCATAGCTGCGATGGAACTTACCCGACGCCCATGTGACGAGCGGCCGCCCGGTGCGTTATCATTAAACTGGCCTGGGAATGGGCGGCGCCGGGAGAAACAATGATCGATCCGCTTTACTCGCTCTCCGGCTTTTTGGTCGGACTGCTGGTTGGCATGACGGGCGTCGGCGGCGGCGCCTTAATGACGCCAATCCTCATATTGCTGTTCGGCATTCATCCGGCGACTGCAGTCGGTACGGATCTCCTCTATGCAGCGGCCACCAAAACCGGCGGCAGCTTGGTGCATGGGTTAGCCCGCAGCATCGACTGGCGCGTAGTGGCGCGTTTGGCGAGCGGCAGCGTTCCGGCGACGGTGGTAACGCTGGCACTGTTATCGCATTTCAATCTCAACGGAGAGGCTGCGCGCGGCCTGATCACGCTGGTATTAAGCATCGCGCTTTTTGCGACCGCAATGGTGCTGGTATTTGGTGGCGCGATCGTAGCGGCCTATCGAGCGCGTGTGACCACGCTGGACGCCAGGCGGACCGCAGGCAACACCGTACTGGTCGGGGCGTTGCTCGGCGTGTTGGTGTCGATCTCCTCAGTCGGCGCTGGCGCCATCGGTGTGGTCGCGCTGGTCATGCTTTATCCACACATGCCGGTTGCGAAGATCGTCGGCTCCGACATTGCGCATGCGGTGCCGCTCACGCTAATCGCTGGTATCGGGCACTGGATGATGGGCTCAGTTGATTGGCACATCATCGCCTCGCTGCTGATGGGCTCGCTGCCGGGGATCTTCTTGGGTAGCTATTTCGCCCACCGGGTGCCCGAGCGCACCCTGCAAGTCGTGCTGGCGATTACCCTATTCGTGGTGGCGAGCCGCATTGCTTACGATCACGCCACCGCAACATCAATCATAACATCTTTCACCCGCCGCGCAGTACCCTAAGGCAGACGTGTCGGGTTGATTTCATGTAAAACAGCGTGGGCTTATAGGGCAGGTACTTCAACCGATTCCACAGCGCATTCTCATGTCATGACCGCGATTTTGGCGCCTCACCATCGCGCAGTTGCCGGCCTCGCGGCCGTGCTGGCCTGCCTGATCGCGGGCGCGGTGCCGGCGCAGGCGGAAGGCCGGCTTGAGGGAAAATACACTATCTCTATGACCGGCGTGTCAATCGGGCAGATCACCTGGCTGGTCGACATCAATGACAAACATTACGTCACCTCGGCGTACGGTAAGGCCAGTGGCGTGCTGAGCATGCTGGTGAACGGCGAGGGCTCGGTCGTCACTCACGGCACGATTGCCAACGACCGTCTGGCGCCGTCCTCGTACGTCTCGCGCATTTCCGATGACGAGGGCAACAGCGAGCTGGCGATGACGTTCGAGGGTGGAAACGTTAAGGACTTGATCGGGCAGGCGCCGCGGCTGGAGTCCGATCGGGTCGCGGTGAGCGAAGCCGACCGCCGCGGGGTGAACGACCCACTGACGGCGGTACTCATTCCAATTCCAGCTGGCAATGGCCGGTTGGCGAGCTCAAACTGCACCCGGACGCTGCCAATCTTCGATGGGCGGCGCCGCTACAATCTCGCTTTGACATTCGGGCGCGTCGACAAGATCGCACTCGCGCAGAGCTATACGGGACCGGTGCTGGTATGCGGCGTCATCTTGCAGCCGATCGCCGGCTATCGTTCCAACAGCATGCTAGTGAAATATGTGGCGGGCCGGCGCGATCTGGAACTATGGTTCGCGCCGATCGCCGGCACCTCGGTCATTGCGCCGATCCGGGTCGTGATGCCGACCTTGATCGGCACGCTGGAAATTACTGCCAAGCGGTTCGACGTTTTTGCCGCTCCGCCGGCGCCGCTGTCGCCGGCGGCTTCGCCGCAGTGACTAGCAAACTGCTGCGCGAATTTGCGATAGGTAACGCAATAGAGCGCTGGCCGCTTGCTCAAAAAACTAGGCTCGTGTGACGCTCAGAAATTTCCGTCTGTATCGATTACTAACGGACATTTTCGGATTCCCTGCCGCTACTTAACGGTCGGAGCGGTGCCGGAAATTGTGCTGGCGCTAGCGGAAACCGCGCAAGAAGCCGGCCGCACAAGCGATGCGCGGCCAGCCATAGAATCGCTGCGACGATCTTAGTTACCGTCGATGGTCTGAATCACGCTCGACATCGGACGCGCTTCGTCGAGACCGCCGCCCATCTCCTTGAGCACCATGTCGACATATTCCTTCTTCGGCTCGATCGGCGTCTTGCCGACGATCTGCACAACTTTGTAGCCTCCATCCTTGAGCCGCTTGAGCAGTTCGGGCGCCGCATGCGCGGTCGCCTGCTGGAAGTCGTGCATAAGAATGATGCCCTTGCCTTTCGGCTCCAGCTTCTTCATCACCGAGGCAATAACCTGCTCAGGCTTTCGAATCTTGAAGTCGAACGAGTCGAGGTCGGTGGAGAAAATGCCGACATTGCGCTCACTCATGTATTTCAAAAGCTCCGGCGGATGGCGCAGCGCCGGGAAACGGAAAAACGGGCCGACGGGCTGATTGCCGAGCGCGATGCTCACTGCTGCGATGCCCTTTTCTATTTCGTCCTTGCCTTCCTGCTCGGAGAGCTTCGACAGATCCTTGTGCGACCAGGTATGCGAACCGACGGTATGACCGGCCGCCGCCACCTGCTTCATGATTTCGGGGTGCCAGCCAGCGTGCTTGCCGATCGGGAAGAACAGCGCCTTGGTGCACTGATCGGCGAGCGCCTTGAGCACCGCAGGCGTGTGGCCCGGCCACGGGCCGTCGTCAAAGGTCAGCACGACCTCGTGGTCGCGCAGGAAGTCATAGGCCTTGAAGTGCTCGAAGCCGAAGCCGGGGCCGCCGGTCGTGTCGATCTGCACGATACGCGAGACGCCGAGTGCATTTGGATTGTTGCATTTCGTCGCGCCCGGGGCAGGGGTATTCTGTGCCCATGCGGAGGCGCCCGCCGCGGAAACCGAAATCGCAAAAGCTAGAGCCAAAGCGGTACGCATCAAGTTCTCCCTACCCCGTAAGCTGATGAATTCAGGCCGGTAGTCTTCCTGAGTATCTTATACATCGCGGCTTTAACAAGAAGCCAAAATTGTGAGCATTTGTTGGCAAAATCGTAAAAACGAGCGGTAACCGGCGGTCGTATGTGGGGCGCGTTGCCTTACGACGCGATCAGTCCTATCTGAACACCGGGGAATTCGAGAGAAACCATGGCTGCGCTCGTATCCACAATCAGCCTGTCACGGCCGTTGGTACTGATCGCCCTCGTCTGCGGCGCTTTGTTGGCGGCGACCTTCGGTCTATGGGTCTATTACGGCACGGCCGTATTCTTTGAGATGGTGCGCACCGGCTGGGTAGCGTGCTTCTGACAATGGACCATAGCTGAGTTTCCATGACGGTGCGAGCCTCGCATATCGTGCTGGTGCTATCGGCGTTCCTGTCCGGGCTAGTGATCTTCTTCGGCGTGTTTCTGTTCGCCAGCGGTCAACTGACCACTGGCCCCAGCGCTGCGGTAATCGGCGGACCGTTCAGCCTGATCGACCAGGACGGCAAGCCGATTACCGATCAGGATTTTAAGGGCCGTCCCTTCCTGGTTTTCTTCGGGTACACACATTGCCCTGACATCTGCCCGGCCACGTTGTTCGAGGTGTCAGAAGTCTTGCGCGCGCTCGGTCCGGATGCTGGCAAGGCCGCGGCGCTATTCATCACGGTGGACCCGGAGCGCGACACGCCTGATGCGATTAAGAGCTACGTTTCGAGCTTCGATCCGCATTTGCGTGCCGCCACCGGCGACGCGGCCGCGATCGCTGCGGCTGAAAAGGCCTATCGCGTCTACGCCAAGAAAGTGCCGACTGACAACGGGGACTACAGCGTGGATCACACTGCACTGGTCTATCTGATGGATAAGCAGGGCCGTTTCGTCGCGCCGTTCAACCTCAAGCGGCGGCCGGCCGAATCTGCTGCCGATCTACGAAAATATATGTAACGTTCAAGTGTCGCTCTGGTCGCAATCAATCGCGACTGTGACGGAACGTGCTTCTGATCGCATCCAAAGGTATTTGCGGACGGCGGCACTCTGTTCTTGTGCGGCGAGTAACCCGGTCATGAAAATTGACATAGCCGGCGCCCCACATCCGATCCGTAAGATCATCAAGTACGCGCCGCCAGCATCGATCATTGCGCTCGGGCACAAGAATAATCGAGCCATTGATCAGGCGTCACTCGACGGTGCCGACGGCTACGCAACAAAGCTGTTCGATACGGTGGAACCTTACGGGGACGACAGAAAAAGTTCCATTCGACGTGGTTTCGGCTGCCGCAAAAAAGTAATCAGGCCGACGAATCGTGTGCGATCGTGCCGGTTTCCATGGCCTTGATCGAGCGCCATCGGTAGCCGCTGGCAACCCAAACTAGGCCGCCGACGGCGCCGCTGGCCAAGGTTGTCGCTCCGAACAGAATTGAAACGATTAAGCCATCCCCTTCGGCCAGACCGGCGTAGTTGAATGCGAGGATCATTGCACTTTCGCGCACGCCCCATCCGGCGATCGAGACCGGGATCGTTGCAATCAAGATGACTGGCAAAACCAGAAACATGGCCTGGTTGAACGCGAGCGGGATATGGGTAGCCATGGCTACGCCCCACGCAATCGTCACGGTCATGAAATGAATCACAAACGAGAATGCCGCGACGCGCACGCCGCCTGTTGAACGGCATAGCCGCCAGGCCATCCGCGACGCGGTAGCGAGATGCCGGGTGAGCCACCATCGATCCAACAGCCGCAATTGCGGCAGTCCGAGCATCAGAAAAATCAATGCCGCGCCGAATGCACCAAAACCGATCAGCGTCAACGCTGCGCGCGCAATGGGGTCCTGCACCAGATTGAACGTCCACGGCAGACAGGCGCATACCAGGACTGCCAGTGCGGTAACGCCGACCACGCGGTCGATCAGCACCGAATAGATTGCAACGGGCCATCCAGATCCGCCGCGCGCCATGAGCCAGATCCGTACGGCGTCGCCGCCGACCGTCGATGGCAGGACTTGGCTGAAGAACTGCCCGATGAAGCTGTAACGCAGCGCGTCGGCGTGCCGCAGCTTGAAACCGCAGGTTATGGCGATCTCGCGCCATCGCAGCGCAAGGACCGGCAATTGGATAAACAAAAGGAGAAGGGAGGCGGCGATCCAGCTCCATTCGAGGCCGCCCAGCCGTTGTCCCACACTGTCGAGATTGACCCGGCGAAGCGACAGGTACAGCAGAAAAGCCGAGATGGCCGCTTTGCCTAAAAATGACATCAGACGTCGCATCGATGTGTGGACTTTCTAAAAGTTGTAGGGAACAAATCTACTTGTTTTCTAACAACGACGAACCTGGCTTGGGAAGCCTAGGGCCATACCCGGCGCCAAAGCGCCAGCTATTCGTTTCTTTTTTCGGAGGTCTTTGCGAATGCTTTCGGCATGCTCGATGTGGCCCGAGGCTCCTGTTTGAGGACGAAATTCGCCCGGCATAGGGACAGCACTGCGACATGGATTGTGTTCAATGGTTGTGGCGTGCACTGCCTCTCAAAATGTCGGATTCGACTGCATCGATTGTTTGACTGCACACAAAGTTTGCAATTTTGATTTGACCCTATCGATCGCAACGGGGGCAGACTGAGGCGATCATGCATCTGCGACGTTTAACGCCGGTGACCGCTGGCTCCGCGTTCCTATGCGAACGCTTGTTGGCGCAGGCGCCGAAGTCACCTGTAGGCGCACGATTTTTGGGCCTTCCTGGGCTTTAAAAACTGCTATTGGCGTGCGCGGGGAATTTGGTAGGTAACCCTTTGGAAAAGCGGGACTTGCTCCATGGCGGGTAATTTACCCGTGGCGGTACCTTTTCGGTATAAATCTCTGGCATTAAGGAACGAGCCCTAAGTGAATACGCCGTCGACCAAGCCGATCGCCTCGTCCCGGAGTGGGACGACTGAAGCAGACCTCACGGTGGTTGGCGGAGCTGGCCATGTCGGTATTCCACTGGTGCTCGCGTTCGCTGACGCCGGGATTACGGTTAACGTCAATGATCTTAATGAGGCGGTGCTGACGCAACTGCGCTCCGGGAGGTTGCCGTTCATCGAACTCGGGGCTGCGCCGCTGTTGAGCAAGGCGCTGGCCAATAACCGGCTGGTCTTCACCTCGCAGCCGGCCGCGATCAGCCGGCGCGGGCCGGTCATCGTCACCATCGGCACTCCGGTCGATGAATTCCTAAATCCGGTGCGCCAAGCAGTGCAGGACTGCATTGATGCTCTGCTGCCCTTCATAGACGATGGGCAATTGCTGGTGCTGCGTTCGACCGTGTATCCGGGCACGACTGCGTGGCTTGATTCTTACCTCAAGCGATTAGGCCGAAAAATCAAAGTTGCCTTCTGCCCGGAACGGGTGGTGCAGGGTAATGGCATCCAGGAACTGCGCGAGATGCCGCAGATCGTCAGCGGCACCTCGAAAGAGGCGGAAGGCGAAGCGGAAGCATTATTCCAGAAGGTCGCGCCTGAGGTTGTGGTGATTAAGCCGCTTGAAGCCGAGTTTGCCAAGCTGTTCAGCAACGCTTACCGCTACATCGAGTTTGCCGCAACCAACCAGTTCTACATGATCGCGAAATCCGCTGGCGCCGACTATCATGCGATCACGCAGGCGATGAAACACAACTATCCGCGCCTAAAGAGCTTCCCGCGCCCGGGTTTTGCGGCCGGACCTTGCCTGTTCAAAGATACGATGCAGCTCGCGGCATTCGCGCGCAATCAATTCGGGCTTGGCCAAGCTGCGATGCAGGTGAACGAAGGGCTGGTGCTTCAGCTAGTCGAGGATCTGCGGCGCGCATACGACATTTCCAGCATGACAATAGGTCTATTGGGAATGGCCTTTAAGGCCGAGGTCGATGACACGCGGGCGTCCTTGAGTTACAAGCTCAAGCGAGCATTGCAGATGTTTGCGCGCGACGTTCTGGTAACCGATCCGTTCGTGACGACCGACCCAGCCATTCTGCCGTTCGATGAAGTGGTCGACCGCAGCGACATGCTGATCCTATGCACGCCGCATTCCGCCTATGCGGACTCTGACCTCGACGGTAAGCCGGTGGTGGACGTATGGGGCTTTCTCAAGAATGCGAACGTCGTGTACTGAGTATGACGCCACGGCTCGATATCGTCATCCCGGTCTATAACGAAGGGAACATCATCCTGGCGACGCTTGCCGCGCTGCGTCGGCACGTCACGACGCCGTCGCGCATCCTTATTTGTTATGACGCTCCCGAAGACAATACGCTATCGACAATTAAGGAAAACCCCGAGCAGGTTGAGGGGCTGACGATCGAATTCGTTCGTAACCGGTCGCGTGGCGCCCATGCGGCGGTGATGACGGGCTTTGCCGCGAGTCGGGCGCCGTTCGTTTTGATGTTTCCAGCCGACGACGACTTCAACGCCGGTATCATCGATGCGATGGTGGCCAAGGGCGAGGAGGGCATGGACATCGTTTGTGCGAGCCGGTTCTTGCCCGGTGGCTGCATGATCGGTTGCCGCTGGCTCAAGGCCTTCTTGGTGCGCACCGCGGCGTTTACGCTCTATTACCTAGCCCGGTTGCCGACTCGGGACGCGACCAATGGATTCCGCCTTTTTTCGCGGCGCGTGATTGACGGCATCGAAGTCCAATCCGATAGCGGATTCTGCTACAGCCTAGAACTGCTCGTGAAGTGTCATCGGCTCGGCTGGCCGGTCGCCGATGTGCCGGCCAAATGGTTCGAGCGCAAACAGGGCGGCAGCCGTTTCCAGGTGCTCAAATGGATACCGGCCTATCTGCGTTGGTACTTGTACGCCTTTGCCACCACGCTCCTGCACCGGCCGGCCAATAGTGTTAATCAGCGTTCGAGTTACAAGATCGCAAAATGATACGGTTGCCGAAACTGACATCGCGCCAGATTTTGATCGTTTTGCACGATCTACTTGCCACTGCGGCGGCGATCGTGCTGACGTTCTTCGTGCGGTTCGAGAGCGTTGGCCTCTATCAGCGCATTGCCGGACTCAAAGTTTTCCTGCCTTTCTTTGTGCTCTATGCAACCGTGATCTATTTCGTCTTCGGTTTGCATCGCAACAAGTGGCGATTCACCTCGGTACCCGACCTCTATAATATCTTCCGCGCCTCGACAGTGCTGGCGGTCTCGCTGCTCGCGCTCGATTACGTACTGCTGACACCAAACTTTTACGGCACGTTCTTCTTCGGCAAGATCACGATTCTGCTCTATTGGCTGCTCCAGATGTTTTTCCTGGGTGGCTCGCGCGTCGCCTATCGTTATTTCCATTACGCACGTACGCTCCAGCGTGTTCGAATCGCGGATGCGACGCCGACTTTAGTGCTCGGCCGCGCGGCCGACGTAGAAGTGCTCCTGCGCTCAATCGAGAGTGGCGCGGTTAAGAAGATCTGGCCGGTCGGTGTTTTGTCGCCGGCGGTGACCGATCGCGGACAATCGATCCGCGGGGTCCCGGTTATGGGCGATATCGACGATTTGGAACGCGTGGTCGCCGATCTCGCTGGGCGCGACGCGCGGGTTACTCGGCTGGTGCTAGCGCCATCGGCGTTTTCGCCGGAAGCGCGGCCGGAAGCAATCTTGATGCGCGCGCGTAGGCTTGGTCTCAGCTTGAGTCACTTGCCATCATTCGAGGCCGGCGGTCCGGCGGTGCAACTTGCTCCGGTCTCGGTCGAAGATTTATTGCTGCGGCCCAGCGTCCGGATCGACTATCGCCGGCTTGAGGAATTTATCAGCGGCAAATCGATCGTCGTCACCGGTGGCGGCGGTTCGATTGGCTCGGAAATCTGTGAGCGGGTCGTTACGTTCGGTGCTGCCCGGTTGCTGGTGATCGAAAATTCCGAGCCCGCTCTACATGCCGTCATGGAAGTCCTGGCGGCGCAGCAAAGCGAGGCGGACATCTCCGGCCGGATCGCTGATATTCGCGATCGGACGCGCATCATGAATCTGATTGCGCAGTTCAAGCCGGACATCGTATTCCACGCCGCCGCGCTCAAACATGTGCCGCTGCTCGAAAAAGATTGGGATGAGGGCGTCAAGACCAATGTTTTTGGCACGGTCAATGTCGCGGACGCCGCGGCCTCGGCCGGCGCCACCGCGATGGTGATGATCTCGACTGACAAGGCGATTGAACCAGTATCGGTGCTGGGCGCCACTAAGCGTTTCGCTGAGATGTATTGCGACGCCCTCAACGACCAGTTCTCCCGCCGTGACAGCCGTCGCCACATGCGACTCATTTCGGTGCGGTTCGGGAACGTGCTGGCGTCCAACGGCTCGGTGGTGCCGAAATTCAAGGCGCAGATCGAAGCCGGCGGCCCGGTCACTGTGACCCATCCCGATATGGTGCGATATTTCATGACCATCCGAGAGGCATGCGACCTGGTCGTCACGGCCGCGAGCCATGCGCTGACGTCCGGGCGCGACGACGTCTCGGTCTACCTACTCAATATGGGTCAGCCGGTGAAGATCGTAGATCTGGCCGAGCGCATCATACGGTTGAGCGGGTTGGAGCCAGGCCGCGACATCAAGATTACCTTCACCGGCGTGCGTCCTGGCGAGCGCCTGCACGAGATCCTGTTCGCGCGCGAAGAGGAGATGACCGATATCGGGATTCCAGGCATCGTGGCGGCCAAGCCGGTGCGGCCTTCGCTCGAGGCGATCCGCGGCTGGCTGACGACGCTCGAGCAAGGGGTGGCGCGCAATGAGCGCGCGGCGATCTATAATGTGCTACGTGACGCGGTGCCGGAATTTCGCGGCGAGGCGGCATGATGGACCTGGACGTATTTTTTAAAGCCGAATTTGCTGAACACTACGACGTCGCCCAGCGCACCGAGACGGCCCTGTCAAAGGCCTTCGTCGGCTTGGTCGCAGTCTGCGCGGCCTCGATCCGCGCCGGCGGCAAGCTAATGTTCTTCGGCAATGGCGGCAGCGCCGGCGACGCGCAGCATCTCGCGACCGAATTGACCATCCG
>Ga0207761_1000893_pt1 | contig 10261 bp, 12 predicted proteins | sample LuqExpMetageno34_FD_187792 | JGI IMG/M metagenome (GOLD analysis project Ga0207761, IMG submission 187792) | Tropical forest soil microbial communities from Luquillo Experimental Forest, Puerto Rico - Sample 34 (SPAdes) | ecosystem: Environmental > Terrestrial > Soil > Tropical forest ...
CGGCGGGTGCGGCGCAGGAGATCGATCGCCCGCCGGTCGGCAATGACGCACAACCACGCGGTGAACGACCGGCTAGGATCGTAGGTATGCCGTGCGCGATGAATGGTCAACAACACGTCCTGCACCACGTCGTCGATGCGGTCAGCCGCCACTCCGCGCCCTCGCGCGACGCTCTTGACGACCGGTATACATTCGCGCAGCAGTGCCTGGTAGGCGGCGCCATCACCGGCTTGAGCTGCGGCCATAAAAGCTGACCGGCGCCGGTCGACTCCCGCGGCGGTATCGTCTGGAACAGTCTTCGTCATCGCCCGTCTGGTGATTTCGGCGCCAGTAATCGAACTCGCTAGAGACCGGCGGTCGCGCCAATAGGCCAGATCGGGGCAGAATATGGCGTGTTCCGATGAGAAGTCGACAGGAATCGTTTTCACGATCCGCTGAACCAGTGGTAGTTCTGGTCCTCCCAATAGCTGTATGGATAGTCGCCGGTGAAAAAAATCGGTACGATGAATTTAGAATTCTTCAATTTTCGTCTCGACCATGTTCCCTCTTCACGACAGGATACCGCCCGGCCAGCTATCCATCGTCGCGAACCAATGTTTAAGAGCTCTCCGTCGTCTATTCGATGCATCGCAGGAGATGGTTACGTCCGAGGCCTAAATATCGATCACGTCGATGTGATCGTCTCGAAGCAAGCTTTGCGCAAGGCTTATGTAACGCCTGCTCCCATCGCCAACGAAGTCTTGGTAGTGACACATCTCGCATAAAGGCACGTCCCGCATAATGGAATGACGCTGCAAGCAAAGGACCCGCGCTATGTTATTCATTACTAAGCTGCCGCTGCTGTCGCGCCCTACACGTCTGATGCGGTGGATATTGCTGCTGCCTCTTGCCGTAGCGTTAAATCAGTTTCCTGCGCGCGCCGTAGAAAGCGGCACTATCATTCCGGCACCTGCGGTTGATGTGCCGGTAGCGCCGAATGGCGATATGCAAACGGCAGTTTTCGCTGGCGGTTGTTTCTGGGGTGTCCAGGCGGTATTTCAGCATGTTAATGGCGTCGAATCTGCCGTTTCCGGCTATTCGGGTGGCGACAAAGCCACCGCACATTACAGTGACGTGAGTTCTGGGCGGACAGGTCACGCGGAGTCGGTGAAGATCACCTTCAATCCGCGGATCATCACCTATGGCCAGATTCTTAGAATCTATTTCTCGGTCGCCCACGATCCGACACAACTCGATCGTCAGGGACCTGATGTCGGCACGCAATACCGCTCGGCGATCTTCTACGGCGACGACTCACAGCTGGCTGCTGCCCGCAGCTACATTGCCCAGCTCGATCAGGCTCACGTGTTCAAGCAGCGCATCGTGACTCGTATCGAGCCCCTTCAGGCTTTCTACCCGGCCGAATCCTATCACCAAGACTATCTCGTCCATCACTCGAATAGCCCTTACATTGTCTTCAACGATCTCCCAAAGCTTGAAAATCTCAAACGCCTATTCCCCGACTTTTATCGCATTGAACCCAAACTCGTTGCAGAGCGATCTCCGTCGTGATGCTGTACATTGAGGGGAGCCGTCCCTGGGTGAGGTTAGCACGATCGGGGTCGATATTGCGAAATCGGCGTTTCAGATTCACGGCGTCGATGCGGATGGCGTGGTGGTGATCCGCAGGCGTGTTGGTCGAGCGAAGGTTCTTGAGCTCTTTGCCGATCTTCCGCCTTGCCTGGTTGGCATGGAAGCATGCGCTACGGCGCACCGTGGGCACGCGAGCTCAAGAAGCTCGGACACGACGCGCGGCTGATGCCGCCGACCTATGTCATTTCATGGAATTATTTTGCTACTGAAGCATAAGCGTTTCCGGTGTACGATCCCCAAGCAGAAATAATCGACTCTGCTGGGGGGGAATTGTCATGATTGGGTTATTCAGAGTACTGCGGCTTGCCGTGGTCATCACAAGCCTTACTAGCCCCGTTTTCTCTCAGCAGCTGCCTCCGCCGATGGGGCAACCTTCTAATGCGCCTGGAGTCCCAAAATTTCAGTCGGAGCCGTACTGGCCAAAGCCATTGCCTGGCAATTGGATACTTGGGCAAGTCTCAGGTATTGCGGTCGATCACAACGATAACATCTGGATCGTACATCGCCCCTCGACCCTGTTTGAGGACGAAAAAGGCGCGACCAAAAATCCGCCCGAGACCAAGTGCTGTACGGCGGCACCGCCGGTCCTGGAGTTCGATCAGGATGGAAACTTACTGAGATATTGGGGCGGCCCAGGAACGGGTTACGATTGGCCAAAGTCAGAGCACGGAATTTATATCGACAGTCAAGGCTATGTTTGGCTTGCGGGCAACGATCAAGCCGATCATCAGATTCTCACCTTCACAGGTGATGGAAAATTTCTCCAACAGATCGGCAAGGCCAATGTGACTGGCGATTCCAACAGTCAAGATAAGCTTGGCAGACCGGCGCATATGGTGCTCGACGAGCAGGCGAACGAACTATATGTGGCTGACGGCTACAAAAATCGTCGCGTCATTGTGTTCGATGCCAAATCTGGTGCCTATAAGCGTCATTGGGGTGCATATGGACACAAACCGAGCGATGAAAAGATGGCGGCCTACAAACCTGACGCCCCGCCGTCGGAACAGTTCTCAAACCCAGTACATTGCGTCCGGCTATCGAATGACGGTCTTGTCTACATTTGTGACCGTGCCAATGACCGCATCCAGGTTTTCCGCAAAGACGGCACATTCGTGAAAGAGTTTCGAATCGAGCCGGAGACGTTGCAGAACGGTTCGGTCTGGGATCTCGTACTTTCGGAAGACGCGGGACAAAAATACATTTTTATTGCTGACGGCGCGAATGGTCAAATTATTACGATCAACCGGGACGATGGGAAGGTGCTAACCCAATGGGGCCGCCATGGCCGCCAGCCTGGCCAGTTCAAATGGGTGCATAACATTGCCATCGACTCAAAAGGAAACATCTATACGGCGGAAGTCGGTTTTGGACACCGCACACAAAAGTTTCGCAGGGTGGAGTGATATTGAGACGCGCAAGCACGCCCTTCCAATTGTCTTCACAGAGGGCAGAAGGTAGAGGGAATAACGAACGCAGCAGCTTAAGTCGCGTGGCTTGGGTAGACCATTTGAGCTAATCAGGATTCAAATGGTTCTTGGTGAAATTTTTAAGAAAGAGGCTACCCACCTATCTTGCTGCAGCGATGATCCGTCTCGCGATAGTGATCGTGATTGCTTTGGCGTTGGCTGGGTGCGCGCACGCGCGCCGGGAGTGACCGGGCGCGCCGTGACAGTCATTGTTTACGGCCCGGACTGATAAACGCGCAGGTAAATGCGACGTGAGCGTACCCCCCTAATGTCCGTCATCGCGGTTAAGCGGTCGTGATGCGGACTTCGCGGCCCCCTAATGACCGATGTCAAACATTCTCGCTCGTATTATCGAAGGTCCCGGCCGAAACAGGTTGGAGACCCCCATGCCAAAATTGCCGCTAAAACTGCAGGTACCGACAGGCGTGGCCCTATGTCTTGGGGAAGATCTAGCTTGCAAACTAAAACTTAAATATTTGTTTTTATGATTTAGCTTTCATGTACATGCGGCACGTGGCGTGCTCCGATCGCTATCCCGCATTTTTAGTGTCCCCGGGGGGTAGTTGGGGAGCACGTTAGGTCAGATCAGTGTGAAGTTCTCGACGGCAGACTTAACAATACTCCGGATACGCTGCCAAAAATGCGGGCAGCACACGGAAAAGCTCGTCACATTGCTACTCCGCAAGGATGCCATTCAGTGTTCTAGCTGCGGAGAGAGAATTAGCCTTGCAACCCCGACAAACAAGATTTTGATCTCCGAAACGGCAGCAAGTTGTGCCCGCGTAGGCGAAGCGTTGGTTAAAGGGCTGTCGCTCGCGTAAAGCCGGCCCATGTCTGCTTCTGGTACATCGCGTCATTGCGCTGCGCCGCAAAATTTGGTCGCTATCGCGTTCCAATCGCCGTATAAGTCGCTCATAACGTCCGTCTACACAAACCGTACTGCATAGATCGGCGGCAACGTGTGCGTGATGCAGACCCAGTTGTCACCCTGGTCCTCGCTCACCCAAAGACCTCCCGTTGTCGAGCCGAATGCAAGACGGTCGCCTGTCTCATCGATTGTCAGCGCGTGGCGGTAAACTACGTCGTAGGCGTGCGATTGCGGTAGCCCCTTTGTCAAGATGTCGAAACTCTTGGCCCCATCGCGCGTGCGCGTGACTACCAGTCGGCCGTCGCGGGGGATGCGCTTCTCGTCTTTGATTTCAGGTACGAACCACGCCGTGTCCGGCTCGCGCGGATGCACGACGACTGGGAAGCCGAAGGTCGAAGGCTCAACGCCAGTGACCTCTGTAAATGTTCGGCCCTCGTCGGATGAAATGAAAATGCCATTGTGGTGCTGTACCCACATGCGCTGAGTGGATGTGATGCATTGAGCTAGACAATGCACGTCCTGGGCGATGGGGTCATGGATCATCTCCGGTGGAACGTGATCGGCGCGCATGCCCTCGCCGCGCTGCGTCCAGCTCGCGCCCCCATCCTCTGTAAACCAGATGCCGCCGGTCGAGACGGCAATCCAAACACGCTTTGAATTGCGCGGGTCGACCAGGATCGTGTGAATGCCTGGCAAGTCAGCACCACCGCCCATCCACATTTTCCGCTTAGGATGATCCCACAGCGAGCGGATCATTTCCCAGCTCTCGCCGTGATTGGCCGAACGGAACAAGCCGCCCGGCTGCGTGCCGCACCAAATCACGCCCGATTCGTCGGAACCGCCTGCGGCGAGCGCCCAGATGCGCGCCGTGCTCCAGACCAGTGGACGGCCCCACATGTCGTTCTCCTCGAGCCCCTCAGGCTTGGGCGGGTAGACCGGTGCCGTGATCTCTTCCCATCCCGTCGCTGTCGAGCGATGCAGCTTGACACCAAAGTGCCCATGATCGAGCGCTGCATAATGGCGGCCGCTGCGAGGATCGGTCAGTGTGAGGCTGACGTTGTCGCCGAGGAAGTCGACGTGCTCAATGTCCCAATGGCCGTGCCTACGTACAACCCGGAACAGTCCCTTACGGGTTGAAATGAGCAGTGTCTCGCTCATGCTTAACCTCCTGACAAAGCCTGGAAGACGTAGATCCTGCTGCTCGCCCTGACGGGATCGGATAAGCTCACCCGATCGCGAATGGCTTGGCCATCGACAAAGACCGTCATGTGACGGCGTAGCGCGGCCTGGTCATCGAGCACGTACGATCGTGCTTGGGGATTGCCGGCAAACACGTTTTCCAGTACTTCGCGGACGTTGCGGCCTGCGACCTCGGTCTCTGGGCAGACCACGTGGCGTTGGATGTTCGCGGTAAAGAAAACCTTTGCCATTTATCCTGCTCCTATGACCAGGACAAAACGTAGCGGCCATAGTGCAGGCCGAATACGTTAACGGTCTCACATGGCACTAATATAGCAGGTCGCTCTCGGCAGTTTGAATAGGCGACCCACCGTAAATGACCTTACCGATCGGCAGTCGAATCCACTGAATGTCCGCAGCTAACGAAAATAAAAGGGTAAAATTTGAGAAGGCTATTCCGTTCCGCTCGGCTCGTGCGGCCCATGCCGTCATGGCGCGCCGGCACCTCCTCGGCGAGCCGCAGCCAGCGGGCTTTCCCCGTGCGCGGCGCACCGTTGCCTATCATATCTTTAGAGCCACATCGTATTGCGCGCTTGCGCAAGCGATCGCCACGCTTTGTCGAGCGTTATGAGCGCCAGAGCCGTTAACTGTTGCGCACGTCCTGCCGCAGTGCCGGTAGGCCAATGCCTGTGGCCTCGAATCCGCCATCGACGGCAATCGTCTGCCCGGTAATGTAGCTGGCGCGATCGCTACACAAGAAGAAGATCGCTTCGGCTAGCTCTTGCTCCAGGCCGTAGCGGTTGAGTGGAATGGCGTCGTGATAGGCGGCGCGAATCTCCGGCGTATGGACGGCCTTCGCCATGGCGGTATCGACCGGACCTGGTGCGACGGCATTAACCCGGATACTAAGCGACGCGAGTTCGACCGCCTGTTGTTGGGTCAGGTGCGCAAGGCCGGCTTTACTTGTGCCGTAGGCGGTGCGCAGCGTCGAGGCGCGCAGGCCCGAAATAGAGGTGATGTTGACGATAGCGCCACCCCCGCTGTCGCGCATTAGCGGTGCTGCCGCCTGCGCGCACAGGAATGGCCCGGTGAGATTGACCGCCAGCACGCGCGACCAGTCCTCATACGTAACATCGAGAATCGGCTTAAAGATCGCAATGCCGGCATTGTTGACTAGGGCATCGAGCCGACCGAATTTGTCCGCGACGATCGCGAGCGCGCGGGCGACCCCCTCAGCGTCGGCGACGTCGCAGCAAATGGCAATGATTGCGTCGGACTTGGGCAGTGCGGCGTGCGTGCGATTGAGCGTCTCGTCGTCGATATCGAGCAACGCGACGCGCCAGCCGTCAGCGAGGAAGCGCTTGGCGGTCGCTAGGCCGATCCCACGCGCGGCTCCGGTCACCAGTGCGACCTTTTGAATTGCTTCCTTCATGGATGCCCCATGCCCGTTTGTCGTATTGTGGCCGGGCATGTCCCGGCCATTGCCTACTTTCATTGCTGTGTAAAAGACGCGGGTGCCTGGTACAAGTACGCCGTGCAATAGTCGCTATTCTGCCTCGCCATCCTCTTCCGCGCCTCTTCCGCGGCGACTGCGATTATTCGGTCGATCGTAGTCCAAGAAAGCCGTCAGGTCGGCAAATTTCGGCTCAAGGAATCGCGAAATTTTAAGCTTTTAGCCAGCTTGCATTTCGCCGCCGATGGACAGAAAGTTGATAAACAGGCCAATCCAATAGCGGGGACCACCATGGGTAAGATGACGCGCCGGGAACTGATGACCGGGGCAGCCGCGGGAGCGATCGCAGTCACGACCAGCGTTCGCCGCGGTAGAGCCGCGGAATTCACGTACAAATACGCAAACAATCTGCCAGTTGCCCACCCGATGAATGTGCGTGCGCAGGAGGCCGCAGACAAGATTAAAGCTGAAACGAACGGACGATTTGAGCTGCAGATTTTTCCTAACAATCAGCTCGGCTCCGACACGGATATGTTGAGTCAGTTGCGATCGGGCGCGATCGAGTTTTTCACGATGTCGGGCCTGATTCTATCGACTTTGGTGCCTGCAGCGTCGATCAACGGTATCGGCTTTGCCTTTCCCGACTATGACACCGTGTGGAAGGCGATGGATGGTGAACTCGGCGCCTATGTGCGGGCGCAGATTGCCAAGGCCAATCTCGTCGCGATGGAAAAAATTTGGGACAATGGCTTTCGTCAAACCACAACCAGTACTCGGCCGATTGTCACGCCCGCTGACTTCAAGGGCCTAAAGATCCGTGTACCTGTGAGCCCGCTATGGACCTCGATGTTTAAGGCTTTCGATGCTGCGCCGGCGAGCATCAATTTCAACGAAGTCTACTCATCGCTCCAGACCAAGGTGGTGGAGGCCCAAGAAAATCCGTTGGCAATCATCTCCACCGCCAAGCTTTATGAAGTGCAGAAATATTGCTCGCTCACCAACCATATGTGGGACGGCTTCTGGTTCCTCGCGAATGGAGCGGCGTTTGAGCGTATTCCGCAGGACCTGAGGGCGATCGTCGTAAAGAATATCAACGCTGCGGGTACTGCCGAACGCGCCGACGTCGCCAAGCTCAACGCCGGACTGCAATCGGAGCTCTCAGCAAAAGGACTCGTGTTCAACACACCAGATCCCGCACCTTTCCGTGAGGCACTTCGCAAGGCCGGTTTCTATTCCGAATGGAAAGGAAAATACGGCGAGGAAGCATGGGCGATCCTGGAAAAATCGGTCGGTAAGTTGTCGTGACCGATGACGGACGTGCCGCTCATGGAACGCGCGCTCCGACCATCAAGATCCTAGCGCCGCAGAACGGTCTGCCCCGATGGGCGACCGTCGCTAACACCCTAATCGGCCGGGTTGTCGACACCGCGGTGGCGATCCTCATAGTCACCGAGGTGTTAATTTTGTTCGCAGGTGTCGTCGCACGGTACTTGCTGCGCAGCCCGCTGGTTTGGTCCGACGAACTGGCATCAATCCTGTTTCTTTGGCTGGCTATGCTGGGCGCAGTTGTCGCCTTCCGGCGCAGCGAGCACATGAGAATGACAACTTTTGTCACGATGGCGCCGCCGATCGTGAGTTCATTCCTACAACAAACCGCTTTAAGTGTATCGTTCGTCTTTTTGCTGCTCTTAGCGATGCCGTCGATCGAATATGCGCGAGAGGAATTCTTCATTACGACGCCGGCATTGGAAATCCACAATTCCTGGCGCGCCGCTGCACTTCCGGTCGGAATTACGTTAATGATCGTCAGCGCTGCATTTCAATTTGTTCGCGTACGGGATTTTGCGCCAATACTGGCCAGCCTGGCCGCTGTTATAACGATCATGTTCGGGTTCAAGATCGCCGAACCGCTGTTGCGCAACCTCGGCAATCTTAACCTTCTGATATTCTTCGTCATCGTTGTCGCTGCGCTGGTGTTCGCGGGCGTGGCGATCGCATTCGCCTTTGGTTTGGCGACCTTCGGCTATCTCGCGCTCACAACCCATGTACCAATGGTGGTCGTAATCGGCCGTATGGATGAGGGCATGTCTCACCTCATTCTACTCTCCGTGCCATTGTTCGTATTCCTCGGTCTTTTGATCGAGACGACCGGCATGGCGCGCGCGATGGTAGCGTTTCTCGCTAGCTTGCTGGGACACATCCGCGGTGGTTTGTCCTATGTCCTTGTCGGAGCAATGTACCTTGTTTCCGGAATTTCTGGTGCGAAGGCGGCAGATATGGCAGCGGTGGCGCCGGTTCTGTTTCCAGAAATGCAACGGCGCGGAGCGAAGCCCGGGGATCTTGTCGCCTTGCTATCGGCGACCGGGGCGCAAACCGAAACTATTCCGCCAAGTCTCGTGTTGATTACGATCGGCTCGGTCACTGGCGTATCAATTGCTGCCCTTTTCACCGGTGGTCTGTTGCCGGGCGCGGTTCTCGCTGCCACGTTGTGCATGGTGGTCTGGTTCCGCTATCGCGGCGACGACCTCTCGCATGTTGCGCGTTCGAGCGCGCGCGAGATCGCCCGCGCTTTTATCATAGCGCTGCCAGCCCTGGCATTGCCGTTCGTCATCCGTGCCTCGGTGGTCGAAGGAATCGCCACGGCAACCGAGGTATCGACGATAGGCATCGTTTATTCCCTAATGGTGGGCGCCGCAGTCTATCGCAATCTAGACCTAAGGCGGCTACCACAGATGCTGATCGAAACCGCCTCCTTGTCTGGCGCGATTCTGCTCATCATTGGCTCTGCCACCGGCATGGCGTGGGCATTGACGCAATCTGGCTTTTCACGGCAGCTCGCGACCACAATGGCAGCCTTGCCAGGCGGCGCGCCTATGTTTTTGACGGTATCGGTATTGGCATTCATCGTGCTCGGAAGTGTGCTCGAAGGTATCCCGGCAATCGTGCTTTTTGGGCCGCTGCTGTTCCCCATCGCACGACAGATGGGAATTCACGAAGTCCATTACGCGATGGTGGTTATCCTCGCTATGGGGATTGGCCTATTCGCACCGCCCTTCGGTGTTGGATACTACGCTGCATGCGCGATCGGCCGCGTTAATCCCGATGACGGCATGCGTGCGATTTGGGGTTATCTGGTGGCGCTGGTTGCCGGTCTCGTTTTGGTGGCGGCCGTACCCTGGATTTCCACCGGGTTCCTTTGAGATTATTCGGGTGAAGCTTTGGTTGGAGTGGAGAGTTCAAGTGCCTCGCTCACCTGCCAATAATTTCTGAATCGTCGCACGCGCGGCCCGATCAGTCATCAGGATGGCCGGACCGCATACATGCAATCTTGAAACGTAGCGGCATATCCGGACGTACTGATGATGCAACTTAATCGGGGTGGAATGACGACGCTCACACGTTGACATCTAGCATTGTGAAAAATAGCTTCCGCTCGTACCCTTTTCTCACAGAAATCGCTTTACCAAAGGACTATTCATGAGCGAGCAATTCCCCGAAGAAGCCAATAATTTCCGGTTGCTCGGTCATGACCCCTCAGCTGCTTGGGGTGGCGGTAGTCTGGTCGAAGTCAAGAAGGGCTTCGCTTATGTCGGCGCGGTCGGCGGATCAAGCTACAACGGCCACGAAGGCTTCACCATCCATGATGTGTCCGATCCGCGC
>Ga0207761_1000894_pt1 | contig 10257 bp, 15 predicted proteins | sample LuqExpMetageno34_FD_187792 | JGI IMG/M metagenome (GOLD analysis project Ga0207761, IMG submission 187792) | Tropical forest soil microbial communities from Luquillo Experimental Forest, Puerto Rico - Sample 34 (SPAdes) | ecosystem: Environmental > Terrestrial > Soil > Tropical forest ...
GCTCCTCACCCGTGTTTAATCATTCCAACGGTCGCACGAACGTCCACTCATGATCATTACGAATACAGAGGATGATCAGATTTCAGAAACCGCACGATTCGGTCTCACTGTTCTCGCACGCGGTTCGCGATTTTAGGGCGCGACCGCATTGCCGGCAATGACCCGATGCACTGTCGGCTGCGAACGCGCCAGTAAATAAAATGCGACGACGTGCGTAATCATCAACAGCGGGACGTAAATGATCGGGATCACATAGGTGGAACCCAACTCTCCTGCCAAGGCCGGAAGGCCGAGTTGGGTGGCGTTGTAATAGTCGATGATGAGGTCGGCCGACCCCACGAGATTGAAGGCGACGACAAACAGCCAAAAGACCGGACGTATCCTCACAGTGAGAAGTGCCAGGATGGCGAGAAGCCCCGTCGTGAAGTCGCCATAGGCGGCGAACGTGGCGAAGCCTTCTGGCAGATTGCCGACGACGCCCGGAAGGATGAAGACGAGTCCGAAGAAACGGAAGCTGTGCAAGGTCGCGATGGCACGCTGTGCTTCGGTCCCGTCCATCGCCTTGAGTCTGGGCCAAATGTACGCACTAAAACAAAGCAACCACGCAACATAACCCAGGACGAGGTGTATTCGGAAAAGTGTTTCTGGTGACATGGGGCCTCCAATGAGATGCAGATTCACGTTTCGCGTCCAGCGCGCGGGATAGGGCTCGCCGTCCTTCGACACGGCACGGGGCCGCTGGATTACTGCTTGGCTGGTTCGTTCCGCATTAACAGACGTAACGGCATCAGCGGCCCGACAGGAATGTACTCGTGATCCAGCATGTGCTCTTTTGCAAGCGGCAATGATTCCATGATGGATCTTGCCTCTGCGACGTCGCAGGTGTTCAGGAGGAAAACGCCTCCCTTGCCGTCTTCTCGCGAATACCATTCGCGGATTTTCCCGTCGATATAGAGTTGGACCGTGGCTCGTATCTCGTCCGGCATGACGGCCATGACCCGCTCGCGTGTTACGCCGGGCTTTGCTTTTAGCAGCGCAAAGACACCTGTGGTCGTTGAAGTGGAAACTTTAGTTTGGGCGTGCGATTGGCCGGTCATGAGGAAAGCTCCTTTCAGGACTTGCGAGGGAGAGATACGACCGCTTCCACCGGCCGACTATCCGCGATAATGTCGATAGGCTATGAAGCAGAACTTCACAGTCAGACAGGGCGCGCTCGATGGCGTCGAGGCGTTCCTGAGCGTTGCGCAGCACCGCAGCTTTCGCCGAGCTTCTGCCGAGCTCGGCGTTACTCCGTCGGCGATCAGCCAAACGGTCCGGGCACTTGAGGCGCGGGTCGGCGCAACATTGTTCATCCGCACGACGCGCAGCGTTGGTCTGACTGAAGCCGGCCAACGCTTTCTGTCGCGCGCAAAACCCGCGTTCGAGGAGCTCGTCGCCGCAAGTGCGGTGGCGCGTGACCTCGGGCAAAGACCAGCTGGATTGCTGCGTCTTACCGTGCCGCCCTCGGTAGTGCCGATCGTGCTGGAGCCGTTGATTGCATCATTCTGCCAGGCGTATCCCGAGGTCGAGGTCGAGCTCTCTGCAAATGAGCACTTGATCGATGTGGCGGCCGAAGGATTTGATGCCGGCATCCGGTTGGGCCAGTTCATCGCCGCCGACATGATTGCCGTGCGACTGACGCCGCCGTTTCCGTTCGTCGTCGTCGCCAGCCCTAGTTACCTGCGCAGCCGCAAGCGCCCCGAACGAATCGATGACCTGCGCCAGCACGCGTGCCTGCGCCTGCGCCGTTCGGATGGGTCAATCGCGCCCTGGTCTTTTGTCAATGGCAATAAGGCCGTTGAGGTGGTTGTCACAGGGCCTGTTATTGCCGGCGACTTTCCGACCCTACTTGGCGCGGCCATGCAAGGTCTGGGTCTTGCGCAGGTGCCTGTACCGGTCGCCGCTGCATCGGTGAAAGCGGGACGACTCGCGCGCGTGCTGGAACCGTTCGCGCCGATGCTGCCGGGCGTGTTTCTTTACTATCCCGGTCGCCGCCAAATCATGCCGAAGCTGCGAGCTTTCATTGATCATGTGAAGCGACGTTCGGACGCCGGCCAAAAAAACCGAATTCATACTGCTGGGCGACAAAGCAGATCCCGCAAGGGAATCTGATTTTTTAGGGCAGGCACGATACGTGGTGGGGCGTCATCGGATTGGATCAGTCATGGCGTCATCAGTTCTCCAACCGTACTTCGCTGGACTTTCGAGAAATACGTTCCTTCTCGCGTTTGCCAGTTTCTTTGCGGACATCTCCACGGAGATGCTCTACCCGGTCTTGCCTGTTCTCTTGACGCAAACACTCAGAGCAAACGGCAGTATCGTTGGATTGATAGACGGCTTTGCGCAAGCGACGCAGAACATTGTTCAGGGTTTCTCTGGCGCACTTTCGGACAAGCTGCGAAAGCGGAAATCTGTCGCCCTTGTCGGCTATTTCTTGGCGGCGCTCGGCAAGCCGTTGATGGGCGTTTCGACCGTCTGGCAGGGGGTTCTTGCTGCTCGACTGCTGGACAGATTCGGCACAGGTGTTCGATCCGCGCCCCGCGATGCGCTTATCGCTTCCTCAGTTGAGGGAAACGAGCGTGGACGAGCCTTCGGTGTTGAGGGCGTCGGCGACAACGCCGGGGCTTTCATCGGGCCTTTGCTCGCCGCGTTTCTCCTATATTCATTCGGCATCGACATTCGCATCATCTTTTATGTTGCGCTCGTTCCAGGCCTCTTGGCTTTCATGATGGTCCTATTCGTATCGGAACGGTCCACCTCGGTTGCAGCAAAATCGAAAATCGACACTGCGCTCGGTCGGTTTCCGAAGCAATATTGGAATTACCTACTTGCGACAGCGCTGTTTGGGATCGGCAATTCCAGTAATGCGTTCCTGATTTTGCGAACTCAGGACACCGGCGCGTCGCTCGAAATAACTATCCTGATCTATGCAGCGTTCAATCTGGTCGCCGCGGTCATTTCGTATCCGGCAGGCGTTCTCTCCGACCGATGGGGCGGTCGAACGATGCTACTGGTATCCTATGCCATCTTCTTTGTTGCTTACCTTGGCTTTGCGGTAACGAAGAACGTCTATCTGATAGGAATCCTGTTTATCGTCTATGGACTCTATCAAGGCATTTTTCGCACGGTCGGTAAGGCTATGGCTTCCGATCTAGTGCCGGAGCAAGTACGTGCAAGCGGCATAGGTTGGTACAGCTCTACGGTCGGAATCCTGCAACTTATATCCAGTGTTGTGGCCGGACTGCTTTGGGATCAAATCGGTCACGTAGCTGTGTTCTATTTTGGTGCGGTGTTCGCGGTTTTTGGCACCATCGGGCTATTGCTGTTAGTTCGGAGGACGGATTAATCGGGCAAAGCCAATGTCCACTTTGGATCAAGGGCGCTTGTAGGCAGGCTCCAAATAACGTCCGACCTCCGCCGAAATAGCAGACCTTTGTCGCAATGGCGGATCGAATCGCGTTCCGCTCTACGCCCTAGGGCAGACGTCACCTGCAACAATGGCTAAGGTTGAAACGGGCCAGATCCAAACGTGCCGGTGCATTCCGATGGAACTGAACGGCCTGCCACTCCACCGCTGTTAATAGGTTATTTGATACCCGACGTACCAAGAATAAATGTTCGTCTGTGATGCGTTCTGAAGGCCGGCGCCCGCTGAAAACAAAAGATGATTGTGTTCATCGAAATCGTAGAAGCCGCCGATGTTGAATCCGGTGCTGTCGGCACCGTTTACGGTGTCGGCAGTTTGATGAAATAGTTCGCCGCCAAGGGTCAGCTTGTCTGTGATCTTTCGCTGCAACAGCCAGCCAAAGAACCAGTAATTTTTGTCTCCTAAAGCGTCGTCTTGATTGATCCAATAACCGCCCCCGCCGTAGGTCGTCCAATCGCCGAAGCTTTTCTGAACCCAAACCGGCAAAAATAAGCGGACGTGACCTACGCCTAGATTGCGATTTTGGTTTCCGGTCGGCAACTCCAGCATTGGAAAAATGCCCACCTGCGGGCGTGTCCCATCTTTCTCCTCTTCGATGAAGCGATACTTGAACCCGAGTTCGGTGTCGCCGTAGCCGAATAAACTCGGCCCACCCGAAGGTTTATCAAACCCGACAGGGGCTACGAGGTGTACTTGGCCGTTAGGGATCAGGCCATAGTTGAACTCCCATGCAGGCAGAACACCTGACGTGTCGCCGTTAACGTGCGTACCGCTAGAGAAGGTATAAAATTCCCAGTGCTGGTATTCGACCGGCTCCGGGTCATCAGTACGAAAAGGCGGTCCGGCGTTTGCCGCAGGAGGTGCTAACAGCAGCCAGAATAATCCCGCGACGCAGCAGATGAGGGTCGGATGCTTTGTCATAACGGCTCTAAAACAGCACCATGCGACAACTGGAAATTGAACTATAGCCGTCCTTTCAAAGCTGCGCGACGGAAAGAAGAATGCCGCCGCAGACGCGGACGGCGTTGCGGCTAAAGTCCTTTGCGGCTGGGACTGGCCATCGGCTGGATACTTGTGCTGTCGCCGGCGCGCCGGGGGGCTCTCCAACGGCCTCGGACGCCTTTACCGTCAGTGAGGAGCCAAGTAGTGGCTGCTTGCATTCCACACGTGCGCAGCCTATTTGCCAGTTCGTATCGACAAGGAGAAAGGACATGGCTGAAAAGCCAGATCCGCATAAGCAGCGCTTGTTCAAATTCGACATCGCGTACTTTATTGTCGCGCTCCTTGCGGCGATTGTTATCCAAGAAGTGTTTTTTGTAGAGAGCGGACACGTTAAAACGATTCCGTATAGCGAATTCGAGTCGCTGCTGGACAAGAATGGCGTCAAGGACCTAGTCGTCGGGCCAAACGATATTACTGGAGCATACGTCAATCCACCCCAGGGACAGCCGCCGCATTTCTCGACGGTTCGCGTGGAACCACAGATCGCAAATGAATTGACCAAGCGCGGTGTCCAGTTCTCCGGAAAGCCGCCGCCCGGCATCTTCGAAACGATGCTCTCCTGGCTGCTGCCGATGGTCGGCTTCATTTTGCTTTGGATGTTTTTCTTCCGTCCAATGGCGGCGGGGCAAGGCGGTTTGATGGGCATCGGCAAGAGCCGGGCGAAAATCTACTCGGAACAGGACGTCACAGTCCGGTTTGCTGACGTGGCTGGCGTTGACGAGGCCAAGCAGGAGTTGGCCGAGATCGTGGGCTTTCTCAAAGACCCGCAGAAGTTTGGCCGCCTGGGAGCGCGCATTCCTAAAGGCATTCTACTGGTTGGCCCGCCTGGGACGGGCAAGACGCTGCTCGCCCGAGCGGTAGCCGGTGAGGCTGGCGTACGTTTCTTCTCGATCACAGGCTCGGAGTTCGTGGAGATGTTTGTGGGAGTGGGTGCCGCGCGCGTACGGGACCTCTTCGAACAGGCCCGCGCGCAACCACCGGCGATCATCTTCATCGACGAACTGGATGCGCTTGGGCGTGCCCGCGGCATCGACATGCCCGGGGTTGGACATGACGAAAAGGAGCAAACCCTCAATCAACTCCTATCCGAGATGGACGGCTTCGATCCACGGGTTGGAATAATCGTACTGGCGGCGACCAATCGCCCTGAGGTGCTCGATCCCGCGCTCCTTCGGGCAGGTCGCTTCGACCGGCAAGTTCTGGTCGACCGGCCCGATCGAAAAGGCCGCATAGAAATCCTCCGTGTGCACCTGCAGAAGATTAAGACCGCGCCGGCTCTCGACGTCGAAGCCGTCGCAGGCCTGACGCCTGGCTTTACAGGCGCAGACCTCGAAAACCTCGTCAACGAAGCTGCGCTCGTCGCAACCCGGCGCGGTGCACAGGCCACCGATCTGAATGACTTCACGCAAGCCGTCGAGCGCCTCGTCGCAGGGCTGGAGAAAAAGAGCCGCGTGCTCAGCCAGACAGAGCGGGAAACCGTGGCTTACCACGAGATGGGGCATGCGTTGGTCGCGCTCGCATTGCCCGGCGCGGATCCTGTCCATAAGGTTTCAATTATTCCCCGCGGTGTAGGCGCGCTCGGCTACACGATTCAACGTCCCACCGAGGATCGGTTTATCATCACGCAATCCGAGCTGTGCAATCGAATGGCTGTGCTGCTGGGCGGTCGCGCGGCGGAGAGCATCGTTTTTTCGGAAGTGTCGACAGGCGCGGCCGACGATTTGGTGCGCGCGACCGACATCGCCCGCAGCATGGTTGTCCGCTTCGGAATGACTACGGAGCTCGGCCAAGTCTCATATGAACCCGAGACCGCGCATTTTCTCACAGGCCAGGCGTCGCAATGGCGGCCACGTTCCTACGGAGAAGGCTCGGCCGACGCCATTGATCAGAAAGTCAAGCAGTTGGTCGATGACGCATTCACACGCGCTCGGAAAGTGCTGGAGAACAACCGGAGTCTGCTCAACAAGTGTGCCGCCGAGCTGCTCGCGCATGAGACACTGGACCGAGACGCCCTGGTCTCGCTCACGGGAGGTATTGTACGGGAGGACACGGGACATCAAGTCCCGCTATCTCGGCGAGCGTGAAGCACGAGCCTGCCGCGCATCCCCGATGGCGCGATTGCGCGCGCTGACGAACGAGCAAGCGCGCAGCACGCGGGCTTCCCTACAGGCGGCGATCTGTACCGGCATCGTATTTTCTGAATAGGCTCTCGCGATCTGGCGGAGAGCGGAATACTCCACTTGCGCTTCTCGTGTTGCCGTTCTTCGTGATTGCGCTGCTCGCCGGGGCGAGTCTTGCTTCCGCGCCCGCGGTGCACTGGGATTCGATGATCGTCGGCCACGGCTGGCTCGAATGTCTAATTTTCCATTCCAATCATCGCGATCGTTCCGTTTGCGATCATCGTCTAGGCCTTGCGGCAGATGGCGCCAACGGAACTGCCCGCGCCGGTGCACTTGTGGGGCTCGTTGCTGGCAGCCTCAGTGCGATCGGGTATTCGCTTCATTGCATCGACGATTCCGTACCGTTCGTCGTGGTCTGGTATGGCGGTACGATTGCCTTGTGCATATTTGCGGGTTGGAAGCTCGGGCCGTCGCTTCTGCGATGATAAGAAGCGGACGATAATAGAACGAAGCTCGTGCGAGCGTGACGGCCGCCAGCCCGATCATCTACCTGAAGAAGGGCGAGCAGGTGCGCTTCGTCATCGAGAACAAGGGATTACTCAAGCACGAATTTATGCTGGCGAGCGCCAAAGACAACGACAAGCATGCAGAGATGATGAGGAAGTTTCCCGACATGGAGCATGACGACCCGAACGCCAGTGGTGTCGCTATGGAATCGTTGAAGCGATTGAGGAACCCGAAGAGTGCTATTACGCCCGTGATTTCGACTATCTGATCATCGGTCCAGTGCCGCTTTAGTCGCGTGAACAATTCATCGGTGACTTCGTTGGGGACCACAGCGGCAGCACGGGCATATTCCAGTGCGACCTTTTCTTTTTCGGAATAGAGCGGGCTGGTTTCATAATCCCAAATCGCCGCGAGCTTCGCTCATATTGAGGTGCAATGCGCCGCTGATTTGATGTGCTACGCAATACTGGCAGCCTGCAGCGTGGCTGGCCGTGTAAGAAATGAGGCGCTTAAATCCAGTATCGACGACCTTATCCGGCAGGAGAGTGCTCGTCTCAAGGTGCAGGCGCATGCCGCGGACAAGCTGCAGCGCGTTAGCGCTCAGCATGTCGGCAAATCGTGGCGTATCAAATGTCGGCGCATCGAAACAGTGTTCCTCATTGGCCGCTGCGGAGCGGCGCGGCGGTTGAATGTGCTTGCTGATGAGTTCGGAAGTGCACGCGATCCGGCTACGCACCGGAAACGTCAGAGTTCCTGATCGCCGCGGCACCGCGCAAACAATAGCCTCGCCGCCCGCATTGGTGAAACGAGTTTGTCCAATGCTCGCCATTGAGGGGCTCGATGGGTCCGACGGCATTCGCGGTACGCGCGGAGTGCCATGCGCGCGCGGCAAGCGGCGGGGAGATCATCATCGCCGATGTTTCGATGTCCTTGGACAACGTTCTAGCGGCTGGGGCCGCTGTGACGGCCGGTTTGACGGCGGGTGGCTGCCATGGCCGGCGTCGCTCGGTGTCCCATTGCATGTCGTCCATTCGACGGAGACCGCCGCCGGCATGTAGAAGTCGTCAGCCTCGGACGGCATTGCGCACGTCCCGGAAAAGCCCGAAGCCATGAAAACATCCAGAATGCCGCCGGCCGGGTTCTTCCACACCGAACTCGCCGCGATGGGAGCTTTCCGCCGACGCGACTATCGGCACGCTGCATTTTTGAATAAACACGACGACGCAACGCATTGCCCCACAAGACGGCTGTCGAGCAGCCGCTTGATCTTCGAGCCCGAACAGACAACGAGAGGCATATGTCGAAATCCTGGATTGTGCTCGCAGGTGTAGCTGTATTGCTTGGCGGAAGCGCAGCAGCCCTTGCACATGCGCAGCTTATGCAAGCGCGCCCCGCCGCCGACAGCGTCGTGTCCTCAGCCCCGACTGAAGTCATCTTGCAGTTCAACGAGAGCCTGGAAGGCGCGTTCAGTTCGATCCGCGTGCGGGATGCGTCCGGACAGCAGGTCGATAAACGCGATGCCCACGTCGAAAAGAGCGATCCCAAAGTATTGAGGGTTTCTCTGCCACCGTTGAAATCCGGCTCGTACCAAGTCCAATGGCGAGCAACGGGAACCGACCTTCACAAGATCGAAGGTACATTCGTTTTTCGGATCGACGATTGAACCGAATACGCGACCTAGTAGGCGTAACGCCTTTTGTAAGTCGAAGTTGGCCGCCTAGTGGCGCGGAATTAGCGTCCGCTTTCCGGTCACGGAACCGCGGTTGGCGTAGCCGCCGTAATAAGCCCCGCCAGAAGCGCCGTAGTAGCTGCCCGCGCCTGAGCCATAGTGGTGTGGCGCGACGGACTTTGCATCTGCTCGTGAGATCAGACTGGACCGTTGAGCCAACGACGTATTGTCGTTGATGAACAAACACACTGTTCCGGCGGCTGCCGCCAACGCAAAGCGCAAAGCATTTCTTGCTGGCTTCGTCATGCGCAAACTCCCGTCCTGCGCATTCCGCCCTTGGCCCCGGAAGACAATGCGCATCCGCGTTCGATGTTCACGAGGTCGCACGGACTTGAATGCCGAGCCTTGAAGTAAGGGTAGGCCTTTCTAAATGGCGCTACTAAGGACACTAAGTGTGTTGGGGCAGGGAGCGCCGATCTCAAGGAGGACAAGATGCGACAGCGTATGCTCGTGGTTGCTGCCTCTGCATTGGTTCTGGCTAGCGGCCTCACGGCCACGCATGCCCAGCAAGGACCGAATGGTTTCTTCATCCTTCAGCCCGCCGAGGACGACACACAAGAACAGGGAATGGACCAGAACCGCACCGGGACGACGGGTCAGGGCGGCATGATGGGTCAGGGAGGAGGGATGATGGGTCAGGGAGGGATGATGGGGCACGGAATGATGGGAGGCGGGATGGCCGGACACGGCGGCATGACGGGGCCGCGGAGCGCTCCTTCCCCCATGATGATGCACATCTTGTTCGCGCTGATGGATGCCGATGGCGACGGCACAATCTCGTTGCAGGAGTTTCAGGCGGCCCACGAACGGATCTTCAGGGCCATGGACGCCAACAAAGATGGCAAGGTCACCTTCGACGAGATGCTAGCCTTCATGCGAGGACGGCCACCGGCCCCGCAGCAGTAGGCTGTCTGCGAGCCTTGGCGGCGCAAACCCGCTCGTGTCAAAAATAACTGCTGGCAACTCAGCCCTTGTCTGGCTTCGGGTCGAGTTCCTCAGCCTCTTCATCGGTCCGCGCCTGTTCAGGCTGGATCATCGACTGATTCGCGTCGGCCTTTCTTCCCGGCTGCACGTTCCCGATCACCGCCTGGGCGCCTTCGCCGACATGCACATGCTCGATGCGCATGTACTGGGAACTCCCATTTTTCAGCCGCCGGTACGTCTCGATTCGTCCATCTCGTTCTTGGGCCGGCATCCTTCGACAAAAGCCAGTGCCGCGTTCATCGCTGTCTCCGATATTCCGCTACCGGGAAGGCGTGCCGCGGCAATGTGGCTGCCGTCGCACTGGCCAACAAGATCGCACGCATGGCTTGGGCCATAATGGTGCGCGGGGAGCGGTTTAAAGAGCCGAGACTGCTTCAGGGTGGCGGAATAGGCAGCAGCGAGGCTAATCGTTCCAGAGGCTGGAGGAGATTCCCGGCATCGGCCCGATT
>Ga0207761_1000895_pt1 | contig 10253 bp, 10 predicted proteins | sample LuqExpMetageno34_FD_187792 | JGI IMG/M metagenome (GOLD analysis project Ga0207761, IMG submission 187792) | Tropical forest soil microbial communities from Luquillo Experimental Forest, Puerto Rico - Sample 34 (SPAdes) | ecosystem: Environmental > Terrestrial > Soil > Tropical forest ...
GCAGGCTTGGTGTCAGCCTGAGCGGCGGGCTTAGGCGCTTCGGTGCTACAGCCTGAGAGAAGCATCATGGCGACCAGCGAGGCTCCAAGAGTGGCGCGGAGAAGTCGTCGGAAGCGCAAAAGGCCAGAGTCGGAGCGAGTCATCCGGTTCCTTTCCAAAGTAGACGCGCGACGCGAGCGCGTTGTAAACCGCCAGGCGCGGTGGTTTTTACAACTATTCACAATCACAAGCTGGGCGCCGCCAGGGTAATTTCGACCACGCGTCCGGGCTTGCCGTCCTGTTCCCGGGTGCAAAGAACCTCCATGACCTGGGGGACGTCGGGGCCGGCCCAATCAAACGCGTAATACCATAATTCTAACGGCTGGCCGTCTCGGGTGCTAGGGCTCTTCGAATCGGGCGGACCGTATGTGTGCTCCAGGTCTCTCGTCGAGTTGCCGAGCTTCGCGCCTTTGCCAGAAATCCACACCTTACGAAAGCTGAACCCTTTACCCTGCTCGAGATCCAAAGCCGTCGAGGTCATCTTCAAGCAAGTCGCCGGCAATTCCTCTATCCGGTTAGACGTTGGCTTACTCGAGGTATCCGCCGTTAAAATCACGCCTCGGATTCTCTTGTTGTTCTCCAGGTCTAAGCGAAGAGTCCAATCCAGGCACTTCCAAAACACGCCATCATCGGCCGACGTCATGCCTTTAGTTCCGAAGTTGGTCTGAGCTTTCTTGAGAGAATCTTGGCCCGGTCTCAGTCCGGCGAGAGTGAGTTCGTTGACGCGGCGAGCTGCTGCCGGTTTGGTCGCGGGTTTTTGTTGTGCGAATAGAGGAAGGACCAGGCAGGCCGAAAGAAACGCGGTCCGCCGCAGACCCCTCGAAGCTCGGGGCAAGCGGTGGTCCCGACAAAGGCAGTCGTGGGCGGCAGCCCGTGGCGGCATAAAGCCGCCCCTACAGAGGAGGGAAGCGCGGAGATGTGCCTCAGCGTTGAGCCAGGATGGCATCGAGGCGGGCCTCAAAATTGTCTTCTCCTTCGCTCCACAATTCGCTGCGTTCGACGGGGAGAGCGGCTTCGACGGCCTCCACCCAGCCGAACAGTCGTTGGATGTTTTCGCGGGTTTTTTGGTGATATAGCTTGAGGTTTTCGGAGCTAGCCATCCAGCTGCGGAAAGTCTTCTCGACGGGATGATCGGAGTTGTCGAAGGGATTCTTGGCGGCGCCGGGAGCGAGCAGACCGGCGTGGCCAGTGAAGAGGTGTTCGAAGCCCAAATCGGCTGAGAATTGGCCAGCGGAGGTGGCGGCGTGATCGTCGTAGTCGACGCCCTGGCAGATGAGCTCAAGAGGCTGAGGAGATTGCGTCCATTTCAACGTGTTGATGTCGAAAGTCCAAATGTCCCATTGTGCTTCGACGATGAAGGCGGTGTCCTGGTTGACGTGCTGCGCGGCGAGTGCGGCGACCTGGGCTGGGCCGAAATTGCCGTCTTTGAGGTCCCATTCGGCCACTGGGGTTTCGGCGGCGTCGACGGCTTGGATGGTGAGGAGTCGGAATTTGCCTTCATCCTCGGTGAGAGGCGCGGTGGTCAGGAAGCGGGCGAACTCCGGGATCATAGTTTGGTCGGAGAAGTCGCGGGTCCAGACGCGAAGGTAAGCGCGGTTGGCCATAGGTCAAACAAGAATTATACAGGCGGGGTGGTCCGAGGGCGAACCGGAAGAGAGATTCCTCGCTGCGCTCGGAATGACAAATAGTTGATTTGGAGGCAAGACGCAGTAGAAGGCACGGGTCTAAAGACCCGCCACTACAGGCTCGCGCTGCGCGCTCGCCACAGGCTAAAGCCTATGCTACGGGGCGAGGCGCGGTTGGACTTAGGACTTCGAACTTACAACTTATGACTTGTTGGGTTGACCAGGCTTGTCGAAGCCGACGGCGATTTGCTGGAGACGCTGGCGAAGGGTTTCGCCGAACTGGGCGAAGACCTGCGAAGTTGCCTCGCGGAGTTGCTGCTCGGCGTTGGCTGCGATCTTTGCGATGACGTCGCGGGATTGATGATCGAGAGTTGCCACGGTGGCCACCATCCAGGTGTTGGAGATATTTTCGAGACGCGAGCGGTACTGATCGGCGTTTTCGTCATTCAACTTGGAGAAGAGTCCGCGGAGTTCGGCCATGTTGGAGTCGTGCATCTTCTTCCAGGCCTCCCAGAGGGAAGCGAAGCCGGCCTGCACTTTCTCCTGAGCGTCGACGACTCCGCGAACGACGCTTTCGTTCATGGCGGTCTGGAAGCGACGGAGGAACTCTTCTTGTTGGGAGGAAAGTTTGTGATCAAATTCAGCGCGGGTGGAGTCGAGCCGCTCGCGGGATTCCTCGACGCGGCGATTGGCGAGTTCCGTGAAACCTTCGAGTTCGGTGCGGGCGTTGCGCTGAATCTCGTCAGTGAAGGCAGCGGAAGTGGTGTCGGCCGCTTCGGCAAAGAGGTTGCGGATGCGCTCGAAAGCTTCCTGGACGGCTTCTTCCATCTGTTGACGGGTCTGAAGCGCGAAGCTGCGGCTGGTATTGTTTAGCTCGTTGGCTAATGTGCCGGAGACTTCGCCGGCTTTTTCGCGCAGTTGCTTGGTGGTGTCCTCGACGGTCTTCTCCGTCAGGCCCTGGAGCTGGGTCTGGATTTTTTTCTCGTACCACTCGGCGGTCTTGAAGAGCTCCTCCGCGGAGTTGTGTTTCAGGTCGACGGCTTTGCCTTCGAGGTCTTCCATGTGCCGTGCGGTGATGGTCTGCGCGGATTCGTTCAGCAATTGCTCGACGCTGCCGAGGTTTTCGCGGAAGCGGCTGAGAGATTCGGCGAAAGCTTCGTCGGCGGAATTGCGAATGCGGTCCTGCTGCATGGTCATGGCGGCGTCGAGGAGGGAACGCCCGCCGGCGAGGCGATGAATGGCCTCTTCAGTCTGGCGGATGTGCGGCTGGACCATGGACTGGATTTGCTGATCAAATTTCTCGAGCGCTTCGCTATTGGCGGACTCGAAGCTGCTGCGAATGCGGGTATGAATTTCTTCGAAGAGCAGCTCGGAGCGGCGATGGAGTTCGTTGCGGTGCAGGGAGAGCACGTCGTCGAGTTGCGATTGGAAGCCGTTCACCGCTTGCTGCTGGACGGTGTCGAAGCGAGCAGGGTATTGATCGAGCTTCTCGATGGTCTCGGCGGCGCGGGCGCGGGTTTCTTCGAGTTTCTTGGACTCGGCATCGAAGGCCTCGCGAAGGTTGTTGACGCGATAGGTGCCATGGTCTTCGAGCTGTTTGTGCAGTTCCTGCGTGACGTTCTTGAGGTTTTCTGCAGCGTCAGTCTTGGTGGCGCTTAGCGCGGATTCGAGATCGCTGCGCAGGCGCGACTGCGCGGTTTCGATTTCCTGGGTGAGCTGCGTACGAAGAGAGGTCTGCGCTTCACTCTGCGCGGCAGCTACGCGTTGCTGAAGTTCGTTGACAGCCGTTTCAAGCGCCTCGCGGTGCGAGTCAGAAGACGCTTCGCTCTTGCGAGTCTCTTCTTCGGTTTGACGGAGAGCGGTGGAGAGGCGCTCCGTAACCTGTGATTCGACGACTTCCGCCTGGGTGCGCAGCTTCGCGGCAGCTTCATCGGCCTGGGCGCAGAGCGTCTGAAGCGTTTCCTGGGCGCTGGCGAGTTGTTTTTCGTGCTGATCGCGTTGTGCGGCGCCTTCGCGGGCGAGTTGCGCGGTGAGCTGGTGAGTCAGCTGTTCGAGTTGCGGGGCGAGCCAGCGTGGCAATTCATTCTTGAGAGCTTCGGCGGCGGCTGCTTGCGCGGTGCGTGCGCGGGTTTCGGTTTCCTCTTGAATGGTGCCGATGGCCTGAGCAGTTTCCCGGGCAACTTCCTCGCGAAGCGCGACAAACTTCTGCTCCCACTGCTCAAAGGCGAGGCGGCGTTCGGCGCCGACAGCTTGCACCGCAGCTTCGCGGGCGGCGGCGTTGATTTGCTGCTTGGCTTCGGCGAGCAAACGCGCAACTTGACGTGCGAGCTGCATGGAGGCGTCGGTGGGACTCGACGGAGCGGGGAACAGGCGAATATTGTCCGGGGCCGCAACGCCGGGTTCAGCTTCGGCGATGGGAAGCGGCAGGCCGGCTGGGGCAGGGGGGAGCGCCGATCCCGTGGCTTCGCCACTCGGAACGAACGGAGCGTCCTCGGGAAAAACGAACCAGTCTTCAGGAGGGAAGCCGATTCCCCAGACGTTGCCGGGCAGCTCGAGTTCGAGCGCGACCTGGAAAAGCTGGCGAACTGTCCGCGGGCGTTGAATCCAGGCAACCTTGCCGCGAACGCGACGCGGCGGATGACCGGAGTCGGGGTGGGGAACTTCGAGATTCACCCACATATTTTTCAGGACGTAGTGCTTGGACTGGTAGCGGCAGCCATGGCAATTGATGATCAGCGTGGAAGTGCGTTCGGCGAAGGGGCGGCCGAGGGCATCGACGCCGGTGACTACGAGAGGGACGGCTTGTACGATGCGGGTGCTGCGCCGCTTGCGAAGTTCGGTGGTTGCGTTTACAGCGCCTTCTGTGGGCATATCGCTAATCTCGTCCGTTAACTCGGGGCGTTCGTCTTCGTTCTGCATGGTCGCCGCACCTTACCGCGGTGAAAGGCTCAGATCGTTGTGCCTCTACTTCTTCGAGGGCACGCCGTCAGGAGCGTGATGGCGATGAGACCCGGTGAGGAACGACCACAATTCTTTGGCGACCCACACTGGCCCAACCAGCAAATAAACTGGTCCCTGAAAAAACGCAGGCTTATTGCCTTCAATTCTGTGGCCCAGGAAAAGCAAAACCCAGCCGCCAACGAAGCAGGCGGCGCCGGATTTCCAGTGGAGAAAAATAGCCAGAATCAGACCGGCGAAAATCAGCGGGATACCGACGCCATGGAGGAGCTTGTTCCAGGGCGAGCTGTGTTCGTGATCATACTGGCTCATGTAGTGCGCTAATCCCGGCATAGCGCACCTCCTACTCCAGCTCTGCGGAGCTGGCAACGAATGGTGGGGACAAATCCACCGTGGGAAGAAAACTGTATCGTGATTCCAAGTGCTTGCATAGAGGGTCAAAAATTCTGTACGTACTAGTGCAGCTGATAGGACGTACTAGTGAACTAGTTTGGTGAAGTCCTATGCATTTTTTTCGCGCGAATGATGAAGGAATTCTACGGAAGTTGGAAGCGCGAAAAAATTCTGTGTGTGGAAAACTCTTTCGTCTGGTCGGCTACACACGCACGAGAAGCCGATTCATCGCGCAAACCACGCGCGATGGCGCAGAGTTCCTCGCTTTGCTCGGAATGACAAATTTGTCTTAGTTCTGCGGAGTTAAAGATCGCGGCGGCCTTCCATGGCCTTGAGCATGGTGACTTCGTCGGCGTATTCAAGATCCGCGCCTACGGGAATGCCGACGCCGATGCGTGTGACGCGAACGCCGAGGGGCTTGAGAAGCTTGGAGAGATAGACGGCGGTGGCTTCACCCTCCGCCGTTGGATTTGTAGCGATGATGATTTCTTCGACGGCGCCGCCCTTGAGGCGTTCGATCAACGGCTTGATATTGAGCTGCTCGGGGCCGCGGCCTTGAAGAGGAGAAAGTGAGCCGCCGAGTACGTGGTACATGCCGTTGTAGGTGCGCGTTTTTTCGATGGCGAGGATGTTGTGGGGTTCCTCGACGACACAGATGGTGCGCTTGTTGCGGGTGGGGCCGGCGCAGTAGAGGCAGGGATCCGTGTCGGTAATGTTGTGGCACGTGGTGCAGGTCCTAATCTTTTCTTTGGCGTCGCGAATAGCGTCGGCGAGGCCGAAGGCGTCTTCCGGCGCGGCACGAAGGATGTGGAAGGCGAGCCGCTGCGCGGTCTTCTGGCCGATGCCGGGGAGATGCTTCAGTTCGTCGATGAGACGTTCAACAGGAGCGGCAAAATCAGGCATGTACTGTGTGTAGCATAAGGGCGGTTGGGGAAGCAAACGGGGCAGATCAAATTGCGACGGGTGCTAGTAGAAGTAAGGAGACACTGGCACCGGATCAGCCGCGCTTAATTGAAAACATTTTGATCCCGCCGGATGAGCCCAGAAGGCAAAGGTGGTGTCGCGCTCTTCCTTGGTGTTATCGGTGGAGAAAGTCGCGCATAGCGTGTAGCTGCCTGACGGCAAGGGCGTATAAACAGGCGCCCGACGGCTTACAGGGTCCGCGTACTTACTTTTTTGACTGTCATTGAGGTCGAGCGGAAGCTCCTTGCCATGTTGGTTGTATTGGCTATTTATCTCGTTAGCGAGCTGGTTCAGGTTCTGGATCCGCTTTTGGTCGGTCCGGACCAATCTTTGTACGCTTGGCCCATGGATCCTCATGAAGCCGAGGACAACCACCAGCACCACGGCGACGGCTGCCAGGAGCGCGGCTGCGAAATCCCGATTAACTCGCATCGGCAACTCCCCGGCGGCTCTCTCGCAGCGATCCGAGGTAATACCAAAATACGCCAGCGGAGATGACCAATGTGACTGCGACCTTCGCAACAAATCTTGAGGTGAGCTCGCCGCGCAGGAAATAGGCCAAGAAGGTGACGATATCGCCGATGATGACACCCGCAGCGATGAGAAGGGCGATATACGTGAGCCATTTTCGAACACTGGAATCGAGTTTCTCGGGCGAGCGGCGAGTGTCGTTCAGAATCACACGCATCATCAAAATGTACACAGGAAAAGTGACTAGAAGCGATGCCAGCTCGGTCGAGATCTGGTAGGAAACGCTCAACCCGTAGGAATAAGGGGCCAGCGGGTCGCGGATCCAATCGTCAATGAGCACGAAACAGATGGACCCGAGCGAAATGGTCCAGGCTGCCAGCATTGAAAACGACAACAGGTAGAAGAAAGCGTCTTTCGCGGGAGTGGTGGTCTTTCTTCCCGGAGGAATCGGGACGCCGGTGAGCGACGCGTAGCGATCGCCCAAGGCTTCCCAGATTTGCGATTTTGGCCACCCGGCGTTTTCGAGGATGACGGCGAGGGCTTCGTCTGTTGCCCCATGTTCTTTTGCGGAGGCGATAAATTTCTGCAGTTCAGGAGAGACGGCGTGCGGCATAAGGGTGCTCACCTCTGAACGTAACGTCCAGGGAAGGCGTAACTTCAGGCAGAGTAAACAGAAAAAGGTGGACGTCGAGTACGCAGGTCACATCAGGCTTAGAACAGGCCGGGGATTTTGAGGCCGGCCAGGCCGGGGAGGCCGCTGGAGAGGCTCTTCATTTGATTGGCGAGTTCGTCGTCGACGCGGCGGGAAGCTTCGTTGACGGCTGCGCGAACGAGGTCCTGCAACATTTCCTGATCTTTGCTGGCAAAAACTTCGGGTTCGATTTTCACATCGAGGACTTGCTTCTGGCCGTTCATCTTGACGGTGACCATGCCGCCACCGGCGGAGGCTTCCACAGCAACGGAATTCACCTGGCGCTGCAAATCCTCCTGGACCTGGCGCAGGCGCGAGAGCATTTGTTGGAGGGCGCTAACTTCCATGTTCCAATGCCTCTCTTTCCGCTTAGTCCCCGGTGCGCCGCCGCACCTCGGAAATTCTGCCGCCGAAGCGCTGCAACATCGACTTCACAACGGGATCGTTCTCAAACTGCGCACGCATTTCCTGCGTGGTTGCGGCGCGAGAAGATGCATTCGCATCATTCACCGCACCCGAATCAAGCTTAGCACAGACACGAACAGCGCGCCCTAGTACCTTGTTCGAAGAAGTACGAATTTTTTCCGTGGTGTCGCGTCCTTCGATCAAACCCGCAAACGTACTTTTCTCTGGCGGAAAATAAATTCGCAATTCGGCGCCTTCGAGTTCCCAGCGCGAGGCATGTTCGAGAAGTTCGCCGATAAATTTCTGCGTGGCCTGAATGGAGGATTTGATTTCGGCGACTTGTTCTGACGTGAGGCCCGAGACGACGACTTCTGGCTGCGTTGCTACGGGTGCAGGGGCAGGAGTCTCGATCGGCTTCAGCGCGGGAGCAGTTGCCGCTGCGGCACCGGAGCTTGATGAAGCGAACGCGGAAACAGCCGGCGCGGCGCGCAAAGCTTCAGGCTTCGGGACTGGCGCCGAAACGGGCGACGGGCGCGGGGACTCGACGGGAGCACTCCAGACTGAAGAGGATGACGGCGCCGCACTGGCGGACGCAGTGCGCGAGATCGGTGTGGATGTTTTTGGTGCGGAGCCACCGCCAGTGGGGCGGCTGCTTGTGCCGTTACCGAGATCGGCGAGCAGTTCTTCGAGCGGCGCAAGACGAGCGGCGTTGACCAGGCGCAGCAAACCCATCTCGAGGTGGACACGCGGATCCATCTTGCGGCGAACGTCATCGTCGGTCTGCAGGAGAATCTGGAAATAGCGCGTAAGGTCTTCTTCAGTAAAGAGCGCGGCGGCCTTCGCGAGGCCAGGCCGCTGATCGGGAGTGGCGGCGATGAGGTCGGAATCGGCTCCGCAGACACGCGCGATCAAGAGATTGCGCATGTGGCGAATCGCTTCGCGGCAGAAGTGCTGAAGGTTGCGGCCTTCCCGCTGGAAGCGATGGACGAGGCCGAGGGCGCGTTCGGCGGATTGCGTGTGAATAGCTTCAACGAGTTCCTGGAGCGCGTCTTCGGGAACGACGCCGAGGAGTTCGCGGACAGCGTTGTCCTCGATGTTGTCGCCGCAGTAGGCGCGGGCCTGCTCGAGGAGAGAAAGGGAATCGCGCATGCTGCCTTCGGCCATGCGGGCGATGACGCTGAGGGCGCCGTCGTCGATCTTGATCTTTTCTTCTCCGGCGATGAACTTCAGCCGGCTGGTGATTTCGTTGAAAGTGAGCGCGCGGAAATGGAAGTGCTGCGAACGGGAACGGATGGTGTCTTCGAGATTTTCCGGCTCGGTGGTGGCCATGACGAAGATGACGCGGTCAGGCGGCTCTTCGAGAGTTTTCAGGAGTGCGTTGGAAGCTTCGCCGGTGAGCATATGGGCTTCATCGAGGATGACAACCTTGTGGCGCGCGGCGGCGGGAGCATAGCGAACCATTTCGCGCAGTTCACGGATTTGGTCAATGCCGCGGTTGGAGGCGGCGTCGATTTCGATGACGTCGAGGGAAGTGCCGGCAGCAATTTCCTTGCAAGAGTCGCAGACGCCGCAGGGCTCAGGCGTCGGACCGTGAACGCAGTTGAGCGCTTTGGCGAGAATGCGTGCGGCGGTGGTTTTGCCGACTCCGCGCGCGCCGGAAAAGATATAGGCGTGAGCGACGCGATTGTTCTTGATGGCGTTCTTTAGAGTATCGGTGACGTGCGATTGTCCGACGAGATCAGCAAAGATTTGCGGGCGCCATTTGCGAGCGATGACTTGGTAGGTCATGTGTGTGTCTCTGCATTTTCGGCGGGTGAATTGAAAAAAGCAAATCGGAAAATCGACCGGGCAGGTGATGAAGTTGCACTTGCGAATCTAGTGAGTGGGTTTCTGGGAGAGGAAGCGCAAGATTTCGCGCATCACTCGATCCGCCTGGTCGGTCTGAAAAAGAAACTGCGCGTGGGCGGAGCCATCGAGGATTATCAACTCCTTCGGTTCCGGGGATTTTTCGAATTGCGCGCGAATGCCTGGAAGGCGTGGTCCGTCATCGTTGGCGTCGTCTCGCGCGACAATATAGAGGCTGGCTGATTTGAGTTTCTCCGCAGAACCATTAGGCGAAGCGCCCAAAAACACAAGACGATCGATCTCACCGGGTCGCGAGGCGATCGAGGCGTCGCCGGCCGCGGCTCCACCCATGCTTCCGCCGATTGCCGAGACGGTCTTGACGCCATTTTGGTGAAGGTAACGAACGGCTGCGAGCACATCGAGATAGTGCGGCGCAGTGTCCAGGTTGGAATCCCCTGGGCCGTGCGATTTGCCACAGCCGCGCAAGTCGATGGCGAGCACTCGGTATCCGGCAGCTTGCAAAGCGCGAGCTTGCGGCGCCCAGCTTTCTTTCGTAAATCGGCCGCCGTGGACGAGGACGACGGCCCGTTCACTCTTGCCGTAGAGATCGGCGAACACTGTGCCGCCATCTTCCGTTAGAAGGGAAATGGTCGTTTGTGCGGGCGTCGCATGAGAAGCGAACAGCGTGAGGAACACGGCGAACAGAAAACGCATCGGGCAACTTTAGCACTACGTTGGAGTTTGGGCCGGCGATTCGGCGGGGACTGGTACAACGCGACATAAAAACGAGGAACTTCGGAGTCTCCGCGGCACACTTGGCTTACCCGGTACCGTTGCTCCCTTCCGGGCCTGGCGGGGTTCGC
>Ga0207761_1000896_pt1 | contig 10245 bp, 7 predicted proteins | sample LuqExpMetageno34_FD_187792 | JGI IMG/M metagenome (GOLD analysis project Ga0207761, IMG submission 187792) | Tropical forest soil microbial communities from Luquillo Experimental Forest, Puerto Rico - Sample 34 (SPAdes) | ecosystem: Environmental > Terrestrial > Soil > Tropical forest ...
TTCCACGTCTGCCTGCGCCCGCAACCCGCCGATGTATTGCGATACCACCAGCAGAATTACCTGCTCGCGCGTGGAATCGCTTCCCGCTTTTGCCGCGTCCTGGTTGCTCCGCGCGGCTTTGTATCGCTGCCACAGCGAAAAATCGAAGATCGGCGTGCTAAAGCTCGGCCCCGCCTGAAAAATCTGGTACGGTCCGATGTGCCCTGGCAGCTTGGGTGCACCCGGGATGTTGAATATCGGCTTGCCCCCAAACAGCGCTTGCAGGTTTTGCCTCTGCAACGAATCCGATACTTTCAGGTCCGCCTGCGGCAGCAGTGCCGCCCGGCTGATGTTCGTGTCCTGTACCGCTTCGGCCGCGGTTATCAGTCCGATCTGTTGCGTCGGATTCTGCTTGATGGCCAGCGACACCGCTTGATCGAGCGTCAGGCGAATCGCCACTTTGGGTGCCGGCGTCGCTAGCGGATTGGCGGTTTGCTGTGCCCGTGCACCGCCAGGGATTCCCAACAAGCCAAAAAAAATCGCGTAAAAGATGATCGGCGTGCCCTTCGCCTTCTTCGCCGATTTTTCTACGCTCTCCTCCGCTTGGCTGATCTCGTCGACGATCGCCTGGTTCAGGCAACCCACCGCCACAAAATGGGCCCCCAACCTGTGCATCTCTCGCAGCAACGCTTTCCCCGCGCTGTCGATATAACTGACGCCGCAAAGATCGACGCTGAATTTCTGTTTCGGCGAAGCCGCCGACAATTCACGCCAGCACTGCTCCAGGGTCGCGACATGTGGGCCGGTAATCTTTCCTTCAAGTCGTAGGAGGGTCTTCCCCTTCTTGTTCTCTGTCGTAATACGAAGCATAGATTCCTTCTCGAGTACGTCTACTTCTAGCAAGAACGATGCCCATGAATGCTCATTGATATTCATATTTAACCATCGTATTTACAATAAGTTAGAAAACAAGGAAGATTAGTGGCAATTGGGCATATGCCCATATAATGACTATTATATATGCTTGCGCCTATCTGAATGTGCCCATAGGCGGGCATTGCTGCTACTTATCGCTTCGGCTCTATGTACGCGTCCACCCTCAGCCCCAACGGCAACTTCTGCCCCGGATCCAGCTCCATCAGTGTTTCCAGGATCTTGGTATCCACCCTTTCGCTCGGCTCGTCCGTCCTCACGTTCTTCTTCCCCAGGATTCGGCCCACCCGGACCACGTGCCCCGTGAATCTCTGCGTGCCGTAAGCTTCGGCGGTCACGAAGGCGGTTTGCCCCACAAACAGTTTCGCCACATCGCTTTCGTCCACATCCATGCGCACGCGCAGCGACGAATCATCTGCCAGCGTCACCACCGGCGAATCGAATTGTGTCGAAACACTCTCCCCGGCGTGACGAAATTTCCGCAGCACCACTCCGTCGAGCGGCGACCGGATGTACGTCTTCTCGAGATATGCCCGGGCTTCCGCCAACTGCGCCTGCGCGCTGGCAACCGCCGCTTGCGCCTTGCGACGGTCTTCCTCCCGCGCGTCCGCATCCACTAACGAAAACTCCTGCGTCGCCCGTTCGTATTCCGCTTGTGCCACTTGATATGCGCGTTCGTAGCGTTCTGCTTCGTCGTGCGAAATCATCTCGCGCTCCGCCAAATTGCGCCGACGCTCCGCTTCGCGCTTGGCGTTGTCCAACACCGCCTTCGCCGCCTGCTTGCTTGCCTCCGCGGCATGCCGTTCCTGCGCCCGAGCCCCGTTAATCGTCCGCGCCAGTTCCGCCTGCCGTTGCGCCAGCGTCGCTTCCGCAGCCGCCACCCGCGCCACATAATCTTCATTCTCAATTTCCGCAAGTACCTGGCCCTTGCGCACCCGGTCTCCCTCTTCCACCGGCACGCTGTGCAACCTTCCACTCAATTCCGAGCTCACGCGAATCTCTTCCGACACCGCTTCCACCCGTCCGGGCGCCGCAACTAACCCTTCGCGCGAGTTCGTCGCCGGAGACGGCGCCGCCGCTTTCACTTCGTGCTCGCGGCCCCGCAGATACACCAAGGTAAACAACAGCACGAATACTGCTGCCGAGATAACGTAGATGGATCGCTTCATTTCCGTGCTCCTTGCTTAGAATTCCGCTGAATTGTTTTCGGAAAACTGCAGTGTCGCGGCCGCACTCAGAACCGCCGGGAGATTTGCGTTAACCGGCCGGCCGCTCTCCTCGCGAGACAGCCGTCCGTCCTCCAGGTGCAGGATCCGGTCGCCATAGGACAGTACTCGCGGGTCATGCGTCACCATCACTACGGCCCGCCCGTGCTGGTGTGCCAGTCTCTGCAACAGTTCAATCACCGTTCGCCCGCTGGTCGAATCGAGCGCCGCCGTCGGCTCATCGGCCAACAGGATCGGCGGATTGCTCGCCAACGCCCGCGCGATTGCCACCCGTTGTTTCTGCCCGCCACTCAAATCGGCGGGGAACGCGTGCATGCGTTCCCCCAGTCCAACTTCCAGTAGCAACTCTTCCGCTCTCTTGCGCGCTGGCTCGCCACGAACGCCGCGCACATCGAGCGCCAGCGCCACATTTTCGGCGGCCGTCAGCGCGGGAAACAAGTTGAACCCCTGAAACACGAAGCCGATCGCCTCGCGTCGCACCCGCGGCAGCTCTCGTTCCGGCAAGGCCGTCACCTCCTCGCCCAACAGTTCGAGCCGTCCCTCCGTCGCGCGCAGGATGCAACCCAGGATCGAAAGCAACGTGGTCTTGCCGCTTCCCGAAGGACCCATCAGCAGCGTCAGTTGGCCCGGGTGAATATTCAGGCTCACGTCACTCAGTGCCCGCAGTTCCGTCGCTCCTTCGCGGTAGATTTTCGATAACCCGCGAGCCCGGATTGCCGGGTTGCGTTCTCGGTTGTCTTGCATCGTGTTCTGCATGCCGCCGCCTTTTAACCTTTGAAAACCATGGCTGGGTCGAGCTTGGTCACCTTGTTGATCGAAACCATCGCGGCCGCGATGCACATCAACACCGACAGAAACAGCATCCCGATCTTCATCGAGAGCGGCATCAGGATCAGCGCGCCGCCCTTTTCGCTGCTCTGCACGATGAAGTGCGCGATCACCAGCGCCAGGCCGTATCCCAGCGCCGCGCTCCACACCGCTTGCTCGATCAGCACACGGTACAAATAACGGTTTGTCGCGCCCATCGCCTTCAGCGTCCCGTATTCCCGGATGTGATCCATCGTCGCCGCGTAAATCGTCTGCGCCACCACGGCAATCCCCACAACCAGTCCCATCAACGCCGCGGTCAGCACCGCCAGACCCGCTCCCGTCGTGAACATCCAGTAGAAGCGCGTCCGCTGGCTGAACTCGTCCCGCGTGTACACCTCAACGTCCGTCACGCGCTCCTGCAAATTCCTCTGCACCTGCGCCGGCGTGAAACCCGGCGACACTTTGATCAGGATGTAGGTGAGCTGGTCCTGTTTCGCTTCCGGTCGGGTATAGTTCAGCGCATTTTTGAATGAGGTGTAGACAAATGGAGAAGTGGTGAAGGAGCGGATTCCATGCGTAAACCCCACAACACGGGCACGGTGATCGCCAATTTCGACGTGGTCGCCAATCTTGCTCACACCGAGCTTTTCCCGGTACAACTCGTCGACGATCACTCCGTCTTCCTGCTTCACGTCATACACCGAGCCCTGCGCGATGTTCCACGGCTCGCCCAGTCCGCTGCCCGCATGGAATCCAATTACTTGCACGTTCTCCACGCCGCCATCCGGCTTCTTCCAGTACGCGAAATTCTGAATGTACTTCTCCGCCTGTTGCACTCCCGGAGTCGCCAGCACTTCGTAATATTTCCGCTCCGAAAACATCCGCCCCGTGTCGAAGTACCCCACGCCATGGAACACAACCCACAGGTCGGCCTTGGAGTGGTCGACATTGTTCGAAGTAGTCGTCGTGAAACCCAAGAACAGCCCGAACTGCACGATGATCAACACGAGCGCAAACACGATCCCCGTCAGCGTTACGGCAAACCGGATGCGGTCATGAAAGAGGTTGCGTCGAGCGAGGAGTGCCATAGGAGTTTCAGGTCCTTTCGTGCTGGCAAGAAGTAATACGAGGGTGGAACGAGAAAAGTAACGGCGCTATGTCAATGAACAGTGTTAAGTTCAGGTTAAAATTTTTTTGCTCCTTTTGCCCCTTCATTCCGCCACCCCCGCCACCAGCGTATCTACCATCGAATGAATCAGTTTCTCTCTCCCCACCCACGGAAACCCCTCGCACGTAATCAGCAACGAAGTCAGGCCATGAATCCCGGCCCACAATGTCTGGCTGATCAACTCCGCGTCAGCGCTTTTCTGGAATTTGTCAGCTGCAATGCAGTCAAACACACACCGCCGCAGAAAATCGAATGCCTGCATTCCCGGCGAGTCTGGTTGCTTGTACTTTTCCGGGTCAAACCCCTCTGGAATAGGAGTCATGAACGTAGCCCTGTAATGATGCGGGTTTTCCAACCCGAACTTGATGTAAGCGATCAGCCCGCGCTTCAGCCGCTCAATGGGGTCGCCGGGCTGCTCCTGCAGTCGTCCGAGGATGTGCGACAGACGGGAGAACGTCTCCACGCAGACCTGCTCCAACAATTCGGCCTTGTCCTTGAAATAAAGGTAGATCGTCGTCGGCGAGTACTCGATCTTCTCGGCAATCCGCCGCATCGACACTTGCTCGTAGCCTTCCTTCACAAACAGTTCGCTGGCCGCGTCGATGATTTCCTGGCGCAGGAACTTTTTTTGCCGAGCTTTGCGTTCTTTGACGCCCATGGCTTAACCATACTCTCTTACTTAACAATGTTAAGTGTTACGCGTTGCGTTGTCAAGCCCTTTTTAATGCCGCACCGCGATCGCCTGCATCTCAAAGTGCCCGCCCCGCAGGATCGACGCCACCCCTATAAACTCCCTCGCCGGCAAATCCTTCGTGAAATAGCTCTTATACGCCGCATTGAACTTCTCATACAGCGAAAGGTCCGTGCACGAAATCTGCACATATGCCAGGTCATCCATCGTGAATCCCGCCTGGGTTAGCACGGCCTTATAGGAATCGAAGAGATATTTGAGTTCATCCTCGATCTTCTCCGGCGCTTTCTGCGTCTTGGGGTCCAACCCGATGCTTCCCGAAATGTACAGCGTATCGCCCACCAGAATCGCGTTGCTGAACGCCGCTTGCGGCGAGCGGTCCGGCAAATTGATCACCCGCCGCTTTGTTCCCGAATCCGTCTGCGAAAAAACTCCGTGAGCCGCCAAGAATCCGCCAATTGCCAGCGCGCATCCCAAAAAAGCAACACGTCGATTCATCTCTTTCCTCCTCAGCAGAAGTGCGCCGAGTGTAGTCTGCCCGATGACAAAACAGCAAGTCCAAACGGCTCTCAAAGAACAAAACGAAATCGTCATTCCGAACGGAGTCTGCGCAGTGAGGAATCTCTCTTTATCCTCGGCCCCTCACCAAGAGGGTTCCTGGTTTGCCCGCAATGGCATGAAAAAAGGCGAACCGCAAAGCCAATCTGCTACCATGCCAGCCAAAGAATCCCTGGAGACACTGATGAAACGGATTTTCGTGGGTGGAATTCTTGTTATCACGGTTTTCCTTTTGGCCGCTTTCCCGGCCGCGCCGCAAGACCTCGATCAGAAGATCGACAGCAACACTCAGGATTGGGTCGGCACGTACAAACACCTCCACGAAAACCCGGAGCTTTCCACGCAGGAAAAGGAAACTTCCGCATACATCGCCTCAGCTCTCAATAAATTCGGTTACGAAGTCACCGATCACTTTGGGGACTACGACAGCCCGGATCTCACGTCCTACGGCGTTGTAGCGGTCCTGAAGAATGGGCCCGGGCCCACCGTCTATCTCCGCACTGAACTCGACGCACTGCCAGTCACCGAAAAAACGGGACTCCCCTACGCCAGCAAAGCGACCGTCAAGCGCCCCGGCGGCGAAGTCGGCGTGATGCACGCCTGCGGTCACGACCTGCACATGACCGTCTTTCTCGGTACCGCCAAAATGCTCGTGGAAACTAAGAACAATTGGAGCGGCACCGTCGTGATGATTGGCCAACCCTCGGAAGAAAGCGTCGGCGGGGCCGCGGCTATGCTCCGTTCGGGTCTGTTCACCAAATTCCCCAAGCCCGACTATGTCCTCGCGCTGCACGACAATGCCACTCTTCCCGCCGGCAAAGTCGCCTGGAAGGAAGGCACCATGCTCGCCGGTTCGGATTCTGTCGATATCACTGTCCGCGGCTACGGTGGCCACGGCGCGGCGCCACACACCACCAAAGATCCCATCGTCATCGCATCTGAAATCGTGGTGATGCTCCAAACCATCGTCAGCCGCGAAATGAATCCGCTGGAGCCGACCGTCGTTACGGTGGGTTCTTTTCACGCGGGTACGAAGCACAACATCATTCCCGACGACGCACACCTTCAATTAAGCGTCCGCACCATGACCCCCGAACAGCGCACTAGGGCTCTCGACGCCATCAAGCGCGTCGCAAACGGCATCGCCGCCGCCGCCGGCGTTCCTGCGGACTTGATGCCTGTCGTCGAGTTCAGCAAGAACCATGTCCCGGCCACCACCAACGATCCTGCGCTCACCAAACGGGTCGCCGCCGCACTCGAGAAATCTCTCGGCAAAGAAAATGTTCTGTCTGCCACTCCCATCATGGCTAGCGAAGACTTCAGCCTCTTCACGTTGGCAGATCCGAAACCGCCGACGATGATGTTCTGGCTCGGCGCCGTGGATCCTCAGAAGATTCAGGACGCCAAAGAAAAGGGAACTCGACTGCCCAGCTTGCACTCCAGCGAATTTGCTCCTCTACCCGAACCGGCCATTCGCACCGGCGTAAAAGCCATGACCACCGCCGCCGAAGAACTGCTCAAAAAGTAGTCGCCAGGAACAACGAGCGACCGCCAAACAACTTCGGTCCACGGCGCATCCACTGGCCGTGAGGGTTTGTGCAGCGCTGGCTTTCATGCCAGATCTTCTCGAGCTCAACCAATAGCCCGTTATCCAGTCACTCTCGCCCCTGAACGCCTGCCCACAAGGCCAGCCACCCTGTCCATTCGTGCCAAATAGTTCTTACACAAACACCAGCCCCACAATCACCGCCCGCACAGTCGCGCCTCCACCCCTAAACTGAAATCACGAGTCTTCGTCATGCGATTCCGAGTCTTAGTCTCTCTGCTCACTTGCGGCGCCGCGCCATTTCTCTGGCCCGCCGAAACCAGCGCGAATGCCAAGCCGCGTCCCGCACGTGCGCAAACCGAGCAGATCGTCGAGTTCCACAGCGACATCACTCTCCAGCAAGATTCCTCACTGCTCGTCACTGAAACCATTACCGTTATTGCCGCTGGCAACCAGATCCGCCACGGCATCTACCGCGACTTTCCCACCCGCTACACCGACACGCTCAACAATCGCTACGTCGTCGGCTTCCAGATGCTCTCCGCCACTCTCGATTCCTACCAGGAACCATTCAGAGTTGAGGATTACGCGAACGGGAAGCGCGTCTATCTTGGCGACAAAACTGGCTTCGTCCAGCCGGGCCAGCACATTTACACGCTTACCTACACCACGAATCGCCAGCTCGGCTTTTTCAACGACCACGACGAGCTTTTCTGGAACGTCACCGGGAACGGCTGGGGCTTCGTCATCCAAAGCGCCTCCGCCACGGTCCATTTGCCCACCAACATCCCAGCAGAAAACGTAAAACTCTCCGGCTTCACCGGCCCTCAGGGTTCCCGTGAATCAAAACTCACCTGCGCCGCCGAAGACTCTGCCTACCAATTCACCGCCACTCGCGTGCTCGGCCCCCGGGAAGGGCTCACCATCCTTCTGATGTGGCCCAAGGGCTTCTTCGCGGAGCCCACCACCTCGCAGAAGATCGATTACTTTTTCCGAGACAACGGTGGCGCCCTGCTTCTTGCCGGCGGACTCGTCGGCCTCTTCCTCTACTACATCATTACCTGGTCCGTCGTCGGCCGCGATCCCGAAAAAGGCGTCATCATGGCGCTTTACCAGCCGCCGCAAGACCTTTCTCCTGCCGGCATGCGCTATCTCATGCGCATGTCGTTCGACAACAAAACCTTCGCCGCCGCTATTCTCGACATGGCCGTCCGCGGCTTCCTCACCATCAAGCAGCAAGCTGGCTCCTACACTCTTTACATCACCGGTAAGGACAATCGCGTTCTCTCTCCGGACGAGAAGGAGATTGCCAACTCCCTGTTCAGTGGCCGCGATGAAATCTGGCTCCACAACGAAAATCACCAGGCCATCGCAGCCTCCATCAAGGCGCTCAAGAAATGGCTTGCCGCCGCCGAACAGAAAGTCTATTTCATCACCAACTCTCACTACATGATCGCGCCGATCGTCCTTTCCGTACTCGTCGTCCTCGTCTATCTGCTCACCATGGGCGTGCCGCAGACGGCCGGCGGCGTCTTCATCTGCTTCTGGCTTTCCTTCTGGAGCCTTGGCGTCTCGGCGCTCCTCTTCACCGTGTACAAGGCTTGGCAGAGTGCCACACACCCCGCGTCGCCAGGCGTGCTCTCCGGAATCGGCGGCTATGGACAGGCCATCTTCCTCACCTGCTTCTCCATTCCGTTTCTCCTCGGCGAAGTGATGGGCTTCGTCTTCCTTCTGAAGATGACCTCTCCCGCTCTGGTCATTTTCCTGTTCCTCGCGTGCACTCTCCACGCTGTCTTCTTCCATTTGCTCAAAGCCCCGACTTTCGCCGGACGCCGTCTCATGGATCAGGTAGAAGGGTTCAAGATGTTTCTTGGCGCGGTCGATGGCGACCGCCTCGATCGCGCTGCACCGCCTGAGCAGACGCCCGCCACCTTCGAGAAATTCCTTCCGTACGCTTTAGCGCTCGACGTCGAACAGCATTGGGCCGAGAAATTCTCCGGCGTTCTCGCCGCCGCTGGCACCGCTCCCGGCAACAACGGTTCAACCATCTACACCCCCAGCTTCTACTCCGGTAACGGCTGGAACGGCTTCACCGGAGCGAGCTTCGCCTCTTCCTTTGGCAGTTCCCTGACATCCGCCATTTCTTCGTCGTCAACAGCTCCGGGATCGGGGGGTGGGGGTGGGAGTGGAGGTTCAGGAGGAGGTGGGGGAGGAGGTGGCGGCGGGGGCTGGTGAGCTGTCTTTTCTCAGCGTGTCGCGATTCGCTGCACCCGGAACGGATCGCCTCGCGGCCATAGCACTTTGTTTTTTGTCTTGCAGTAGGGGCACATCGCGATCTTCACAACTTCCTTGGCCAGCCCAGTCGCCCCTACCACCCTCATCCCGCGCTGGCACTTCGTACATCGAAAGATTTTCTGCACGTCCCTCCTTGCCTTGCTGGGCAATTTGAAGGTTTCTCCTCCTTTCCTGACGTTCAACCAAGAATTATTTTTCAGCCAAGTCTTCGGGAGGGCACGGCTTCAGCCGTGCCGAAAAATCCCAGAAGCCGTAGGGCTTTAGCCCCTGAAGTAATTCAGCTTCTTCTTAGTGCGCCGCCGGTTCCGCGGCTGGATGCACGCCATGGTTCGGCAAAGCATGCGTCCCTCGCGTCAGCGGCTCAATCCTCATCCGGTAAAAATGGTCCAGCGGCACGCGCCCTTTCCCCACCGGATACGCCTTCTCAATCGCTTTCACCACATACGCCTTCGCCAGTGTCGCCGCTTCCACCAGCGGGCGTCCCGCGGCAAGCTGCGCGGTAATCGCCGACGCAAACGTGCATCCCGTGCCGTGGGTGTTTTCCAGCTTCACCTTGTCGCCGCTCAGTTGGTGCACCTCTTTGCCGTCAAACACCACGTCCACCGCGCGGTCCATGTGTCCGCCCTTGACGATTACCGCCTTCGCTCCCATTTCGCCAATCTTCTTGGCCGCTTCTTCCATGTCGGCGACCGTATTAATCGTCATTCCCGCCAGAATTTCCGCTTCCGGAACGTTCGGCGTGATCACCGTGCACCGCTTCAGCAGTTCCGTGGTCAGATATTTCACTCCAGCGTTGTCCAGCAGCTCCGAATTGCTCGACGACTTCATCACCGGGTCGTGCACCACCACCGGAAACTTGTGCGCATCCAGAAATTCGCCCACCACCACTGCATTTCCGCGGTTTCCCAGCATCCCAATCTTTACCGCCGAGATTTCACTGTCCTTCGCCAGCACGTCCAGTTGCTCGCGCAACTCCGCGCTAGGCGTGTTGTGTACCGCCTCCACGCCTTGTGTGTTCTGCACGGTCATCGATGTGATC
>Ga0207761_1000897_pt1 | contig 10242 bp, 9 predicted proteins | sample LuqExpMetageno34_FD_187792 | JGI IMG/M metagenome (GOLD analysis project Ga0207761, IMG submission 187792) | Tropical forest soil microbial communities from Luquillo Experimental Forest, Puerto Rico - Sample 34 (SPAdes) | ecosystem: Environmental > Terrestrial > Soil > Tropical forest ...
AGCGCACGCAGATTGAACTGGCGTTGAACAAGATCCTGACGAACAAGGCGCCCGACCCCAAGCTGCAGGATGGGGACATCGTTTTCGTCCCGGTGAGCGGGGCCAAGGACTGGACCAATAAGGGCGTGTCTGCGGCGTTGCAAATGGCCGTAGGTATGGTGATCTATGGGCATTACTGACAAGGGAGTTTCGAGTTTCCAGCTTCGCGTTGCGAGCGCCAGACCCGCGAACGGGAGCGTGCGTCTTGCCAGCTTCGTATTCCCATTTTTCGCTCGCAATCGCAGAGTGAGCGCTGCTCGGCGCGGACTGTGGATGGTGCTCCTGGGGCCGGACGGGGCAGGCAAGTCGTCGGTGATCGCCGGCATTGGGGATGGCGTGGCAGCAGGGTTTGCGGGATGCGACACCTATCATTTGCGGCCGGCACTTTTCGGCAAGAGGCGTGCGGAGACGGCGAATTGCGCCCCGCACGCGAAGTCGGCGCGTGGAATGCTGGTGACAACGGCCAAGCTGGCGTATCTGCTGGCGGCGAACTGGCTGGGATACCTGGTAAGGGTTCGCCCGCGGGTAGAACGGGGAACGCTGGTGGTGTTTGACCGCTATTTTCCGGATGGCCTGGTTGACCCTCGGCGATACCGATTGCCGCAATCGTGCGGATGGTTGGTGGCGTTGGTGGAGAGCTTGCTGCCGAAGCCGGATTTGTACGTCGTGCTGGACGCACCGTCGAGCGTGCTGCGGGAACGCAAACAGGAAGTGACGCCGGTCGAGGCCGAACGACAGTGCCGAGAGTATCGGCGATTGGCGGAGGGGCTTCCCAATGCGGTGATGGCGAACGCGGCGCAGCCGCTGCCCGGAGTCGTAAACGAGGTGGTGGAACGTAGCATCGAACTCCATCTGGCGCGCTACCACGAGGTCTCGTGGAGCGTTTGACGGCAGGCGAGATCGCGACGTCGGTTTTCCGTCAGCTGGGGGAGACGACGACGCTCGGGAAAAAGCTGCGATATGTGGCGATTTCGAGCAAACGCGAGGTGAGGTGGCTGCTGCCCTCAAGAGGCGCAAAGGCTGGGCCGGTGTTGGCGAACTGGGCGCCGTATCGATGGCGATCGCGAATTGGATGGAGGGCAGTGCGGGCGGCGGACCGGGTTGGCTGGGCGCATGAGTTGCCGGGCTCAGTCGAGTTGGAGTTAGACGAAGTACGCGGGGCAAAGTGGGCGTCGTTGGGTTGGCAAGGCCACGATGTGCCGATTCCCGTGATCTACATAGGCACACCGGGGCCGCAGCGAAAGGCCGTAGTGCACCTGGTGGGCCGGGAGTCCGCCGCGTGTCGCGTGGTGGTGAAGGTTTCGCTGGCGGAGGAGGCGAAAGCGGCAATCCTGCACGAGGCGGAGGTCCTGAAGGCCCTGGAGCGTGAGCGGTATGAGCATTCCCCGCGGTTGTTGCACGTGAACCCAGAACGGGGCATCACGGCGCAGACCTTTGTGCAAGGGCGGCCGGGTGGGAAGAAATTCGCGTCGGAATATTGGTGGCTGCTGCGATCGCTGATGCTGCCGGGAGAGAGCACTTCCCTGTCAGCCGCTATCGCGGAATGGCAGCGCGAAGCCGGAAGTTACGCCTGGGTCATCGAGGAGTTACGAGACGACACTCCGCTGCCGACGTGCTGGGAGCACGGAGACTTTGCACCGTGGAACATCCGCCAACTGGCGGGTGGAGACTGCGCGCTGCTGGACTGGGAACACGCCCGGCGTCCGAGTTTGCCGCTGATGGATGCGTTTCACTTCCTGCACATGCAGGATTTGTTGTTTGGTGAACGGCCGAGGCTGCATTGGCAGAGGTTGTGGGACGGCGCGATGGAAATGGGAATCGCACCTGGTTCGGTCCGCAGGTTGGAGATTGCTTACCTAGTGCGTGCTGCGATCGAGTGTAGGCGGAAGCAGAACGAAGCGCGGCTGCGATTCATCCAAGGCACGCTGGAACTAATCCGAAGGAAAGCGGCATGACGGCAGCGCCGGCGCATCTTTCTGAACCACGAACAGCATTGGAACAAGCGCGGGCCCAGATGATGTTGGCACTGGTGGAGGCGTTGAACGGATCAAGCATTCCCTACTGCCTGCTCAGCGGGCATCATCACTTCCCGGACGCGGGAGCATCGGATGTGGATTTCATGGTTGGCCCAAAGGACGCGGGATGGGTGACGCACATCCTCCGGGCTACCGCGCATCGCAGCGGCGCAATGCTGGTGCAGGCGATCCAGCACGAGACGGAGGCCTGGTACTTTGTTCTGGCCAAGCCGGTGCATGGCGGAGTGGCTTACCTGCATCCGGATTGCACGACCGATTACCGTCGCGACGGTCGGCTGTGGCTTAAGGCGGATGAACTGCTCTCGCGACGACGGAAGTGCGAGTCATTTTTCGTGCCGGCAATCGCAGATGAGTTTGTGTATTACCTCATCAAGAAAGTCTTGAAGCAAGGTGTGAGCCGTGAAGAGTGGCAGAGGCTGAGGTCGTTGTATGTGGAACATCCGGAAGAGTGCTGCAAGCTGATGGGCCGATTCTGGCACAAGGGTACCGTGCTCGCAATTGCCTCAGCCGTGGTGAGGGACGATATCACCTGGATGCGGTCGCACCTGTCATCCCTTCGCGTTGAGTTGGAAGAGTCCGTGCCGGTAGAAGCTTGGAATTCGGGAGTAGCGCAGCGAGCGCGTGAATGCAGGCGATGGGTGGATCGCGCGATGCATCCGACAGGCCTAACCATCACTATCGCCGGAGGAAGCCCAGCCCAGCGAAGTGAATTCGCCACGGCGCTGGAGAGGGTCTTGCGGCCGGCATTCCGCAGAACACGCCAGGTCGAGGCGCGCGGAGGTCGTTTCGCTCCTGAGGAATGGTTGGCTAAGGTGCGATCAACGCTGGTGATACGGACGCAGGACGAACGCGCGGCTGGGTCCGGTCCAGGAGGATCGATCTGGGTTGATCTGTCCGGATTTCCGCCTCCGGATATCAATGGGGTCACGCAGGCCGCGCTGAAGTTTATGGAAGCACGCCTGCAAGAAAGAAGGAAATTCGGACTGGAAGCAATGTCACAAATGCCGTTCGGGCAAAGTTCGGGAACCCACAGGGGCTAAAGCCAGCGGTTTATGCGGGTCGGAGCGGCACAACTCAAGCCGTGCCCTGACCCTAAGGATTTGTGAGACCAGTCCTACGAACTTAGCTGGTTGGCGCGACTGGCAGGGTTCGCGTCAATCAGAATAGCTACCAACACCCTGCACTCGCCGCTGCAACCTCACTTCACTCAGGACTGAATGTCATCATGTCGCGAATCTTGTTGTCAGCGTACGCGTGTGAGCCGGGAAAGGGTTCTGAGCCGGAAGTGGGCTGGATGTGGGCGACCGAACTGACAGCCGCGGGGCACGAGGTGTGGGTCATTACGCGCGAGGCGAACCGGCGAACGATTGAGACGCGACAGGGCCGCGAGAGCAAGGGGAACCTGCATTTCGTGTATTGCGACCTGCCGCGGTGGCTGCGGAAATGGAAACGCGGTGGCACGGGAGTCTATTGGTATTACGCGGTGTGGCAGTGGTGCGCATACCAAGTGGCGAGAAGATTGACGAGGTCGGTGCAGTTTGATTGCGCACAGCACGTCACGTTTGTGGGACTGCGGGCGCCGAGTTTCATGGGATGGCTGGGACTACCGTTTGTGCTGGGACCGGTGTCGGGAGGCGAGTCCGTGCCTCATCAATTGCGCAAAGGGATGTCAACGCAGGCTAAGCTGCGCGAATGGCTGCGCAATGTGGCGAACCGGGCGGTGCCCCTCGATCCGATGATGCGAGCGAGCTTTCGGCGCGCGCAGCGGATTCTGGTAACCACCGAGGCGTCGCGGCGATTGATCCCCGGGGCGTTTCAAGCGAAGTGCGAGGTACAGCTTGGGGTGGGCTTGAACCGGGAATACCTCGGTTGGACCGGGCCCGGCTCGCGGTCGCCTGCTGCGGCGTTACGTGTGCTGTACGTCGGCCGGCTCCTGGAGTGGAAAGGCGTGGACTTTGCGCTCAGAGCGGTGCAGGCGCTGCGCCATCGCGGCGTGGCGGTGAGGTTCACAATCGTCGGCAGCGGGCCGGCGGAGGAGCGATTGCGACGGCTGGCCAGAGAACTCGAATTGGGAAATGAACTTCGTTGGCTAAAGTGGGTTTCGCGGCCGGAACTCGACGAGTACTACTACCAAAGCGACTTGCTTCTCTTCCCCAGCTTGCGCGATTCGGGTGGGATGGTGGTGTTGGAGGCGCTGGCGCACGGGTTGCCCGTGGTGTGCACAGATTGCGGCGGACCAGGACTGATCGTGAATGAGCGCTGCGGTCGGGTCGTGCAGACGAAAGACCGATGCCGGGAAGAGGTCGTCGCTGGTTTCACGGACGAGATGGATCAGCTAGGCCGAAATCGTGCGCTGCTGGCAAGGCTCAGCCGCGGAGCTCGGGCTCGGGCGTGGGAATTCGACTTTCAGAAGGTAGTCACTCGAGTCCATCCACGGGAGCGAGAAACTTCAGATGTGAGCGGCCTGCAAGGGAAGCTGGCCTGACTCCGGCACTGGCAAACGTTTCGTACACCCAATTTCAACATCCCTCGATACAAACTCCCGACATGAGCATGGCATCCGGTTCGGCCCACCTCCTCCCTGATACTTCGACCGGCCTGCTGCTCGGCGCCGATTCGCGCCGATGGGCGCTGCGGACGTGTCAGGCGATGGTGCTGCTGCCGCTTTTCTGGTTGATGCTGCTACCGGAGTACGTGCAGGGGTTGGGCGATGCGGAGGCAAAGTCAATCGTTTATCGGGCGACGCTGGGACCGTTCCGACTGGTGGACTTGCTGCTGTTGGCAATGATCGCGGCACACGCAGTTGGTTGGGCGAGTTCGCGGCGGTGGCAGGTGCACCTTCCGCGAGAGATCGCGTGGCCCGGGATTGGGTTCCTGGGAGCAATCGTGCTGGCCATGGGCTTCGGCGCGACGCACGGCGGGACAAACCTGTTTTTCGACTGGCGGGCGCTGGCGCTGGGAATCGGAGTGTATGTGGTGTTCGCGCTTTGGCTGCAAACGCCGCTGACGTGGCAGTGGGCGTTGGAGCTGTTTGCCGTACTCATGGCACTGCGCATCGCTTGGATCTATGCGGAATTCTTAAGCGGCGGCGGCGATGTGCTGGTCGGGGTGAGGATTCCGGTGTTCGACGGGCCGACCGTATCGGCTGTGGTGTTCACTGCGTTGCTGGCGATGTGCCTCGGTGGCTCGGCGCCCGGTTGGCGGTCGGTGATCTGGATGGGCTTCGGTGCGGCAGCGTACGTGCTAGTGCTCCTCTGCTTCCGGAGAACGTTCTGGGCAGAGTTGGGTATTGCAAGTCTTGCGCTGTTGCTGATCAAGGGACGGCGGCGCGGCCGGAATCTGCTATTGGCAGTCGCGGCGATAGCGGCCGCGGCGGCGATCCTGGGTCCGGCATTTGTCGAGCGCATTCACAGTATGGACTTCACCCAAGACGAGACGGAGTTCAGCCAAGGAAATCCGGACCACGTCGGTGAGGTGCTGGATGCGTGGGAACAGGTGAAGCGCAATCCGGTAATGGGCATCGGGCTGGGGCGGTCGTTCCAGGCGCTGCGCATCCAGGAGTGGAAGGAAGACTCGGTGATGGTGCATAACGCTCCGCTCCACGTGTGGCTGAAGTACGGGTTGCTGGGGTTGGCGTGCTACGTGTGGTTTCACGCGGCAGGGTTGCGTTGGTTATGGCGTGCCAGAGGATTCGGGAACCGAAACACGGATGATCGCGATTCCGGCGCGGCACGAGTGGGGGCCTTTCAAGGCGCCGCAATGGTTTACCTGGCGGCGCAGTTTGCGGTGTCGCTGGGCTTTGCGCCGTGGCCCTATTCGTCGCTGCAGTCCGCGGTGTTGACCGCCTTCGTCTTGGCAATGTCGATCGCAGGGGAACGAACATGGAATTACCAACCATCTCGGTGGTCACTCCGTCGCTCAACAGCGGCGCGTTTATCGAAGATGCCATTCTGAGCGTGGCACAGCAGCAGGGCGTGCGGGTCGAGCACATCGTGCAGGACTCGCTGTCGAGCGACAACACTCGCGAAGTGTTGCGGCGATATTCCGAACTGCGCTGGCAATGGGAAAGCGATTGCGGCCAGTCGGACGCCATCAACCGGGGATTTCTGCGCGCGGGCGGCGACCTGATGGGATGGCTCAATGCTGACGATTATTATCTGCCGGGCGGTTTGCAGGCGATTGCAGAAGCGGCGGCCGAGCATGCCGATGCGGATGTGTTTTACGGAGACTGCGTGTTCGTGGACGGCGAAGGAAATATCGCGCGATCGAAGGTGGAGCACGAGTTCGATGCCGACATCCTTTTCTATTTCGGCTGCTACATACCGTCGACGGCAACTTTTTTTCGGAGAAGGGTGATCGAGTGTGGCCACCTGCTGGATAGCGACTTCCGCGTATGTATGGACTTTGAGTACTTCGTGCGGCTGGCGAGGGCAGGCTTCCGGTTTCACTATGTGCCGCAGTTCGTCGCCGCCTTTCGATGGCACGACGACAATATCAGCCTGCAACAGGTGGAACGGCGCGCGTACGAGCGGCAAGAGGTACAGCGGCGGTACGGTGTACTGCCGAGATCGCACACGCAGATGGAATTTCTGCGGCAGGGATTCCGGGCCAAACGGGTCATCCGCAAGATCGCAAGCGGAAATGCCTGGCGAGAGTTCCGGATCCGGCGACAGAAAGGTAACCCTACTCTCTGGATGCGAAACGCAGAGGTACAGGAACGATGTGCAAGCCTGGCGTGCTTGTAATTCATAACCGCTATCAGCAGGTGGGCGGTGAAGATGTGGTGGTGCGATCAGAGATCGCGCTGCTGCGACAGTATGGGCATCGGGTGACGGAATTCGAGCGAGACAATGCGGTGATCGCGGATTACGGACCGGCGCGTAAGGCTTCCCTCTTCCTCAGCACAACATGGAATCATCGCGTCTACGAGGAGTTGCGCAGGCTTATTCATAGGGAGCGTCCGGCGGTTGCGCACTGTCACAATCTGGTGCCGCTGATCAGTCCGGCAGCGTACTACGCATGCCGCTCAGAAGGCGTTCCCGTGGTGCAAACGCTGCACAACTTTCGCCTGCGGTGTCCGGCGGGAACGATGTTTCGAGCCGACACGGCGTGCCAGGAATGCCGCGGTGGGTCGGCGCGAGCGGTCACGCTGGGCTGTTATCGCGGTTCGCGAGCACAAACGGCAGCCATGGCGCTCATGCTGAACGCACACCGCCGGGCCGGGACGTTTGAGCGCATGGTGAACCGGTATTCCGTCCCCAGTGAATTTTGCGCTCAGCAAATGACGCGTAAAGACATTTCGCGAGACAAGATCGTGGTGCGGCCGAGCTTCCTGCTGAAAGATCCGGGCGCAAGACACGCCAGTGAGAACTTCGCGTTGTTCGTTGGCCGGCTCTGCGAAGAAAAAGGTGTGCGGCAGATCATACGGACGTGGCGAAGAATGCCTCACATCCCGCTGGTGGTTGTAGGCGAGGGGCCACTGCGCGAAGAAGCCCAGCGAACTGCGCCCAGGAACGTGATCTTCTGGGGCGCCTTGTCCCCGGCGGAAACTCTGCTGCGGATGAAGGCGGCGCGGTTCCTGGTGTTTCCGAGCGTGGGATACGAGACATTCGGCATGGCAGTGCTGGAGGCCGGCGCCTGCGGAGTGGCGACCGTCGGGTCACGGCTGGGTGCAATTCCCGAGCTGGTACAGGAGGAGCGAACGGGATTGCTCTTCGACCCGCACAACGCCGATGAGTTGGCCGCCAAGGTGGAGTGGGCATGGTCGCATCCGGTCAGCATGAACGAAATGGGCGCGGCCGCCAGAAGGCAGTACCTGCATTACTTTACGGCAGAGAAAGCATACCTAGGCTTGACCGCTCTGTATGAATCGGTCTCGCCAGGTTGGGCGGCGGAGTCTTCGGCGGCGGGGGCGGTCGCGTGACTTGCCCAATCACGACCGTTCTTCACGCGGCAGTCCTGCTCCGAGTAGTTCCAGATACTCAATAGAAGGTCGGTTCTGTAACAAAATCCGTCGCATCTCAGGCTGCGCTTTGTGCCACGAGTCTCAGTCACCGGCTAGGTAGCGGCGCCGGATTCCATCGATATTTCCAGACACCAACGGGAGGGATTTATTCATGAGGACAAAAACGCGAATTTTGGTTACTGGCGCCGGCGGATTCATTGGGCACCACCTGGTAAAACGGCTCAAAGCCGAAGGCTATTGGGTGCGGGGAGTGGATATCAAGCTGCCCGAGTACGAACAGTCGGCGGCCGATGATTTCGAGCTGCTGGACCTGCGTCACTGGCACAATGCGCTGCTGGCCAGCCGGCAAGTCGATCAGGTGTACAGCCTGGCCGCGGACATGGGCGGTATCGGGTACATCACGGCCAAGCTCGCGGAGATCGCGCGCAATAACATTCTGATCAACGCGCACGTGCTCGAGGCCAGCCGGGTCAACGGTGTCGGCCGATTTTTGTTTTCATCGTCCGCGTGTGTTTATGCCGGATACAAGCAGGACAGCCCCGACGTGGCGCCGCTGCGCGAAGAAGACGCGCATCCGGCGGACCCGGAACCGGGCTACGGATGGGAGAAGCTGTTTACCGAGCAGTTGTGCCGGTACTTCCGCCACGATTACGGCTTCGAGACCCGGATCGTTCGCTTCCACAACGTGTACGGGCCCCTCGGAACGTACGAAGGCGGCAAGGAGAAGGCTCCGGCGGCGATATCGCGCAAAGTGGCGCTGACAGCTGACGGCGGCGATATCGAAGTCTGGGGCGATGGGCAACAAACGCGGTCGTTCATGTGGATCGACGACTGCGTCGAAGGCCTGATGCGGCTGATGGCCAGCCACTATTCCGCTCCCCTGAACCTCGGCACCGAGGAGCTGGTGACAGTTGACCAGTTGGTGGACATGACGTGCAAGGTCGCCGGCAAGCGGCTGCACAAGGTACATGCCCTGGAGAAACCACAGGGCGTGCGCGGGCGAAACAGCGACAACTCGCGCCTGCGCGTGGTGCTGGGATGGGAACCGAAGACTCCCTTGGCCGAGGGGCTTGAGATCACGTACCGCTGGATTGAGCAGGAGTTGGAGCGAGCGGGACGACTCACGCCAGAACTGGCCTATGCCTGACTGCTGCGATGGACCGTTGCCCCGGGTCAATGTGCTGGGTGTGGGGATCCATGCGATCGACATGGACACGGCGCTACGCGAGTCGGAGCGACTGCTGGCCGGCGACTGCAAGGGCTACGTGTGCGTCACCGGCGTGCACGGGGTGATGGAGTCGCAAGATGATCCGGCCTTGCGGGCAATTCTGAATCAAGCATTTCTATGCGTACCGGATGGAATGCCGACAGTCTGGGTGGGAAAGCTGCAGGGGTTCCGCAATATGCGGCGAGTGTACGGCCCTGATTTCATGCTGGACATGTGCCGGCGGTCGCAAGTACGCGGCTACCGGCACTTCTTGTACGGAGGCGCGCCCGGAGTAGTTGAGCTGTTAAAGGCGCGACTCGAAATACAAATGCCGTGGCTGAACATTGTCGGCACATACGCTCCACCGTTCGGGCCTTTGAGCAGTACTGAGGAGTTTGAGGTGATGAATCGGGTTGCCCAGACCAGGCCCGACATCCTATGGGTGGGACTCAGTACGCCGAAGCAGGAGCGGTTTATGGCGGAATACCTCGAGCGACTCGACGTGAAGCTCATGGTGGGGGTGGGCGCCGCATTCGATTTGCACGCAGGATTGCGCCAGGACGCGCCCTCGTGGATGAAGACCTGCGGACTACAGTGGCTACATCGATTGGGACAGGAACCCGTCCGTCTGGCTCCACGATATTTGAAACAGAACCCACGATTTGTATGGCACATGTGCCGGCATATGACCAGATGGAGAACAAATGCCGGTCACGCGGTGCTCTGACGAGGCAGGATAGGCCCAAAAACCAGCTTATGACCGAACCATGGACCCGGATGACGGGTCTTTTTTGTTGATTGATGAACAGTGGTTGTGTGACCCGGGTCACAGAGTATGTAGTAACCAATCCGGATAATTACCCTACAACAGTCCAGCACGCTAGTGGCTGCGCAGTGCCGGCAGTATCGGCCAAGGGACCTGCGAAAGCCGCGATGTGGAAGGCATGCTTTACTCCCGGCTTAGCGGCTGACTGATAAGCGCCGCTTCACCCTCC
>Ga0207761_1000898_pt1 | contig 10240 bp, 7 predicted proteins | sample LuqExpMetageno34_FD_187792 | JGI IMG/M metagenome (GOLD analysis project Ga0207761, IMG submission 187792) | Tropical forest soil microbial communities from Luquillo Experimental Forest, Puerto Rico - Sample 34 (SPAdes) | ecosystem: Environmental > Terrestrial > Soil > Tropical forest ...
CTCCAGCATCATTTTGCGTAGATGGGTCACAGGGACACCTCCTGTGACCTACACTTACATCCAAGCCATCAAGCAACCAACGCTCGGTTACCTCACGCGCAGCGTCCGCCGCCGGGCGGCTACGTCCAAACGAGGTAACCTCCAAGTTGATTTTGGCAGGACTTTACCGGTTTGCAGGACATTCCGAGAGTTGTGTTCGGCTTCAGCTTCCGGAATCTCGGGGCAACACTTACACGGAGTCACGGGCATATGGATTCGGCACGTGGAACTCTGTAATTGACAGCCCATAGGCCACGGCGGCGAGCTGCAACTCTTCACTGGTGACTTTCCTGCCGTCGGCTCTAGCCAGACCATCCGGTTGCTGCAATCTTACAGCAGGAAGGAGTTCCCGTTCTTCAGGATGCATCCTGATCGTATCAACGAGAAAAGGCACCAGACTTCCCCCACCTACGATGACCACCTTATGCTGGCGCCACGCAGTGAGTTCGAGTGGGTTCCTGCCTAGTTTTGTATACGCTTCGTTCCACGCCTTGCGATAAGAATCGTAGATTTGATTGCAGACTACCCGTACCGCGTCCCGGACTTTCTCATTTGCCTGCAGAAGAGTCGACTCGGACCCTCGAAGGGTCAAATAATTGCTCGCTAATCCTTCGCATTCTGCGATAGCGAGGTCGACTCCATCCATTCCAACGGGGACTGCGCCTGTACCGAAAGGCGCCAAGCTTCTCTTTACCGTGTGCAACTTTCCGAAAATGCGAAACAGATTTGCGTGAGTCGAGCCCGCACCTATATCCAGCTTTGCATATGGGCCAACGGCAACCGACGGGGAATGCAACACCATCCACAGTGCAGCATCACCTTCATTGCGGATCCACTCGCGTATTTCTTCTTCGGTTAGAGTGCACATCATCTCTGGGCATCTTTCCAGCACTCGGCGCGCCCGCTCGATAGAGACCTCGGCATCAAGAAGTCCCTCATTCCGATAGAACCACCACGCTCGACGGGCAATAGTAAGGAAGGCAGCTTTCAGTTCTTGGTGATTGAGGAATTCCGTCGGCACGCCCATGGTCATGCCAAGCTCAATACCTTCCATCTGTTCCTTGAACTGAGCTGCTACTGCCCGGTGACCTGTGGAGATCAGAAACCACACCGTCAGAGTAGCAAGATCAACAGCACTGAATCCCTCGGGTAGTTTTGTCGTCCTGCCGAGCTGATACGCTTGATTAGCGGTAACGTCGGCCGCGACTCGTGTCTTGAGGCTCTCACAAGAATCGCAGGCCATGGTGGGCACAGTGGCGTGGCCAAAGAGAAGTGTAGTTGGAGTCACGCACACCCGCGACGCGATTTGCGAACATCCATCATGTAGAACCAGCCAGCAATTCTCCTTACCAGATGGGTTGCAATCGCGAAACACGATTTTGGACGTGCTGACCCCGTAGTCGATTCCCAGCTTGACACGCCGCTTCGGCGACGACCGATTGCGTTTCAAGAATTTCATTCCAAACACTCGGCCCTGATTTGGTGTGTGTCCTCGGTTGATACCTGATTCCCAGCTAGTTGCCAAGTCCAGGTTAATGCGCTAATCGCCGAGTTGGTTGTGGCACGGGGCAACTCTCCGGTTACGACTTACCGGGCGCAATGACGGCCACTTCGCAAGCGAGTCTATAATCTTGATGGTGAAATCTGCCTCAGAAGATGATCACCACTGTTTCGGCTTTTCTCCCCCCGCTACATAAGGTCCGATCCAGAGAGCCATCTGGAGTTGCATGGACTTACACCACGCGCAGTGCATTTTGTCCACTTCTTCAGCAGGGTGCCCTTTTGCGGCGAGGTAGGGTTTGATGGTCTCGTTCATCACAGCGATAAATGCGAGAACATCACCTAGCGGCACGTAGGGAGTCGAGCGGACGTTATCAACTTTGTTCTTCTTTGTGGAGGTGTGGCGCAGAGCGATTTCCCGCTGATAGTTGATCCAGTCCTGATCGTACGGGCGGAAACAAGTATCCAGAATCCATTGTCGGAAGCGCAAATTGCTATTCGCCAGATACTGGGGGATTGGATCTCCCTCCGGCGAACGAGAGTGACGCGCGAGATTCGGAATATTGGCGATGATGCCGCTGCGCCAGTGAGCGACAATTTTGTCGGTTTGATCGGACAGCACTTCACCGGCGAGGCCAAGGTAGCGGGTGTCTTCGTCGGTGAATCCAGCGCTGATTTTTAGCCGCTCGAGGTCTTGCAATGAAACAGGCGAAGGTTGGGCATCCGCGGCACCGTAGGAATATCCGGGAATGGTTTTGGCCACCGTTTTCATATGACCTTGGGAAATCAGTGCACGTACTTTCGATTTCGCGGTAGAGAATACCACTCTTCAAAGACAGATGTGAACCATCCTAAAGATGTGCGGGGGACATTTCCCGCGGTTAGATACTCAACGCTTTCCCCAGTATCTGTAACGGCGGAACCGGAGTTGCGTACTAGCCTCCACCTTTCCCATTACCCGACTTTCCAGGACTTTGCAATGCCCTAGCGTCTTCGCTCCCCTTGACATTCTACCGGAGAGGGCATAGCATCCACCTAGAATGTCTACTAGAGAAGAGAAAGAACGCGTTGACTTGTTGCAGGGCACGCTGGACCTGCTAATCCTGCGTACGCTCTTGTTGGGTCCGACGCACGGGCACGCCATCGCCAAAGCGATTGAGTTCCGGTCCGACGAGGTGTTGCAGGTGGAGCAAGGATCGCTCTACCCAGCGCTACATAGGCTGATCAAGCGTGGCTGGATTTCGGTGGAAGAGGGCACCTCCAAAAACAACCGGCGCGCCAAGTTCTATCGCCTTACAGCAAAGGGCCGGAAGCAGCTGGCGGCGGAGACTAGCAAATGGGAAAAATTCGCGGGAGCGATCGCGCGGATTCTGCGGCCAACCGAGGAGCGCGAATGAAGCAGCGCGCGAAACGGCTGCTGAACGATCTCGAACAGGAAATCCGCGAGCATATCGAACTAGCGACGCAGGAGAACATGGATCGCGGGATGACGCCGGAAGATGCGCGGTATGCGGCGTTGCGAAAGTTCGGAAACGTGACACGCGTGAAAGAAGACGCCAGAGAGGTGTGGAGTAGGCTGTGGCTCGAGCAGTTGGGGCAAGACGTCCGCTTCGCCCTTCGCCAACTCCGCAAGTCCCCCGCTTTCACCGTGGTCGTTATGCTTACGCTGGCTGTCGGCATCGGCGCCACCACTGCAATTTTCAGCTTCGCCGATTTACTGCTCGACCATCCGGTGGCGCTCCGGCATCTGGACCGCTTGGTTTCCGTTGACGAGACCAGCGCCGACGGTCAACAGGCTTTGCTTTCGCCGGCAAATTTTCGGGACATACAAGTAGAAATGGGCAGCCTGCAGAATCTCGCCAGTTATCAAGAGTGGACCGCCAGCCTGCTGAGCGCGAACGGCGCTCAGGAAAGCAATGGAGTTCGTGTAGATCAAGATTTCTTCACCACGATTGAGGTAGAGCCCCTCTTCGGACGCCTGTTCTTTTCCGAAGAATATGCTCTGAGCAAAGACCACGTGGTCATACTCGGGTATGCGTTCTGGCAGCGCGAATTCGCGGGCGATCGTGGCGTAATCGGCAAAACCCTACGGCTGGACGGACAGAGCTACAGCATTGTGGGCGTAATGCCCGCAGACTTTCAGTTTCCTCCAGGTGGCACCCAGCTCTGGATTCCACTAGCGCTCGACAACGCGGGAGGCGAGCGGGTTCATGGAACCCTTTCTGCGGTGGGCCTACTGAAACCGGGCATGAGCCTGCAACAATCGCGTGCGGAGCTGAGTACGGTTTGGAGCAGTTTGCAACAGCGCTTTCCGGCAGCGAACCAAGCGTGGCAACTGTCTGTCGTCAGACTTCGGGATTACTTGGTTGATGAAGATAGCCGCCAGTTCGCGGCGCTTTTTCTCTGTGTTGCAGGTTTTGTGCTGCTGATCGCTTGTGTCAACGTGACCAACCTTCAGCTAGCTCGTGCCGCGAGCCGGGAACGCGAAGTTTCGGTCCGCATGGCACTCGGAGCAGGGCGGACACGCCTTGTCCGTCAACTATTGACGGAAAGCGTGGTCCTGGCCGCGATTGGGGGTGTCGCGGGATTGCTGCTGGCGATCTGGGGTGTCGCTGTGATGCGCGCCAATTTGCCGGCGCAAGTGCGGGAAATCTGTGATGTATCTGGCATGCAAGTGAATCTCCGCGCGTTCGTATTCACTGTGTTCGCAGCTACAGCATCGGGTCTATTGTCCGGAACAATTCCAGCGCTGTTTGCCTCAAACCTGAATCTGCGCGATTCATTGGAAGCGGCGGGAACGAGAATTGTCGGCGGAAGTCAGCGCCTTCGGCGCGCATTCGTCGTCTCAGAAGTGACTCTAAGCGTAGTACTACTCATCGGCGCCGGACTCATGGTTAAGGGCTTTGCTTCATTGGCAAATCGTCAAACCTTTATGCATCCTGACACTCTGTTCACCTTTCATCTAAGTCTTTCTCCGAATCATTACGCCAACTCACAGCAACGCGAAATCTTCTACACGCGGCTTCTGGAGCGCTTGCGCAGTGTCCCGGCAGTCACTGAAGCTTCCGCCGTGAGTGGTCTGCCCTATAGCTTCTACGAGAACGATCAGAAGGTGGTGTCCGATCAATCCGAAGGCAGCCGCTTAGGCGACCTTCCAACGGTCATGCAAGAATCGATATCGGAGGATTTACTTCCGCGCGCTTCGGCTTCCGCTGCGGGAAGGCCGTTTCTTCGATCAGAGGGACGGAGCAACTGCTGCCGCAGTGGGCATTGTGAGCGAAAGCATGGCTCGCCGATTTTGGCCCGGCAGAGAAGCGCTCGGGCACCGAGCAAGGCTTCCCGAGAGCGATTCACCAAATAGCTGGATTACAATCGTTGGCGTCGTTGCGGACGTACGGCATGAAGTCTACGACCGTTCGTTCCGCCCCATTCTCTACAGACCGTTGGCACAAGTGCCCGCGCCTTCTATGGATTTTGCGATCCGCACTTCTACTTATCCGAGTGGACTTGTGGCTAGCGTTCACTCGATCGTCGAGGAGTTGGATCCGGCACAGCCGATTACTCTCCTGCAAACTATGTCCGACAAAATCAACGGACAGGCGAGCGCCTTGCGATTTGTCGCTGTGTTGATGGGGCTGTTTGGCATTGTGGCGACCCTGCTTTCTGCCGCGGGTGTTTATGGCTTGGTCGCATACTCAGTTGCGGAACGGCGTCGCGAAATCGGGATCCGCATGGCGATCGGAGCCCGACCTGGTCAAGTGTTGGTGATGGTGCTGAGATTAGCATTGTTCTTAGTCGCTGTCGGTGGTGCGATCGGTCTCGTCCTGGGATTCATCCTCGCGCAGTTGCTCGCTAGCTTTCTATACGGCGTGCACGCATGGGATCCCGCTATTTACGCGGCAATCCCTCCTCTTTTGCTGATCGTGGGCCTGAGCGCGACCTTGATTCCGGCGATACGCGCAGCGCGGGTCGATCCGATGGTCACATTGCGGTACGAATAGCATTTAGCTCACCGCGTGACCAAGCAAATCGACCGGGCTTCCTCCCAGGTGCCTGGTAAACGCTCGGGGAAATCGTCCAAGTCGGTACTATAGCCGCGACGAAACACAAGCCGACGCGAACACCAGCCGACGGTTGTCGCCTCTACTCAATCCATGCTAGCGTCTCGAGAAGAGTGGGAGACAGCAGGAATGGCGGAGAACAAAACTAAGGCCACCAAATTAAGTGTGACTGCATTCATTGGTGCCCTCACGGACCCGGCAAGACGCGCAGACGCCAAGGTGCTGGTCAAGTTGATGCAAAGCGCGGCGGGCGAAAAGCCGAAGATGTGGGGGCCATCCATCATTGGCTTCGGCAGCTACCACTACAAGTATGAGAGCGGGCGGGAGGGCGATATGCCGGTTGTCGCATTCTCGCCGCGTAAGACCGCAACTGTTCTCTATGGAATCACCGGCTTTGGTGAGGCGGCGGCGCTGCTGGCAAAACTCGGCAACCATACGACTGGTAAGGGGTGCCTCTACATCAAGAACCTCGCGGATGTGGACCAACACGTGTTGGAAGCCCTGGTGGTCAAATCCCTGGCCGCAAAGCGAGCGCGGCCCCCGAGCTAAGGAATCGAGCCTAAGTCCAAGTCGTTCAAATGTGGTCGCTCGCACGAAACATTGGGAGGTGTATAGCTTTCAGAGCGTTCTTTCAGATCTGTTCCTCGCAGAGGGATTGAAATAGGCACGGTTTTGGTGGCAGTCGGAATCTTCCAATCTAAGCCTCGGACCGTCAGTTGTTGGGGTCACAACCGTCTACCGAGTCAGAGGGTTACGAACCCCTTCTCCCGCGACACCTGGCTCTGCCCCAACTGCGCGGTCGAAAGGTTCAACGCTGTCAACATCCAATTTCGCTCTCCACCGGAGCTCGCTGCCGCCGAAGTGCCATACGAGCCGCCAAGTTGACGGTTTGCCGACTTGAGTTCTTACCTTAGGTCATCAGAGAAGGCTCGTGCTCGCCGACCTGCGATACGGCGATCAATTGTTGGGTTGACATCTTACCTGAAGCGGACAGATACTTGGGTAAAATGTCTACCCAAAAGGACAAAGAAAAGCTCGCGTTGCTGCAGGGCACTCTGGACCTGCTGATCTTGCGCACGTTGATCTTTGGGCCGCAGCACGGACAAGGGATCGCGCGTGCCATCCACGAAACGTCTGACGAAGAACCGCTGGTCGAGCATGGCGCGCTATATCCTCCGCTGCAACAGTTGGAAGAGCGACGATGGATTTCGGCAAGTGGGGAACCTCTTCAAATAACCGGAGGGCTCGTTTCCATACGATATCGACCCGGGGGCCACAAACAACTTGGTAAGGAAACAACAAAGTGGAAGAGGTTGGCGAAAGCCATTGGCCGGATTCTGGAGTCAGAACCAGCGAGAGGGTAAACGCCATGTTCGGACGCAAACGCAAATTGGATGACTTTGGCGCGGAGATTGACGCTCACTTACAACTTGAGTTCGAACGCCTCCGAGAACGAGGTCTCAGTGAAGGAGAGGCGCGGGCCGCAGCGCGGCGCGCCTTCGGTAATGTTATGCAAGCCAAAGAGTGTTTTTACGAATCAAGTCGGTGGCTCTGGTGGGACCATTTCTGGCAAGACGTGTGCTACGGCGCGCGCTCTTTGCGCAAATCCCCGGGTTTTACCGTGGTCGCTGTGCTCACCCTGGCCCTCGGCATCGGCGCCAACACCGCAATCTTCAGCATGGTCGATACGTTAATGTTTCGTCCACTGCCCATACGCAATCCTGGTGAGGTTGTATTTTTGTCTCTCCCCCGCGATGCCACACATTTCGAGTCTGAATTCTCGGGTCCCGAATTCCGGCAGATCCGTGATCAAACGAGCGATATATTTTCCGATGTGGGCGCAATGATTATGGGCGGGGTCTCGGGTGCGATAGGTCGTTCCAATGGACTGACCGTAGAAGGGGCAACCAGGCCCATTCAGACGTTGTTCGTCACCGGAGATTTTTTCCAACTGCTCGGCATTAGACCCTACCTTGGGCGTCTTATTCTTCCGTCCGAAGGAAAAACACCGGATGCCGATCCAGTTGTGGTGCTTAGCTATCGCTACTGGAAAGCACGCTTCCAAGGCGATCCCGGCGTCATCGGCAAACCGGCTTTCATCAATGGACACCCGGTTACGATTGTGGGTGTAGCGCCAAACGGCTTCCTCGGACCAACACCCATCTTCGAGATGGAGGCATATCTCCCCCTCGGCATGAAGACAGTTGAAACAGGAGAAAGCGCCGCTTTTCTCACCGATGTTGACACTCGCGATTTGCTCATCGTAGGCCGGCTCGCACCCGGGATTAGCATCGAACGCGCAAACGCCGTTTTGGCAGCGCTCGGACAGCAACTCGCGAAGCAATATCCGAGAGTTGGAGTAGGCACGGTCCTACAGGCGAAACCCTTGCGTCCTCCCGGAATCGTGGATGGGCCTAATCCTTTGCCGGCGCTCGCGGGCCTTTTCTTGACGCTCGCAGGGGTGGTGTTTGGCTTGGCGTGCCTCAACGTAGCGAATTTAGCGCTGGTGCGCGCCATAGCGCGAGTGCGCGAAATGGCGGTTCGAGCGGCGCTGGGCGGAAAGAGAGCGCGACTGGTCCGTCACCTCCTGAGTGAAACGATGCTGCTGACATTACTGGGCTCCGTAGCGGGAATGATGGCAAGCACACTGGCTCTTCGCACGATCAGCTCAGTAGGGGCTGCTTCCGACCTTCCCCTGGTGTTCGAATTTCCGTTCAATGCGCGGGTGTTTGTGTTCGCACTAAGCATCGCCGTTATTGCGATTGCCATCGTGGGGATTATTCCAGCCCTGCGTGCGTCGAGCGGCAACCTGAGCAAGATCTTGCACGAAGGAGGACGGAGCTCAACCGCAAGAAGCCAACGAACTCACACGGCGCTCGTGGCTGTGCAAGTAGGCGCCTCGTTGACCCTTTTAATTGTCGCCGGACTTTTTGTACGCAGCCTAAGGCATGCACAACAAGCGGACCTCGGTTTCGACCCGACAAATGTTTTGAATATGAGCTTTGATCCTGGAGAAATCGGCTATGGTAAGGCGCAAGGGGCGGAATTTTACAACCGAGTACTCACGCAGGTGCGCAGCCTTCCCGGAGTTCAGTCAGCCAGTCTCGCGATGATCGTGCCTCTTGGTGACAGCGTTCAGCGAGACCAAATCAGCGTTCCCGGGTACGTTGCCCAACGCGGCGAACAACCGCACGCCGAGTATAATGCCGTATCGACGGAGTACTTCGAGACAATGAAAATCGCAGTTCTCCGAGGGCGAGATTTCGTGGATTCCGACAGCGAATCATCGCTGCGCGTCGCGATCATCAACGAGGCAATGGCCGAGCGATTCTGGCCTGGTTTAGATCCTATCGGCCGCACCTTCAAGCGCGACGGCGATTCCACGCACGTCATCGAAATCATTGGGGAGGTAAGAAACAGCAGAACAGAAGATCCGTATTCGCCGTATGGCCCTGTGTTCTATGTTCCGATTATGCAATTCTACAGCTCCGCGCAGACGCTGCAGATTCGCACTGCCGGGGCGCCGCAAGCGATCACGCCGCTAGTCTTGGCAGTGGTCCGCGGAATTGCACCCACTGCGCCGATCCTCAGTGTGCGAACTATGACGAGCGCCGTGCGCAACGGCGTCAATGGACTCTTGTTATTCAATCTAGGAGCGGAGCTCACTGCAGCTCTTGGTCTCCTGGGACTCACGCTCGCCGTGGTTGGTATTTATGGCGTGATGGCCTACGCCGTGGGACAAAGGACCCAGGAAATCGGAGTGCGTATCGCGCTTGGCGCGCAGAGCAAGAGCATACTATGGATGATTTCCCGCCAGGGGCTCGTGATCGTCGGAATCGGCCTGGGGCTCGGGCTTCTTGCTGCCGTCGCCGTTGGACAGCTTGTCGGCGATTTCCTCGTCGGAATTGGGCCGACCGATCCTTTTACGTATCTTAGCGTGTCCGTTCTCCTATTGCTGGTTGCCTTGGGCGCAGGCTACGTCCCTGCGAGCAGGGCCATGCGTATCGATCCCATGGTTGCGCTGCGCTTTGAATAACACTTACTTCACAAGGTAGCTAAGGAACCTGAACGCGGACATTCCTGCTAAGGGCCTGTTAAACGGCGAAACCGTCCAAGCAGGTCAGGCTCAAATCTAGCCGCCGTACGCTTCATGGCTTAGACCAGCTTAAGCTTAGCGATCGGCCGTTCCGTCCGACCACTGTCGCACCGGGAGCAGGAACACAGTCAAGTCCTCCCATTTGTCATTAAAAGCGACTATCGGGGAACCCGGCAGGCCCGCTCCCCACGCGACGGGATCGCTCTTTGACAGCATGTAGCACATGGCTCCGGAGTTCATCGGCGGCAATTCCTTTTTGTCGACTGCGGCTGATGGCCTCAACCATCTGAGCTTTCGTCCGTCCAGCCAGTATCAAATCCGTCTTCTTGATCGTGCGCGGCAAGTAGGAACGTGCGGCCGCGGCGTTAAGACAGGTCGGCGCGCGCCCCTTCGGATTCCAAAAACCCGGGTCATCGATCGGAGCCGTCCAGGAACGTTCCACCATGCACACGAAACCGTTCGTCCCCTTGATCGCAGTCTCGTAACCGTGACGTCCGAGAACCAGAACCTCGGCATCGCGCGAGATGGACTCAGGCGCCGCACT
>Ga0207761_1000899_pt1 | contig 10238 bp, 8 predicted proteins | sample LuqExpMetageno34_FD_187792 | JGI IMG/M metagenome (GOLD analysis project Ga0207761, IMG submission 187792) | Tropical forest soil microbial communities from Luquillo Experimental Forest, Puerto Rico - Sample 34 (SPAdes) | ecosystem: Environmental > Terrestrial > Soil > Tropical forest ...
CGAGAGGAATCGGGTCAGATTCGCAGCGCCCCTTCGCAATTGTGGTGGTCGGCGGGTTGATCGCCGCGCTGTTCATCAGCATTTATCTGGTGCCGACGATGTACGTGTGGGTAGCGCGAGATACGGACCGGCTGCCGCTGGGAGAAGGAGAGATGGAAGAGGGCGTTTGAGATTGGGTCACCAACCAATGTGACCCGCATCACACGGCCATTCGCCTCTGGGAACTACCATTTTCTGGAAAGCCTTTTTGGCGTTCCGGAGAACCCATGAGTCGAAAAATGTCGATTGTCGACGGCAACGAAGCCGCCGCCTCGGTCGCGTACCGCATCAACGAAGTCATAGCCATATACCCCATCACCCCCTCCTCCCCCATGGGGGAGTGGTCCGATCAGTGGAACTCGGAACGGAAAAAGAACATTTGGGGAGCGATTCCGGATGTGATTGAAATGCAAAGCGAAGGGGGAGCCGCGGGGGCCCTCCATGGTGCGTTGCAAGCTGGAGCCCTGGGGACCACGTTCACGGCATCGCAGGGACTCCTGCTGATGATCCCGAACATGTACAAGATCGCCGGGGAGTTGACGGCGGCGGTGATTCACGTGGCAGCTCGAACGCTGGCCACGCACGCCCTATCGATCTTTGGGGATCACAGCGACGTCATGTCGACGCGCTCGACGGGTTGGGGTTTTCTAGCGTCGAATTCGGTGCAGGAAGCTTGCGACTTCGCGTGCATCGCACAAGCCGCGTCACTAGAATCGCGGGTGCCCTTCCTGCACTTCTTCGACGGTTTTCGGACTTCCCACGAGGTGAACATGATCGAACCGCTGAGCGACGACCAGCTTGGCGCGATGATCGATCAGAAATTTGTGATTCAGCACCGGGAACGGGCACTGACTCCGGACCGGCCAATTCTGCGGGGAACCGCGCAAAATCCCGACGTGTTCTTCCAGGCGCGGGAAGCTTGTAACCCCTATTATCTGGCGTGCCCAACGATCGTGCAGGACGTGATGGACCGCTTCGCGAAGGTGACCGGGCGGAAGTACAAGCTGTTTGACTACTACGGCGCGCCAGATGCCGAGCGGTTGATCATTTTGATGGGTTCCGGAGTGGGAGCTGCGGAAGAGGCTGTGGACGCAATGCGGAAGGCCAGCGAGAAAGTCGCCATCCTGAAGGTTCGTTTGTACCGTCCGTTTGCCCTCGAGGTCTTTCTGCAAGCGATTCCCGCCAGTGTAAAGTCGATTGCGGTGCTGGACCGCACGAAAGAGCCGGGAGCATTAGGCGAGCCTCTCTATCAAGACGTGCTGACGGCATACATGGAGAAGTTTGCGACCAAGCCAGGAGCGGCGATTCCGAGAGTAATTGGCGGAAGGTACGGATTGTCGTCGAAGGAGTTCACGCCGGCGATGGTCAAGGCGGTGTTCGACGAATTGAAGAAGCCCGAGCCGAAAAATCACTTCACCATAGGCATTGTGGACGACGTGACCCACACCAGCCTGGCGTATGATCCGGAATTCTCGACCGAGGATCCTCGGACGATTCGCGCGCTGTTCTACGGCCTGGGCTCGGACGGAACAGTCGGGGCGAACAAGAACTCCATCAAGATCATTGGCAAGGGCACGGAAAACTACGCGCAAGGCTACTTCGTGTACGACTCGAAGAAGGCCGGCGCGGTGACGGTGTCGCACGTGCGATTCGGGCCGGAGCCGATCCGGTCGACGTACTTGATCAGCAAGGCGAACTTCATCGCTTGCCATCAATTCCAGTTCCTGGACCGCATTGAGGTGCTGACGGCGGCAGAGGAAGGCGCGACTTTCCTGTTGAACACGCCGTTTGGGGCCGACGAAATCTGGAATCACGTACCGAAGCAGGTGCAGGAGACCATCATCAAGAAGAAGCTGAAGTTCTTCGTGATCGATGCCTACAGCGTGGCGCGCGCGGCAGGAATGGGCACGCGCATCAACACGATCATGCAGACATGCTTCTTTGCGATCAGCGGTGTGTTGCCACGCGAGCAGGCCATTGCGGCGATCAAAAAAGCCATTTCGGATACTTATGGAAAGCGCGGCGAAGCGGTGGTGCAGAAGAATTTCGCCGCGGTGGATGAGGCGCTGGCCCATTTACACGAAGTGAAGATCCCCGAGAAGGCAACTGCCACGTTCAATATGTTGCCGGCGGTCTCGTCGAAGGCCCCGGATTTTGTGCAGAGCGTCCTGGGAACGATCATTACGGGCAACGGCGATTCGCTCCCGGTGAGCGCGATGCCCATCGATGGAACATTCCCCACCGGTACGGCAATGTGGGAGAAGCGCAATATCGCTCAGGAAATCCCGGTTTGGGATGAAGCGCTATGCATCCAGTGCGGCAAGTGTGTGCTGGTGTGTCCGCACGCTGTAATTCGTGCGAAAGTCTTTGACTCCTCGCTGCTCAAGGACAAACCGGCCACATTCAAGTCGGCGAAGCCGAAGTGGCGCGAATTCGAAACTATGCAGTACGCGCTGCAGGTGGCGCCGGAGGACTGCACCGGTTGCAAACTTTGTGTGGAAGTCTGCCCGGCGAAGAGCAAGTCGGAAGTGAAACACAAGGCGCTGAATATGGCGCCGCAAGCTCCGCTGCGCAATCCGGAAAGCGAAAACTGGGAGTTCTTCCTGTCGCTGCCGGAGATCGGGCGGGAACGCATCTCCCATGGCCAGGTGAAGGATTCACAGTTGCTCGAACCTCTGTTCGAATTCTCTGGCGCGTGCGCGGGCTGCGGAGAGACACCGTATATCAAGCTGCTCACGCAGTTGTTCGGCGACCGCCTGATGATTGGCAATGCGACGGGATGCTCGTCGATCTACGGCGGGAACCTGCCGACAACCCCATACACGAAGAACCACGATGGGCGAGGTCCGACGTGGTCGAACTCGCTGTTCGAAGACAACGCCGAGTTTGGCCTGGGCATGCGCCTGGCCGTGGACCAGCAAAATCACTATGCGCGGGAACTCTTGGCGCGGGTGAACGGCCAACTCGGGGAAGTGCTGGTGAAAGGGCTGCTGGAGGCGGACCAGACAAAGGAAACGGGGATCGCGGAGCAGCGCAAACGGGTTGCCGAATTAAAGCAAAAACTGCAGGGAATCCATACGCCTGAAGCGACCGGACTGCTGCATGTGGCGGACAGCCTGGTGAGGAAGAGCGTCTGGCTGGTGGGCGGTGACGGCTGGGCCTATGACATTGGCTTCGGCGGGCTGGACCACGTGTTGGGTTCGGGACGGAATGTGAACGTCCTGGTGCTGGACACGGAGGTCTATTCGAATACCGGCGGACAGATGTCCAAGTCCACGCCACGCGCGGCGGTAGCCAAGTTCGCGACCGGCGGAAAGCACACGGGCAAGAAAGACCTGGCCATGGAAGCGGTGAGTTATGGGTACGTGTATGTGGCGCGAGTCGCGATGGGCGCGAACGACACGCACACGATCAAGGCGTTCCTTGAAGCGGAAGCGCACGACGGGCCGTCGCTGATCATCGCTTACAGTCATTGCATCGCGCACGGCTATGACATGTCCATAGGGCTGGACCAACAGAAAAAGGCGGTGCTGAGCGGATACTGGCCGCTCATGCGCTACAACCCGTCGCTGCGGCTGGAAGGGAAGAACCCGTTCCTGCTCGATTCGAAAGCGCCGAGCATTCCGTTGAAGCAGTATGCGTACCAGGAAGCGCGTTACACGATGCTGCTGCGGAGTGATCCGGAGGCGGCACGCGAATTGCTTAAATTGGCGCAGGACGATGTGGAGCGGCAGTGGCGGGTCTATTCGAACCGCGCGGCGATGGGGGGCAGGGCCGAATCGCCGCATATTGCTCCGGTCGAGCCTGAAGGGGCGCCGGCGCCGGTGAAGAAGGGAGAAGAGGAATGAGCGACCTGACCACGAAATACCTCGGTTTAACGTTGAAGTCGCCGCTTGTGGCGTCCGCTTCTCCTTTGTGCGAGTCGGTGGACAATATCAAGAAACTGGAGGACCACAACCTGGCGGCGGTGGTCCTTCCCTCGCTGTTCGAAGAGCAATTGGAACTCGAGAGCTTGAGTGTGGACGCGGATTTGGCCCGCGGGTCCGACAGTTTCCCGGAGTCTGCGAGTTTTTTCCCGGATTTGCAGACCTATAACCTCGGCCCAGACGGTTACCTGGAGCTGATTCGCCACGCCAAGGAAAGTGTCGACATCCCGATTATTGCCAGTTTGAATGGCACCTCGAGCGGTGGGTGGCTGCAGTACGCGCGGTTGATGGAAGAAGCCGGGGCGGACGCCATCGAGTTGAACATCTACTCGATTGAAACCGATCCCACGGTGGCAGGGAACGAAATCGAGCAAGGTTACATCGATCTCGTCCGCCATCTGAAGAGAACCATACGCATTCCTTTGGCGGTGAAACTGTCGCCGTTTTTCAGCGCGCCCGCAAATATGGGTGTACGGCTGGACGAAGCCCGGGTGGACGGAATCGTGCTGTTCAACCGGTTTTACCAGCCGGATTTCGATATCGACGAAAGGGAAGTGTCTCCCAACCTGGCGTTGAGCCGGCCGGAAGAATTGCTGCTGCGGCTGCACTGGACCGCGATTCTTTGCGGGCATGTGCGGGCGGATTTGGGGATCACTGGCGGGGTGCACAGTTCGCGCGACGTGATCAAATGCGTTCTAGCGGGAGCGAAGGTGGCGTTCATGACGTCAGCGCTGCTGCGCAACGGCGTGCATCATGCCGCTCACGTGCTAACGGAAGTGAACCGGTGGCTTGACGACCATGACTATGAGTCTGTGCGGGAAATGTGCGGAAGCATGAGTCACGGCGCGGTGCCCGATCCGTCGGCCTTCGAACGCGGCAACTACATGAAGGTACTGAGTTCGTATACGTTGCGGGCGAACGTTTTCAACGACTAGGCCGATTGCAGAAGGCGGGCGACCGTCATCCGCGGACCGGAATGGGCCCGAAAACGCGATCGGCCAGGTCGCGCGCCGCAGTTAGCGTCGAATCAATTACAACCGCATATTCTTCTGCCGTGAATCGCGCGGTGCGAGGGAAATTCTCAGCAAGCGCGCACCAGGCGGCTGCGAAGGTCATGGCGTCGCCTTCTCCAATCGCGTAGCCATAGCCCAAGTCAGACTGCAAACAGAGTTGATCGGCGAGGTGCACGAAGAGAGTGGTGTCATTGGGCGGAGCTTGAGCCTGCGGAGAGTGATGAAACTCGATTGCTTGCGAGGTTTCGTGGGGCAACTTCCAGGCATCCGCGAGGACACGGCCAGTCTCCGAACATGCAAATGGTCGATGTGCTGGTGGACATCCCCGTGAACGATGACATGAAAAAAGCGCTGCTAGGCCGGCCGAGCCGCTACCGGCCGATCTTCGAGGTGGTGTTGGACTACGAATCGGGAACCTGGGAGCAACTAGCGCATTCGTCGAGGCACGTTGGCCTGCATGAGCAGTACTTGCCGGACCTTTATTTGCAGTCGGTGCGGTGGGTCACAGCGGTATTGGCGGATGCGCCCATTCAGGTGTGACGCGTGACGAAAGTTACTTTTGTGATTCTTGAAAGACCTCGTCCGCGATGTGAAACGCGGAATTTGCGGCAGGAACGCCGCAATAGATTGCGGCCTGAAGAAGGACTTCCTGGATTTCCTTTCGAGACACGCCATTGTTGGCAGCGGCGCGAAGATGCAGACGAAGCTCGTCCGGGCGGTTGAGCGCGACCATCATGCCAATGGTGATCAAGCTGCGCGTCTTGCGTGGTAATCCCGGACGCGTCCAAATCTCTCCCCACGCGTAGCGAGTGATTAATTCCTGGAAGGGTTCGTTGAAACTGCTTTTGGCGGATTCCGCGCGGTCGACGTAGGCGTCGCCCAGCACGGCTCGGCGCACCTTCATGCCTCGTCTGTGCCGCTTGGATTCGTCCATGGATCGCTCCTCAAGACAGAAGAAAGTTGAGAACGTGGCGATTGAAGCCGTCTCTTGCTTCCACATTTGAAAGGTGAGCGGCAGATAGCTCGGCGTAGCGGGCTCCGGGAATATGGTCAGCGAGGAAATGGGCTTCCGCTGGCGGCGCTACCGGATCGTCGGTCCCGGTTAGAACCAGGGAAGGTACGCGAACCCTGTGCAGAGAATTGCGGAAGTCGAAGTCGCGAACAGCGGCACAGTTGGAAAGGTAACCCTGCGGATTCGCGGATTCGAGCATCGCAAGGGTCGCTTGCGTCTCGATGGGTTGAGCATCGCGAAAGGCTGGCGTGTACCAGCGTTCAACGACGCTCCCGGCCACCGCTTTCATCCCGCCTGCTTGCACCCCCTGAATGCGGGCTTGCCAGGTGTCGTTGGTGCCGAATTTCGCGGCCGTATTGCACAGGACCAGCTTGTGGAATCGGTGCGGCGTGTGAGCGCCGAGTTGCATGCCGATTGCTCCGCCCATCGATAGTCCACAGAAAGAGATCCGGTCCAGCCGCAAGAAGTCCAGCAAGGAGATAGCGTCGTTCGCGAGTTGCGCGATCGTATAGTCGCCGGGTGCGATGGACGACCGGCCGTGGCCGCGAGTGTCGTAGCGCAGAATACGAAAGTGTTCGGAGAACGTCGCCAGTTGCGGATCCCACATCTCGAGGGTTGTGCCGAGGGAATTGGAAAACATAACCGCGGGAAGACTGTCGGCACCGCGCAGTTCGTAGTAGATGTGAGCGTCCGGCAATTGTGCGATGGGCATGACAAGTTCCTTGGTTGCAGTTCAGTTCAATCGGAATGCGCAAAAGAGCGAGCAAAACTCACAACGTTACGAACGAATTCTGCGGCCGAGCCAAGGTAATTTCCCGGGTCAAAGAGGGCTTGTAAATCCGCGGCGGTTAGATGACCGCGCAGGTTGGGCTCTGCCAGCAAAACATCCTTCAAGTGACGGTTCTCAGCGATGGCCTTTTTGGAGGCGGCCTCCAGCAAGAGGTGAGCGGGCATTTTGCCCATGCGATCGGCGAGGGCGACACTCACGCCTTCGGCGAAGATAAGGCCATTCGAATTGTCGATATTTTGGCGCATGTGTTCGCGGTCAAACGTTAGACCGGGGAGCATCTCGGCAAGATGATGGAGAGCGCCGGCGGAAACGCGTAGCAACTCGGGGAGCGTTTCCCACTCGGCCTGCCAGCCGCCTAAGCCGCGTTCGTATTCTTGTGGCATGGCCGCCAGAATTGTAGAGACAAGACCAGGGGCTCGGGTAGCTGCCGCGAGCACGACGGCGCAGGTGACCGGATTGTGTTTCTGGGGCATGGTCGATGACCCGCCACGACCTTCCGCTGCAGGCTCAGCGAGCTCTCCGATCTCTGTCTGCGTGCGGAGTGAAATATCGCGGGCAATTTTTCCGAGCACGCCCGTTAGCAAACCGAGGTATGCGCCCAGTTCGGCGGTGCGATCGCGATGGGTGTGCCAGGGGATTGTGGGCAGCGAAAGTTGAAGCTCGGTCGCGAGATGCTTTGCCACCAGCGGGCCTTTTTCGCGCAGTGCGGCCAAAGTTCCTACAGCGCCACCGAATTGCAAAGCCAAGAGACGGGTGCGGAGTTCCCGGAGGCAGGTCCGCTGCCGGAGAATTGCGTCAAGCCAACCCGCGACAATCACGCCGAAGGTAGTGGGCAAGGCTTGCTGCATCCAGGTGCGGGCAACACAGGGTGTGTCGATATGGCGCTCGGCAAGCGCGCAGAGGGTATCTGTCATGTGTGCCAGGTCGGCTTCCAGCAGAGCCAGAACATCGCGCGTCTGGAGTAAAAAGCCGGTGTCCATGGCGTCCTGGCTGGTTGCGCCCCAATGGACGAAGCGAGCCGCATCCTTATTTTGTTGCGAAATGGATTCGGTGAGGGCCTTCACCAGCGGAATCGCGATATTGCCGGCGAGGGCGGCCTGTTTCGAAATTGCGCTGGGGTCGAAAGTAGAGTTCTGGCAGTGCTCGGCAATTACTTTCGCCGCCCCTTCGGGAATGACTCCGGCGTGGGACTCTGCCAGGGCAAGTGCAGCTTCAAAACGCAGCATGGCGCGAACTCGGGCGTGGTCGGAAAGGGTTTGTTCGAGCGCTTCGTAGGAAAACAGGTCGTCAAAGAGAGTCATGCGCCGGGGACGCTCCGCAGTGCAGGATTTTCGGCAACATGAGTGTACACCGCAATCACGCGCATGCGGATTGAGTTAAACGCGTTCCAGAATCACCGAGATTCCCTGGCCGACGCCGATGCACATAGTGCATAGGGCATAGCGACCTTTGGTCCGGAGCAGTTGATAGGTTGCGGTGGTGGCAAGGCGAGCACCACTGGCGCCGAGAGGATGCCCAATGGCAATGGCGCCGCCATTCGGATTCACGTGCGGTGCGTCGCCGGGCAACCCGAGTTCGCGGAGGACCGCCAGCGCCTGCGAGGCAAAAGCTTCGTTGAGTTCGACCACGTCCATCTGATCGATTTTCAGTCCTGCTTTGGCAAGGACCTTTCGAGATGCAGGGACGGGCCCCATTCCCATGATTCGCGGAGCCACGCCCGCCGCAGCTGCGCCAACGATGCGGGCTCTTGGAGTCAGCCCGTGCTGCTTGATGGCGGCTTCCGAGGCCACGAGCAATGCGCAGGCGCCGTCATTCACACCAGAGGCATTGCCGGCCGTGACGGTGCCATCGGGTTTGACGATTCCTTTGAGTTTCGCGAGGCCTTCGAGACTTGTGTCCGGCCGAGGATGCTCGTCGGCAGTGACCATCACGGGATCGCCTTTTTTCTGAGGGATGGGCACCCCGACAATCTCTTCGGAAAGGCGGCAAGCTTTCATCGCGTCCGCGGTACGCTGCTGGCTACGGAATGCAAACGCGTCCTGATCTGCGCGAGAAACCTTGAATTCCTCGGCTACAATCTCCGCGGTTTCCGGCATGGCGTCGGTTCCATACTTGGCTTTCACGGCCGGATTCACAAAACGCCAGCCGATGGTGGTGTCTTCGATCTTGGCCGTGCGCGAGAATGGGGAATCCGCCTTACCCATGACAAATGGCGCGCGAGACATGCTCTCGACACCGCCCGCGATGACCAGATCCAACTCGCCGCTCTTGATCGCTCGCGAGGCCACGGCCAACGCGTCAAGGCTAGAGCCGCACAGGCGATTGACCGTGGACCCGGGGACTTCTTTCGCGAGGCCGGCAAGCAGCAACGCCATGCGCGCGACATTGCGATTGTCCTCGCCGGCCTGATTGGCGCAACCGTAGATCACGTCGTCGAGAGAGTTCCAATCAACGGTAGGATTGCGTTCCATCAGTGCCTTGATAGGAATGGCGGCCAAATCATCGGTACGAACACTGGAGAGCGCGCCGGCGTAACGCCCGATGGGCGTGCGAATCGCGTCACAAATGTAGGCGGTAGTCATGGAGGGAGTTCCCGTCTTCAGTCTACCGTAATGTAATCGGGCATGTGGCCGCATTTTCCGAGAGCGCCACCGCCAATGGACGATGTATCATTCGAAATTCATGGCAGATGGGCAAATGCGAACGAAGCGGCCGCTCCGAGGACCGGTGCGCGAGGAAGCCGGGCCGCCGCTCAAAAATTACATCACACCCGCTGGATTGCAGCGGCTGAAAGACGAGCATCGGTTTCTACTCACGCGCGAGCGGCCTGCGGTGGTGGAAGTCGTCGCATGGGCTGCCAGTAACGGGGACCGCAGCGAAAATGCCGACTACCTTTACGGCAAACGACGGCTGAACCAGATCGATTCGCGGATCCGCTTTCTGACCAAGCGCATTGACGCGGCGGTAGTCGTCGACCCTACTGCTCCGCGGGCGGGGCCAGCCGCGACGCGCGTGTTCTTTGGCGCAACGGTGACCTACAAGGACGTCGGTGGCCTCGAGCATGTCGTCTCGATCGTCGGACTCGACGAGGTGGACCTCGACCGCGGCCACATCAGCTGGCGGTCCCCGCTCGCCAATGCGCTGATGAAGGCGAGCCCGGGCGACCGCGTGGACCTGCGCGCGCCAGCGAAGACGGAGCATCTCGAGATCATCGATGTCGAGTACGCGCCGATTCCGATGGATCCTTTCCGCGAACCGCCGGGAGCTCAGTCGACAGCCGTGCCTGGAAAGCTGGAGTACTGATACGTACTTGGACGATTAGCTGGTTAATCAGGAGCTACTGTCGGCGACAGAGGGCACGAGGATGTCCGAGTTTTAGTTGATCGCAGCGACTCTCGGCGTTCGGCACTTTAGATCTACCTTCCAGCGAGTTCAAGCAACTTCTACTGTCCGGACCT